>OKRW01000805.1_pt1 | contig 30032 bp, 28 predicted proteins | sample 1601151 | NCBI WGS metagenome assembly OKRW01 (sample SAMEA3541471, study PRJEB24748) | human gut metagenome | biome: human gut; feature: human-associated habitat; material: faeces | place: China | collected 2012 | reverse complement strand
AAATCCAGTGTTTATAAGGCTTTTGAGGCATGAAAAAGACAGGGGCTAAATTTATCATAGTCCTTATAGCTCTGGTGCCGTTCATTCGCTTTCACGGAATCGCAGTCCTGATAGAAAGAGCGCTCCTGACGCTTGATCCGAAGCTCAAACGCATAGGCATCCATGATAATCAGCTTGAGGCGCCGGTCGTTCTCACGCCTCATGATGCGGCAGAGCTGCCCCTTCTGATCCTGTGTTTCGGAAATAATCTGATCAAAGCGCTCCTGAGCAGCGTAATAATCGCTTTTCTGATGCTGCATCGCGTAATTGTGATAGCATTTCCCGATGTTCAGCATGATAAGGTATTTGTATACATAGATTTCTTCATCTTCATGCAGCTTGTCCTCCAGCCCATAGTTCAGCCCCTTAGCCTGCCAGAATGCATCGAGAGCAAGCTGAAACCACTTGTCCGCCTCATCATAGATAAAATACTCCAGGCAGATTTCATTCAGGCACAGGCTGATATTGCCCAGTACAAGCTGATAGAGAATTAGAATCCTGGTGTATTCTTCATCGTTTTCGCTCCTCACTCCGCTCAAGGAATCCGGGAAGTGGCTGCGAAGCTGCTGAACATACCGGAATTCATATTCAAGGTACTTTTTCCGGATTCCCTGTCGCATGTGAAAGATATTGTCGGACAGGTCAAAGGCCTTCTTAAGCGACTCCTTAACACGTTCTTCGGATTGCTGCCGAGATATATCCAATGTATCTGCAATCAGTTGGAGATTATACTCAGCAAGCCTCGTTTCATACTCTGAAGCGCTCATGGTATGCGATGAGGACTGCCCCTCCTCATACTGTTTCCCGATTTGATCCCATGAAACACAAAAGCCCTCATCAAAGAAGTTATTCAAAATTCAAACAACCACATTTGTTATATTATATCAATTCGTATATATTTCGTCAAGGAGAATTGGGACATCTGCACTTCAATCAAAGCTCAGCGCTGATCCATCCATGCTCAGCGGTTCTGAAAACCATCTCAGCCACGAATAATCGCGATTTTCTTTTGAAGCAACCGATATACCGCTCCATGAGGAAATCAGAATGTCACCAGACTGCAAATATCCCTCTCGCGTTAAGACAAAGTCTGGTTGTATTCCCGTAACTTTAGAATCCGCTCACCGTCAGATACCGCTTCGCTCCTTCCATCCTGCCTTTTCTAACCATAAGCCCATTCCAATCGCTTTTTGTATTGGGAGTGTCTGCATTTAGGAAAATAGAATTCTCTCGCAAATATAACACTACACATGAGCATACAGATAAGATGTTTTGGTAAATAGGCTTGAATATTGTATGGAAATATCGTAATATATTACAAACAGATGATTCATGGGTTTCGTGCATCCAAGCCTAACCACCATTTATGTACCATGCAAATGTTTGACCCAGTGCGACATATAAACCGGGAGGCTGAATTCATGGCGGCAGTCAACGATGCAACCAAGCAGAAGATCGGCGATATGTATCAATATTTTATCGCCCTGTTCGATTGCTTCTCGCTCAAAAAAGGCGAATCCATGCTCATAGAAACTGAGGGAGACGTCAGTATCGTTTCACACTCTGGTCAAAACCGCATTCAAAAGGAAATCAAACATCACCTTGGAAAGCGAAATCTGAGCGACAGGGACGAAGATTTCTGGAATACATTGGATAATTGGTGTAAGAACAAGCATAGCACAGCCACATTTGAAAAGCTTATTTTTTACACCACCTCCGGCATTTCAAAAAATTCCGCTTTTTACAATTGGAACACAGTGGATACAGACGCGCGGTATCGCCTGCTCAAAGACTGCGGCGAAGAAAGGCGCATGCGGGAATCCAGCTTTCGGCAACATTATGACAACATATTTTCTGCAAACACACTGACGCAGAAAGAACTGATGGATATACTCGGCAAAATCGAAATTTGGTCCGATCAGAGTGTCATATCTGAAATTGATCAGATTTTCGCCGAAGCCAGTTGGCACATCCCCTTGGAAAACCGGCGCTTGTATATCGAATTCCTTCTTGGACACATCATGGCAAAGGTCGCTGATCCGCCGCACAAATGGCATGTCTCCTTCGACGACTTCGATCAGATGGTGATCGATGCAACCGGCCGGTTTGCAAAGAGCGATCACGTGTATCTTCCTTCGGACACCGGAGGTGAGCCTTCGCCCGAAGACTGCGCAGCGCTTCAGGAGAAAGTATTTGTCAAGGAAATCGAGCGTATTGAATATGACCAGGTCATTCATTCCGCTATAGATGACTATTGGCGCACGCATACGCAGGTGCTTCGCAGCGCACAGAGCAATATCCTTTTCATGGCCAGTCTGCCGGCATATAAAGACGATCTTAAACGTCGGCTGGACGGCGAAAAACGTCAGGCTTCTCGCCGCATGCGTGGTCAGGATCATTGCGCTCATATCGACGAATCCCAGGACATGTACGACCGTGCGACTTCATGGCCAGCCACTGACTTTGGCAACGTCGTTGGCAATACCGGGTACTTTCAAAACGGCATCATACACGAAATCGTCGATGAACAAGCGTTCAAATGGAGTCTGGAGGAAGTAGATGAGCATTGAATGCATTCAAGTTCTGTCCATGAATCCCCACTTTATGGCGCGTCTCATTCAATCTTTTCTCACCGGCTACGGCGAGACTTGCAGCATTCAAGACGTGTCCTTGTGCATCCCAATTCTCTATCATGAGCCTGCAAGAGACAAGCTGGTAAAAGCGAGAAGCGATAGCCGATTCGAATCGCTCTTCAACCACAAGATACCGCTCAGCAATGACAGGTTCCTTAGCGGTCCTTCTCAGCTTGCTGGTTTCTATGCGCGTTATCAGTTTCTTCTGCCCAAAGTTAAACAAGCCATCATCGTCGGGTGTGCTGACGATATCCTTGTCTTGTGCGGCGACCATTATCTTCGCTATACAAAGGTAATCCGGCATACTGACAAAGGACTTTCCGCGTCGGTTGCACAATGGGTCAAAGCCGCCTACTATCTGGGCATCCTATTCAAGAAGAGTACACCCGAACAGATCTCTCACTTTTTGGAGGTGGATTTGACGTGAATTGTTATCTAAAAGCCATTGTACTGCTTGGAAAGGATAATTCTCGCCGTATTGTCCCGCTGCAGCCGGGTGTCAACATCATAACCGGAGATTCTAAGACCGGAAAAAGCGCGCTAGTGGAAATCATCGACTATTGCCTGTGCAGCTCTCATTGCTCTGTGCCCAAAGGCATCATCACCGAATATACGTCCATCTACTGCATCCTGATTCACATTGATAAGGCTGCATACTGTGTTGCGCGCCGCAGCGCAGCAGAGAACGGGCATATGTACTTTTTGAAAATGGATGATACTTTCGCCGGAAGCGACATCAGCATGGATATGTTCACAGATGTCATGCCGTCGTCTGTCAAGGAAGTGCAGCAGAAAATCGAAACTGCACTAGGCATGACGATCACCAATCTGAAGGGGGCTGACGAGCAAAGCAGGAAGCCATCTCTGCGTAATATGGTCTCCTACATGTTCCAGCATCAAAACCTGATCGCGAGTAAATTCGCTCTCTTCTATCGATTCACCGATTCTGCTAAGCGGAAGGATACCATCGAACAGTTTCCGATCTTTGCCGGTCTGGTTGATCAGCAGTATTACAGTGAACTGATTTACCTGGAGTCGCTCAGTTTGACGCTCAGAAGAAAACAGCGAACGTTGACGCAGCGACAGAAAACATACAACTATGTGCAGAACCATCTACTGCCATTGGTGAAGGATTATTACGCGCTGCTGCATAAGACTCTGCCCGAAACAAAGAAGTATACGCAGATCATCAGTCTTGCTCAGAATCTTCCTGAATTCGACGATTCGTCTCTATTTCAGGATGACAGCATCGTCACACGATATCACGCACTAAATGCGGAGCTGGAATACAAGCGGGATCAGCGTCGCCAAACGCTCAGCGCTATCGAATCTCTGAAATCATCCGAAGGCTATGGCAATGAATATGATCGCGCCTTGAACGCCATGCAAGAGCAGGTGTGTTTTGCTCCGCCGGCTTGTAACGAATACACCTGTCCACTGTGTGGAAATCACCTTCCGGAGCTATCTGAAACTGACAAACAGCTCGCAGAAGCGGCGCAATGGCTTAATCAGGAATTGACATTAACATCAAAATACACGCACTCCTTTGCCGAAGACATTCGAAAACTACAGGAACAAAGCGATACGCTTCAGGACGATATCACTCTTCTGTTGAGCCAGATCAGAAAAATCGAAAAGAAGTATATCCAGTCCCACGATCTGGTCACGCTTCGCGAGAAGGTCAATTACGCTAAGTCTCAAATCCATCTGTATTTGGAAACTATCAGTTTCTACGACGAATCCGATTTGGAAGCCGAGATTGAAAACCTAAAGAGTAAAATCGATATGCTTAAGGCTCACATCAATGGATACGACGTGGAGACCATGCTGCGCAAGGCAGAGAACTTCCTGAATCGTTCAATGGACGCCATTGCTGAAAAGCTGGATTTTGAAGAGGAATACAAACCCATCGATCTGAATTTCGCTTTGACAGACAAGACGTTTGACCTGTATCACCACCAGAATCATAGAGATAAGATATATCTGTTTGAAATGGGCAGCGGTGCAAACTGGCTCTCCTGCCACATCGCATTGTTCCTGAGTTTCCTGCATTATTTTGCTTCGCAAAAAGAGTCCCCGATGCCGCTGTTTCAGTTCTACGACCAACCAAGCCAGGTTTATTTCCCGCAGGGCCTCACAGCCGAAGAAAGCCGCCGGGCAGAGCATTCCTCCGATCTCAAGGCCGTCAACAAAATCTACAACACTTTTTTTGAAGAGGTTGAGCTCATTAAAGAAGAAACTGGCATCACACCTCAGCTGATCATCGTGGATCACGTCACCAGCGAGGTTATGGATCACAAGAACAGTTTCGATGCTGCTCTTCGCTGTGAATGGCGTAACGGCAATAAGCTGATCTGACCGGTTTGCGCATGGAATCCACAAAACAGAATGAATATTGATAAATCGTCTGTATGTTATTCAGTTAAGTTTCCACAGCTCCATCAAAGCATTTTCATGTCTGTAGTAGGCATTAGATCGGCTGAGATGAAGCTCATTCGCAATAGTTGACATCCGCTTGTGTTCCACATACCGCAGCTTCAGGATTTCAGCATTGATCGGATCATCCAGCCTTTGAAGAAGAGAACAAACCTGACTACGCAAGTCACCGTACTCCTGTTCCGCTTCGGCATACTCCTGCTCAGCTTCCATCAGGCGGATAACGGCGTTCTCGTTGGCGGTGACGTCGCGCGATCTTGAAACACATTCACCACCCAGCACTGCCGAGGCTTTTGCCGCCGCAGCCCGACAGAAGGCTACCCGCTCCTCTGCCGCAGTCAGGCGGCGTTCTGCAAACCGCAGCTTTTCAAAAAGCGCATCAACCGGCATCACATCGCCTCCCTTTGCAGTCTATCCAGCAGATCGTATCCATCCAAATCTGACAGAACCGAAAACCATCTGGAAAAGAAGAAATTGCCGGCAGCATCCTGTTTCTCTTCATATTGCTGCAAGCGCTGTTCCTGACAAGCCAATTCAGAAGGAGTCATTTCCTTATTCCTCTTGAGACGCCCGCGGATTCGTTTCATCATCCGGGCGCGATTTCGATAATCCTTGACTGCCTGAATGATGATGGCGTCGGCCAGCGCCTGCCACGGGTTTTCTTCTCCCTTAACACTGCTGGTTTTCCTGATAGCCAATGCAATTCCTCCCATGGTCGGCCAGACAAAGGAACGCTGGATTTGTCCACGCCAGCCTGTATTTTATCGCTTTCATCCGTTTCGCTTGGGCATGAAGCTGTTCCTCACGCGCAATGCGGGCCAATGCCTCCCCGGCAGTCGGGTCAGCATAGCATTCCTGATTCCTGTACACTTTGTGCCTCCTGATATGCAGTCATTGATTGTTCACAGCCATGCCTCGTTGGTGAAACGCCCATCGGCACATCCTTCGCATGGCGTCACAGAATCCCTGCGCTTCGCACCTCCGCGTCGTAGTAATTGCTCATCGTCGTTGGCGCATGATAGAGCGTCGTCATCAGGTACTGCCGGATATTGCGCACCTCCGTGTGCTTCTTATCGAGGCTCAGAAAGACGTACCCGATGTGATGATAGCTCAGCTTTTTGAACCGGTTCTTGACTACCTCGGCGGGGTAATTCTCTCCTGCGACCTTGATATATGGCCTGCGGCTGCACAGCGTCTCTGTCATGATCTCCACGATCTCGTCCAGACGTTCATGGTCGTGCGGTGTGTCCAGCGCATCATATTCGATCTGCCCCTTGACCTCGGCGAGCGTTCTCCGGTACTCCCGTGCATCTATCTGATCCATATCGCTCACGCCCGTATCGGATTGCTGTGACCTTTGTCTTTGGATCATGATTGGATCAGGATTTGATTTTTGGGTATTTGATTCATACGTATTGGATACCTGAGTATTTAATTGCGCAGGGTTTTCCGTATCCGGCGCATCCGTTCGCGGCGTTACCGTATCCGGGGAAACCATATACGGGTTTTCCGTACATGGCGAAGCCGTATATGGTGAAGCCGCTTCCGGCGTCTTGTGCGGGCTCTCATAGACGATATACTCCGTATCCGAGATGCGTCCGCCCTTGTCGCGCAGGCGATGGCGGATGAGATACCCGGCGCTTTCCAGCTCACGCAGGGCTGCGCCGATGCTGTCCACACCTTCCTTGCAGATGGCAGCCAGTCCGCGCGTCGTGTAATTCCAATCCTCCGGCAGGGACAGAATAACGGACAGCAGCCCCTTGGCCTTGAGGGATATTCCCCTGTCCTTGAGATGAACATTGCTCATGACCGTGTAATTCCGATTCTTCTCTACGCGAAAAACAGCCACGGTGAATCCTCCGTTTCATGAAATGGTCATTATGAGAAAATGTCGAAAGCACTGAGCCATCGGCGCTACATTCGTGGTAACCTCCATGAGCACTGCGTTATTGATCCTATGATCTTCCGTGCTGCTAGCAGATCATATCTTCTATCAAGGCAATTACAAGAGTATAGAAAAAAGGCGCTCATTTCTGAACGCCTTCGGAAACTCTATTCATTTGCCTCAAAGTACATCCTGTGCTAATCGTTACGCGCTTGTGCAGCGTTCTCTGCTACACCTCTGCTAATCAGGCATATATGACATAAGCGGGCTAACGTTGACCCACAGTGCAGATAAATTCATTTTTTCTGGGGAACATGGTGAATTAACCTGCTTCTATGCGCATAGAGGGCTGTATAGCAATCCTACCATAGCATTGGTAAGGATGAGGTCGCCAGTTCGAATCTGGCTATCAGCTCCACAGCACTTGCAGAAATGCAAGTGCTTTTTCTTGTTTTATGGACAAAATCGCCATGGCTTTGCAGGAATCGGGGAAAATTTCTGCAATTCTGGATGACCTCAGGCTTATGGTGCCCTTTTTGTCAGCTTACAAGTCACATTACGGAGCGGGGAATGCCTCTGAAACCTTTGCGGCAGGAGCGGTTTCGGGCTTTTGGACATGTCACATGGCCTGTCACATCACAGGCCGTACACGCTTGCGATGGGGGCGGCGGTATCCGGCAATGCTTCGCGGCCCTGCACATAATGCCTGAGCGTCATCGCCGCCGTGGTGTGCCCTGCCGCCGCCTGTGTTTGCTTGATGTCCTTCGTGCTGTCGTACAGGTCTGTCAGTACGGTTGTGCGGAAGCGGTTGGGGATGATGCGCTGCTCAAAGCGCATGTCCTTTTGGATGCGCCCGCACATCCTGCGCACCTGGGTGTAGGAGAAAGGGGCATCGCCGCCAACCACAAACGCCTCCGCCGCGCCCGGTGTCAGAAAGGGCTTGATCTGTTCCACCAGACGAATGGCGCGGCGGCTTTTGTCTGTTTTGGTCTTTTGCGCAAACACGGGTTGATTGCGGTCGGGATAGGTTACGGTGCTACGGATACAGATGACATTGGCGCGAAGATCAATGTCCATCCAGCGCAGGCCCAGCACTTCTTCCGGTCTGAACGGATGCAGGGCATGCAGGGCAATATAGTTGCGGTCATATTCACCGGCAACGTCGCCCAAATGCGCGGCGATATACTGCATCTGTGCCACACTGTACAGCGGTGTTGACGCGCTTGGCCGCCCCTGAATGCGTATGCTTCTGGAGCAAAGCGGATTTCTGGTTATCAGATGATCCTCCGCCGCTTGTTGGAGAATCATGTTCAGTACATTCTTGACCTTCTGCTTGGTGGCTTTCGCTTTGGGTGCGGTTTCCGCATCCATGGCATTGAACAGCTTCTGCACGTCGGCAGGCGTGATCTCTTCAACGCATAATCCGTCAAAGGCGGGCAGGATGTGCTTTTTGAGTTGCCTTTCATAGGTGATGGCTGTTGTGCGGTCGATGTTGGGCTTTGAGAATACTTCAAACCAGTCCAGCGCGTATCGCCCAAAATCATGTCCAAGAGGTTCCTGTGGATTTTCCGGCGCTTTTCCTCCACTCATCGCCTTGAACAGGTTTTCGGCATACTCCTGCTCTGTCGCGCCCGTTATCCATTGGACATGGCCGTTGATGGTAATTCTTCTCCTGATTCTGGTCTTTGCCATCTTGTTTTCCTCCTGAAGATGGCATGTGTTTTGAACGCTATTCCGTTGTCAAGATACGCAGGGTGCTCCCCATGAAAAGCATAAGGGGCATCAGAACGGGTGTCAAGACGTTTCCGTATAAAGCGAAGCGACCTTCCCCAGCATCCTGCGCATATCCTGCCGCACGCTTTCAGGCGCGACGATCTGCACATAACGCCCCAGCCCGAACACCCATGCGAAAAACTGCGGGCTGACTGCCACAGGCACCGTAATTTCAAAATACTCATCGTCCACCGCGCGGGCATAGGGCTGTCTGCCAAACTTGCTGACAACCTCGTTCATCATGCTGTTACGGAAGCGCAGGGTCACATCCTGCACCTTGCCGCTGTACATCTTGAAGGTATAGCTTTGATACTGCCCCTGTTCCTCTTTTGTGAAATGCTCTTTTCCCGTGCGCGGAATATCGGTGGCCGATACGCTTGTCATTCGGTCTACACGGTAGTTTTTTACCATGTTTTCTTGCGGCACATAGCCCACCATGTAATAGTTATCGTCGCAGTACACCAGCGCCAGCGGACTGACCACATACCATGCGCCTTTTTTGCGCAGGATGCGTTCCATCTTTACGCCATAATCAAAATACCTGAACCGTATGCATACATCCCGGTCAATCGCGGCATGGATGTGGTCGGCATTGTTGAGCACATTGGCGTTCATGTTTTTCACGCGGTTGGCAACGATGATCTGCCGTTTCAGCCCTTTGGCCTGATGCACGGAACAGAGCGATTCCAGCGCGCCGACCAGTTCCATTGTTTTTGCCTCCGACAAAAATCTGCTGGACAGCAGCGCATCAATGATGAGCTTGAGGTCTGCCACCGAAAAAGGCCGGTTGTCCAGATAATAGCCGAAGGTGATTTCATCCTTCTCAATGCGCGGCCTTTTGCAGCCGCCTCCGCCACCGGGCTTGAGAAAGCAGTTCAGCACATTGATGTCATCATAAATCCCCTTTCGATCCGCGTGCGGGAAGCCTTTTTCCTCCAGCCGGGCGGCAATCCTGTTGGCGGTCAGCGCATGTTCGGCGTCGGTTTCTCTCTCCAAAATGCGCATCACTTCCAGCAGCTTCATTTTGCGGCCATACAGATTGACCTGCGGCGCATCCTCTTCACGATCATAAACGGCCATGGTGTACTCCTTTTTAAAACAAAGGGTTTATTCTTACATCTGATAGGCTTTATTTTACAACATCAGGCCATAAAATGATAGGAACAGAGCCTGCTTTTTAGAGAAAAGCCATTATTTGATAACGTTTTGGCCCAAGCCTTTTCAAAAAACCGTTCCGGCGCTTCCTTCGGCGGGGGAAAAGATTTTTGAGGAACAAAAAGAAACCATGCCCGAAAGGTGGCCCGCATACAAAAAGCCGGTTCATGCAGAGCACGCACGGACCGGCCGCTTTGCCTTTGCGGCATATCAGATTTTTGTCCCGTCCTTGAACTCAAAGCCGAAGTAATAGGTGGCTTCCAGCGCCTCCGCGATTCGCTCCATTTCCTCCGAAGAAAACTTCCCTGTTTTCATTCGCTGGTTGAACGCTTGCGGACTGGAACCAACAGCCCGCGCCAGTTCGGCTTCGCTCATGCCCTTATATGCAAGCGCCATTTTGATTTTCTGTGATATGGTCATGGAAACACCTCCATTTCTTATTATATAGAAAACACTTTCTTTCGTCAAATATAAAATGAAATTGTAAAGAAAAAGTTTTATTATTCTATTGACAAAATAAAGCATATCGTTTATAATGTATTTGTAAGGTTGATAAAATCAATTCGACCAAATAGCAAAAGGAGGCCACCACATGAGCGACCAGAACATGGAACCCAAAGTCAAGGAACTGATGGAGCTTCGCCGCATGAAGGAGGAACTGGAAGCGGAGATCACCGCGCTGGAAGACCAAATCAAAGCCCGCATGGGCAACGAAGAAACGCTTTTGGCCGGAGCGTTCAAGGTCAGTTGGACCACCTACACCGCCAGCCGTTTTGACAGCACCCGCTTCAAGAAGGACCACGCAGAGCTTGCGGCAGCTTACACCAAGCAAACCACCGCCCGCCGCTTCTCCATCAACTAAAAGCCGGAGCACCTACCACAGCACTCCGGCAATGCCCCACAGGTAAGCTACCAACAAACCGGGGAGCAAGGACATTCTACCACAATCGCCTTGCTCCCCACAAGCAAAGGAGCAGGAAACATGGATATTTACAGGGAGATTACCGACCGTATCATCACGCAAATGCAGCAGGGCATCATTCCGTGGACAAAACCGTGGATCGCGCGCGGCCAAGCCATCAGCTACGCTACCGGCAAGCCCTATTCGCTACTGAATCAAATGCTGCTGGGCCGCCCCGGTGAATACGCAACTTTCCGGCAGATACAGCAGGAGGGCGGCTATGTGCGCAAGGGTGAAAAGGCCAGCATGGTTGTGTTCTGGAAGGTGATGGAGCAGGCGGATAAGGAAACGGGCGAACAGAAAACCATTCCCCTTTTGCGCTATTACAGCGTGTTCCACATCGCCCAGTGCGAAGGGCTGGCGGCGAGACACTCCCAACCCCTGCCGCAGACGGCCAGCACAGACCAAAACGCCGAAACCATCATAAGTGGCTATGTGCAGCGCTCTGGCGTGAAGGTGGAACACAGACAAGCTGACGGGGCGTATTATCAGCCCAGCACAGACCGCGTGGTGCTTCCACTGCTGGCACAGTTTGCGGAAAGCGCAGAGTATTATAGCACCGCGTTTCATGAGCTTGTCCACTCCACAGGACACAGCAGCCGCCTTGATCGTTTGACCGCGCTCGCCCACTTTGGTAGCGACGATTACAGCAAGGAAGAACTGGTTGCGGAGATCGGCGCGGCGGCGCTGGTTAATCATACCGGGCTTGAAACCTCCGCCAGCCTGCGCAACAATGCTGCTTACATTCAAAACTGGCTGGATGTGCTGAAAGGGGACAAACGGTTCATCGTCAGCGCATCCAGCAAGGCGGAAAAAGCCGTTGCACTGATTTTGGGAACCTGATGAAACAGAGATTGCGGCGGCGCTCGCCGCAATCCTCCCATGGAGGAAGCACAATGGAACAGGTTTATTACGATATAGGACATACATTGTCGGTCGCGCGCCTGCTGACTGAGGGCGCCATTGCGCTTTTTGAATCCGAAGCGCAAAGCCTGAACCTGCTGGCGAAAAAGAGCGGGAACATGAAGGCGGCAATCGCCTTTGACACCATCGGCGCGGCCCTGTATGAACTGCACAGCCAGATCAGCGACGCGCAGGAGGCCGCCATTCAGGAAGCTATGGATGTGTCAAATCAAACAAATGATTAACTTTCCAACGGACACGCCGCGGCCCGTGCACCGTTTTTCAGGCTTTGCGGCGTGTCCGCCATGTAAAATCCTTTTTTGACCCTTTCTTTGACAGGAGAAGCAGACATGATATACGGATATGCAAGGTGCTCAACAAACGACAGCAAACAGGACATCCGGCGGCAGATTAGGGAATTGAAGGCGGCGGGCGCGGAGGAAGTCGTCTTTGAGTACGAGCACGGCGACGCGCGAATCAAGAAGGAGCTTCAAATGCTGCTGGACACGGCGCGCGAGGGCGACAGCATCATCACGCTCGAAGTAAGCCGCCTGAGCCGCAGCACGCAGCAGTTGTGTGAGATTGTGGAGGTCATCAAGCGAAAGCACCTTCGCCTTGTGATTGTGGGCAGCATCACGGTGGATTGTCGCAGCGGCGAAATCGACCCCATGAGTCAGGCGTTCATCCAAATGAGCGCGGTCTTTGCCGAACTGGAACTGTCCATCATCAGGGCAAGGGTGAAAAGCGGCATGGCGAATGCCAGAGCAAAAGGGCGCAGAATCGGCAGACCGCGCAGCACCAAGGAGGACATCCCCGGCATATTTCTCAAGCACTATCCGGCCTACAAGATGGGAAAGATGAATGTTAGCGAATTGGCGCGGGTGTGTGGGTTAAGTAGGCCGACAGTGTATAAGTATTTGAGGATGGTGTAAATAAACATTGCCCCCGCGCTCTTGTGAACATGGGGGCAACAGTTTGATGCTCTTATGTGTCTAATGCTTACCACTTATCATCATAGCTATTGACAAACTCGTGAATTTCTTCCTCAGAGTAATAACGATCATATGGGTCATAGCTGCTATTGGAATAGCTTTTCGTCGATGTATTGCTACCAAAACTATTAAGTATTGCCAAAATTGCCAGCAACACTAAAAGTATAGTTCCACATCCTATACCTTTATTATCCATAATGAATCTCCCTCTTCTGAGCGAATAAAGGCTTGTTATCAATAACTCATGTTATGTTGCGTTTTGCCAATTATTTTAGCCTATCAAACTGAATCATTGCTTTTATTATATTATATTTAGTTAAGTCCAGTTCCATGACAATGTGAACATGTTACCGTTCTTGGGGTCCCGTCGCCTTTTGCGGCATACCCTAGTCCTCCGCACCAACCACATTTTCCAGAGGATGCATCGTAATACGAACCGGAGCAGCCAGCAAGTGTCAACAATGCGACCAGCAACAGTATCATAACGGCAAAACGTTTCAATTTTATATATTTCTCTTGATGCGTACTCTCCATGATGTATCTCCTTTATGTTGCTTTTTTCTGCATTTTCTATTGTAACGAACGAGCTAAATTATATCAAAATTTACATCAGCAGAATGGATGTGATTGTTTCTTCACGTTCCTTATCTGTTTATTTCATCGCGTACGGCTTGTGGAAACTGACATCTTGCATGTAGAAGTAGAATAGCAATTTTTTGTTTCATCATTATGTATCCTCCAATTTAAAATGCAATGAATAATCACACTTTTAGTAGCGGCTGAAACAGTACATCGACAGTTACCGAATGCTTATCTGGTCCGCTGCCAAATGAGTGTTACATTGGTTTGCCAGAATGTGAATACCATCCTCAATGGTTGTGGAGCAGTTGTATGAACATTGACCACACTTTTTCCTTGGCTTGCTAATTGCTGTGTTACTTCTTGAATTTTTTGGTTAGTCATTGCCGCTAACTCAAAGCGATTTCCAGCCGTTACAATAAAGTATTCCGTGCCGCTTTCCACAATTTTTGTGGAATCCTGCTCCTTTTTCATGGGTTCGCCACACTGAGGGCACGCTGTCGCATTTTCAGAAATATCTTTTCCACATACTGGACATTGAATAAGTGCCATTCAATTATCCCCTTGTCTAGAACTTATTAATTTAGGGATTACCAATCACCAAACATAGACTCATAGTCATTCTTCATACTATTATAAAGATCAGGGTCTTCTCGCTTCATATAATCTACGAAACTTTCCCCTGGAAGCGGGTCTCCATAACCGTAATCATTATCAGATTGGTAATCATTACTTGTGATGCTATCGTATCTATCGCTCATATCATTGTACAATTCAGGGTCTTCTCGCTTCATATAATCTACGAAACTCTCCCCCGGAAGCGGGTCTCCATAACCGTAATCATTATCAGATTGGAAAGAATCGCTATGATTGGTTTTGGTTGTAGAAGAAGATGTTGATGAATAGTTTGTTTGCTTTTGGGCAGGCACAGTAGCAGGAGAAACTGTGGTTGATATTTCTGTTGTAGCGACTTGCGATTCCACACGCGGAGTAGAAGAATCGTACGTTGTTGTTACAATGATACCAAGTGCAATTATTGCGGCGATAATAAACGGGATGACTGCTTTGTTATTCTTCATTTGACCCTCTCCTTTTTACGCATTTGCGTATTATCTTCCCCATTATACCTTTCTTTCCAAAATTACGCAAGTGCGTACATAAAAAATCGTTTTTTTTTCTATGCTCTTTTTTGAGGTGATTTTTGTGACCGTCAAGGAAGCCGTGGCCCAACGGTTCCGCGATCTGTGCAAAGAACGTGGCATTCGTACCAATGAACTGGCAAATCGCGCGGGCGTGACCCCTTCCAGCGTGTATAGTATGCTTGACCCCCACCGCAAGGAGGTATCCGTCAATCTGGTGAAAAAACTCTGTGATGGTCTGGAGATAACCTTGGGTGAATTTTTCAGCACGGAGATATTTGACACGCTGGAGCAGGAAATACAATAACCGCTTGCCCTTCCCACCGGGGGAAGGGTATTTTTATAGTGTTCAGTATATTAAAGAAATGATAGTCCCTTTGTCCGCGCACTTTGACTGTATCATGTGCGTGACAAGCATAATAAAATTTACCCTTAAAAGATTCCTTCGCAAGGCGGGATGCTTCCACAATGTTCCACACCTGCTTGCCCTCATCGTTATACACGATGGATTTACCATAATAGGGGTACTTCTTCTCAAACCAATCACATACGGCCTTATAGGGATTGCGGTGAGACGCAGGAGCCGTCTTGCGCAGCCGCATGAACTCATCATAGTTCTTTTCTGCGTTGGGCATCTGGCAAATGAACACTTCCATGGCTTGAAAGGTCAGCCGGGCTTTGCGCTTGGGAACATACTCTCTGATGGTCATCTGCGGGAAGCGCTTCATTACGGCATCCAGCGTCTTGCACTCATCGGTATCAAATTTTTCCGCCTCATGGTTGAATTTTGGGCTCACATAGACCACATTGTTCTCACGGTCGATAAAATGACCAGAATCCTTGAGGGCGGCAAGCATCATTTCCTTGTTAGTCATTATCATGGCTCCTTTCCGTTACTGTGCGGCAGGGGTATAGATGAGACGGGCGGTTATCTGGGCGTGTTTGGTGCTTTCTTCTTCGTCGCGGATGCGTTTCAATTCGTCTTTGTACTTATCGAGAAACCACCTTTTGACCTGCACATATGCGCTTTTTTTCCTGCGAGCAGTTCCCGCAGCTCTCTATATTCAGCCTGCACTTCAAGCAGCTTTTGCGGGTCAGTTTCATGCCCCTGCATGAAATCCTCCATCCGCTTGTAGGTCAGGTTGGCATAGGTCTGCTTGCCGGTGTTGTGACGCAGCTTTGCCACCTCAATGGAAAAGCCAGGGTAGGTTTCTTTCAGCTTCTCATACAGTTCAAATTGAGCCGTGCCATACTGGCTTCCCTTAATCAGAAAGTCCTTGGTGACCAGAACCTTCTTGTGGATGCGGTCAATCTTGCGGATACCATTTTCAGAGGCGGACGTTTCCATCAAATCATTCCCTTCATTGCTTGCGATTCAAGGCTTTGCGTTGGTGTCCCTCAACCTTGTGACCCTATTGTAGCAGCAATGGATGTGCGATAGACGAACACCTTTTTAGGTGCTTTTTATTGACAAATGGAAGGTTTTCTTTACCCGGAATCCCCGAAACAAAACGGCTTATCGTTTCTGATAAACTGCTAAGGAGGGAGATGTAAGAATAAAGGGTACCGCCTAAAGAGTAAGCCTCCGCCCTAAAGCAAAAGTCGATACGCTAATAAAGCCAATGCAACAGAAAACGGTTTTCGCTGATCCTGACAAGGAAATAGCGTTTCAGAACATATGCCTCCAAGTTGTCTGTAATTGTTGTGCGGAATGCCGGAAATCCTTATGTGACAAGGGCTTTGGTATCCTTGGTAAGGATGAGGTCGCCAGTTCGAATCTGGCTATCAGCTCCATGAAATCACCTCTGCGAACAGCTTCGCAGAGGTGATTTTCTTTTGGCACGGCCTGCCGGCGGCCGGATGGCTGAAGGCCACAGAAAGCAAAAGGGGTCTTGGGCGTGGCGGGCATCCCCGTCGGGGATCAGCGCCTGTTTTCCGGAAAATCCCGCCGGTCGTTTGCTCAGAAACCGTTTGCGCTTTTATGGGGCCGTCAGCGCAGATCAGGCAGGTCTGTTCCGCGCTGACGGGCCGGCTTTTGCCCCGGAGAGACGACAGGATGCCAGGCTTAGGCCGCTTCAGCCAAAAAGTGGAAACAAATTCCGGCCATTGGGAAAAACGCCTGTGCCATTTACAAACGCATATGATTGATTTATACTACGCACATGGGAAAGAATGGGCGCGGCTCCATCCGATGCCGGATCGGCCGGGCAAAACCATCCCCTGTCGGCGGTGAAAGGATGCGGCGCCGGCAGCTCGCTTCAAACCGAATACTTATTAGAAAACGAAATTCATGCCTGAACAAACAAAGCGCAAGGAGGAATGCGGATATGAAAATCGGGTTTGTGGGACTGGGGATCATGGGCAGGCCCATGGCGCTCAACCTGCTCCGATCGGGATGCGAGCTCTATGTGAACGACCTGAACGAAGCGGCCGTGAAGGCGTTGTGCGACAAGGGGGCCATAGCGGCTTCCCAGGCGGAGATCGCGGAAAGCTGCGAGGCGGTATTCACCATCCTGCCCAATGGGAGCATCGTGCATCAGGTACTGCTGGGGGAGAACGGCATGCTGGCCCATATGGCTCCCGGCACACTGGCGGTGGACATGAGCTCCGTGACGCCGGAGGAGGCGAAGGCCTGCCACCGCTTTGCGCAGGAGAGAGGGGTCCACTTTCTGGACGCGCCCGTCAGCGGTGGAGAGCCCAAGGCCATCGACGGAACGCTGGCCTTTATGATCGGAGGGAAGCAGGCGGCGTTTGACGCGGCCAGGCCCCTGCTGGCGTACATGGGCACGAGCCTGACGCTGGTGGGCGAAGGCGGCGCGGGCTGTGTGACCAAGCTGGCCAACCAGATTATCGTCAACCTGACGATCGCGGCCGTGTCCGAGGCGCTGGTGCTGGCCACCAAGGCGGGGGCGGACCCGGAGAAGGTGTATCAAGCCATCCGCAGCGGGCTGGCGGGCAGCGCCGTATTGGACGCCAAGGCCCCTATGATGCTGGCGCGCAACTTCCAGCCGGGCGGCAAGCTGTCCATTAATATGAAGGATATCAAGAACGTGCTGGCCACGGCCCATCAGGCGGACGTGCCGCTGCCGCTGTCCGCGGGTCTGTACGAGATTATGACCTCCCTCAAAAACATGGGGTGCCTGGACAACGACCATTCGGGCATCGTGAAGTTCTACGAACGCCTGGCCGGCGTGGAGGTGCGGCCGCAGTGAGGCGGGCCGCGACAGCCGCGCCCCTGTCCGGATACAATGGAAAGGAGAAATGCCGCCATGAATGAACAATCGCTTCCGCTATCGGTACTGGACACGTATGCGCCACCGCAGCCCGAAAAGGCCGACGCTCTGCTGAAACAGGCGCTGGCAGGGCAGAGGGATAAAATCGTCGTTATCGACGACGATCCCACGGGGGTCCAGACCGTGCATGGTATCCACGTTTATACGGATTGGACGGACCAGAGTATTCTGGAAGGGTTTGAGGAGGAAAACCGCATGTTTTTCCTGCTCACCAATTCCCGCAGCATGACGCAGAAGGAGACCCGCGAGGTGCATGAGCAGATCGCCCGCGGTGTCATGAAGGCGTCCCGGGCCACGGGAAAGCCCTTTGTGATTATCAGCCGGAGCGACTCCACGCTGCGCGGGCACTTCCCCTTGGAAACGGAAACGCTGCGCCGGGAGATCGAGCGCGCCGGCGGGCAGCCCTACGACGGCGAGATCCTCTGTCCCTTCTTCTGTGAGGGAGGCCGTTACACGCTGGGGAACGTCCACTATGTCAAGGAGGGCGATCGGCTGGTTCCCGCCGGACAGACGGAGTTTGCCCGGGACAGGTCGTTTGGCTACACGCATTCGCGGCTTGATGAATGGTGCGAGGAAAAGACCGCCGGTGCATACCCTGCCTCCGAAACCACTTGCATTCCGCTGGAAATGCTGCGCCGGCTGGATGTGGACGGCGTAGCGCAGCTGCTTGACGGCGTAAAGGGCTTTCGAAAAGTGGTGGTCAACGCGGCTGCCTACGAGGATGTGAAGGTCTTTCTGGCAGGCTATTTGAAGGCATGTGCGGCGGGCAAGCGATTTATGTTCCGCACGGCCGCCGCCGTGCCCAAGCTGCTGGGCGGGGTGGCGGACAGGCCCCTGCTTACGCGCGAAGAGCTTGTGAACGGGCACAGCCAAAACGGCGGGCTGATCGTGGCGGGTTCGCATGTGCAGAAAACCACGGACCAGCTGGCGGAGCTGACGGCGGGCCTTGCGGATCTGGAACAGATCGAATTCCATGTGAGCCGTGCGCTGGAGGATGGCGGCCTGCAGGCGGAGGCGGCCCGTGTGCGAGCGCTGGCGGAGGCGAGCCTGCGCGCCGGCCGGGACACACTGGTGTATACCTCGCGCAAGCGGATGGACGTGGCCGGTCTGGACAAGGAGCAGCAGCTCAAGCTGTCGGTGGACATCTCCAACGCGGTCACCTCCGTGGTGGCGGATTTGGGGATTCAGCCCGCCTTTATCGTGGCCAAGGGCGGAATCACCTCCAGCGATATCGGCGTGCGCGCCCTGCGCGTGCGGCGGGCACTGGTGATGGGTCAGATCGCCCCCGGCGTGCCCGTCTGGCGCACAGACGGGGAAAGCAAGTTCCCCTACATGCCCTACGTCATCTTCCCCGGCAACGTGGGCGACCGGACCACGCTTTTGCAGGTGGTCAGGCGCCTGCGCGGGGAATGAGACGGGGAGCGCAGGAAAATGGAATAGACATGGGGACGGGCGGCTTTACAACCGCTCGTCCCCAAGCGTTTATTTCTGCAGGTTTTCCTCCTTGTGAAAGAAAGCCGATTTCAGCATGCGGTATTCTTCGTCCGTGCAGACGGCTTTGCATTTTTCCTCGTACTTCTCGGAACGCCTGAGCAGATCCGTTATTTTTTCACACGGGAAACGGGGACATTGATTGCATTTTTCAACGTGATTTTCCTTGACGCAGTCGACCAGGCAATAGGTGCATTGCTTATGGGACGTACATCCGGTGCATCGAATCTCCTCAATGGGAACAATCCTGTCTCTCCAGCCGATTCGAAACCATAGCTCCGCTACCTTTTCCAATTCGCCGTTTGTTTTTGCAAGGTAGCGCGGGCATTTGCAGCAATTGTCGCCACAAAGTGTGATTTTTTCCATCTCAAGCGTCCTCCGCAGGGGAAGAGGTTTGGGTTATTCCCACTCGATGCTCGCCGGCGGCTTCGTGGTGATATCGTACAGCACGCGGTTGCATCCCGCCACTTCGCCCACGATGCGCGTGGCGACGCGGCCCAGCAGGTCATAGGGCAGGCGGGCCACGTCGGCGGTCATGAAGTCGTCGGTGGTCACGGCGCGCAGGGCCACGGCGTAGGCATAGGTACGCTCATCACCCATTACGCCCACGGAGTGCGCGCCCGTCAGCACGGTGAAATACTGCGATACCTGCTTGTCCAGTCCGGCGGCGGCCATCTCCTGGCGCAGAATCAGATCGCTTTCCCGCACGATGCGCACCTTATCCGGCGTGAGCTCGCCCACGACGCGAATGGCCAGGCCGGGGCCGGGGAAGGGCTGACGGTAGACCAGACTCTCCGGCAGACCCAGCGTCAGGCCGAGCCTGCGCACCTCGTCCTTAAAGAGCATGCGCAGCGGCTCCACCAGGCTCTCAAAGCCCAGTTCGGCGGGCAGACCGCCCACGTTGTGGTGGCTCTTGATGACCGCGCTGCCCTGCGCCTGGCCGCTTTCGATTACGTCGGGGTAGATGGTGCCCTGGGCGAAGTGGTCGCGCTTGCCCAGCTTTTGCGCCTCCTCGCGGAAAACCTCCACAAAGTCGCGGCCGATGATCTTGCGCTTTGCCTCCGGATCGGTCACGCCCTTGAGATCGCGGAAGAAACGTTCGGACGCGTCCACATGCACCAGCTCCACCGGGAACACGCGGGTGAATACATCCACCACCTGATCGCTCTCTCCGGCCCGCATGAAGCCGTGATCCACGTATACGCAGGTCAGGCGGTTGCCAATGGCCCGGTAGAGCAGCGCCGCCGCCACCGCGCTGTCCACCCCGCCGGACAGCCCCAGCAGCACCGTGCCGTCGCCCACCTGCTCACGGATCTGCTCAACCGCCATGTCCGCATATGCGTCCATGCTCCAGTCGCCTTTGCAGCTGCAGATGCCGAAGAGAAAGTTTTCCAGCACGCGCGCGCCTTCCTCGGTGTGCGTCACTTCGGGATGAAACTGCACGCCGTAGAGGCGGTGCGCATCGTCGGCCATGGCGGCCACCGGGCAGTCCGCTGTATGCGCAATGGCCATAAAGCCCTCCGGCGGGCGCGCCACCTGATAGGTATGGCTCATCCAGCAGGGGCTCTGGGGCCGGAGACCTGCCAGCAGGCCGCCGTCTACTCGGTCCATGGTCACATCGGTACGCCCGTATTCGCGGCGCGTGCCGCGCTCCACCGGCGCGCCCAGCAGGTGCGCCATCAGCTGCATGCCGTAGCAGATGCCCAGAACCGGCACGCCCAGCTCAAATACGCCCTCGTCCACCCGGGGCGCGCCCTCATCCAGCACGCTGGCCGGGCCTCCGCTGAAAATGATGCCCATGGGCTGGACGGCCCGGATATCCGCCAGCTGCGCGCTGCAGGGCAGCACGCAGGAATAGACCCCGCGCTCACGTACACGCCGGGCAATCAGCTGCGTGTATTGGCCGCCAAAGTCCAGAATCAAAATGCATTGAGGAGCTTCCATAAGACTCGCATTCCCTCCCCTTCAGGATGCCGGGGACAGACCCCGACGCAACAAGGCTTATTTTGCCACAAAATTTCGTTGCGCGCAAGGGGCATGGATGGAGCGGACACTCCTTTTTGGAGAAAAGGGCAGAATCCGGGGAAAAGGGGACCGGGACGCCGGCTTTCTGCGGCGCGTGACGGCTCTGAGGGAGGGTACGCCGGCCCCGGCGCTCCGTCCGGGCGGACAGGGAACCGCGGGAGAAAAACAGCGGGCGCAGAACCGTCATCCCTTCGTTTCTTCCCCCTTGACACCCATTTCCAAACGTGCTACCTTTATAAGGCTGTCCGGGCGGCCAGGCGATCGCGTGGCATGCCATGAGGAAAGTCCGAGCATCACAGGGCAGGGTGCCGGCTAACGGCCGGTGAAGGCAACTTCAAGGAAAGTGCAACAGAGATAGACCGCCCCGCGCACCCCGCGCGGAGCAAGGATGGAAAGGCGAGGTAAGAGCTCACCCGCGGCCTGGCGACAGGCTGGCGCTGTAAACCCCACCCGATGCAAGATCCGACCGGGAGCGATACGGCGGCCCGTCGTGCTCCCAAAGAGATCGCTTCAGCCGTGCGGCAACGCGCGGTGGAGATAGATGATCGTCCAACGACAGAACTCGGCTTACGACCGCGCCGGCAGCACCTCTACAGGCGGGATGGATGGATGCCCGCTTTTTGTCGTATCGTCAAATCAGGAAGGGGCGTGCCGCCGGATGCGGTCCGAACACAACCGCTTTTCCCTGCCCGCTGCGTGGAGCGCTCTGGCGGGCGCGATGTTCGTTTTTGTGCTGGGGCTGCTGACGCTGGGGCAGCCGGCGCTGTCCCGGTACTATCAGAACCTGAGCCTGGCGGGCAACCTGGCGCTGCTGCCTGCGGCGCTGGCGGGCGTGGCGCTGCTTTTGTGGGGCCGGGCCCGGCTGGAGGCGGCGGACGCGCGGCCCGGCGGCAAAGGGGCCCTGTGGCGCATGCGGGCGCTGTTTGCGGCGGTGCTGGCGGTGCAGCTGGTGGTGGCGCGCTGCGCCTGGTACAAGATGGGCTGGGACATCGCCAATGTCTACACCACGGCCGAGGAACTGGCCCGTGGACAGGCCCTCACCGATCCGGACTATTTCCGCCTGTGCCCCAACAACGCGCCCCTGACCATCCTGCAGGCCGTCCCCATGTGGGTGGCCGTCAAGCTGGGGCTCGCGGTGCCGTTTGTGGTGCTGCCCTACCTGGACGCGGTGCTTTTGAACCTGACGGCATATTTCACGGTGCGCTGTGCCCAGCGCATCACCCCAAGCCGCTGGGCAAGGGGATTTGCCGCGGCGGTCTCCATCCTCTGGATCGCCCTGTCACCCTATGTGCTCTACCCTTACACCGATACGTGGGCCGTGCTGTTTCCTGTGCTGGCGATCTACGCGTGGCTGACCGTGCGCCGCCCGGCGCTCAGGTGGGGGCTGGTTTCGCTGGCGTGCTTTGCCGGCGCCGCGGTCAAGCCCACGGTGCTGATCGTGCTCATCGCGCTGGGACTGCTCGGCCTGTGCCGCTTTCTGGGCCGCCGGGATTTTTCCGCCGCCGCGTGGAAACGCGCGCTGGCGGTGCTGGCCGCGCTCGTGCTGGGCGCCGTGCCGGGGCAGGTGTTTCAGCGCGCGTCCATGGCATATCTGGCGGGCAGCGCCGTCCCTCAGGAGCAACTCAGTGAAACGCACTACCTCATGCTGGGCATGAACGGCGAAACCTACGGCGGCCATTCCCCGGACGACGTGGCGTTTTCCCAGTCGTTCGAATCCCTGGCCGACCGCCAGCGGGCCAACCTGCAAAGGGCCTGGGAGCGGGTATGCGAAAAGGGCCTGTGGGGCAACGTGCGCTTTTTCACCATTAAACTGTATAAGGCCTATGCCGACGGCAGCTTCGCCGCCAATTCCAGCTTTCTGGACCTGGAGATTCCCCGCCGCACGGATGCGCTGAGCACTTTTGTTCGCAGCCTCTACCATCACCGCGGCAGCCTCAACCCGCTGTGCCACACGCTGGCCCAGGGCCTGTGGCTGGCGGTGCTGGCGCTGTGCGCGGTCGCGGCGTTTGCGCGCCGCCGCCGCCCGGAAGCGCAGGCGCTCACCCTGGCGATTCTGGGAGCCACGGCCTACCTGTTGCTCTTTGAGGTCTGGCCGCGTTACCTGTTCGTTTTTGCGCCGCTGTACGTGCTTTTGGCCACGCTGGCGCTGGACCGTCCGCTTTTTGCGCGCGCCGGCGAAAAGCGCCAAAAGGCTTGACGGTTCGCCTTGCGCGCCCGTCTCCGGATGTGCTACAATAGCGGCGCCCGCGGCTTGACCGCGTGCCTGATTCAAAGGAGAAAACGCCATGTACCTGATCGTCGGTTTGGGAAACCCCGGCGCCCAATACGCCCACACCCGTCATAACGTGGGCTTTGACGTGGTGGACACGCTGGCCCGCAAGCTGGGCGTGACCATCGGGCGGGAGCGGGACGAGGCCCTGCTTGGCGAATGCTTCATCGCCGGGCAAAAGACCATCCTGGCCCTTCCGCAGACCTATATGAACCTGAGCGGCGAGGCCGTCTCCCGTCTGGTGCGCTGGTACCGCCTGCCTCCGGAAAACCTGATGGTGGTCTACGACGACGTGGACCTGCCCCAGGGAGCCATCCGTATCCGCAAAAACGGCAGCGCGGGCACGCATAACGGCATGCGCAGCATCGTGGGCCTGCTGGGGTACGAGAACTTTCCCCGCCTGAGGGTAGGCGTGGGGCAGCGCAGGCCCGGCTACGAGCTGGCCGATTGGGTGCTGGGCCATTACCTGCCCGGCGAGGAGCAGCAGACCGCCGACGCCGCCTATGCCCTGGCCGCCGACGCCATCATTGAGTACATCACAAACGGCATCGAAAGCGCCATGTGCAAGTATAATACCAAAAAGACCAAAAAACCGCCCGAACCCGCCGAAGGAGCCGACGCATGAACGAGGGCCTCTTTACCGCCTACCAAAGCCTGCCCGCCTGGAAGCGGCTGATGGAGCGCATCGGGGAGGGCGGATGCACCGCCCTGTACGAGATCGCCGAAGGAGAGCGGCCGTTTCTGGCCGCGGCGCTTTCGCATGCCACGGGGCGGCCCGTGCTGCTGGTCGCGCCTACGGAGCTGATCGCCCAGCGCCAGGCGCAGGATATAGAGCGCCTGACCGGGGACGGATGCGCCATGCTGCCCGCGCGCGACATCCAGTTCAGCCGCGCGGCCATGAGCCGCGACAGCGCGTGGCAGCGCCTGAGCGTGCTGGACGGCCTGACCGCCGGGCGGGTAAAGGTGCTGTGCGCCAGCGTGGACGCGCTTTTGGACCGCTGCGCGCCCCGTGCCCGCTTTCAAAGCGCGGCCATCACGCTGTCAGAAGGGGGCCGCATTGCGCCGGATGGGCTGATGGAAGCGCTCATCCGCGGCGGATACGAGCGCGTGCCCATGGTGGAGGGCCGGGGCCAGTGCGCCATGCGCGGCGCGATCGTGGACGTGTTCCCCGCCAACGCCGCCGACGCGCTGCGCATTGAGTTTTTTGACGACGAGATCGACAGCCTGCGCCGCTTTGACTGCATCAGCCAGCGCAGCATCGCGCGGGTGAAGGGCGCGCGCATCGCCCCCGCCACCGAATGCCTCGTGGCCGATGCTCAGGCCGCCGCAGACCGCCTGAAGGCCGCGCTGGAAAAGGGCGTGGGCCACGCCATGGAATCCGCCGCGCCCGAGCATGCCGCGCCGGGGCCGGACGGGCTGTCCTCGCTGGACGATTTTTTGAGCGGCCTGGACGCGCTGGAGGCCACGGAGGACCTGCTCGCCCAGCCGCAGGGGAATGACGACGGCGCCCGCTCCGATGAGGCTGGAGCGGAGGCGCGCGCCGCCTGGAAGCGCCACCTGGACGACGTGGACCGCGTGCGCGCGGGACAGGTGATCCGCACCGCGCCCATGTGGATGAATGTGCTTTTGGACGATACGGCGCTGGTGACCGACTATCTGGACGATCCCATTGTGCTGCTGGACCGGCCGGACCAGTATCAGGTCCGCCTGCGCGCCGCCGCGGACGCTTTTTCGGAGGCGTACGAGGACGCACGGCTGCGCGGCGACGCCTTCGACGCGCAGAAGGACCTGCGCTTCACCTATGAAAACCTGCTGAGCGACCTCAAGGCGCGGCCCGCCGTGTGCCTGAGCGACACGGTGGGCACCTTTGGCCGCTTTGCGCCGGACGAGGCCATCGCCTTTGGTTCCCGGCCCTCGATGCCCTATCAGAGCCGGCTGGAGCCGCTGTGTCAGGATATCGCCAAATGGAAGCAGGAGGGAGCCTGCGTGGTGCTGCTCACCGGCGGCGAGGCGCGCGGACGCAGGCTGAAAACCGCGCTCGCGGCGCAGCGTGTGCCCGCCTCCTACTGCGCCACGCTGGACGGCAACCTCATCGCGCGCGAGGTGCTGCTGCTGCCGGTGTCCTATACCAAGGGGTTTGTGAACCTGCCCGCGGGGCTGTGCGTCATCAGCGATTCCGATATCTACGGCACCGCCTACCAGCGCGCCCGCAAGAAGCAGACCGCGGGCGAGCGCATCGCCTCCTTCACCGACCTCAAGGCGGGCGACTACGTGGTGCACGACCTGCACGGCGTCGGCCTGTTCAAGGGCGTGGTGCAGCTGGAAAACGACGGCGCCAGGCGTGATTACCTGCTGATTCAGTACGCGGGAAACGACAAGCTCTACGTGCCTGCCGACCAGTTCGACCGGGTGACCAAGTTCATCGGCTCCGAAAACGCCGCCCCCAAGCTCAACCGCCTGGGCGGCCAGGAATGGGAACGGCAGAAGAGCAAGGTCAAGTCCGGACTCAAAAAGCTGGCCTTCGACCTGGCCGAGCTCTACGCCAGACGCTCCAAGGAGACGGGCTACGCCTTCAGCCACGACAACCCCTGGCAGCGGGAGTTTGAGGACCTGTTCCCCTACGAGCTGACCGAGGACCAGCAAAAGAGCGTGGCCCAGATCGAGGCCGACATGGAAAGCCCGCGCAACATGGACCGCCTGCTGTGCGGCGACGTGGGCTACGGCAAGACCGAGGTGGCCCTGCGCGCGGCCTTCAAGGCCGTGGTGGAGGGCAAGCAGGTGGCCATTCTGGCCCCGACCACCATTCTGGTGCAGCAGCATTACAACACCATCAAAAAACGCTTCGCGGGCTTTCCTGTGAAGTTTGACATGCTCAGCCGCTTCCGCACGCCCAAGGAGCAGCGCGAAATCGTCCGCAAGCTGCGCGAGGGCGAACTGGACCTGGTGGTGGGTACGCACCGCCTGCTCAACAAGGACGTGCAGTTCAAGGACCTGGGATTGCTCATCGTGGACGAGGAGCACCGCTTTGGCGTCAGTCACAAGGAGAGCATCCAGCACATGAAAACCCGCGTGGACGTGCTGACCCTCTCGGCCACGCCCATCCCGCGCACGCTGCATATGAGCATGGCGGGCATCCGCGACATGAGCATTCTGGAAACGCCGCCGGAGGAACGCCTGCCCGTCAAGACCTACGTGATGGAATACGACGATAACGTGATCCGCGAGGCCATCCGGCGGGAGCTGGCGCGCGGGGGACAGGTCTACTTCCTCTACAACCGCGTGCGCAGCATTGAAAAGATGTACGACCGCCTGCACCAGCTGGTGCCGGAGGCGCGCATCGGCATCGCGCACGGGCAGATGCGTGAAAACGCGCTGGAGGACGTGATGCTGGACTTCTACGCCGGGGCGTATGACGTGCTGCTTTGCACCACGATCGTGGAAAGCGGGCTGGACGTGCCGGAGGCCAACACGCTGATCGTCTTTGACGCGGACCGCTTCGGCCTCTCCCAGCTGTATCAGATCCGCGGGCGCGTGGGGCGCAGCAGCCGGCAGGCCTACGCCTACCTGACCGTTCGCGCTGGCAAGCTGCTGTCCGAAACGGCGGACCAGCGCCTCTCGGCCATTCGGGAGTTTACGGAGTTCGGCGCGGGCTACCGCATCGCCATGCGCGATCTGGAGATCCGCGGCGCGGGCGACGTGCTGGGGCCCCAGCAGAGCGGCCACATGAGCACCGTGGGCTACGACATGTACCTCAAGCTCATCGAGCAGGCCGTCAGCGAGGCGCAGGGCGTGGAGGTCACGCCGGAGCTGGACACCCGCGTGGAGCTGGCCGTGGACGCCTTCCTGCCGGAGAGCTACGTGCCGGAGGAAAAGCTGCGCGTGGAGATCTACAAGCGCATTGCCATGATTCAGGACGAAGCCGGGCGGATGGACATCGAGGAGGAGCTCATCGACCGCTTTGGCGACGTGCCCGAGCCGGTGGAGAACCTCATGCGCATTGCCCAGCTGCGCGGGGTGACGCGCAGGCTGGGCGTGAGCCACCTGTTCCTGCGGCCCGACGGCATCCATATGCGCATCGACACCCGCTTCCTGCCCGACCCCGGCCGTCTGTTTGACGCCGTGAGCCGCGCCGACGAACGCCTGCGCTTTTCCGCCGGGCGCACGGCGGAGCTGGTGCTGGCCGAGCGCGGCCTGGACGCGCCCGCCGCGCTGAAGCTGGCCATCCCCGTGATGACGCGGGTGCACGACCTGATGCACGAGCAGGAAAATGCCGAGACCGATACCAAAACCACATAACAACGCGGCCCGTCCCTGCTTCGGACGGGCCGCGCTGTATGGATGCCGGACAAATCGGAAGAGGCGGCCAGGAAGCACGCCCGGCGCCGGGAGAAAGCGGATGCTGGCGGGTCAGGGGCGGCAAGCGCCGGACTGGGCGGCCGCAGGACCGGCTTAAGGCGCCACGGTGTTCAGGGCATGGGCGGTTTTCCGCTGTCGATGCCCATTTGGAAATTTCCCTGCTGCTCTTATGATGCAAAATCTTCCCGGGCCTGCCAAGCCCTTACACCCAATCCGCCGGACGAATGGCCAGCGTGGAGGGATCGTTGCCCTCCAGGTCCATCACCATGAGCGCCCGTTCGCCCTGGATCAGCTTGCTGGCGGGCTGGGCCTTGGCCATGACAAACGCCATGCCCACAACCTCCACATTGAACTCACCCATCAGTTCGATCATGCCGCGGGCGGTGCCGCCGGCCTTGAGAAAATCATCCACGATGAGCGCGCGCTGGCCCTCGCGCACGGCGCGGCGGCTGAGGCTCATGGTTTCGATATGGGCCGAGGAGCCGCTGACGTAGTTGATGTTGACGGCGGAGCCTTCATATACCTTGCTGGACCGCCGGGCAATCACCAGCGGAACGCCCAGCGCCTGCGCCGCCATCAGCGCGGCGGGAATGCCCTTGGTTTCCATGGTGAGCACGAAGTCGGGCGCTGCGTCATAGAATTCGCCCGCGATGATCACGCCCATCTTGCGCACGATCTCCGGCATGCTCAGAATATCGCCCAGATAGAGAAAGCCGCCGGGCAGCAGGCGCGAGGGGGTGCACAGCTCCTGGCACAGCTCGCCCAGGAACGCCCGCGCGTCCTGGCTTTTCATCACGGGGCGGTAGCGCACGCCGCCGGCTGCGCCGGTCACGGTATCCAGCTTGCCCAGACCAAAGGTGTCGAACACGCCGCGCAGCAGGTCGATGTCCTCGCTCAGGGTGGACTTTGCCGCCCCGAACATTTCACAAAAATACGACAGGGTGAAAATGCGGTTGGGCGACGCGGTGAGCAGCTTGGTCAGCGCCGCCATTCTTTCGTTGCGCTTGATGCGTTCCACGGGCTTCCTCCTTGTTGAAATATCCAGCACAGTATAGCACACGATACTGAATATTTCCAGCATTTTTTGTCACGAACGTTCGGAAATTTTCAGTTTCGTTTGCGAATGGGGTGGGTTGGTGGTATAATCGTTTTGGATATCCCATTTTTTGCAGACGTAGGAGGGCGCCCCATGTCCGATCATTCCCGGTATATCAGCCCGTTTTCCACCCGGTATGCAAGTCCGGAGATGCAGTTCGTCTTTTCCGAGGACAACAAGTTCCGCACCTGGCGGCGGCTGTGGATCGCCCTGGCGCGCGCCGAGCAGAAGCAGGGCCTGCCCATCACCGACGAGCAGATCGCCGAGCTGGAGGCGCACAAGGACGATATCAACTACGACGACGCCCAGCGCCGCGAGCGCGAGTGCCGCCATGACGTGATGAGCCATGTCTACGCCTATGGCCTGCAGTGCCCCAAGGCGCGCGGCATCATCCATCTGGGGGCCACCAGCTGCTACGTGGGCGACAACACCGACGTGATCCTCATGAAGCAGGGCCTGGAAATCGTGCGCCGCAAGGTGCTCAACGTCATGGATCTGCTTGCGCGCTTCGCCGAAAAGTACAAGGCCCTGCCCGCGCTGGCCTACACCCATTTGCAGCCCGCGCAGCTGACCACCGTGGGCAAGCGCGCCACCCTGTGGCTCAACGAGCTGTACATGGATTTTGAGGAAATCGAGCACCGTATTGGCACGCTTGCGCTGCTGGGCAGCAAGGGCACCACCGGCACGCAGGCCAGCTTTATGGAGCTTTTGGGCGGCGACAGCGGGAAGATCCGGCAGATCGAGCAGGACATCGCCGCCGAGATGGGCTTTACCCGCGTGGTGCCCGTCAGCGGGCAGACCTACAGCCGCAAGATGGACTATATGGTGGTCAGCACCCTTTCGGGCATCGCGCAGACGGCCAGCAAGTTCAGCTACGACATGCGCCTTCTGCAAAACTTCAAGGAGATGGAGGAGCCCTTCGAGGCCAGCCAGATCGGTTCCTCGGCCATGCCCTACAAGCGCAATCCCATGCGCTGCGAGCGCATCTGCTCCCTGAGCCGCTATCT
>OKRW01000792.1_pt1 | contig 30190 bp, 26 predicted proteins | sample 1601151 | NCBI WGS metagenome assembly OKRW01 (sample SAMEA3541471, study PRJEB24748) | human gut metagenome | biome: human gut; feature: human-associated habitat; material: faeces | place: China | collected 2012 | reverse complement strand
GCCTCATCACGACCTCCTCGGCCGGCACGAGCCCTATGCTCAGGCCGTCCAGGAGCTTTGCCGGCACGACCTGCGACGCCAGCTGCAGCGGCGAGGCGCCGCCGAACTGCGGGCGGCCGTACGAGTTCACGTGCGAGCACACCACCGACAGCTTCGCCGGGGTCAGCTTGGCGAACGACGATCCCTTCGGGACCACCTTGCGCAGTTCGACGTGGTTCTTCTCGCAGCTGCCCTTCTGGCCCGACTTCATCGGGTCGCAGTAGTACACGCGGCAGCGCGAGCCCCTCGACGTGCAGCTTTTCTCGATGGCGCCGTAGTCCAAGAACTCCGACCCCCTGTCGGTGAGAATGACGCCGAACAGCCTCTTGAATTCCCTGAGGCCGATAAGCCCCTCGAGCATGTCGAGCGCCTTGCCGACTTCTTCTTGGTTGCGCTTCGGCAGAAACAGCATGAGCTGGAACCTGAACCGCCTGAACAGCAGGGTTAGGATTGCCCGGGCCTCGCCGCGCCTTCCTACCACGCAATCCATCTCGACGGCGTCCATCCGTTCGTCGCCCGAAAGGGCCTCGAAGTCCTTGTAGGTGCGTCCTTCCAGGTCATGCCTGGGAATCGGGGCCTCGTCGGCGCGTCTTTTCCTAGGCTTGAAGCGCACTTTCTTGGGCAGGTCCAGCCCTATGATGTCGCCGAACACCCCCATCTCGACGTAGCGGTAGAACGTGCTCAGGGATACGGGCAGCTCGCCGGCGTGGGTCGCCCAGATCACCTCTGGGCTCTGCCCCTTCTTGATAAGCGGCCTGACGATCGCGCGCATCGCCTCGAGCTCCCCGGGCGTGACGTCGATGCCCTCCCTCGACTCGACTTTCCGCTTTTGCGCGAGCTCGTGGGCCATCCTGCCGTCGTAGAACCGGTATTCGTAGCCGCATCCCATGCCGTAGCGCCTGTGGCAGCCGTTGCACGCGAACGGCGGCTTCGCGAGCCACGGGCACTGGTCCGGGAGGAAATCCGGGCAGACCTTGTTGCACATCGACGTCCGGCACGTCGGGCACGGCATCAGGCAGCCCTTGCCGCACACGTCCCTCTTCGCGCACGCCTCTCGCCTCAGGCAAATGTTGCGCGTCTCGACGGACAGGAAGCTCGGGCTCGACGGAACCCCGTTGCGCTTTATCTCTCGCGCCACGGTCGACGGCGCGACGCCCAGCCCCCTGGCGATCTCCGGCAGCGGCGTGCAGTCCTTGAGCTGCTGCTCAATGGCCATGCGGTCCCCCTGGGTGAGCTGCCCGTTCTTGCTTCTCGGCATTCTCTCCACCTCCCCTCGCCCGAATGCCGCTGGCATGATGGTATCCGATGGGATTCGGGAGGTGAACGCCCCTTTCCGAGACTAAATGCACGGAACGTGCGTTTCAAATAAAAATTAATTATTGCCGCTTCAAGCCCAACCCAGAGTCCAAGCGTCAACCTAGCCAAGCCGTCCTCTTGATTCTCGCCAAACGAACGATCGGTTAACTAAATCGCCGCTCGATGCTCTCCACATGCCGCCGTTTCCGGCCACGCGATGCGCGGGTGAGCGGCAGGAGCCTCTCATAGAGAGACTCGACGCCAGGCGGGTCGAGGGCGTCGGGCGCGGAGTCCCAGATGTCCCGCACGGCCGCATACAGCCTGTCCCGTTTGACCGGCCTTACTTCCGACCCGAAGATCCACCCCGAGTAGTTTTTCGACTCGATCACGAAGACGCCCTTCCCAGTGACGTACATCACGTCAATCTCCGCCGTCTCGCCGTCTCCTTTCGGGACGTACGCATTGCGAAGGATCTTGCCGCCTCGGCCGAGTAGGCGCACGAGCTTCAGCTCGCGCTCGGTAAGTGTATATGTCAAGTAAATTGTGGGCCACGGGAGCTGCGGCGGAAATCCTGGGCCGTTTCGAATTAGGCGATTAGCTCCAAATCCCTCCGATACTGCATCGGGCTCTTGCAGCCCTCGTCGATAACGCGATCCCCATTATCAGTGTTCTTCCACTCCGCATGGACGAACATCACCTCGCAGCGCAAGCTCTACCCCGACCCGTTCGCACCGGTGCACCCCGACGACGCGCACGAGTACGGCATCACCGACGGCGAATGGATGACCATCTCCTCGCCGCGCGGGAAAATCATCTCGAAGGCCCTCATTACCCGCGAGACGAGGAAGGGCGCAATGTGCATTCCACGCGCTGGATGGCGCGACGAGCGCCCTAAGCTGAGGCTTCCCAACTATGGATGGGACAAGGCGGACGGCAATATCCTGGCTCCCTCCGACCCGAGCGAGCTAGGCTACGGAGCAACCCCATGCGCTCCTCGCTGTGCAAAATCGAAGCAGGAAGAGGTGGCCTGTAATGAAGAAACGAGTTGACAGCAACAGCATCGCCATGTCCATTGATTTGGGCGACTGCTTCGGCTGCGAGGTGGCGTGCCGCGAAACGCACTGCTACTCCTACGACGAAGGCTGGATGAATCTTATTCGCCGCGAGCCTTGGTTGGTCGACGGCAAGCTGCGCCAGTACCATATTCCCACGCCCGTCCTGGACAAATGAGGAACGTGCTTCGAGGAGCAGGGCCACAACCCCTTGTGCATGTCAGGCTGCCCGACGCCTGCGTTGAAGGTCGGCCCCTTCGATGAGATAGCGAAGGAATCCGAAGGGCGCCACTACATGATCTACCACGCGTAAGCGAGGGGTTGTGCGGTAAAGCGCAAGCCATAGACGCGCCAATCATCTCTCTCCCAGCTTTCCCAGGTCACTTTCCCAACCAACGACCAAGGAAAGCGGGCGGGACGCGGTCGGCGCGCTCGTGCAAAAGAAGGCTTTCCACTCTTGCTTGAGCGCGCCGTGCGCAAACGAACCCGCCGAAAACGCATCATCTGAAAACCACAATTGCATCGCTTGAAATCCCAGGATGATATACTTCGAGTACAAATTTGAAGACGCAAGGGGGAACGGCTTCATGGAGCTTATCCAAAGCACAGAGATTCGCCAAGAACTGCATCTCAACATCGAATTGCAGCAGGGCATCTCGATTTTGGGAATGTCGGCGAGCGATTTAACGGAGCACGTGAAGCAGTGCGTCGAGGAAAATCCCTTCCTCGACGATAACGATTGGTCATGGCCCCAGCATCCGAAATCAGAGGAGGAATTCAAATCGACAATCAGCATCGAGCGCTTCCAAAGACGCGGTGCAAGCTCGCAGGACGGCGAACGCGCAGAGGACGAGCCTTTCGATCAATTCTCCCAGGAAAGTTCCCTCGCCGAAGACCTTCTTGGGCAGTTTCGCCTCCTGACCGATTCCGAAGTCGAGCGCAACATCGGCGAATTCATCATCGACAGCCTCGACGAGAACGGTTACCTACGCATCTCGGTGGAAGACATCGCACGTATTCTCGGCGTCGATGCAAATCAAACGCTGCGCGTGCTTCGCCGCATTCAGCACTTGGAGCCCATCGGCGTCGGCTCTCGCAATTTGTCCGAGTGCCTGGCCATCCAGCTTGAAGCGCGCGGCGAGCTTTCAGGCCCTGCATTGAAGATACTCGAAGGTGGCCTGCCGGAATTCGGAAAGGCAAGCCCGGCGCAAATCGCGAAGGAAAGGGGGGTCACGCTCGAAGAGATCGACGTGGCGCTCGACATCCTGAAAACGTGCGACCCTCGTCCCGGTGCACGGCTTAAAAAACCGTCAAGCACTATCTGGCCCGAAGTCGTAGTGGAGAAGGTCGACTTCGGCGACGAAACCGGCCGCCCCGGCGGCGCCGTCGAAGCGGAGGGGGATTATCGCGTGTACTTGCAGGATTTGCTCCTTCCCCACCTGCAGGTTAACGAGTATTACCGCACCATCGCCAAAACGGAAAAGAACAAAAACACCGAACAATATCTCACGCGCAAGCTGAAAGAAGCGGAATCGCTCATTGATAATATCCGCTACCGCAAAGAAGCGCTTTTCAAAATCGCATGCTGTATCGTGGAATTGCAGCTCGACTTTTTCGATCGCGGCATCGATTACCTGCAGTCGCTCACCATGGATCGCGTCGCAGCACTTACTGGGTTCTCACCGTCCACCGTAAGCCGCATCTCCAACGGAAACTACATGCAAACCCCGCGCGGCGTGTTCGAACTGCGTTTCTTCTTCCAGCCCGCGGCGTCAAGCGACGGCGCTAGCACGCTGTCGCAGGCCAGCGTAAAGCACCGTTTGAAGGCGCTCATCCGCCAGGAGGACCCGTACAATCCCTTAAGCGATCAGGAGATCGCTAATCGGTTCAAGCTCGAAGCCATCCCCATCTCGCGCCGCACCGTGGGGAAATACCGCGCGGAGCTCAACATCTTGCCCCGTTCGCTGCGCAAGCGCGCTTGACCACGCGCCCTCGCGACGATACCCAAACACCCTTTTGCAAAACGACGAGCGCCTGGGCGCGGCGGCATCAATCGGCTACGCGCGCGTAGCCGCACGCTTAGTGCTATCTAGCTGCTGGAAACAACACTCCAGTCGATTCCCTCGATGTCCCAAACCTGGTTGCAGGCACACCCGCTGCTCGATTGGCCCTTGCCGCCCTTGCGGCGCATGAGCTTGTCGACGTCCCAGCGCTCGAAGATGATTGCGCATTCGGCGCGGTAGATGTCGAACGCGCCCGAAAGCTCGATTCCCATGCAGGTGAACTCGCCGTTGATCGAACCGTACAGCTCGGCGGCCCGCTCGTTGAAGCCGTTGTCCTCGAAAACGTAGATGCCGCCGAATTTCCCGCGTCCGACCAGGGGAATGAGCAGCTCGTTTCCGGCGTTGCCCGTAAGGAAGACGCCCCGTTCCTCGAAGCGGATGTTGTCGTAAGCCCGATCGGCCTCGAAGCGGCCGACCCACTTCTTGCGCTTCATCTTCGCCCACTCGGCCCACACGTTCTCGAAGCGCATCTCGTCGTCGGCGTAGATGGCCTCGAAGAACTCGTCGGCGCTGTCCGCCTGGGCAAGATGGGGTTGGAACTTCGGCCACACATCTCCCGCCACGCTCGCCACGCTGAACAGCGATCGGTACGCCTTTCTATTAGGCTCCGAAAGTCCGTTGATTTCCTCTTTCAGCTCATCGTAGTTCATGATAGCAACCCCTCCTTAAACCCGATTCGCGCATCTTGCGTCCCCTGCGCGGGCCGGCCTTCTCTCGTTTCGCGAACCCGCGCGTGTGACGCAGCGGGAATGCGCCCTATCTGTACGAAACGCTCGACTTGTTGACGAGCCACGACAGCGCGGCTTCGCGCTTGGCGAACACGATCGCCTGGTCGGCCATGCCCTGGTCTTTCAGCTGCTGGTGAATCTTCATCTTCTGCTCGAGATCATCGCCAGGCATCTGCGCGATGATCTGGTCCTCGCTAAGATCGAGCTCAAGATGGTCGGCGAGCGCGTCGATGGCGCAGGTCGCGCGCAGCGCGTCGTCGGGCATACCCTCCATGCGGTCTGCGGGGTCGGGCTCCTCCACCAGGCGCTTCGCTAGCTCACCGAGCACCAAGTCGGGGAACTGCGCGTCGTCTTTGGCCATGTCGGGCAGCCCGAACTGCTTCGCCACGCCCTCGCGGAACTCCTCCACCGTCGTCGCGGGGGCGAAATGCTCGCGCACCAGCTCGTCGGTCAACTCGGGCGGCGTGCAAGTGAGGATCTTCTCGACCGTCACTTTCATGGTGAGGTTCGAGGCTTCGCCATCCTTCGCAAGCGGCAGCTTGATCTTCGCGCACGTGTCCTTGGTCTCTCCTGGCATCACGCCGATGAGCTCGTCGTCGAATGTTTTAGGCATCTCGCCCGCACCGACATGGTAAATCGAGTGCTCCATGATGAAATTGCGCGCTGGATTCCCATCCATCGCCGCGTCGGCGGTCGTCACGACGAGGAAATCGCCCTGAACGACACCGCGATCCTCGGCGATTTCCTGATACTTCGACATTGGCTCGAGCATCTTGCTGATCTGCGTTTCCACCAGACTTGGCGGAACCTGAGGCTTCGGAAGTTCGATGTGAATCGGTTCATAGCTTGAAAGCGTGTACTTTGCCATTGGTAGATCCTTTCCCCCTTGTATGGAAACCGCCTTTGCGGATTTCTCCCTGAAAACCCCTAGAGCTCTTCGAGATCCTTGATGCGTCGGCGCAGCTCGCGCTGCCTATCCGACAGGATCATCTTCTCGTTATGATTATAGTAGGCTTCGCTGCCGTATTGGGCGATATAGCGCGCCGAAGCCTGTGCCCGCGTGAGCTCGGTGGTGAACACGAGCATCTCCTGCGCGTCGCCGAACGCGTCTTCGATGAACGCGAACGCCGCGGAAAGCCGCGCCTCGATCGCCGAGGTCGCAGGTGCCATGTCGGCGTCGCGTGAGAAAAGCGCGGCCACCGCCGAGAAGTCGCCCGCCTGCGCGCTCGCCACCGACGGGTCGTGCGCGTATCCTGCCAGGATGGCGCGCTCCTCGCGGATGCGGTTGCGCTTGCCCTTGTAGGCCGCGCCGCTCGCCACCAAAAGCTCGAGCTCGCGCTCCTTCTCGTCGACGATGCGCTCAAGCGCCACGGCGGGCTCAAGCGAGCTCTCGACCACGCGCGCCTTCGCGTCGCGCAAATCGCCGCGCACGGACAAAAGCACGTCGGTTCGCGCCATGATCTTGCGGAAGTCATGCCCGAGCGAGTCGAGCAGAAGCCCCAGAAGCGACAGCCGCTCGTCGAACTCCGCCTCCCTTGCGCGCTCGACGACCGCCTCGTCGCACGTGCCCGAAAGGATGTCCTCGACGCGATAGTCGTCGCAGTACTTGTTGAACAGGTCGTAATACGCCGCGAAGTCGTCGGCTGCGGCGTCGTTTTGCACGTAGTGGCACACCAGGTTGCGATCGACCGTCTTTCTCAGCCTCTCGTACACCTTGATGATGTCCGACAGGTCGTCCCATCCGCGCGCGGTGACGAACGACTTGCCGTCGAGCGAGGACTCCATCACGTAGAAGCGGTCCTTCTTCGCTTCCAAGAACGTGAGCACGGCTGGATGCACGCCCTTGTTCAGCGCATAGGCCTTCCATGCGTCGAAGTCGGGCTCGACGACGACCTTTTTCAGGCGGTCGAGCGTCACGACGTCGAACTCGTGGACGGAACGGTTGTACTCCGGCGGGTTGCCGGCCGTCACCACGACCCATCCGTCAGGTACTTTATGGCGCCCGAACGTCTTGAACTGCAGGAACTGCAGCATCGAGGGGTACAGCGTTTCCGACACGCAGTTGATTTCGTCCAGAAACAGGATGCCGCGCGCGCACCCGCTTTCCTCGATGCAGTCGTACACCGACGCGATGATCTCGCTCATCGTGTACTCGGACACATCGTAGTCGCGCCCGCCGTAGTCGCGCGTCACGATGAACGGCAGCCCGAGCGCGCTTTGGCGCGTGTGGTGCGTCATCGAATACGACACGAGCCCTATTCCCAGCTCGGCGGCCACCTGGCTCACGATGGCCGTCTTGCCGATGCCCGGCGCGCCCACCAAAAAGATAGGTCGCTGATGTTCAACGGGCAAAAGCGGCTCGCCGGCCTCGTCGGTGGCCAAGTACGCTTCGACGGTGTCCTTTATCTGCTGTTTGGCCTGCGTGATGTTCATTTCCCTCTCCTTATCGCCGATGAATGTCCCGAAAACGGGTCACTCGACTTCCAACTCGTTCTCGTTCAGGATCACCTTGAAGGCCCACGGCGGAACCTTCGGGTCGCTGTAGCCGTCGTCCAAAAACACGAAGACCGCGTCGTAGGCCGGCGGTCGGCGGGGATAGGTGCCCGCGCCGTCGGTGAAGTACACAAGCCCGCGCAGATCGGTGAGCTCGCCTTTCTCGATCAGCAGGTTCACGTAATCGAACACCGGCCGGAAATCGGTGCCGCCGAAGCCTTTGAGCTGCATGTCCTTCAAGTACAGCTCCAGCTCGTCGGTCGAGGTCACCTTCGTGCCGTCTTGCACGCGCGCATCGCACTGCACGATGTGCACGTTCACACGGCTCGCGAAGCTGCCCGATTGCTTCAGGATGTTGTACGTCTTGCGCATGAAGCTCTGCACCAAATCGCCCGAGCACGACTCCGACGTGTCGATGGCGATGACGAAGTCTTTCACCTGGCGGTCTTCCTTGTATTCGAGCGGCTCGATGAGCGGCATGTTGCCGTAGCGCGAAAGCCCGTAGGTGTAGTAGATGTAGTCGAACTCGTCGTCGTTGACCTTCATGCGCTCGTGCAGCGTCGCGAAGCGCTTGAGGAAGCTCGCGTAATCGTGCTTCTCGCGGTTCACCGCCCGAAGCCCCACGATGAGGTCGCCCGCGCCTTCGCCCTGCCGGGCCAGATGCGTTTCGAGCTCCACTTGGATTTGGCGGCTGAGCTGCTCCCATTCGCGCGCGAGGTCTTCTTGGCTCGGCATTTCGCTCGCTTGGCTTTCGAGCGAGCCGGCGGAATCCCCCGCGCCCTGCGAAGCGTCCGCATCGTCGCCGGATTGAGCATCCTGCGCGCCCGCGCCCGAAGCGCCGCCCGCATCGTCCGGCTCGCTTTCCGCCTCCGGGCGCGGAACAGCCACCGGCCCCTGGCTTATCTCGTCGAGCTCCTCGGTGCCGCTTTGCCGCGCGGGAGCGCTCCCCTCGCGCGTCTCCTTCGAATCGCGCGCGGCCGCGGACGCGGACGCCTCGCGGCCAGGTTCTTCTTCCGACCCGTACCACAGCCCATGCGCGTCGTGGCGGAAAATCGGCGCGAGCGAGTTCAAATCCACATGGCTTCCCGTGTTGGAGAAAAGGTGGTACAGTCGCTCGGCCGTGATCACGCCGCCCGCCTGGGCACGCAGCACGCGCAGCGACTGGCGCGCGCGGCGATCCATGTTCGACGGGAACGCCTCGTCCACCAAATCGAGCAGCATCGACTCGATCGCGATATCGCACGCCACGTCCCACGGCTGCCGCAGCACCGAGTACAACATGAACGGGTGGCGGAAGATGCAGTGGAACAGGCAGTGCACGACATCGCGCACTACCTCGTTTTGCGACAGGTTGAAGCGGTCGACAACGAAAACCGGGTCGAACACCATGCGGTAGCCGTCGCTCGCGATGCCGTACATGTCGAAGCACGGTTCGAGCGGCATGCGCCACAGCGCCCGGTCGAGGAACCGGAACCGGATCGCCAGCGCCGAGCGCGCCTCCTCCAGGATGTCGGTCGCCACCGGCGTGTAGCGCACGAACTTCTCGTAGCGCTTGCGCATGCGCTCCTCGGTTTCCAGGCCGACACGCTCGGAAGGCTTCGCCTGGCCTATCCCCAAACGCTCGCGCTCTCGAAGCGCGACATCGGCTTCGAGAATCGGGGTCGTGTCCTTCATCGTATCCTCCCTTCCCCGCTACAAGCTGAAATCGATTCCGACGGGCCCGCCGTGGCGGTGCTTCAGTTCGAGCAGACACGCGCTCGCCTGCGCGTCTCCCGACTCGGCGGCGCGCTCGGCTTCGGCGGACACCGCATCCGCCGAAAGCGCCCCTGTTCCCACCAGGAAATCGAGCGACTCGATGTCGCCGCGCCCCGCGAAGTAGCGGCACACCTGATCCGCGCGATGCGCGACGATGCCCGTATACACCTCGCGCATCCGATCGCTTAGGTACCGCCCCGACCTCAGGCGCGCAACCGCCGCCGGCGCGAACTCGGCGACGGCGGAGGCGTGCGTGACCCACGAATCGTAGTACGCGTAGTTGAAGACCGTGCCCGCCTCATCGGTGCCGAACAGCATGGTTTGCGAGCGGTAGTTCGCGGTAAGGCTCGGCACGGCGAAATCCTCCCACTGCCGCCCGCCTTCTTCCCGCTGGCATTCCACGCGCATGCGCGGGATGGCCTGCGGCGTGGAAAGCGCGCTCGTGCAGATGCTGTGCAGATGCCCGTGGACGACCAGGCGCTCGATGGCGCGAACGCCGCACAGCGCGAAGGGGGCGATGCGGTTCACCGCGTCGGGAACCGTCACGTCAACTTCGGGTCCTACATAAAGCAGGCACGCGTCGCCACCCGCCTCGCCGCCGCCCCGCTCGCACAGAAGCCCGCTTTCGCGGTAGAACACGGGGTTGCGCGCATCGAGGTCGACGCTTTCAAGGCGACGGGCCGCCTTCATCATGCCCTCGCCCTGCACCAAAAGCGCCTCGCGGCCGATGCGGCGCACGTTTCGCGAAAGGCGCAGGTGCGAAACGCCCGTGCCCATGAAGGCGGCCTCGCCGATCGATTCGAGCGATTCGGGCAGGTGCGCCTCGGCAAGCGCATGCGCTCCGCGAAACGCGCCCTCGCCGATCTCGCGCACGCCTTCGGGGATGTCGATCGAGCGCAGGCGCGCATGGCGGCAGCACGCGCCCGGGGCGACCGCGCGCGTGCCGGGGCGCACCGCGTAGGCCGAAACATCGCCGATGAGCTCGACGAACGTGTCGCCCGCGTAAAGCCCGCCCGCCCCATCGATGCGATACGCCGCGCATCCGGGCGCGATTTCGATCGCGCCGGATGCGACGCGCTCCTGCGCCGGGGTGAGCGAGAACGCGCCCAGCCCGATCGCCTCCACGCTTTCGGGAACGACGATGCGCTCGATGGCGGTAAGCGCGAAGGCACCTTCTCCGATCTCGCGCAGGCCACGCGAAAGCTCACAGGCGGCCAGGCTGCGGCACGAATAGAACGCCCGCGCGCCGATCGCCTCAACCGAAGAGGGGATTGATATTTCCCGAAGCCCCGATTTCGCGAACGCGAGCGCGCCGATGCGAACGAGCGAGCTTGGAAGCTCCACGTGCTCGAGCTCTTCGGCCGAATCGAACGCATGGTCCGCAATCTCTTCGCATCCTAAAGGAACTGCGTAGTCGCTCGTGCAAACGGCGAGCTTCACGAGCCGCGTGCCGTCGCGCGAGAACACCGCCGCGCCATCAGTGGAGAATAAATCGCTGTCCCCCGAAAGGGACACGCGCTCGAGCTTCTTGCAATCGCGGAAAAGCACCGTGCTGAACGTCGACACGGCCCTGCCGCCGATTTCCACGGGAATCTCTGCTTCGCTCGCCGAGCTATCGTAGGTGTCGAGGCGAATGGTGCCGTCCTGCAAAACGGAGTATTCGAAGCCACCGAAGGAAAGCTCCACCACATCGGGGCGCTTCTTGTCGTAGCCGTCGTCGCGCTTCTCGCGCCCTTCCACGCGGTAGCCCGAAAGCGCGGGGTCGTTGATGAGGTCGCGGTTGGCGAGCTCCACCGGGCTCAAGCGGATCCCGTTTCCGGACCTTCCTCCAGGGGAAAATCCCGTTATTCTCTTTTCCGACTCGACATCCACCATTCTTTGTCCCTACAATTGTCTCAAATTGATACTTTCAAGGTATCCGGCTTTTCAACTCGCAGCGAAACCGACGGGGGGATCGGAACATGAGCGACACCGGCCAAAACCTTGACATCGACTATGCCGACGATCTGCGTCTCATCAAGTTGATGTCCGAAGACGAGTCATTCTGGGAACGCATCTACGATGCGAAGCTCGATTACTTGAACAACGGCACCGACCCGCGCACCTCGCCGTGCGTACGCGAGGAAATCGCGCAGTCGTGGATCGATTCGCGGCAATCGGGGCTCGAGCCCGACCGGCCCGTGCTCGGCGAATACGTGTCCAACGAATACGTGCAGCTCGCGCTCGAGGCGAACAGCGTGCTCGTCCGCGAGACGCGCGAAAAGCTGCGCACCGTCGAATCGCTCAACATCGAAAACGATTACATCTTCGAGCTCATGGACCTAAACGGCCTGTCGCTGCTTCAGGTGGGCAACTTGCAGCTGCACCATTTCGCCGCGCAGAAATACGTGCTCAACATCGGGAACTCGGGAACGAACGCACACGACCTATGCGTGCAGTACCGCCGTCCCTTCGCCGTCATCGGGCCGGAGCACTACAGCTTCGAGCTCCACGAGCTCATCGCGTGCGCCGCGCCGATCATCGACCAGTACGGCACGCCGCTAGGCTCGCTTCTGCTTACCCAAAAGATTCCCGCCCGCATCACCACGGTCGAGAAACGGCTGCTCATCCATGCTATGAGCCTCGTGTCGTCGATTGCGAGCACGATAAGCTCGCAGCTGCGCATCGAGAAGTACCGCGCCGATTTGGAAACCGCGGAAGGCGAATACGCCCAGGCCAGCAGCTTCGCGCATCTGTTCCAAAGCCTGTCCCACAGCCTGGCCGACACCAACAAGGAAGCCACGCTGCTCATCGATTCCGACCTTAAGATCGTCTACGCCAACCACGATGCGGCGAAGATATTCAAGACCATCCCCGAAAGCCTTGTCGGCAAGTCGGCGCAATGCCTGTGCGATTTGGGCGACGACGACAAGGTGCGCTGGGATTTCGCGAACGGCAAGAAATACACCATCACCGCGAGCGACGCTCGCTACTCGCTCATCCCCCGCGAGATCCGCAACGGCGAAGGCGGCGAGAACGCCAACTTCATCCTGTTCCTTCGCCCGCTTGCCACCAAGGCCGACCAAGGCACGCTGAAAAAGGACGTCGGCGACACCGCATCGATCACGTTCTCGCAGATCTTGGGCACAAGCCCGCAGATCGGCCGCACGAAGAAGCTCGCGCACCGCTTCGCGCAGATCAACGAGAACGTGCTCATCACCGGCGAAAGCGGCACCGGCAAGGAGCTGTTCGCCCAGGCGATTCACAACGCATCGCGCCCGAACGGCCCGTTCATGTCGATCAACTGCGCCGCCATCCCGCCGCGGCTCATAGAAAGCGAGCTGTTCGGCTACGACAGCGGCAGCTTCACCGGCGCCGACAAGGCCGGCAAGCCCGGCAAGATCGAGCTCGCCAACGGCGGCACGCTGTTCCTCGACGAGATCGGCGACATGCCCGTCGAGCTGCAGTCCACCCTTTTGCGCGTGCTGGAAAACAAGCGCGTCATGCGCGTCGGCGGCAAAGGCTACAAGCAGGTGGACTTCCGATTGATTTCGGCAACGAATCGGAACCTGAGCGAAATGGCGTCCCAAGGGCTTTTCCGCGAAGATCTGCTCTACCGCCTGTCGGTTCTTTCGATCGGGTTGCCTCCGCTGCGCGAACGGAAAGGCGACGCGCTGTTCTTCGCGCGCTACTTCTTAGGCGAATGCGATTCGAAAACCAGCTATGGCAAAGCCGTGTTCTCTGACGACGCCATTGCGTTCATCTCGTCGTATTCGTGGCCGGGCAACATCCGACAGCTCAAGCACGCCATCTATTCCGCCTATTACACCTGCGAAAAGGGCGTCATCGAGGCGGACGACTTCCCCGTCTACCTGACGAGCGAGAAAGACGTGCTCTTCCCGCAGCCTTCGCTTAAGGTTAATGACCCGTCTTCAGCTATCAAGGTGCCTAACGCTGTCGAACCGCCCGTGCGCACCTCCCTTTCCGAAAAGCCGACCCCCGAGAAGCTCTCGCCCAGCGCGAGCGAGGAATCGATTCTGCCTACGCTGTCTCTACGCGAGCTTGAGCGCCTCGCGATAGACGAAGCGCTCAAGCAAACCGGCAACGACGCGGTGCATGCGGCCAAGCTGCTCGGCATAAGCAAGGCTACCATGTACCGCAAGCTGAAGAACCGCTAGCGCGGCGCCCGAGCGACGCGAGGCTCCCTCGGCGCCGATTTCGCCCTTCAGCCCCGCTTCGCGCCCGAAGCGCGTGCGGGCGGCCGATTCGCCCCTGCCCGCCGCACGCGCCCGAGGGTCCTGCCGCCGCGAGCCCTACGCCTCGTCTTGCGCGTAGGTCTTCGCGAAGGCGAGCAGGATGGCCGCGACCACGCAGCAGCCAGCGATGGTCCAGCCGGCTGCCGTCCAGCCCAGGTTATCGGCGACGGCGCCGATAACCGGCGGGCCGACCAGGATGCCCGCGTTGAATCCGATGCACACAACACCGGTCGCCACGCCCGCGAGCTCGGGCTTCTTCACCGTTTGCGCGGTCATGGTCCACAGAACGCACGGGAAGCCCGAATCCATGAAGCCGTAGACGAGGGTGAAGATGACGAGCGGCGCGGGGTTGTCGAGCGTGAGCCCGAACACCGCGATGGCGCCGTAAAGCACGAGCGCCGCCATACCGAACAGCCGGCGGTTCTTGATGTGGTTCAAGAGCGCGCCCATGATGATGGCCGCCACGACCGCGTCGAGCGAGAAGTAGCCGACCCAGGTGTTGGCGCCCTCGCCGATGCTCGGCACGGTGGCCCAGTACGTCGCCACCCAGTTCACGAACCCGAAGCACCCGACGCAGAACAGAAACGTCACGACCGCCATGATCCACGTCGACGGCGAGCTCATGCCCTCCTTAAGCGACACGTTCTCGCTTTCCACGTCGGCATGGTTCTCCTCGGGACGCGGGCTCTTCACGCACAGCACGTACAGGATGAGCGCGACGACGCACGCCGTCAGGCCGAACCACCACATGCCCTGCCAGCCGTAGTTCGTGGTGAGGAACGCCGCCAGGAAGAACATGACCGCCTGAGCGCCCATCTGGTACACCGCCCAGATGCTCATCGGAAGCCCGCGCTTGGCCTCGGGGAACCAGCTCGCGATGATCGACGGGCCGACGACCGAGATCAACCCGACGCCGATGCCCTCGACGATGCGGCTTGCCATGAGCACGGCGACGTTCGTCGTGAAAACGCCCATGAGCGAACCCAAGATCGCGCATATGAGCGCGATGGCGCCGCTTTTCTTAGGGCCCAGCTTGTTCAAGATGATCGACGCCGGCAGCGCCACGATGATGCCGACGAGCGAGAACAGCGAGCTTAACCAACCCGCCGTCGCCATGTCGATGCCGAACGCGCTTTGCAGCGTCGTCATGCAGGGCGCAACCTTGTTTTGAACCAAGGCAAGCGCGATGCCGGCGAAAATGGTAACCAGCGCGACAATCCACGCCTTCTTTGTGTTCATACAACCCTCCAACTAAAAAACGGCAGGGAGTGCACACGCTGCGTGTGCACTCGCCCTACCTCCGCGGGCCTTCCCCTTCCTAAGCAGGCCCGCATCCCCTTTGCTGAGCAGCGAAACGTAGAACCCGAAGAAAACGCGTTTGCGTTACCGCGGCTCCGCTCGCCTTACGCGAAACTAACTCGCCTTCACTTCGCCCTTGGGCACGACGCCCTCGGAATGGCCATGGTAGTAAGTCTTGACCAACGCGAAGACAACTGCACCGATAATCGCAGCGACGGCCAGCGGGATCGTAGCCACATCCCAGCCGTAGTTCTCGATGAAAAAGCCGGTGATCGGAGGCCCGAGCAAGGTGCCGATGTTCAAGCCGATGTTCAGGATGCCGATGGCCGTTCCCGCATCCTGGGGCTTCTTCGCCGTCGACGGGACGAGCGTCCAGTACACGGTGGGAATGGAGCCCTCCAGGAACGGATACACGATGATGAACGGCAAGATGAACGCGACGTTATCGAGGCGGAAGCACAAGAACAGGATCACGGCGTACAGCAGGAAACCGGCGACCGCGACGAACTTGCGCTTACCGAGGGTCACGTGGTTCAAAGCCCAGCCGATCAGGATGACGATCGGGATTTCAAGGGCGTACATAACCGCGACCCACCAGTTCGACGGATTCATATCCCCGCCGTAGAAGGTCTGCGCCCAGCACAGGGAGATATAGGTTGCGAACCCGAAGCAGCAGAACGTGAAGATCAAGCCGCCCAGGGTAAGGAGCCAGGTCGAACCCGACTTGAAACCATCGCCGAAGTGGAATTCCTCGTCCTCTTCGCCTTCGGAAAAGTTGATCTCCCCCTCTCCCGGTTCCTCAACCTTCCACCAGTACAGGATGAGCGCAACGACACACAGCGCGAACACCATCCACCACACGCCCTGCCATCCCCACATGGTCGCGATACCCGCGCCGCACAGGAACAGGAGGGTTTGCGAGCACATCATCCACGAACCCCACACGCCCATGGGAAGGCCGCGCTTTTCCGCGGGGAACCACATCGCGATAATCGCAGGCCCCACGACCGCGATCATGCCGACGCCGACGCCTTCGAGAACGCGCGTCGCCATGAGCAGCGCAAAGTCGGTGCAGAACGTGCCCGCCGCCGAGCCGACGGCAGCACACGCAAGCGCGATAACGCCGACCTTCTTAGCGCCCAACTTCTTCATGAGATACGATGCCGGCAGCGCCGTGACCATACCCGTAATCGTAAACACCGAGGTCAACCAACCGGCATCCGTTTCACCGATGCCAAAGTCGGCCATAACCACATCGATAACGGGTGGAACTTTGTTTTGCGCGGAAGCGAGGGCCAGACCACCGAGGAAGGCGATGATCACGATCACCCAGGCTTTCGTAACGTTTTTCTGCTTTTTAGTCATTCTCTTTCCCCTCTAGAGAGAGCTGCGCTTCGCATTCGGAGCACAACGTGAGCTCAATAACTCAAAGCGATTGAGATTTTCCTTGCGTATTCAAATCAAACCCACACGTACTACCACGTAAAGAAGGCAGATATATCCAGGTCATGCGCGTGATTCGGGAATTCTCATCCGTCATTTCGAGCCCCTCCTCGAGGGATAAGCGGATCTCGCGGCAAAATCTTGACATAGCATTTCCCCTCTCAACCGCAATTATTGCAGGAGAACTAGGGTCAAACCGTTTAGCAACGAACACATGTCGAACAGAATCGAGGCGTTTTCGCCGAAAAAGTCATCGGCCCTACGACTCGAAGAGATACCCGCACTTCTTGCACATCTTCCGCGAACCTAAAACATAGCAACCGCAGCTAGGACAAATCTTGGTTCGCCCCTTTTCGAGGCACTCGTTGCACAGTGGCCTCTCGAAAGGCGTGCAAAAGAAGCAGGAGCGCTTCACGTCCGCATTCAAATACTTCGCCTGCTTGCTCTCATCATGAGGAACAGGCGCTCCGCATTTCTTGCAGAACTCGCGCTCGTAAGGGTTGTACCTTCCGCATACGGGACATTCGACCGGGTAATTAATCTCGGCTTTCTTATGGCAGCGATTGCACCATGGGCTGCACGTTCGGCAATTAGGCATCGCTTCTCACCCCCACCTACATCGACTAAATACCCGGACGAGTCCTCTTCCTCACCCTGAAACCGAAGCGCGCTTACGCAACGGGGGGCTTCGGCGCGCCAGGAGCCTTGGGAGCGCCGGGAGCCGCGGGAGCCTTGTTGTCGAGGCCCTTCGGGGCAAGCGAGATGTTCGCGGGCGCGGCCGGCTGCGGCGCCTGGTTGGCGGCAGCAGCTTCCTTGGACGGGCCCAAATCGGCGCCGCACTTCTGGCAGGTCGCATTGTCCGGCTTGTTGAAAGCACCGCACTCGATGCACTTAACTGCGGTGACACTGGTTGCTGGTCTGAAGCACATGATGTCTCCTTAAAACACGATCGAACGTCTGAAACGCCGGCGCTCCGCGAATCGGCGGGGAGCAAAGACGGAGCGCCGGCAAAAGGGGGATTTAGATCGCTTTAGAACCTGGAACGATTACTGCTCGGGAACGTAGATCCACGTACGGGGATTCTCCTTGGCCATGGCGGCAAGCTCGTCAACCGTGCCGTACTTCATGCACGCGGCCTGGCAATGATGCACGCAGGTGGGAAGTTTGCCCATCGCGGTGCGCTCGGCGCACAGGTCGCACAGGCTCGTGGCAACCGGCAGGTAGGTGTACTCGAACTTGCCGTTGGGATACTTGCGCGGGCCGTCTTCGAACAGCTTGATGCCGTAGACGCCTTCGCCGAAGTTGTGCTCGACCTTGCATGCCATCTCGCAGGAGTGGCAGCCGGTGCACCACTGGTAATCGATCAGGATACCGTACTTTTCAGCCATCTTAGAAACCTCCCTTGCGGGTCACGATCTCGCTGCAGGAGCAGTCGTTTTCCTTCGTGACCGGATAAACCTTGCAGATCTGGTTCGCGTACGGCGCGCCGTACAGGGTCGGGCCGGTAACGCCCTGAACCGTAAGGTTGTTGATGTTGGAGTCGAACACGCCGAACAGGTTGGGCTCTGCGCCGTCTTGCTCGGGGAACCACCAGCCGTGCTCGGAACGAACGGTGTCCGGCTTGAGCGAGGCGTTGAAGCGCACGCGCTGCTTAGCTTTGCCGCGCATGTTCTCGACCCACACCCAGTCGCCTTCGCACACGCCAATCTTCTTGGCGGTCTCGGGGTTGAGGTCGGTCAGCGGATCGGGGTGCGATTCGCGCAGACGCGGGACCATGCGCTCCTCGGAATGGAAGTATTCCCAGGTACGGGCGCCGGTGGTGAGCACGAACGGGTACTCTTCCATAAGCTCCGGCGTGGAAACTGGGGACTCAGGCGGCTCTTCGAAGTACGGCAGCGGGTCGAAGCCCCATGCCTCGAACAGGGTGTTGTACAGCTCGCACTTGCCGGTGTTGGTGTTGAAGCCGGGCTGGCCGTCGTCACGCAGCCAACCGAGCTCGTACTTGCGGTACGCCCAGTCGTCGGGCCAGTCGATGACCTTCTCGCACAGCTCGGGGAAGGTTTCGTCGGTCTTGTGCGGCCAACCGGCATGGAAGCGGTTGCCGGACTGGATCCACCAGGTCATGAGCTCGATGTCGTCGTTCCAGGGGAACAGTCTCGGGTTCAGGCGCTTGCCGAGCTCCAGGATGATCTGCTCGTCGGACTTGGCCTCGTAGTAGTCGCCGACCTTCACGATGGAGCGCAGCGGCCACCACCACACGCGAGCGGAGTTGCGCTCGCAGCTCATGCCGCAGGGAAGCACGATGTCGGCGCAGGCAACGGCCGTCGGGGTCATGAAGACGTCGACGACGACGTTGTAGTCAACCGAACGCATCGCGCGATACACGCGGGGAGCGTCGGCGGCCATGTTGGCAATCGGGTTGGTGGACTGGATGAACAGCATCTTGATCGGGTACGGCTCGCCGGTCTCGATGGCGTTCAGCACGGTGTCGCCGTTGGCGGTCGGGTCGAAGCCGAGCGCATGGAGCGGGGAGGTTTCAACGCCGAGCATCTTGCCGAGCATCTCGTCGGAGAGGTTCCACATGCCGCAGCCGTAGGAGTCGGGGATGTCGTAAGCGCAGCGCGGAATCATCATGCCGCCGGGGACGTCGATGTCGCCGCAGATGGCGCCGAGCGAAAGGAGCGCCTGCGCGGTCGGGAGGCCGCAGACGGACTGGTCGACCTTGAGGCCCCACTGAATCGTGGAGGGGTTGCCCTTGGCGAACGCGCGGGCAGCGCCGCGGATGAGCTCCGGGTCGATGCCGGCGATTTCGGCGGCGCGCTCGACCGGGTACTCCTTGGCGCGCTCAGCGAGCTCGTCGAAGCCGTAGCACCACTTCTCGACAAAGTCGTGATCGTAGAGATCCTCTTCGATGATGACGCCGATCATTGAGATAATGACCGCAGCATCGGTGCCAGGGCGAACTGGCAGCCAGAAATCGGCCTTCGATGCGAGCCACGTGCAAGATGGATCGAGGACGATGAGCTTCGTGCCGCCTTCCTTCATGATGTCGACGATCCAGTGGCCGAAGAAACCGTCGCCATTGGAGACGAGCGGGTTGTTGCCTACGATGAGCATGTACTCAGGGAAGACATACTCAGGGTCGGCATAGCGCTTCTCGAGGTGCTGCGAGCAGTCGGCCACGAAGAAGTCGCCCATGAAGCAGTGGCCCATGGTGGTGCGAGGAAGATAACAGGAGTCGCCCGAGAGGAAGCCAAGCACGAAGTTCGGGCTGCCGAAACCAGCGTAGCTCAGGTACGGGGTCTGCCAGCAGATGTTTCGACCCGTGCCCTGCATGGAGACGATGGACTCAGGTCCATAGTTTTCCTGAATCTCGCGAACGTGCTTAACGATGTCGTCATAAGCCTCGTCCCACGTGATGCGCTCCCATTTGTTCTCGCCGCGCTCGCCGACGCGCTTAAGCGGCCATTTCAAACGATCGGGATGATAGAACGTTTCGACAACATCGAGGCAGCGCATGCATAGACGACCCTGGTTGTACGGACTCAGCGGGTCGCCCTCGATTTTCTCAACTTTGTTGTCTTTGGTGTAGTACAGAACGGAACAACCGTTGTGGCAGCCAGGTGCAGTCCACATGTTGGTACGAGTAACCGTGTACTCGCCTTCCTGCCACTGCCAATCAGTTTTGTAGACGTCTTTGTTGACGCCCTCAAGCTCGTTGGTAAGCATACCTTCTTTACCCCTCTCTCACTCTCGTTACTTTGCGAGTTCCCTAGACTTCGCCGTCCTTGAGAACCGGTCGGCGCGGTTTCGTCCAGTCGCGTCCGGCCTTGTCCTGGGCCTTCTGCTGCCACGCTTCCTTGTTCTTCTCTGGGTCGGCCATCACCTTGTCCTTGCGAGCCTGCTGAAACTCTCGATCAAGGTCTTTCCTCTCTTCGTCTGCCATACCTTCCTCCTCTCAGGTTCCGCCCTCCCGTCGGGCGGGGTTAACAAACGAAACACGCGCTGTTTGCGCAACGCGTTACATAAGGGGTATTTGCACAGAGCGCGCCAAAACGCGCCATTTCTTGATCATTTTTTTGAATTTGATTCGAAATACCTGATGAGAGACTAGAAAAAACTTTTTCTAGTCTAGATGTTCCACAATTCCGCCTTGCGTGAAAAACCACATGCGAGCGACGAGGGGGTCTCATTCTGCGATTACTGTCTCAATGTGAGACCATTTGTTTCTCATTTTGCGCCAATTTATAGCCGTCATCGTAGACGCAAAGAGCAAAGCTTGAGAGTACTCGCCTTTCCCATGGGTCTCTTAGGCATGCGCTGCATACAGCGCCAAGGCCTGCAGGGCCGCCCAGGATAACCTCGTGCGAAGGGCGCACTGCATGATCTGTCGCGCGTAAGCGAGGGGTTGTGCGGTAAAGCTGAACCTGAAGGGCAGCAGACTCGAGCGATCAAGCACAACAAAGGAGGCTGGCCCAACTTGAGTCAGCCCCCGCTTTGGCTAGGTTTTCCCAGGCTCAGCCTGGCCAGGGTCCCTTCGCCTCGCCTGGTCGAGACGAGGCGAGGCAAGGGGTTGGTTGATTAGTCGCCGCAACAAGGCGGATACTCGTAGGGCCAGCTGAGCTCCATCTGGGCGACATCGCCCACGTGATAGTTGTCATCAGGCTCGACGAAGAGGTAAGCATTGCCCCCATCTCGCCCGATCTTTCCAACCGAGCTCTCCTCGGAGGCGGGCTGCGAGAAAAACGCTCCCGCTCTATCGCGCCATACGACCATACGATACGCCATCGTCACCGTCGATTTGCGGTTGAAGGGCGATCGCGGAACCGCCGCGAGCGTAGCGCGCACCGCGGGCGGCTCGACCGGCGCCAACCCATAGTATTTCTCGATAAGGGCACGCAGATAGAACTCAGCCGTCATGTCGGCACCAGCCGCAGGGCCTGATAGCCCTACGACGGGCACGCCTTCTTCGGCGGCCGCCATGATGATGTGAGCTCCCGGCCCCATCTTGACCGCGTGGCAGAAGATATCCGCGACCGACGCGATGGCGACCGCAGCGTAATCGTCGGCGCCCTTCGACGAGCCGCCGTTCAAAACGACGATGTCGGCCTGGCAAAGCGCGCTTCGAAGCGCCGCCGCGATGAGGTTGGGGTCATCTTTCAAAAGCGGGAACACGACGGGATCGGCGCCCCACCTTTGCAGCTTCGACGCGACCATGATGGAATTCGTCTCAACGTTTTTCCCCGCGGGCAGTTCGCTTCGGTAATCGACGAGCTCGTTGCCTGTCGGCACGAACGCAACGCGCGGCGGCGCGATGACCTCCACCTGCTCATACCCTCCTCTTGCAAGGCGCGCGGCGGCAAACGGTGTGATACGCTGCCCTTTTCGCACCAAGACGTCGCCTTTGCCCATCTCGGAGCCGACCGGGATGACAAGCTGCCCGCGCTCTTTCGGTGTCACCACGTCGAGAAGAGCTCCTTCGTCGCTAAAGTTTGTCTCCTCGATGCGCACCACGGTGTCGAAATCCCCTTCGATGCACACACCCGTGTTTGAGAAGCGATAGTCCGCGCCCTCGCGCCACGTGGAGAAGTCGGGCTTCGCGCCCTGGAAGGCGTCGTAGCGAACCGCTATGCCGTCCCATCTGCTCGCAGGCTTATCGGGAAAGACCCGAAGCGCCGAAACGTCCTTTGCCGCAATGCGGCCGGAAGCGTCCTCAACCGGCACCATGTGCGTGCGCGCGGCGAATCGCGCATGCGCGACCAGGCTCCCCTCCGCCTCCTTGCGAGTAAGCCAAATATGATTAGCGTCAGTCATTTTCTTCCCATCCTGCGCGCGGCGAGCACGCCCCGCCGCGCGCTACGATTATTCCACCGACAGCACTCCTACAGCTTCAAGCTGCTCGCGCTCTCGTCGTTCAGCCCCTTGCGTTCGAGCATATTCCGGGCCTTGTCCTTGCTCTCGGCACCGAGCACGTCAGCGTAGAGCATCATCTCCTCCTCGATCAAATCGCGCCACTCCGCCGTAGTCTTGAAGTCGGCGACCGACGGGTTCGACACCACGACAGGAATGCCCACGTCGTTCATCCTCTTCACCTGGTCGTCGAGCCCGCCCCAGTAAAATACCAGGTCAACCCCCTCTGCGATAAGATCCTCAACGTTTGGATCGCGCGGATTCTCAATCGACTTGATCCCGTAGCCGTCGAACTCGGGGCAGACAACCTTCACCCATTCGGTGTCCTTCATGTCCATGCGAACCGCGACCTTCGGTGCGCCGCCGAGAAAGAAGATTTGCGGAAAGAAATTGCCGAGAAAAGCGCCTATGCGGCTCACGTCGGCGGGCACTGCAACCTCTTTGCCGTCGAAATCGACGACGGTGACGGGTTCCTCCTGCTTTGCATCGCCAGCGGAGGAGGCGTCGTCTTTCGAGCTTGAGCCGCCCGAACAGCCGGCGAGCGCCGCGCTGCCCATTGCCGCGCCGAGCAAGAGAATGAAGTCCCTTCGGGATACGACGTGGATTGCGCCCTTGTTTTCGCGTGCTGCCTCGTTGTTGTTGCCGTTGATCATGAATTTCCTCGAGGTGGTGTTTAACGGTTCAATATGATCGGAGCATCTGATGCTTCGCACCCTGAACAACGCGATGACCTGCGCCTAGAAGGAGTTCGCCAGGCATGCCTCCCTCCCCACTTCGTCCACATGAACAAGGCGAAGGTCGGCATGGTAGATTTCCCGAAGCGTGGCCTCGTCGAGGGTCGTCTCGAGAGGCCCGCACCTCATGCGACCGTCGGCGCCGAGTATTCCCACGTCCCCACCGAGGAGAATCGCATGGTCGGGCATATGGGTGGTCATGATGATTGCGATGTTGCGCTTCTTCGCGAGGTCATCGATCACTTTGAGGATCTTTATCTGGTTGCCGAAATCAAGAGGGTTCGTGGGCTCGTCGAGCATGAGGGTTCGTGGGTTCTGCACAAGGGCGCGCGCGATCTGCACCTGCTGGCGCTCGCCTCCGCTCATCTTCGCGAGCGTCTTGTCGGCAAGCTGCTCGATCGACAAGTCGGACAGAACGCGCTCGACTGCCTCGAAGCTTTCTTTGGAAGGCCTCTCGAATACCCCGAGCGACGAAGAACATCCCAACGCCAAATAATCGCGCACGGCGTAATCGAAGGACGGCTGCTGCATCTGCGAGACATAGGCGATCGTGCGCGACAACTCGCGCTGGGAGTACGCGGCAAGCGGCTTTCCGTCGACGAACACCCAGTCAACCGGATGGGGCGTCAAACCTGACAGGCAATCGAGAATCGTCGACTTCCCCGCGCCGTTCGCCCCGAGAATCGCGAGCACGGAACCTGTTTCCATGGCAAACGTCACATCCGTCAAAACGGGCGTCGCGCCGTCGTAGGAATACGATCCACCGCGCGCTTCCAAAACGGCATCGGCCATCATTGCACCTTCGCTTTCCTGAAGGCGAGAACGGCCACGAAAGCCGGAACGGCGACGATGCCGGTGAAGATGCTCAGGGGAATCTCCGAAGCGGCGAGGGTCCGTGCGAGCGTGTCCACGACGAGCATGAACAGCGCGCCCGACGTGATGGAGAGCGGGAGGAGAAAGCGGTAATCCTCCCCTATGATCAGCCGCGCGAGATGCGGGATGATAAGGCCGACCCATCCAATCGTGCCCGCGATGCACGTTGCCGTCGCGGTGAGCAGCGTCGACAGGACGATGACGAGGGCGCGCATGGCCTTCACGTTCACGCCGAGGCTTCGCGCCTCCTTCTCGCCGAGCGTGAGAAGGTTCAACCGCCAGCTTAGCATCACAAGGAGAACGCCGGAGACGATGATGAAGGGCAGAAGCGGCATGACGGTCTCCCAGCGAACGGAGGAAAGGCTTCCCATCGTCCAATACACGATATCGGCAAGCTCTTCTTCGGGGTCGGCGATATATTTCAAAAAGCCGATAATCGAGTTCATGAAGCCCCCGATGAGCACGCCCGACAGGATGAGCATGAGATTCGAGCTGTTTTTGAGCAGACGCGGCAGCGACACGGTGAGAGACACCGCCGCTATGCCAAAGATCATAGCGGAAAGGCCGACGCATTGGCGAGGAAGGTGCGCCAAGATGGCGAGGGCTCAGACTGCTCGAGGGCAAGCTCGGCACGGCTCTTTTCAATCGGAGCAAAAGCCCCATCGAGCCGACCGCGGCGGGCCATGTCTACCTCGATTGGGCGAAGGGAGCCTGCAAGGCGGAAGAGCACATGGGGCGCGAGGTGGCTGCTATTGCAGGGAAAACGAGGTGCAGGCTCTCAATCGGAGTGTCGATTCGCCGCTGCGAGGCCCTGCTTCCCCGCGTTATCGAAAGATTCTACCAAGAAACGAAAGGTTGCGCGCTTCATTTCATGGAGGCGGGATCGCCCGAACAGCTAAGCGAGCTGTTCGACAAGGAATCAATCGACCTCGTCGCGTTGACCCCCATAACACTCGACCAGGTTCTTTTTCACCGCGAGAAGATGTATGAAGAGAAGTTGCAGCTTGTGGTGCCCGACTTGCTTTACGACGCGCTCAAGCAGGCTGCCGAGGGGGACACGCTTCCCGCCTCGGTGCTCGATGGGATCCCTTTCATCATGCCGCCTCGGCACGACTACATCAACTGGGTGATACGCGCAATGGCCGACACCTGCGGCGCGCACCTCAACGTCGTCATGGTGGCAGGCGGACCCAACATCATGATGGAGATGGTCAAGCGGGGCGTGGGCGCGACGGTTCTCTCGACCACCTTCATCCCGGGGTTTCCCAACGTGCCGGGAGCGAAATGCTACAACATCACCGAATATTCCGTGCCAACCCCTCTTTGGCTCGCCTACCCCAAAAACCACGAAATCAACCCTGACGGGCAGACGTTTATTGCCATCATGAGAGAAGAGTTGCCCCGCATGCAGCAAGATGAGAAGCTGCTGCTATAGGAGCGAAAAAGGCACGACTCATTCGCGGAGCGGCGAAGGTTTTAAGAGCAGAGAGCCCCAGCTCCCTGGCGAACAGGGAGAAAACCCCGGTCATCAACGAGCTGAGGGCGACGACGGGTAGAACCCCGAAAGAGCTCGCCGGTTCCTTGAGGATATCGAAGAGCCCCTATGGATACCAGCGCAGGGCGCTGGCGAGTCCCGGCAAGCATGCCGCGCTGTGAACGCGCGTGCGCGGCATATTCGAGGCCGCGCACGGCTCTCGCGGATCATTACCTACGATGTGGGCAATCACGATTCTCAAACCTTGGATAGACGCCTCACGAGAGCCCTCCCCCAAACCCCTAAGCAGGGAAATCCGGTAGCAGCTAACCCGCAGACCGTCAAAAAAGCCATCTTATCATGAGCTAATCAGATTCCGGGTAGTCAAGCTCATCTACTCAACTTCAAAATCGCGAAGGTCGATCCCGAGGGATTCCGCCTTTTGGCAAAGCTCGTAACCGTCCATGCTCTCGATGTCGGAGAGGTCGATAATCGCCGCAAGAAACTCGTTGAACATCGCAGTGCCGAGGTAGTCGGTCATGTAGTCGCGAAGCTTGAATTCTACAGCTCCCTCTCCTCCGCAATGCGCTCCATGAAATACTCTTTGAACCCGGGTAAGCAGAAATCCACAATACCCTTCGACCGCTCCTGAATGACCCCTTGCTGCAGCAAGCGCTTCTTGTATTTCGAAACATGCCCGCTCGGCCTATCGAGCCTGCCCAGCAAGTCGGTCTGCCGCGTCGCCCCCAAGTCCTTCGCCATTGCCAGAAGAAAAGACTTGTCGGCTTCACTCAGTTCGAACCAGATGGCTTCGTACACCCTCTGATCCAACTCCTTTCGAGCGACGCCCGCCGCGTCATTGACAATTGATACGTCTACAACTTCCGAGTTTCCCGCCATCCGCCACGTACGATACCCTACAAGCTGGAGCATGAAGGGAAAGCCCTTGATTGCTTTCACGGCAGCATCAAGTGCATCGGGCTCGAAGCTCTTGCCACCGTCCCTCATTGTCCTTATCAGCGCTTCTTCAACCTCGTAATCGTTCAGCGCCTGCAGCTCATAGCGTGCCGCCCTTCGCAAGAATGAGGTTGACTTGCCGGAGAGCAGCGATGTAACTGCATACGGGAGGCCCGCCATAATCAGGGCGACTCTCCTACCCTCGTCGAGAAAGTGCTGGAAGGCCGCGACAAGCGTCGTCATTTCCTCGATGTCAGGATTGACCTCGTCGATTGTCACCAAAAGCCCAGTGCCGTGCTCGGCGAGGGCATCCAAAATATCATCCATTTTTGAACGCCAGTTTGCCGGCTCGGTAGGCGAGTCTTCCAATTCCAACGAGACAACGTTGGCTATGCTCGCGCCTTTGATTTTGCGAGAGGGTCGAGTGTCCACCAAATGACGAGTTGCTCGCTGCGCTCTGATGAGAACGTCATCAAGCATTCCCACAACGCACGTCACGCGAGCCGCAACCCATCCGGACGATTCGGCAATATCGGCGAAGTAGGACAGCAGGGCCGTTTTTCCCGTGCCACGAGAGCCAACCAGGAGGCTGATAATCGCCGGGTCGTTACCCGTGCCGGCAAGTGCCGCCTCCACGTCAGCAATGATTTCCTCACGCCCAGCAATATGCGGGGGAACTTTTCCGACTACTGGAGTGAACGGATTGGCAATAGTCTTGGCCATGTCTCCCTCCTTCGATTTCCTTTATTCATTATAGGGCAATACTATTCGTTTTGGTTAGCATGCGTTAGCTGATTTAGCTTGTGTTAGCAAAGTTAGTGCCTGTCAGCTTACTGGACGCGGAAAAGCACCATGCGGCCATCGTGAATGCAGGTGCCGACCAAGTGAAATCGCCTGCAAGAACAAGGGGGATCCATTCTCTCACGCATTGCGCGAGAAGAAAAAGACCCCTCCACTCAAGACGGAAAAGAAGGCCCGACCGATTATTCGGGCAGGTTCGTCTCCCTAATTTCAAAATCGCGAAGGTCGATACCGAGGGATTCCGCTTTTTGGCAAAGCTCGTGACCGCTCATGCTCTCGATGCCGGAGAGGTCGAGAATCGCCGCGGGGTAACTGTTGAACATTGCGGTGCCGAAGTAGTCGGTCATGTAGTCGCGAAGCTTGTCGACATCGATGGTGGCCATGCGCGCCCTCTTTCCCGAATCCGCGCCCTGCTGACGGCTCATTAGGCTTCGCCTTGCCAGCGAGACGCACTTTCCCTGCCAGGATAGTAGTACTTTGAGAATGAACAGTATTTTGCATATTTTCCTTACTATATGCCGCATTTCCCAATAGAGGAAAGTGTAACCGAGAAGAACGCCGCGCCTGTCCGCTGCAATGGACAGGCTAAGAAGAAGTTGTTACTGTTCACACCCAACATCTTGGGGTCAGCAGGCTAGGCCCGAGGTCGGGCGTCCTTTCTCGATGACGATGCGGATGGGGTGAAGGGCGTTTTCGGCGGCCGGCTCCTACGCGAACAGGCCGCCTTCGCCGGCGAAGGTCGCATGCACCGCCCGGTACGGCTGGATGCCTCGCATCTTGGCCGTCTCCACGATGGTCAGGAAGTCGCAGTAGGGCTGCTCGCCGTTGGGCGTCGAGCGGAACCCGCCGGACTGCTTGAGCTTCCCCTTCGCCTTTCGCAGGAGCCTCTTGCTGCCGTTGTTCCCGAAGGGAACCGACAGGTCGCGCAGGAAGAGCAGGTGCTTGTCGGCGTGCTTGAGCATCCGCCTCGCCAGCGCGATTCCCTCCGGAGGGTGTTTCCAGCTGGTCGCGCCGCTCGCCATGTACCCTCCCAGGGCCGACTCGAGCATCGCCCTGTAGCACGACTCGAACTTGGCGACGATCGCGGGGTCGAGCGATCCCGCGCCGGCGGCGCGGGCCTTCTTGGCCGTTTCGTCCGCCAGCTTGAGAAGGGCGGCCATGTCCCCGGCCCAGGCCTGGCCGGGCTCGTTCTCCGTGACGCCCTTCAGGTATCGGAGTATATGGCAGTTGCATTCGGCGTGCCGCCTGCCGTAGCTGTGGTAGGTGGTGTCGTGGTCGCTGGCGCGGTAGACCGCCGCGTCGCCGCCGTGGAAGACGTAGACGTAGGAGCGGTGCCCCTCCGACCGGGTGAACGTGGCGTCCGAGCCGATGACGGGCGCGGTGGCGACGGCGTCGAAGGCGGCTTGCAGGTCGCCTTCCCCGAGCCTGGCGAACTGGCGCATGAAGTTCGGCACGCTGCCGCTCGACACGTCGACCTCGCCGTTCGTGACGGCCCTGACGAAGCCGCGCGCGTTGGCGCCGGAGACGTTGCACGCGCCGACGAGGTACGCGATGGCGGCCTTGATCCCCGGCCCGTAGTTCGCCTCGTTCTCCGCGCCCTTGGGGAACGGGTCCCATGCGGTCGTGCCGCAAACGGGGCAGGCCCGCTCGCTGGAGACGTAGGCGGTGGTGCGCGTTCGCACCTCGATGTCGGTGACAGAGTGCTCGCGCACGTCGCCGGTCGGCGCCATGCCGCAGCCGCAACGCGGGCAGCAAGCCGATTCCGGCCCCAGCACGACCACGTCGTCCGGGTCGGGCATGCGCCGGCGATGGCCCCGGTGCCCCGGCTGGCCGCCTGGCTTGCGGCCGGTCCTCGCGCGCGAGTTGGGTATGCGCTTGCGGTTGGGATCCGACGACGGCGGCAGCGACGAGCTCTCCGGGGTCCTCGACAGCCGCGCGTTCAGGTGCTCGATGAGCGCGTCCTTGCGCGCGACCTCGGCTTCCAGCTCGGAATTGCGCTCCTTGAGCGACCCGTTCTCCTCGAGCAGGCGGGCGTGGCTGGAGGCCGTCGTCTCGTATCTGGATTGCGCCGACCTGGTGCGCGCCCGCTCGTTGCCGACGTCGCACTTGAGCTGCCTGACCTGCGATTCGAGCCCTTTGCGCTTGGCGCGCGACGATTCCAGCTCGCCGCGCAGACGCGCCGTCCTGGCGCGCTCCGATTCCAGCTCGGATTCCAGGGCCGCGATGGCCGAGTCGCGCTCCGCGACGATGCCCTCGAGCCGCGATATCTCGAGCGTTGCGGAGGGGTCCCTGGATAGCGAGTCGAGCCTTTCCCGCAGGTCCCTGACCTGCTTGAAGAGCTCGCGCTCGCGGCGCGATGGTATCCTGTAGTCGGGCCTTGGCAAGTCGGCTCCCGCCGTTTTTGGAGTGTGTACCAATTATACTACGTATCACCTTGCCATATGCCGTTAACGTGCGTATTATATTGGGACTATTCGAGGAGGTCGCAGGGCATGTTCGTCAAGATAAACAAGAGGCGCGACAAGCACGGCGAGATGACCTACACGGCCTCGATCATGCGCAGCGACCGCGTCAAGGGCAAGGTCGTCCAGACCACCGTCGCCTACATCGGGCGCGTCGAGGAGGACCAGATCCCCTACCTCAAGGCCGCCTACGCGAAGAAGAAGCCGCGCCTGGTCTGGGACGACGAAGAGTCACACCAAGATGTTGGGTGTGAACAGTAACATTCTCAATGTGAAAACACCCCTCCGCGAACGTCAGCGACGACAGTCGAGCTGTATCAAAAGCGCATTTGATAGAGCATCGCAAGGTTCATGCCCAAACAAGACAAATATGCAATTGTCAGTTTCGGGAAAGAAAGCCCTACATCGGTGGGAAGCGCACGACGAGGTATATAGCCGAGACCGCGACGGTTACGAGCATGACCGGGAAGCCGTACTTCATGAAACCGCCGAAGGTAATCTCGTGACCGTGCTTCTTAGCAATGTCGGACATGACGACGTTCGCCGACGCGCCGATCAAGGTGCCGTTGCCGCCGA
>OKRW01000788.1_pt1 | contig 30352 bp, 29 predicted proteins | sample 1601151 | NCBI WGS metagenome assembly OKRW01 (sample SAMEA3541471, study PRJEB24748) | human gut metagenome | biome: human gut; feature: human-associated habitat; material: faeces | place: China | collected 2012 | reverse complement strand
AAACTTGACAATACATTTTTTATGTCAACCTGATCGCCGCCTGCCTGAAATTCCCTGCCTTTTTCTGCAAAACTTTCAGCGGTCTCCGATTTATATTGGTGCCCTTGTTCTTCCACCTGCACGGCCGTTTTCTCCTGCAAAATATTCTCCTGCAAAGACCCCTCCGGCCTTTCACTTATGTCCGGAGATTTGCTGTCTGCTGACGAATCGGTCGGCGCAGCCGGCTTTGCAGCTTCCTGTTCCCGTATCTGACGAAGGTTTTCTCCGCGCACCTGCGGCAGTGATTCTCTGACTTCCAGTGCCTGACGGACTGCCTTTACGAGAAAATCATGGACTTCGAAATCGTCATCGAAGCGGATCTCTTTTTTCGTCGGATGGATGTTGACGTCCAGCTTCTCCGGCGGGATAGAAAGAAACAGGAACGCGACAGGAAACCTGCCGTGAAACAACTTCTCCTTATAAGCCTCATCCAGAGCCTTTTCCAGAACTTTACTGGATATGACCCTGCCGTTTACGCAGAAGATCTGCCGGCTCCGGGAGCTTGCCGACGCCGATGGCGCGGACACGAACCCTTTGACGATAAGATCCCCGCTGGTGCGTTCCACCGGCAAAAGATCACGTCCTGTATCACTGCCGTAAACGCTGACGATGGCGTCGAAGATATTGCCTTTCCCGCGAGTGGTGAAAACCTGTTTTTTACCGTTGATCAGTGTAAAACGCACATCTCCGTATGCCAGTGCGATCCGCGATACCATGTCGATGATCCGGCGGGATTCCCCATTATCCGAAGAGAGGAATTTCTGACGTGCCGGAACGTTGTAAAACAGATCCTGAACGGTCACCGTCGTTCCTTCCGGGCAGCCGATCCCCTCGTTTGCCAGGATCTCACTTCCTTCTGTCACGACCCGGCGCCCCATTTTCGCATCAGGCGTTTTGCTGATCAGTTCCACCCGTGCCACAGCACAGATGCTTGCCAGTGCTTCCCCGCGAAAGCCCAGGGTGCCGATGGCGTCCAGATCCCGTACGCTGCTGATCTTGCTGGTGGCATGACGTAAAAAAGCCGTCTCCATGTCTCCCGCTTCGATACCGCTTCCGTTATCTGTAACGCGGATATAGGACTTTCCGCCGTTTCGGATCTCCACCGTGATCTGATCAGCACCTGCATCGATGGAGTTCTCCAGCAGCTCCTTTATGATGGATACCGGCCGGTCGATGACCTCCCCTGCCGCGATCTTATCCGCAATGTGTTTCTCTAATACATGAATCATAATATACCCTTATAAATACTCTTTCAGTTCTTCTAAAATCTGCAAAGCCTGCGACGGCGTAGTGTTCATCAGATCCAGATCGCGCAGCCTCTGCGTGATAGCCGACGGGGCCAGATCAAAAAAGGAAAGCTGCTCTGACGCTTCCGAAACGGTACCCTTTGCAGAAGATTTCGTGCCGGCTCCGTCGCTGTCCTGCATCCCTTTCTTTGCAGAAAGAGCGCCGTGCTCCCCTGTTTTTCGCTCCTGCAAAGCGCCTGCGGCGCGTTGGGCTCGCAGCACCACAGCATCTGCCGTGCTCCCGTTTTCCAGATCCGCAAGACGTTCCTGTGCCCGTTCTAACAATTCTTTCGGTGCTCCCGCCAGCTTCGCCACGTGGATCCCGTAGCTGCGGCTGGCGCTGCCCTCTACGATCTTATGAAGGAATACTACGTTGCCGTTTTCCTCTGCCACATCGACGTTAAGGTTCTTCGCTCCCGGAAGAGTTCCTTCCAGCGCTGTCATCTCATGGTAATGGGTGGCAAACAGGGTCCGGATCTTTCTCCCGCTGCCGCACAGGTATTCCGCTGCTGCCCAGGCTATGGAAAGTCCGTCGTAAGTGCTGGTGCCGCGGCCGATCTCGTCCAGGATCACCAGGCTGCGGGATGTTGCCGTGTTTAAAATATAAGAAAGCTCACTCATCTCAACAAAGAATGTGCTCTGTCCCTGCGCCAGATTGTCCGAAGCGCCGATCCTGGTGAAGATCCTGTCACACACGCCGATCCGTGCCCGCTCACACGGTACGAAACAGCCTGCCTGTGCCATGAGGACGATGAGCGCTGTCTGCCGCATGTAAGTGGATTTACCGGACATGTTTGGACCGGTGATCAGCAGCAGGCTCTGATCCTCCTTGTTCAGGTAGGTATCATTGCTGACAAAAATACCATCCCGGATGGTCTGTTCTATGACAGGATGTCTGCCCTTTTCGATCTGGATCACATCACCGTCATCCACCTGCGGCTTGACATAGCCGTACTTTTCGCTGACCTCCGCAAAAGAAGTCAGCACGTCAAGAGATGCGATGGCCCGGGAGGTTTTCTGGATCTGACCGATATACTGCTGCAGGTTTTGTCGCAGCTCTAAAAACAGATCGTATTCCAGCTGGTTGATCTTGGTTTCGGCGTTGAGCACCAGACGTTCCGTTTCCTTTAATTCCGGCGTGATGAAACGTTCGCAGTTGGAAAGTGTCTGCTTGCGTATATAATTTTCCGGGATCAGATCATAATAGGATTTTGTGACTTCCAGATAATATCCGAAGACTTTATTGTAGCCGACTTTCAGATTTTTGATGCCGGTTCGTTCCCGTTCGCTGCCTTCCAGTCCGGCGATCCAGTTCTGGGCGTCGGCGATAGAGTGTTTCAGCTCGTCCAGCTCGCTTGAGAATCCTTCCTTGATGAGTCCGCCTTCTTTGATGGTGAAAGGCGGATCGTCCACGATGGCAGCATCGATCTGACTGCGGACTTCTTCCAGAGATGAGATTTCATCATCCAGATCCTCCAGAAGGCGGCTGCCGCATTCAGAAAGCTCGTATTTGATCTCCGGTAAGGCACTGCAGGAAGCGCTGAGGGCGATGAGATCCTTGCCGTTGGCACTGCCGCAGGCGATCCTTCCTGTCAGCCGTTCGAAGTCGTAGACGTGTTTTAACTGCTCCCGTATGTTGTTGCGCGCCAGGACGCTGTCTGTCAGGTATTCCACTGCATCCAGCCGGAGCGCGATCTCCGTCACATCGTTGAGAGGCTCTTTGATCCACTGTTTCAGTTTTCTCGATCCCATGGCTGTACCGGTCTTGTCCAGTACTCCCAGAAGAGACCCTCTTAATTTTTTTTCGAACAGCGTCTCCGTCAGTTCCAGATTTTTGATGGTAGCCTTGTCCAGAGACATGTGCTGTCCCAGAGTATAGGTGTTGAGAAATGCGATATGACCCAGGCTGTTTTTCTGGGTGTCAAGCAGGTACAGCAGCAACGATCCAAGGGCAAATTCCGCCGGGGAATCTTCCTCTACACCGATCCCCAGCAGTGCTGACACGTGAAACTGTCTTTTGATGGTGTCGCGCACGGCGTCAGGACGATAAAATTCATCGGCTGCTATGTTGAAATACGCCTCTGTGACAGGTTTCATCTCTTCCGTATCGATCTTATCATCTGTCTCCTGGCTGACCAGGACTTCCCTGGCATTGATCTTGACGATCTCGTTGACCAAGTTTTCCCGCTGGTTTGTTCCGCGGATGGTCGTCAGGTTCATCTCACCTGTGGAAACGTCACAGTATGCAAGCCCGATGGAGTCTTCTCCGGCATAGATAGAGGCGATGTAGTTGTTTTCTTTTTCCTTGAGCATATTGCTGGAAAGCACCGTACCCGGCGTCACGATCCGGATGACTTCCCGCTTTACAAGACCTTTCGCAGCGGCCGGATCTTCTGTCTGTTCACAGATGGCGACCTTGTGTCCCTTTTCGATGAGCCGCGCGATATAGGTGTCTGCAGAATGAAACGGCACGCCGCACATGGGTGCGCGCTCTTCCAGTCCGCAGTTCTTCCCGGTCAGAGTCAGTTCCAGCTCTCTTGAAACCAGTTTGGCGTCCTCAAAAAACATCTCATAAAAATCGCCAAGCCTGAAAAACAGGATGCAATCCTGGTGAGCCTCTTTTATGTCCATATACTGCTGCATCATAGGGGAAAGTTTTTTCGCTGCCATCCACTGTTCCTTTCTTTCTTCCAATCTCTCTTACCCTTCGCAAATATGCGCAAGATGCGGAGAAATCATCCCCGCACCTCACACTGTTTCTTTCGTTTATGCTGCCGGCAGCGCCGGCTGTTTTGCATTTTATTTACTGTTATATGCTTCCAGACCCAGACGGATCAGTTCTACGCCGCGGCGCATCGCATCTTTGTTGAGCACGTAGGCAATACGCATTTCATCATTGCCAAGGCCTTCTGTCGCATAGAATCCTTCCGCCGGTGCGAACATAACGGTTTCGCCGTTGTCTTCGAATTCCGTAAGCAGGAAGATAAGGAATTTCTCCACATCATCCACCGGAAGCTTGGCCATCATGTAAAAGGCTCCGCCCGGTTTCTGACATACGACACCCGGGATCTTCATGAGTTCTTCATAGGAAACGTCTCTTCTGGATTCATACTCTGCCTTCACTTCATCGTAGTAGGCTTCATCCAGGTTGTAGAGAGCTGCCGCTCCGATCTGATCCAGAGTCGGACAGCAGAGTCTTCCCTGTGCGATCTTCATAAGACCGTCCATCAGTTCCTTGTTTTTGCTGGCTACACAACCCACTCTCGCACCGCATGCAGAGAACCGTTTCGAAACGGAGTCTACTATGATGACACGGTCAGCCAGATCATCCAGCATGCCGAAGGAAACGGCCTTGCGATCGTCATAAGCAAATTCCCGATATACTTCATCGGCAATGATCCACAGATCGTGTTCCTTAGCGATCTCTCCGATCAGCTTCATATCATCTATGGTCAGTACGCGGCCTGTCGGATTGCCCGGATTGATGCAGCAGATGCACTTGGTGTTCGGCGTGATGGCTGCTTCGATCAGATCTCTTTTGGCAAAATCATAGCCGTCTTCCGCCTTTGTGGTCACTGGAACGACCTTGCCGCCTGCCGCTGTGATGAACGTGTGATAGTTGGTGTAAAACGGTTCTGCGATGATCGCTTCCTCACCAGGGTTCATAACGGCTGTGAAAACCATGTTCAGAGCCTCAGATCCTCCGTTAGTCACCAGGATCTCACTGCGGTCATAGTGGATGTCATACCGCTCGAAATAGCGGCAGATCGCATCCTGCAGCACGGTTTCACCTCCGGATTCCGAGTAGGCAACTACCTTCTTGTCGAAGTCTTTCACTGCTTCCATAAAGCATGCCGGCGTCTCCACATCAGGCTGTCCGATGTTGAGATGATAGACTTTCTTTCCATTTGCTTCCGCTTCGATGGCATACTTGTTGAAACGTCGGATCGGAGAATGCCCCATGGCATTCACTCTGTTAGATAACTCCATTTTCTTCCCTCCCGTAAAAATGTATTGCGTTGGTTATGATTCCAGCTCCGCATGGGAATCTGCGACCAGCGCCTTTATCGCATCTTCGCTGATTTCTTCCTGCGGCGGCTGTTTTTTCATATACAGCAGGTATTCGATGTTTCCCTTGGCTCCCGTCACCGGCGACCAGGTCAGTCCATGGCTGTAAAGCCCGTTTTCCCTGCCGTATGTGATAACGTTTTCAATGACCTGACAGTGAACATTCGGGTCGCGGACGATACCTTTCTTTCCCACCTGCTCACGGCCGGCTTCAAACTGAGGCTTGACCAGGCAGACCAGACTGCCGTCTTCTCCGAGAAGATCTGCAGCCACTGGAAATACCAGTTTCAGAGAAATAAATGATACATCGATGCTGATGAAATCCACCGGTGTTTCAATGGTTTCCGGATCAAGGTACCGGACGTTGACCTTCTCCATGTTGACTACTCTCGGATCATTGCGCAGCTTCCAATCCAGCTGCCCATAGCCCACATCGATGGCAAAGACCTTCCTCGCGCCGTTTTTCAGCATACAGTCAGTAAATCCGCCTGTAGATGCTCCAATGTCCACCGCTACGCTGTCCTTCAGTGAAAATCCGTAAAGAGCAAGCGCCTTTTCCAGCTTCAGCCCGCCCCGGCTGACGTAAGGACACAGAGATTCTTTTATGGTGATCTCCGCTTCCCGGTCCACCGGCGTTCCCGGCTTGTCCACCCGCTGTCCGTCCACGTAGATGAGGCCCGCCATGATGGACGCCTTGGCCTTCTCCCGCGACGGAAACATATTTCGTTCTGTCAGAATGATATCCAGTCTTTCTTTAGCCTTCAAGTTCTTTTTTTATCCTTTCTGCAATAGCTGCGGCATCCAGACCATGTACCCGGTACAGCTGGTCGCAGCTTCCGTGTTCGATAAAGGTATCGGGCCATCCCATATTGAGGACCCGTGTATTTTCATTGATCAGCAGTGCATCGATCTCTTCGCCGGCTCCGCCGGTCAGGACGTTGTCTTCCAGCGTCACCATAAGATCATGCGCCTTCGCCGCTTCCTGCAAAGCTTCCTCGTCCAGAGGCTTTACGAATCTCTGGTTGACAACTCCTGCTTCGATGCCCTGTTCTTTTAAGAGCTCTGCCGCATCCAGTGCTTTTTCCACCATGGAGCCAAGCGCCCAGATATCTGCGTCTTTTCCTTCCCGCAGACGCATCGCTCTGCCCACTTCCAGTTTCTCTGCGTGATCTGCTCCGCCCAGCTGCGGCGCAGTTCCTCTCGGATACCGGATCGCACACGGACCATCCAGCTTCGCAGCCAGTTCCATCATGGCTTCCAGCTCTGCTCCGTCCTGCGGCGCCATTATCGTCAGATTAGGCATGTGCTTCAGGTAACTGAGATCGAAGATGCCGTGGTGGGTCTCTCCGTCTGCTCCTACTATCCCCGCCCGGTCGATGCAGAATACCACCGGCAGATTTTGCAGGCAGACATCCTCCATGATTTCATCGTATGCCCTTTGCAGGAATGTGGAATAAATGGTGACGAACGGCTTGCACCCTGCCTTCGCCAGCCCCGCCGCAAATGTGACTGCATGCCCCTCAGCGATGCCTACATCGAAGGTTCTTTTCGGATATTCATGACTGAATTTAGCAAGCCCTGTACCTTCCAGCATGGCTGCGCTTACAGCCACTATTCTTTCGTCTTTCTGTGCCATTTCGATCAGCTTAGAACCGAACACACTGGAATAGGAAGGCTTCACACTCTTGGAAAGAAGCTGTCCTGTCTCCATATCGAACGGACCGATGCCGTGGAATACGTTAGGATTCAGCTCCGCTTTGCTGTAGCCTTTGCCCTTCTGCGTCATAACGTGCAGCAGTACCGGTCCATCGGTCTGCTTTGCAAGTTCCAGCGTTTCGCAGACCTCCTGCAGGTCATGCCCGTCGATGGGACCAAAATATTTGAATCCCAGTTCTTCGAACAGAACTCCGTCGATGACCGCATATTTGATAGAATCCCTGGCATGCTGCATCCCGGCTATCATGCCTTCGCCGATGAGCGGCACTTTAGAAATATTTTTCTTTATCTGAGCTTTCATGGAGATGTACTTCCGCGAACCGCGCAGTCTGCCCAGATAGTGAGACAGCCCTCCGATGTTAGGGGAAATGGACATTCCATTGTCGTTGAGCACGACGATGATCTTCGTATTGAGATGGGCCGTATTGTTGAGCGCTTCAAAAGCAAGCCCTCCTGTCATGGCACCGTCGCCTATGACGGACACTACCTCGTAATCCTCTCCCGAAAGATCCCGCGCAGCAGCAAGCCCCAGCCCCAGTGAAAGGGATGTGCTGCTGTGACCTGTATCAAACAGGTCGTATTCACTGTCTCTTTGTTTCGGAAAACCACTCATGCCGCCGTATTTTCTCAGGGAGTCAAAACCGTCTGCTCTCCCCGTCAGGATCTTGTGAACGTAAGTCTGATGCCCTACATCCCAGATGATCTTGTCCTTCGGAGTATCGAAACAGCGATGAAGAGCGATCGTCAGTTCCACCGCTCCCAGATTAGAGGAGAGATGCCCTCCTGTCTTTGATACTTTTTCGATCAAAAAGTCCCGAATTTCATATGATAACAGTTCCAGTTCGTCATAGTCCATTTCTTTCAGATCCTCCGGGAACTGAAACTGCTTCAAATAGTCCTTCATGTCAATTACCTCGTCTTAGTATTCCGTTTATTTGCCTCTGACTTCCAGATCCTTTGCCAGCTTCGTGAGCACCTCCGCATTGTCATAGTAGCGTGCCAGCGCATCGATAGCCGTATCAGTCAGTTCCTCCAGATGTTCCTTGGATTTTTCAAGCCCGTAGAGAGCTGGATACGTTGCTTTTTTATTGATGGAATCCATGCCGGCCTTTTTTCCCATTTTTTCTTCTTCGCCGATGACGTCCAGGATGTCATCGCAGATCTGGAATGCCAGTCCAAGGTTTTCTGCATATATGGTCAGCTGTGCCAGCATCTCAGGATCGCAGTTCCCCAGCTGTGCACCTGCACGGACCGCTGCCACGATCAGTGCAGCCGTCTTGGTCAGATGGATGTAATCGATCATCTCCTGAGAACAGTTCTTGTCCTCTGCTTCCATGTCCGCCACCTGTCCTGCCACCATGCCGCGGCATCCGGCTCCCTTGCTGATCTCATACGATGCCCGGATCCTCTTTTTCAGCGCAGCCGGATCGTCAAAATAAAGGAGCATATCATGATTCATCGTTTCAAAGGCAGCAGCCTGCAGACCGTCTCCTGCCAGTGTTGCCATCGCCTCGCCATACACCTTGTGATTGGTCGGTCTTCCACGACGCAGATCATCGTTGTCCATGCACGGAAGGTCATCATGGATCAGAGAGTAGTTGTGGATGTATTCCAGTGCGCAGGCATAAGGCAGAGCCTCTTCGATACTGCCGCCGCAAAAATCACACGTCGCCAGCAGCAGCACCGGACGGATCCGCTTGCCCCCGGCAGAAAGACTGTATTTCATCGATTCATAAAGCGTGATGCTTTTATGATCCACATCCGGGATGAAATCCATCAGATGTTTCTCCACAATATTCCTGTAATCTTCAAAAGTATACTCTTTCATAACACGACTCCTCCTTCTTCCCTGTTACAACTTCTGTTACTCCTGTTTCGTCAGAGTTTCGATCCGTTGCTGAGCGTCCTGCAGGATCTCGCTGCATTCCTTATAGTAACGTATCCCCTCTTCGTATTGTTTTATCGCATCTTCCAGGGTGATATCCTCTGCTTTCAGGCTGGTGGAAATCTTCTCCAGCTTCTTCAGGGATTCCTCGAAGTTTTTCTTTTTTTCTGCCATGTGCCTCACCTCTTTTCAGCTTTCTTCCCGGCTTTCTTTCTCGCCGATACGACTTTCGCTTCTGCAAAGCCTCCGGCGCCTTCCAGGCTCACATCCTGATCTTTTCTAAGTGCTGCTACATCCAGGATCACGTTTCCCTCTTCATCCCTCAGGATCGTATACCCTTTCTGCAGGATCCTGTTCGGATCAGCGGCTTCCACGGTTTCCCGCAAAAGCTCCAGCCTGCTGCGGCAGTTTTCTTCCTTCGCCAGCAGCTGCTGTTTCATCTGCTCTGCCATATGGTCGATACGCATCTGCTCCATGGCGATCCGTCCGCGGATATCCCGCTCGAAGTTCTCCATGCTGCAAAGCGCCATGCGGCGCTTTTTCTTCTCCACAAGAAGCTCAAGAGAGCGCATCATTTCTTTTCGGTAAAATTCCAGATCTTCATGGATGAGGCCGGTATCCGGCACAGCAAGATCCGCTGCAGCCGTCGGCGTTTCCGCACGCAGATCCGCCACAAAATCAGCGATAGTAAAATCCGTTTCATGGCCTACGGCAGATATGACAGGGATCTTCGATTCGTAAATGCTCCGGGCTACGATTTCTTCGTTGAAGGCCCAGAGTTCTTCCATGGATCCACCGCCTCTGCCCGTGATGATCGTATCGACATCCGGATAGTTTTCACTCAGATCCCGGATCGCATCCGCGATCTGCTGCGGCGCTCCCGGACCTTGTACCAGGACCGGGTACACCAGCACATCCACGCAGTTGTTTTTCTTCTGTATGATTTTCAAAATATCCCGAACGGCCGCTCCTGTCTCCGAAGTGACTATGGCCACCTTGTGAGGAAAGGCCGGGATCAGTTTCTTATGTTCCTGATCGAACAATCCTTCTTTCGCAAGCTTCTGCTTCAGTTTCTCGAATGCTATGGCAAGCTCGCCCTGACCTGCTTTTTCCAGATCCGTCACGTTGAGAGAATAGCTTCCGCCGCGCTCATACAAATAGATGTATCCGCTGGCGATGATTTCCATTCCTTCCTGCAGTGCACGGCCGATCTGAACTGCCCGGTCAGATGGTAAAAAGCAGTTGATCCGGCTCTTTTCGTCTTTCAGCGAAAAGTACACATGCCCCGATCCGTGGAATTTCAGGTTAGAGACTTCTCCTCTCACGGAAACGTTTCCCAGTATGGGATCTGTCTGCAGGATCCGTTTGATGTAGCTGTTGAGCTGAGATACTGTAACAGGTTTTAACCCCATAAATATTTCCCTCCAAGCAAAGCGATTCCTACAGCGTTGTCCTGAGAGAGCATTTCGTCTCCAAAAACTGCTGTGATCCCTCTGCCGTTTAATTCTTTTCTCACATAGCTGCGGAGAAACTGACTCGATGCCACCCCTCCGGCCAGAAGCACGGATGCTTGTCCGCTGTGCTCCGAGCACTGTATGATCATATCCGAAGCCGCTTTGCCGGTCTTAGCGAACAAGTCCGCCGCCAGCGCATAGGTCTGCAGCTGTTTCTGCTCCAGCCCCAGCCGGTCGATTCTGCTCCGGGCCTGGGTATCCAGTCCCGAAAGATTGAGCCAGCCGTCCTTCACTTTGACAGGCGTCAATCTGCAGGCTTCCTTTGCAGCCTGGAGCATGTCCCTGCTTGCTCCTTTAAAAATCTCTCCCGGATCTTCCGTCTGCTCGGCTTCACAAAATTTCTGTGCCATCAGATCCAGCTGTCCGCCTGCCGGAAATCCCATGCCGAGAGCTACGCCGGTGCGATCCAGGACTTGTCCAAAAGAAATATCCTTTGTGCCTCCGGTGATGTGCATGGTGTAGGCGACCCGCTCAGCGGGATCTGCCGGATGCGGCTTTTTCGCTTTTTTTGCAGAAGCGCCGCTATCGTCCGCTCCCGAACTTCCTTCAAAATACTGCTTCGGCATTCCGTCTTTCCGCAGATCCGTCTCGGATACGTCGAGTACCTCACACGTTCCTCCGGAAAAATGACATGCCAGAAACCGATCTTCCGTCTGAAAAGGACTGTAGGCCCGAATCGCCTCCATATGTCCTTCCTGATGAGAAAAACCGACTACCGGAACGTTCATCGCAGCGGCGGCCGCCTTTGCAAATCCGCTTCCTGCCAGGAACACCGGCATATAGGATCCTGCTTCCGGGCGCGGCCGAAACGAGCACGCAACGGCATCGATCCTGCCGTCGAACATCCGGCGCATCTCTTCCATCAGTTCCGGCAGATTCTGTATATGCTGAAAAAGGGCGTCAGATTGCCGCAGCCCCCGCTCGCCCTGTTTTACGGTCAGAAACCTGCGCAGATCGCAGATGATATGCTTCTTGTGATCGATGACCGCGATCGACGTTTTATAATTGCTGGTATCTATCCCCAGGATATATCCCATAGCTACTGCTCCTGCGCTGCGGAGCCGGCATCTGCGTCTGCTGCGTCTGCTGCGGATCCTGCAGCTTCCGGTGCGTTCACGATGGCTCCCAGCACGCCATGGATAAACCGTGACGATTGCTCGGTGCTGTATTTTTTCGCCAGCTTGATCGCCTCACTGATGGCGACCGCTTCCGGCACGTCGTCTCCGTATTTGATCTCCCCCAGAGCAAGGCGCATGATTGCAAGATCCACCTTCGGCATCCTGCTGGTCTTCCAGGATCGACTGTGTGCATTGATGGATCCATCGATCTCGTCCAGATGCTCGATGATCCCGCTCAGGATCTGAAGGCTTCTTTTAAGATTTTTTCCGGGCAGCTTTTCCCCTGCCAGCTTTCTGGCCGTTTCCAGATCCAGGGTTTTCGCAGCATCCATTTCATACATCATCTGCATCAGTACTTCTCGTATTTCATTTCTCGTCATTTGTTTCTGTTTCCTCCGCTGGTATTTCCACACCTTCTACATGTATGTTCACCGCCGTCACCTTGAGTTCCGTCATTTCCTGAACTTCGTTCTTGACGTTCTCCTGGATATCCCAGGCAACTGCCGGTATTTTCGCATGGTATTTAACGATGATATGAACGTCCAGTTCCACTCCGTCTTCGCTCTGACTGACTTTGATCCCCTTCCAGGTCAGCTCCTTACCCAGAAAATTCTTGGAAAGAGCGTTGGAAATGCCTCCCGCAAGATCGGCAACACCTTTCGTCTTAAGCGTCGCGTTCGCAGCGCACACTGCGATGACTTCATCTGAAATTTTTATGATACCGTTACTTTGTCGTCCGGCTGCGTTCATTACAATCACCTCACACGTTATTATACCAAATCCCGCATGTAAATACAAACTTATTTGGAAACGTCCTGTACAACGATCTCGCTGGCTTTGACGCCGGCCTGGCGCATAACGATCTCGCAGATTTTAGTGACGGTCTGCTGATCCAGATCCTCTGTATTCACAGTTACGTTGACGCCACTGTCACTGATCACTACGAAAGATTCCGGAAGGCCTTTGTTTTTGATGAGGGTCTCTACGGTCTTTTCCTTTTCCATATAATCCAAAAGCCGCATTTTCTGGGCGGCAGCCTCCTGTTTTTCCTTCTTTGTGGACGCAGAATCTTCCGCATCGGTCAGCATGGAAATGATCTTGTTGCGATCCATATCCAGATTCGCCCGCAGTTCCTGGAAATAGGAGTCCTTGTTTTCCAGCTGTGCCACATCATCTGAGGCCACCAGTTTCGCTTCTTTGTTTTTGCTGCTTTTCTTATTGGATGCATCGTTCTCATCATCCACGTTCAGACTGTCTACGAGCACATCACCGTCGTGAAGCGGAATGTCGCCGTTTACTGTCTTGTCCGGCAGCAGTTTGCCGCTGGCCAGAAACGCTCCACAGCACATCATGAGAGCCGCAAGCCCCGCTACGAATTTCTTGTTTCTCCCCAGAAGATCGCGATATTTCTTTTTACTGCCCATTGCTTTTTTCCTCCTTGTCCTTTTCCATGTCCGAAGCGCTGGTTTTTTCGAAAACCTCCACATTGGCCGACGATATGTCGAAAAGCGCCATGACCGCCTTGATCAAGTCGTTTTTCACCACCGGATTTCCTGCACCTTCCGCCGTCACGATGACACCTGCCACCTGATCTTTTTCTCCGTACTGCAGCATCACATCCACAGCTCCCACACCATCGATATCGGATAAAATGCTGCAAAGCTCCGTTTCGGTGCCTCCGTCGGAGTCGATGATCTGCTTCCTGCCGTCGCGATTCTGCGTGAACACGTCAAAGGACAGGAATATCACCGCCAGAATGATGAGCACCGCGGCAGCTTTCATGAGTTTATCCCGTTTTTCGGGATCGTTCTTCCATTTTTCCAGCAAAAGTTTCGCCTCCTTGTTCAGTATATTGTGCAGGCAGCCGGTATATGCCCCGGGATTTCTGCAAAGAGTATGCTGCAGCTTCCCTGAAACCCGGCGAGCCTGATTTTCCCGGCATCTGTGCAGTCTCCGGCAGATGCTTTGCATCAAACGCCGCCTGTCAGCCGGATCACCGGATACAGGATCGTTGCCATGATCACCAAGGAAAATATAAAACGCAGGTACTTTCCCATAGAGGATTCCGGCAAAAGCATCTCGATAAATGTGATGGCCAGCAGGATCAGAAACAGACTGCGGACCCAGTCTTTCATCAGTTCCATCGTCCGCCACCTCCCATCCCCATGATGATGGCGATAAAAATGAGAAACATCAGGGCGCCGATGGCGAGGACCACTGTCATGGTAATAGCTGCCGTTCCCAGCTCGTTCAGAGAATCGGAAATGTTTTTACTGGCCACAGGCTCTGCTGCGATCGCCGTTATTTTATAGATCACCGCCACTGCCAGGATCTTCAGGACAGGGATCACCAGCAATGCTAAAATCAGAAGGATCCCGGCGACGCCGATGGCGTTTTTGATCAGCCCTACACAGCTTATGACCATGTCAAGCGAATCTGCTGCAAAGCCTCCGACGATGGGCACGAAGTTGTCCAGAGAAAATTTTGTCGTGTTGATGAGGATCCCGTCGGCCGCTTTGGTCACCATGCCCTGGATCGCTGCGATTCCGGTAAATACCGTCACGGCAAGACCGGTCAGAAAAATCGTGCCCTTTCGCAGGAATCCCGCCAGCTTCTTTACGTAATCCTTTTCGGTGATACTGTTGATCATGGTGAATACTGCTGACAGGAACACGAGGGGCAGTACGATATGCTCCATCAAGGCGGAAAACCCTGTTACCGCCCCCGCAACAGCCGGATCCAGGATGCTTCCGGATGAGATCCCGCCCATGGCAACAAGAAGCGGTATCATAACAGGCAGCAGGATCTCCATGGAATGAGCCATGGTCCCCAGCGCGTCCTGACAGTATTCATAACTCTGATAGAAGTTTCCCATACAGAGGGCGATTATGACACAGCTGCAGATCACCGTTCCCAGGGACGATACCGTCCGTTTGCCGAAAGAATCCGAGAAACTGGTGAGCATACCGATCAGGATGCATACTGCCAGGATCTCACACCCAAGCATCAGAGAAGAACGGACTTCCAGCAGAAATAGATTTTTCAGGTTTTCCAGGATCTGATCAGAGTCCAGGATCTGCTGTCCATTGAGCAGGCGGTGCACCAGATCCTCCACGGAAAGTTCTTCCAGCACACCGCTTTGCTGCGCTGCATCCGCAAGGGAGTCTTCAAGCTCTGAAAGCTCCGTGGCTTCAAGTTGTTCTTCCAACACGGTTTCGTAGTCCATTCCACCCTCCTTTCGTGATTTTCAACCTGCTACTGCAAAAGAGTCCCGATCAGTTCCAGTATCGCTGACAAAATCGGCAGCGCCAGATAGAATATGATCACTTTCCCTGCCAGTTCCACTTTGCCGCCTACGGCGCTTTCCCCGGCATCCCTGCAGAGCTGCGCTGTCAGATCCGCGATATACGCCACTGCCAGCACTTTGAAGATCACCGGAAAAAAGGTCTTACCGTAAGGCACGCTGTCGTAGATGCTTTGCAGAAACACAAAAACTTCCGTCAGCTTGTCGAGGATCATCAGGAAAACAACGATTACAGTAGCTAGTATTATGTAAATCGAAAATTCCTTATGTACCGATTTCATCAGTGACGCCAGCAAGACGCCCGTAAGCGCCAGCCCTGCAATTTTCAGGATTTCCATAGCGTTCTCCTAAAACTCGAGGAAGGTTCTGACCGCATCGAAAAATTCTCCGATCATCTGGATCAGCACAACGATCACCCCGGCCAGCGTTGTCAGCATTGCCTGTTCTTCCCGCCCCGCCTTGACAAGCACCTGGTTGAGCACCGCGATGGCTATACCGATGCCCGCTATTTTAAAAATAATGTCGATATCCATAAGTTTCCCCTTTTCTAAAGCACCAGGATCGCTGCCACTACACCGGCTGCCAGCCCCAGGCTTCGGTACATTTTTCCCATTTTATACTCCAGTTCCCGCGCTTTGCAGATCTGCTGCTCCAGGCGATAAAGTGCCGGCTCCAGGATCTGCTGCTGCCCCCGGGTATCGCTCCGGCCCAGCCCCAGGAAAAGATCGGTAAGTATCTCCACATCTTCCGAAAGCAACGGGCAGCCTTCTTTTTCTTTATACAAAGCATCCTGCCAGGTTTTTCCCAGCGTCTTTTGGGCTGTCAGTCCTTCGGCGCATTCTTGCAAAACATCTGCAAACCAGCAGGATTTCTGTAAGGCAGCTCGTTGAAAAGTCTTTGCCAGCGCATCCTTTCGATACGAGATATCCAGGTGCAAAAGACGGATCAATTCCAGCGTGTCTTCCAGTTCCACTCGTCGGTTCTTATAGCCTGATGCTTTGGAAAATCCCAGTGCTGTACAGCCGAAAAACAGGAGGATCCCGGCGATGACTTTAACCATGGGATACCTCCGGCATTCTAAGGATCTTTTCTACTGTGCCTGTAACCGGCTGTGCCGATAGAAAAATCAGTGTTTCGAAGACGTGATCCGTGATAAGACTGCCGACTGCAGACTTTGCAGCATCTTCAAAGCTGCTGCCGTGGATCGTCGTGATGATCTTCACACCGGCGCTGAGAGCCGACCGGATCGCGGCCGCATCCTCCGGCTTGCCGATCTCGTCCGTCATGACCACGTCAGGTGACATGGCTCGGATCAGCATCAGGATACCGTCTGCTTTCGGGCATCCGTCCAGCACATCGGTCCGAGGCCCCAGATCATAGCTGGTTTTTCCGTCGTAACACCCTGCGATCTCCGAACGTTCGTCACAGATCCCGATGCGAAAACCCGCGTTGCTGAGGTTTCGCGCCAGATCTCGCAGCATCGTCGTCTTTCCGCACTTTGGCGGGGATATTATCAGCGTGTTGCGGACAACCATCCTCCCATAATCAGCAGCAGACGGACAAGCACCGGAAATAGCCAAGGGCACAGAACTCTTTTCGCCCCCGCACCCGGCAGCAGACGAACAAGCGCCGAAAAGATCCGAAGTCACAGACCTCTTTTCGCCCCTGTATCCGGCAGCAGACGAACAAGCACCGGAAATAGCCGAGGGCACAGGACTCTTTTCGCCCCCGCACCCGGCAGAAATCCCTGCATTTGGAACGTTCTCAGCCGGAGCCTTTGCAGAAGAAAGCACCGCTCCCAAAACCTTCTCCGATGCTCCCGTAATCTCTCGGCTGCGTCGAATGTTCAGGGAAGAAACGTCCTTGATGAGATGCACCTGGCCGTTTTCCAGGGTCACTCGGCCGCAGATCCCTACCCGGTGGCCGCCTTCGATGGTGATGTAGCCGCGTGAAAGCTCCTCTTCATAAGCATAGTACGAATAATCCAGCAGCCGGTTCAAGATCTCTTCCAGCACCTCCGCCGTGATCTCGTCCCCGTCGCGAAGACTATACTCTCTGCCACCGCTGATCAGCAGCGTGTCCGTGTTCGTCCGGATCCGGATCTCCTCCAGCTGTTGCAATGTCTGCGCCGGGAGTTTTTCGATCCTGTCCCGCATCGACTCCGGCAGCTTGATCAATATATTATCGATCCGTTTGCCTGCATTTTGTTTCATCATACCGCCCTCTTTCTCTTTCGTGCTTGTCTTAGTACAAGATATTCCTTGTCCCAGGATTTATGATAAGAATTTATGAGAGAATGCACCGGGACTTTATGAGTCCGTCCTCATAAAGTCCCAGTCCGCCACCAAAACCCGGCACGATTTCAAAACCCGGCACGATTTTCCGCAGAAATAAAAAAGAAAAGCTTCAAAAACAGAATTTTAAAAGCTTTTCTCTGAATTCCCGTATGTGCTGTGAAATCAACTTGCTGTTTTATATCACATACCGCATATTATTTTGTTGTTTATAACTTCGCAATCGATCGATATAAAGAAATTATACTTTGAGGTGTCTTTCTTTCACCATACTATTCCATAAATGTTATTCTCTTGCTGAAAATTCACTTGACTGATCATTCGCTTTCTGTTTTTGCTCGCGAAAACAGCTGATTTGGTACATTTTTGCGAAGCCGTGAATTATCATATCCTATATCTTATCCTTCAGATATTCAAACACCGCTTCTTCCACCGTGGCGTTCAGCGACTTGTTTTGTGAAATCGAATACATCGACAGCTTTTTATGAAGCTGAGGTGCAATGCGTACATTGAAACTGCCTTTATATGTTTTTTCCGGCTCTGTTCCATTTTCGGCACACACTTCCAGATAGTCGTCTACAGCCCCTTCAAAATCCTGCTGCAGCTCCGCAACACTTTCGCCCTCATAAGAAATCAAACTGTTGATTCCAAGCACTTTTCCATACAGCAAGGCATCCTCACGAGAATATTCAACGCTTCCATAATATCCTTTGTATTCCAACAGATTTTTCACAGCAATCCCTCCTTCTGTAAAACATCCCGTATCTGCTTAATTTGATATCGTTTTAATTCATTTCCCGGATGTGGTTTATGTAAAATAATCGTAACCTTTTGGTTAGTAAAACACACTCTTGATCCCGATGTTTTTCCACGATTATGAAACGAAAATCCCATAGCAGTCAATAACGTTACCATTTCATCAAATGTAAAACCATTAGATGATTTTGCTAATTTTTCTTTTAATTTCTCAATTTTACTCAATCCCAATCTCCTTTTTCCTATATTATAATAAAAAGAAAAGCTGCCTGCAACTATTTTTTAGTTGCAGGCAGCTTTGGTCTTCCGAAGAAATAAAAAAGAAGAACTTCAAAAACAGAATTTTAAAAGCTCTTCTTCGACCTCAAACTCTAAAAATCATCATCATCCCCAAAGCCCAGCGGATCATCCAGAAAATCACTGCGCGTATCCCAGTCAAATGGGTTTCCACCGTGGAACATGATCGCGTCATCGATAGCTTCTTCCATATCCAGGGCAATGGCATCTTCATCTTCGTAGTCAACCGGTGGTTCATAGAATTTCGATTCTTCTTTTAAATCATCCGGATCCTCGATTTCCCAGTCGCCACCATCCGAAACATGATCCGCATAATCCTCGTTATCTCCGTAACCCAGATCAGCCAGATCTATAACGATTTCCAGCGGTCCTTCCATTTCCTGCTCCTGCTTTTCCCTTCGATCCACCGCAGCCTGCAGTTCTTTTTCAGTTAAATGATCATGCATCCAGTTCAGGAAAAACACCATCAGCGCCGCATCCAGACCCTGCTCATCGCTTTTCTCCGTGCGTTTCCGTTCAAACTGCCGCATCAGCCGCACATAATTATTGTCCTGCAGCAGCTTTGCATGAATAATGTCCCGCAGGAAATCCACAAGCTTATTCTCCAAAAACGCCATCTCAAACCCGTCGGAAGTTTCACTTTTCTCCAAGTGCAGGGTCTGTGTAAACTCCAGATCAAAGTCTTCATCCCACGGCACATATCTTAGCAAAACATCAGAATAGTCCTGTATTTCAAATCCCTTCGCCACATCTAAACTGTATCCCGGCAGAATTACGATTCCTGCGTTGAGAGATTCTGTATCAGTGGAGCCTGGATAAAAATCCTTCGACATACCATGCTGAAAAAGCTGCATTTGAGAACAGTCCAAAAAACACTTTGGTTTCCCTGCAAGGTTTTTAAAATGAAAATACACCTGCACGATCAGCTTCCCTTCATCCGGGGTCTGGATCACTTTATGTTTATAATACTCGATTTCGCTGAACTGCCCTTTAAAATGGAGCACCGCCGGATCCTCATGTTTTACAGCTGGATCCTCAGGGTTCGCCGCCGGAGCCTCCGTTTTTACAACACTTTCCGGCACTATGATACGACCGTTTTCATCGCAGTCAAAAAATATATCCTGCGCCAGAAGCACCTTCATCAGCTTCTTCTTCTCGGTCGTCAGATCCGTACCGCAGATCATGCACCGCCCCTCGGCAATATCATACAGATTCTGTTCTATCCCGCAAACCGGGCAAAACACACTAAAATCAGAAACGGATTTTATCTCCACGCTTACACCTCCGAATCCAGTCTTTGCAGCACTTCCAGCACATATTCAGATCTAAATACTTCGCTTATCTGATCTCGTGCCTGCTGCAAAAGCATAACCTTCCGCGGCCATTCTCCCGCCAGCAGATCGATCGCTTTATGCAAAGAAAACTTGATGAATTTTTCTTCCTCTGCTGTAGCAAGCCCCTGCAAAATGCTTTTTGCTTTCTCCGGATCACGATCCTGCAAAGCCTTTTCATAAGCTCCTCCCAGGCAGACCGCGCACAAGGCGCGCAAATGCTTGTCCCCTTCATGGAGCTCCTTGATTTCAACGATTTTACGGGCGTCCCTTCCGCCAGAGATCTCATCGGAATGCTCTAGCCAGTGCTGGAGCTGCTGCACCGGAAGATAGCCTGCCGGAACGATCACATTTTTCGATTCGTTTTGGTCGATCCGGTAATCCAGTGTCCGCAGGATCCGGATCATCCTGTCGCGATGCTTCTTCATACTGCTCTCGCACCACGGGCAAAAGCCATGGTACATATCATATAAATTGATGCGCGCGCCGCATCCCGGGCATGTCATCAGATACCCACCCACCTCTGCAGGAACAGTATAAGTATCTTGGATCAGCCGGATCTGTTCTGTTTTCATGATAAGCTCCTCTTAAACAAAATTCCAGAATATACTTACATTATACAGACGTCCATGCCTTTTGAAAACCATTTCAGTCAGTTTCATGCTTTCACACTCACTGAACTGACTGAAACGGATTTTCGTCATATAACTGACCTGGTATTCAGATGCCTCTACACCACCAGCCCTATAATATGTAAAAAACAATCAGCGCTGTCAGAAACGCCCTGTGGCGTGACTGAATCAGCGCTGAATTTATCACAAATAGATTTTGCAGTCCAATAGGGGCGACGTAGGCAATCCCCATCGTCAGCCCCTGAAAAAAACAACTCACGTTTTATTCTTTCTCCGCCATTTTCTCAGCTTTGCGCATATCCTTACGGTCTTTGTGATTCTCACGACGGCCATCTCTGCGGCTGTCATCATGCTCCTCGCTGTCATCTTCCTCATCCCGCGGCGGAAGGATCTGCATGGTGATCTGCTCGATCCTCCGGTCGCGCACTGAGTCGATGGTGAAGCGGTAATTCTCAAATTCTACGACTTTACCAACGTCTTCTTCGTCCGGGATCTCGCCCAGGATGTCCAGAATGAATCCGCCGATAGTCTCACTGTTTTCCGACTCCAGATCGATATCCAGTTCCTCGTCGATATCATCAAGATCCATGCTGCCGTCCATCACATACGTGTCGTCCGACACCTTCTGGATCTCCGGCTCGTCCTCGTCGAATTCATCATCGATATCGCCCATGACTTCCTCAATGATATCTTCCATGGTAACGATACCCGAAAATCCGCCGTACTCATCGATCAGGATAGCGATGTGCTGCTTCGTCGTTTTCAGCTCCGCAAACAAAGAGTCGATATTTTTCGTCTCCGGCACGAAATACGGCTTCCGCATAATATCGCGAAAATCCACGTTTTCGAACCCGGCCTCCTTGGCCTTGATCAGGTAATCCTTAATATACAGGATACCTATTATATTGTCACTGTCATCTTCGTATACCGGAATCCTGGAATAGCGAAGCTCCATCATCTCGTCGATGTATTCCTCCGTCGGCGCATTGATATCAATGCAAAACACATCCGTCCGCGGAGTCATCACCTCATAGGCCAGCATGTCGTCAAAGGCAAAAATACTGGTGATCATCTTCTTGCCCTCTGCCTTAAGTTCGCCGCTTTCCTGTCCCGCCTCCAGCATGGACACCACATCATCCTCGGAGTATTCCCCGTCGACTACATCTGTCCGCTGTCTGCAGATCTTCAAAAATAAAGTCACGAACAAGGACAAAAGCCATACAAACGGTTTAAAGAATGTGGCGATCGTTTTGATCGGTTTTGCCACGGACATGGCGATCGCATCCGCATGAAGCATAGCAAGCCGCTTCGGAAACAGTTCTCCAAGCACCAGCATCAGAAACGATAGAATCAGCGTGATGACGATCAGCGCCATCTCACCGCCATACGGAATGCCCCAGCTTTCCAGTTTCGCACCAACCGGCCCCGAAAAGCTGAACGCTGCCTGTGCACTGGAAAAGAACCCTGCCAGCGTGATCACTACCTGGATCGCCGATAAAAATTTGTTCGGATCCTCGATGAGTTTTACAAGTGTTTCCGCCTTTTTGTTTCCCTCCTGTGCCAACGACCGTACCCGGTTCTTGTTCACCGATACGATGGCGATCTCGGCCGCTGCGAAATACGCATTGACCAGAATCAGTACGAGTAATAAAATCAGTTGACCCCACATGGGCCCAGCATCAGATGACATTTTTTTCTCCTTTCTCATCCAACAATAAAATAATTAAATTATGTAAACCGCAGACCTGCCCGTCATTTCCCGCCTGCTTCCTGCAAAGCCTCCGGCACTCAGTCTGCTTCCTGCAAAGCATTCAGTATTCAGTCGGCTTCCTGCAAAGTCTCCGGCTACAGTCTTCTCTTCGGTCAGCAATCCGCCTGACCTTTTCGCTTCCTTAAAATAAAGTTCTCTGCTACCGGCTCCTTCATCCGGATCTGTACGATCTGCTGCGGGTGCGGAGCCGATTCGATATCATTTCCTTCTTCATCCTGCATAAAATCCAGCTTCTGGCTGAAAAAGTCACGACCAGGTCCGAACACCTCGATCTCATCCCCGATCACCATCTTGTTGCGCTGCTCTACCACAGCGATACCAGTACCGGCATCATAGCTTTTCACCATACCGATAAAGCTGTAGTCACGCGTATAAGCGCTGGTCTGATAGTTCTGGTCTTCATTGGTCGGCTTGTTGAAATAAAAACCGGTTGTGAATTCCCGGTGACTTGCTTTCGTCATATCCTCGTACCACGCCGGATCCATTTCAAAATGCTCCGGATCAGCATAGTATGCATCGATTGCCTTGCGATATGCGCTTACCACAGTCGCCACGTAGAACACGCTCTTCATCCGTCCCTCGATCTTGGCAGAAGAAACCCCTGCTTCGATCAGCTCAGGCAGATGCTCCAGCATGCACAGATCCTTCGAGTTCAAAATATAAGTCCCCCGGTCGTCTTCCTCCACAGGATAATATTCTCCCGGACGCTGCTCCTCTACCAGCTTATATTTCCAGCGGCACGGATGAGCGCACTGCCCCCGGTTAGCATCTCTGTCGATCATAAAATTGCTTAAGAGACACCGTCCCGAATAGGAAATGCACATGGCTCCGTGGATAAAGGATTCCAGTTCCATCTCCTCCGGGATGCTTTCCCTGATCTTGCGGATTTCATCTATAGTAAGCTCCCGCGCCATCACCAGCCGTTTCACGCCCTGGGCATGCCAGAACTGAGCCGTCACGTAATTCGTCATATTGGCCTGGGTCGAAAGATGCAGTTCCGCCTCCGGCATAGCTTCTTTTATCAAAGTGATCACGCCCGGATCCGACACGATGAACGCATCAACAGGAATATGGCGGATCTTCGCAAGGTAAGCACGAAGCGGTTCGATGTCTTCGTTGTGCGCGAAGATGTTCATAGCCATATGGCAGCGGACACCTTTGCTGTGAGCGTACGCTACACCTTCCTCGATTTCCTCAATGGAAAGGTTTCCGGCTCCCGCCCGAAGGCTGAACATTTCTCCACCGAAGTAGACCGCATCTGCACCGTAGTCTACTGCGATTTTCAGTTTTTCCAGATCTCCCGCAGGAGCAAGTAATTCTATCTTTTTCATAGCTATGAGTTTTTTTCCTTGTCGATCACGCTGATCGATACACCGTCTCCTACCGGCAGGATACAAGTATCCGCATACGGCAGATCCGTGATATATTGTATGAATTCCCGCATTTTGCGGATGCTGGTCTTGTACTTTTTCCCTGGATCGTATTCATCCGAAGCCGTCATGCCCTTCATCAGCACGTTATCGCAGATGATCATGGCTTCATCATTGCAAAGTGGCATCGCCAGATCCCAGAACGCCTTGTAATGGCTCTTTGCAGCATCGATAAACACTACATCGAAGCCTCCCTCCGGATCGTCCTTTGCAGCCTCTTCCGCCTCTTCTGCCAGCTTTACGAGCACCTCCCTGGCATCCCCGGAAAGCACCGTGACACGGTCTGAAAATCCCATGTTTTCTATGTTGTTTCTGGCGATCTCAAAGGCCTGCGGGCTGGATTCGATGGTCACCACCCGGCAGTCGCAGCCTTCTGCAAAACAGCATGCGGAATACCCTACAGCTGCCCCGATCTCCAGGATCTTTTTTGGTTTTTTGATCCGCAGAAGATTCAAAAGAAGCCCTTCTGTATCTCGCAGGATGATGGGTACATGCTGCGCCTCTGCAAAAGCCCTGAGCTCCTGCAGATCCTTGTTTTCATTCTTGTAAAAGGTATTGATAAACGCTGTGATTATATCGTTTGTTATATTCATATTAGTACCATTTGTTCTCCGAAACAGCCTTCTCGTGCTCTGCCAGCGTCTTGGAATAGATCACGGTCCCATCCTTCTTGGCGAAGAAGTAATAATAATCGCTCTTCTCGTAGTTGAGAACGTCATCCATGGTGTCCGCAGACGGCGAGCAGACCGGTCCAACCGGCAGTCCCGTGTTTTTATATGTGTTGTATTTGGAATCCACCTGCAGGTCTTTATTCGTCACCGCTACGCGTTTTTCCTGCAAAGCGTACAGCACGGTGATGTCGCTCTGCAGCGGCATATTTTTATTCAAACGGTTGATAAAGACACCGGCGATTTTCGGGCGATCCTTCTTGAAGAGAGATTCGTTCTCTACCACAGAAGAAAGCGTCAAAAACTGATGCACAGTCATGTCCATTTTTTTGATATCTGATTTTCTCTTGGTCAGGACCTTGTCCGTATGGTCCAGCATCATGGTTGTGACTTCCTCGATGCTCGGATCTTCGCTGGTGACAAAATACGTTTCCGGATACAGATACCCTTCCAGTGGATACATGATACCGTCCGCCAGGATCTCATCTGTCAAAAACCAGTATTTGTTGATCAGCTTGTTCAGATAGGTCTTGTCTGCCCATGCCGCCAGGATCTCGTCTTTCGTAAACGGCAGCTCCTTGGCCATCGCCTCTGCTGCCTGCGGGACCGTAGCCCCTTCAACTACTGTGAACTGCTGCCTGGAAACATAGTCAAAATCGCCCTCGTTGATGGCTTTCATCATTTCCGGCAGGGACATGGATTTGCTGAAAACATAGGTATTGGCCTGCAAAGAATCATACCCGCCGATTCTGGCGTGGATTTTGGCGCAAAGGGTGTTTCTCACCAGTCCCTTCTCATCCAGGATCTTGACTATAGCTGCCGCTCCGCTGCCTTGCGGGATCGTAACGGACACGTCTTTATCGCTTTTGCTGTCAACTGCACCGATCCCCGTCAGATAAAAGAACATCACGGCAGTCAGCAGGACTACGACGATCCCGATGATGATCAGAAGGGTTTTCAGTTTGCTGCTAAAAATCTTTGACATCTAGTACCTCTTTCTGTGGTGTTTTGCATCATTTTCAAAGAGGGGACGATGACGCCCCCTCTTTGCAGAATTCTTCCTTATTTGGATCTTCCGAGATATTCGCCTGTTCTCGTATCGATCTTGATGATCTCGCCTTCTTCGATGAAGATCGGAACCTGGATCACTGCACCGGTTTCTACCGTAGCAGCCTTTGTTACGTTAGTAGCTGTATCGCCTTTAACGCCCGGTTCTGTCTCGATCACCTTCAGGTCTACGAAGTTCGGAGCTTCCACCTGGAACGCATTGCCCTGGTAGAACTTGATCGTAGCTTCATCGTTTTCTCTCAGATACTTCATCGCATCTTCTACCTGGTCGAATGTAAGAGGAATCTGATCGTAAGTTTCTTCATCCATGAAATAGTACAGTTCGCCGTCGTTATACAAGTACTGCATCGTTTTTGTCTCGATGTGTGCTTTCGGGAACTTGGCATCCGGGTTAAAGGATTCTTCCTTTATAGCGCCAGTCAGGATGTTCTTGTGCTTCGTTCTTACGAACGCAGCGCCCTTACCCGGCTTAACGTGCTGGAAATCCAGAACTACATGCGGATCCCCGTCAATTTCAAATGTCATACCTTTTCTAAAATCACCTGCATAAATCATAAACTTCTCGACCTCTCTTTATATTTAAATTATAATCAAACTCTTTTGAGATTTTACAGCATTTATTATACCAAATTCTGTGATGATTGCCAAGTCCTCAATGCGAACTCCGAACTTGTCTGGAATATAGATGCCCGGTTCCACCGTGACAGGCATGTATTCTTCCAACACTTCCTCACTCTTCGGATTCAGAGTAGGCGCTTCATGCACCTCTGTCCCGACACCGTGTCCTGTGCCGTGGATATAGTAATTGCCGTATCCAGCTTCCTTGATGATGTCTCTGCTTGCCGCATCTACATCACTGCACCTTACACCTGCTTTGCATGCTGCAAGGCCTGCCATCTGGGAATGAAGAACGATATCGTAAACCTTGATCTGTTCTTCGCTCAGATGTCCGATCCCGATGGTACGGGTCATATCACCACAGTAGCCGTCCACGACAGCACCGAAATCCATAGTCACGAAATCGCCGTCTTCGATCACTTTATCGCTAGGTTCTCCGTGGGGCTGAGTCGTGTTGACGCCGGACACACAGATCGTCGGGAAGGACAGTCCTTCCGCGCCATAACTAAGCAGCGTTTTCTCGATTTCATCCGCCACCATTTTTTCCGTCATCCCCGGTTCGATAAACTGCAGGATATGGGTAAAGCACATATCTCCCATGGTCGCAGCCTTGAGAATCTTCATCAGCTCATCCGGTGTTTTCACCATGTTCGCCATTATTTGTCGCCTCCTATCATCTGGTCGATACCCAGATCGGAAACTTCGGCCAGGATCTTGTACACATCTGCCATCATCATGGAAAAACGCATCTGGCACTGCAGATACTGCGCCGCTGCCGGGTCCTGCATGAGGATGCCGGAAAGCTGCTGAAGCTTGCCTAAAGCTTCCGGATCCATCGGCTGGCCCATAGCCTGGGCTGCCTGCATCTCAAACTGCTGCTTGAGAAAATCGTTCAGTGCTTTTTCCAGTTCCGGATTGCCTTCGATATCCTTCTTTCTGGCCTGAAACTGCTTGTATTCTTCGGACTCCTTTACTGCTGTTGCCAGCGAATGAGCCTGGTCATATACGTTCATAAATATGCTCCTTTCTATACTTCCAAGAAGATCGGCAGGATCACCGGACTTCTCTTGGTCTTCGCATAAATGAATTTACGCAGACCTTCCCGAACAGCCGTCTTCATACCGTTCCAGTCCTTCATATCCTTTGCAATACATTCTTCCAGGATCTCTTCTGCCTTGCGGCAGGCTTCATCGATCAAATCTTCATTCTCGCGTACATAGACAAATCCGCGGGAAATGATATCCGGTCCCGATGCGATCCGGTTGGAATACCGGTCGATCGCTGCTACCAGAATGATCAGACCCGACTCCGACAGCAGTCTTCTGTCGCGGAGAACGATGTTTCCTACGTCTCCTACGCCCAGTCCGTCTACCATGATACCTTCCGCTTCTGCGACCTTTTCTGTCTTCACTGCATTATCTTCAGAAACAGTCAGACAGTCTCCGTTGCTGAGAAGGAATACGTTATCCTTCGGCATGCCCAGCGTGTGAGCCAGATCTGCGTGGGTCTGCAAATGGCGGAACTCGCCATGGACCGGCATGAAGAATTTCGGCCGGATCAGGGAATGCATCAGCTTCAGTTCTTCCTGGCAGGCATGCCCGGACACATGGATATCCGCGATGTCTGAGTAGATCACTTCTGCACCCTTTTCCACCAGCTTGTTGACTACATTGGCCACCGTCAGCTCGTTGCCCGGTACCGGAGAAGACGAGAGAATGACTCTGTCACCTCTCTTGATCTTGATGGCTTTATGCTCCGAGGACGCCATCCTTGCCAGTGCTGACATAGGCTCGCCCTGGCTTCCTGTGGTGATGATGACCATTTCTTTGTCCGGAACGTTCTTTGCCTTATTGAGATCCACCAGCATATTGGACGGTATCTTCATGTATCCCAGTTCCGTTGCAAGCTCTACCACATTGACCATGCTCCTGCCGGAAACGGCCACCTTACGACCGCATTCTTTTGCAAGATCCACGATCTTCTGTATTCTGTGGACGTTGGATGAGAACGTGGCTATGATGATACGACTATTGCAGCCGCGGAAAATATTCCCCAGCGTCTTGCCGACTACACGCTCCGATGCCGTATATCCCTGACGCAGCACGTTGGTGCTGTCCGCCATCATCAGAAGCACTCCTTCTGATCCGATCTGCGCCAGTCTGGCGAAATCGATCGGATCTCCATCCACCGGCGTATAGTCGATCTTGAAATCTCCCGTGTGGAAAATCTTTCCTGCCGGTGTCGTTATGGAAAGGCATATGGAGTCCGCGATGGAGTGAGTGATCCGCAAAGCTTCCACCGAGAAATGCTTTCCCAGTTTGAAGGTCTGTCCGGCTTTCACCGTATGCATCCTCGCCTTCATGCCGTGTTCTTTTAACTTGTTTTCGATCAGCCCCAGCGGGAATCTGGTGCCGTAGATCGGTACGTTGATCACCTTTAACAGATACGGAACACCACCGATGTGGTCTTCATGTCCGTGAGTAATGATCAGTCCCTTGATTTTCTTGCTGTTTTTTTCCAGATATGAAAAATCCGGAATTACTTTATCGATCCCGAACATATCGTCATCCGGGAAAGACAGCCCGCAGTCAACGATGATGATCTCATCCTCGTATTCCAGCGCTGTCATGTTCTTTCCGATTTCGTGAAGCCCGCCCAGCGGGATGATCTTCACCGCCGGCGCGGCTTTCTTCCGTCTCCCTCTGGAAGCTGCGCCTCTTGCACCGGCACTGCCGGCCGCCTTGCTCGTTCTGCCGGCTGTTTTGACAGCCTCAGCTGCCTTGCCGGAAGCGGATTTGCCGGGAGCTGCCTTGCCTGCCCCGGATCTGCCCGCATGATTCTTTGCAGAAGAACCAGATCTGGCAGAAGCAGTCTTTCGGTTCGTGCCCTGCTTTCCACCACCTGTTCTATTCCCTGCCGAAGCCTTTCGTCCGGTATTCTTCTGGCCGGAGCCGCTGCGGGAAGAAGTATTCTTTCCCGCAGGCTTTGCAGGTTTCCTTGATGTCATTTTCGTTTCTTCGCTCATAATGTCCTTCCTAAAGTCGTCCAGGAAAAGGGTACACTATTTTACCACGATGTTGATCAGCTTGCCCGGTACGGCAATGACTTTCACAACATTCTTACCTTCGATCAGCCCTTTTACCTTTTCGTTTTCCATAGCGGTCTTCTCCATTTCTTCTCTGGAAAGTCCGCCTGCAATATCTAATTTCTCTTTGATTTTTCCGTTTACCTGCACAACGATCTCTACAGTATCTTTTACAAGGGCTTTTTCATCGTATTCCGGCCAGTTCTGATCGTGAACGGATCCTTCGTATCCCAGGTGCTCCCACATTTCTTCCGTTACGTGCGGTACGAACGGCGCCAGCATGATGATCAGATCTTTGATGGCTGCTCCGAACAGACCCGGATTTACCGTGCCTTCCTTATAGCGGTACATTTCGTTGACAAGTTCCATGATCGTACTGATGGCTGTGTTGAAATTGAACCGTTCGCCGATATCGTCTGATACCTTCTTGATGGCATAGTTGAGCCAGTACGCCATGTTCTTATCAGCGTCGCCGCTGATTTCATAGCTTTCCGGCACCTCGCTGTAGTTCTGCGAGAAATCATATACCATCCGGTATACTCTGTTGATGAATCTGAAGCTTCCTTCTACGCCTTTATCCGACCAGTCCAGTTCACGTTCCGGCGGTGCCGCAAACAGGATGAACAGTCTTGCCGTATCTGCGCCGTACTTGTCGATGATCTCCGCAGGGCTGACAACGTTGCCCAGGGATTTACTCATCTTGGCACCGTCTTTGATGACCATGCCCTGCGTCAGCAGATTCTTAAAAGGCTCTTCCGTGCTTACCAGTCCCAGATCGTAAAGTGCCATCTGGAAAAATCTTGCGTACATCAGGTGGAGGATCGCATGTTCCACTCCGCCGATGTACTGGTCTACGTTCATCCAGTAATCTACTTTTTCTTTGCTGAACGGCGCTTCTGCATTCTTCGGATCGCAGTAGCGCAGGAAATACCAGGAGGAATCCAGGAACGTGTCCATGGTATCCAGTTCTCTTCTGGCAGGCTTGCCGCAGACCGGACATGTGGTGTTCACAAAGGTCTTGCTTGTTGCCAGCGGGGATTCGCCCTTGCCTGTGAACTGTACATCAGCAGGCAGCAGGACCGGCAGATTTTCTTCCTTCTCCGGAACCCATCCACAGTCGTCGCAGTGGATCATCGGGATCGGAGTCCCCCAGTATCTCTGTCTGGAGATGAGCCAGTCTCTCAGCTTGTAGTTGATGGACTTCTTGCCGATTTTCTTTTCTTCCAGGTAGTCGATGATCTTTTCGATGGCTTCCTTGTTGTTCATCCCGTTGAATTTCCCGGAATTTATCAGCTTTCCCTCGGCTTCGAAGGCCTCCGTGAGATTGTCGAGATCTATATCGTCCCTCTCAGGATCGACTACCGGGATTATCTCCAGATCGAATGCCTTCGCGAAGTCGAAGTCTCGCTGGTCGTGGGACGGTACCGCCATGATGGCTCCCGTTCCGTAATCCATCAGGACATAATCGGAAA
>OKRW01000780.1_pt1 | contig 30468 bp, 24 predicted proteins | sample 1601151 | NCBI WGS metagenome assembly OKRW01 (sample SAMEA3541471, study PRJEB24748) | human gut metagenome | biome: human gut; feature: human-associated habitat; material: faeces | place: China | collected 2012 | reverse complement strand
ACATATCCATATCTTCCAAAGAGAACTCAACCCGAATCTTTTTCGAGTCGACCTCACCCTTGGAAAGCAAGACAACCGTCTCAACATGCTTCGTCTGCGGGAACAGGTCTACCGGGCAGAACTTGGCGGCGCGCCAGCCGAGGCGGGTGAAGGCGGCGACGTCGCGGGCGAGGGTCTCGGGGTCGCAGCTGACGTAGACGATGCGGCGCGGCTTCATTTTGTTGACTGCCGCGATGCACTCCGGCGTACTGCCAGCGCGGGGCGGGTCAAGGAACACTACATCCGGGTGCAGGCCCTCCCCGGCCGCGGCGGCCATCCATTCGGTGGCGTCGGCGCAGACAAAGCGGGCATTTGCAATTTTGTTGCGGCGGGCGTTGGCGGCGGCGTCCTTCACGGCGGCTGGGTTGCGCTCAACACCGATGACCTGTTTGGCCAGCGGCGCAGCGCAGAGGCCAATCGTGCCGATGCCGCAGTAAGCGTCAATAACCGTCTCGCGGCCCGTCAGCTTGGCAAGCTCCAGCGCTTTCTTGTACAAAACCTCGGTCTGTGTGCGGTTGACCTGGTAAAAGCTGCGGGACGAAATGGCAAACTGCGTGCCGCACAGCGTATCCAGCACAAAGCCGGGGCCGTAGAGCGTTTTCTCGCGGCTGCCCAGCACGGCGCTGGAGCGGGTGGGGTTGATATTCTGCACGAGGCTGACGACCCAAGGCGCTTTTTTGCGCAGAGCCGTGCAGAAATTCTTGCTGCCGGGCAGGTCGGGGCCGGGCGTGACCAACGTGACCAGCACCTTACCGCCGCCGGAGCTGCGCAGCACGGTATGGCGCAAAAGGCCGGTGCCGCGGTCCTCATCGTAGGCGGTCCAGCGGCAGGCGCGGGCGGCGTCCAGCACGGCGGCGAGCGTCTTATTCAAAATTTCCTCCTGCAAAAGGCAGTCCGCGCCGGGCAGGACGCGGTGGGTGCCCTCAGCATACAGGCCGCAGACGAGTTTGCCTCGCTGGGTGGCAAAGCTGGCAATGGCCTTGTTGCGGTAGTGCAGCGGCTCGGCCATGCCCTGCACGGCCTTGACCGGGGCAAACCCGCCCAACAGCTCCTGCAGGCGGGCCTGTTTTTGGGCAAGCTGTTCACGGTAGGGCAGCGCCAGCAGCGGGCAGCCGCCGCATTTTTTCTCGTAATTGACACAGGTGCTTGGCATAGGAAACGGCCTTTCTCTTGCACATCGTTTGCAAGGCGTGCTACAATGGTAATAAGAGCAAATCCAAAGCGGAGGTACTTACTATGAATGTATTGTTGATCAACGGCAGTCCGCACAAAAACGGTTGCACCAACGCAGCCCTGACCGAGATGGCCAAGGTGCTGAACGAAGCGGGCATCGAGACGACGATTTTCCACATCGGCTCTGCGCCGGTGGGCGGCTGTGTGGGCTGCGGCGGCTGCAGCAAGGCGGGCAAATGCGTGTTCGGCGGCCCTGTGGCCGACGTGCTGCCGCTGGTCGAGAAGGCCGACGGCATCGTGTTCGGCGCGCCGGTTCACTACGCCACAGCGGCGGCCAGCATGCTGGGCTTTATGCACCGGCTGGCCATCAGCGGCGGCAAATACCTGCGCCACAAGCCCGCGGCTGTCGTGACAAGCGCCCGCCGCGCGGGCACGACGACGGCGCTGGAGGCCATGGAGAAGGTGCCGCAGTTCTTTGAGATGCCGCTCATCAGCTCTACCTACTGGCCGATGGTCCACGGCGGCAAGGCCGAGGAGGTTCTCTCCGACGAGGAGGGCCTGCAGATCATGCGCAACCTGGGCCGCAACATGGCGTGGATGCTCAGGTGCATCGAGGTCGGCAAGGCGGCGGGCATTGCGGCACCTGTGGCGGAGAATGACAAGCGGACGAATTTCATCCGGTAAATTTGGCAAATAAAACGGGAGGTCAGAGACCTCCGGCGGGCGGCAGAGCGTCAAAAAAATCATTCTTGTCTTATCGCGTGTGTAGGGGCGACCATTGGTCGCCCGTCAGCTTACCGCAGCAACGCATTTTCTGGGGCAGCTTGCTTACAAGACAAACGGGCACGGGCGAGCAATGCTCGCCCCTACAAGAGTTTTTTTACAGTTTTGCGCGGGCAAGGTCCGCGGAAAGCCTCCCCTGTAAGGGGAGGTGGTCGAACGCAGCGATGACCGGAGGGGCTTTTGCCGCTTTGCCTTTACGCCAAACTCTTGCTCCGGCCCCCGTTGACGTCGTCCTCGGTCACGGCCTTGGTCGTTTTATCGGCGGTCCGGGCGTTTTCCGGGGCATGGCCGGTGGGCCAGACGTTCTGCAAAAGTGCGATGATCGGATCGTAATCGCTGGTGCGGGCGGCTGCAGTGACATAGATCGTCTCGCCGCAGTCGTAGTCGATCTGCGCAAAGATCGTCTGGTAGCTGCCGCAGTCGTAGCGCACGGCCTCAACGGCTGCATCGGGCACGGTAAATTCAAAATCACACTTGACCGTGCCGGTGGTCTCCTCCAGCTCCTGACCGGACTGGGCCAGAAAATCCGTGTAGGTGTCGGTGGTCTGCAAAAGCACCACCGTGTAACTCAGCTGGTTGCCCGTGGTCAGCGACAGCGTGTCGTCCTGCGCCATGACGGGCTGCTCCCATTGGTTCTGGTCATAGACGACGGTCACGCCGTTGTCGCCGTCGCAGGTGGTGTAGTCCGGTTCGGCGCTTGTCACAAAGCTGTCGCCGCCGTAGAGGTAGAGCATCACATCCTGAAAGCTGCACCCGGTCAGGGTCAGGGCAATCAGCGCGGCGAGGGCCGCAGCGGTCCATTTTTTCATCAGTCTGTTCCTTTTTATAATAGCATAATGGCGTAAAAGCCCAGCGCCGACGCGGCCAGCACAAAGGCGTTCCAGCCAAGCACGGCAAAGACGCTGCCGAATGCGAGACCGGCCAGCACGTCGCTGATATAGTGTACGCCAGTCACGACGCGGGAAATCGCAATGAGAACGCCCAGCACGGCCAGCACCGCGCCGAGCGGCGGCAGCACGTACCACGCCGTCCCGGCAATGGCCGCCGCCGAAAAGCAGTGGCGGCTGGGCATGCTCTGGCCGGTCTTGTCCTTGGGGAAAAGCGGTGTAAAGCCCAGCGCCGTGTAGGGCCGCGGGCGGTCAATGAGCTTGCGCACCAGCGTGCCGACGACGAACGCCGACGCGGGCACGACGAGCGCGGGCCAAAGCTGTCCCATCCGGTGCCACGCCAGCCAGGCCAGCATACCCAGGTACAGCAGGTAGACGAGCGCCACGGCGCTGCGGCTGACGAGCCGCAGCGCCTTTTTGGCGGCTGGCCGTGCATTGAACCACCCGATGACGGCGCGATATTGCTCTGCGTTCATAGGGGCATCCTCCCGGAAATAATTGTACAGTATAAGAATAACATTCTGCAAAAGGCTTGTCAAACGGCGGGTGGAATGTTTATAATGTGTTTACACACTAGCCCCGCATGGGTGGCTGGAAAAGCCTTGCTTTCGCCCGAAGCATTTCGGGTTACCGCAGGGCTCTCTCCCCCCCACCGACTGCGGGCGGAGCCCCCACGCAGAGGGGGCCAAGAAGGAAAACGGGAGGTTTGTCCCTTTGTTTGGTTTTGCAAATGGGCTGCTGGCGTTTCTGGCGCTGGCGGCTGTGCTTGATTTTCTGCCCGTGCTGCGGCACAGGCGCGCCCCTGCTGTCTGGTGGGGTGAGGAACGGCTGCTGTTCACCACGCGCTATGCGTCGGTGCGCCAAAAATACGGTGCATGGGCGTTTTTGCTGGGCGTGATGGTGTATGAGTTCATCGTTGTGTTCAACAACAGCATGGCGCGGGAAAACTGGCCCTGGCTGCAGACGCGGGTCTCCCCCGTGCTGGACTGGGTCATGTATCTCTGCTTCGGCTTTAAGATCCTGCTGGGCACAAAGTACAATGGCCGCAGCATGGTCTGCGCCGGGCTGCTGTACTTTGTGGCGCGGTGGGTCTACTTCAATGGGCAGAACATCTGGTGGCTGGGGCTTTGCGTGGCCCTGCTGGCCGCCAAGGACGTGCCGCTGCGCCGTGTGATGAAGGCATTTCTGGCCTGCGGCGTGCCGACGCTGGCGTTGGTGGAGCTGCTGCACTTTGCGGGCATCATCGCGCCCGACGCGGCCAGTGAGCGAAACGGCAGCTACCGCCTGATGTTCGGCTACGGCCACCCCAACACCTTCGGCGGGGTGATGTTCGGCCTGCTGCTGGCGTGGGTGCTGCTGCGCCGCACCAGGCTGACCTGGCCGGAACTGGCGGGCGTGGCCGCCGTGGGCGTGTTCCTGATGGTCGGCCCCAAGTCCCGGTCCGCGGCGCTCTGCACGTTTTTGCTCGTTTTGCTGCTGGCACTGGCAAAGCTGCGCACCCGCAGGGGTCTGCACCCGGGCAGCAGACCGCTGGCAGCGCTCTGCGCGGCCACAGTGCCGGTGCTGGCCGCGGTCAGCTATATTTTACCGCTGTTCGTCGTAAAAATCGGGCCGTGGGCCAACGACATCGGCCCCGGCTGGCTGAAGAAGCTCGACGACCTGCTGACCTGCCGCATCTCGCTGGCATGGGCGGCATACCGGGTGTTCGACATAAAAATTGCGGGCCAGATGCTCCCGGACTGGCCCGCGCTGGACAATATTTTTGTGTATCTGCTCTACCTGACCGGCCCCGTGATGGTCGTGCTGGTCAGCGCGCTGATGATGACGGCGCTGTACGGCTATGCCCGACGCGGGCAGTGGCAGGCCGTGGCCTGCCTTCTGGTCATGCTGGCCTATGGCTACATGGAGAGCCAGGTCACCCACCTGACCAGCGACCCTGCTCTGCTGCTGCTCTGCGGCGCGGTGTTTGCGCTGCCGCGGGAACGGTGGTTGGATGAATAAAAGGCAGCCGACGTAAAGCTCCGCGGGCGGATATGGAATCCGCCCCTACGGCGTGTGCGCGGGCGAGCAATGCCCGCCCTTGCAGCGTCCACAGCGTTTACTCCTCCGGGTAGGCGTCGGCGGAAATTTCCACGGTTTCCTCCTCCGAGGCGGCTTCGGCGCCGGCCTTGGCGGCAGTGATAAGCCCTGTCACCTCGCCGGACGGCTTTTGCAGTAAATATGCCCCCACGGCCTTAGCCTTGTAGACCAGCAGCACACAGTAGGTGTCATGGTCGCCCGTAGAGAGCTGCGGGCAGAGCACAGTCCACTTTTCCACGGTCTTGCCCTTGTAATCGGCCAGGTCAAGGCCACTTTCCTGCACGATCTGGTTGAAGGCGGCAAAGCTGTCGTCCCACTTTTTGGGGATCTTCACTTTGTCCACCGCCGCACTGGCCAGGTCGGTGTCAAAGCCGTAGCCGGTAAAATAAGTCCCGATGTCCTGCGTGGTCTCGATGCCCGGCACCGCCGCGGCGGACGCCGTGACTGCCCCACCGGAAAAATGCACCGCCGCGGCCACCGTGCCGCACAGGCAGACGGCGCACAGAGCCAGCGCGCCCGCCTGCCGCAGACCGGGTTTTGTAACGGTAAATAAAAACATAAGCGCAGCCCCCTCACACATTGTCAATGCAATGTATGCGGGGGCTGCGCGTTTTATGTGTTCCGTGCGCGGCGGGTGGCGGGCGCATATTGAATGCGCCCCTACGACGGAACGCGGCACCCTGTCCGCAGGGGCGGATTCCATATCCGCCCGCAACGGCAACGGCCATACGCATTACTTATACTGCTGTTTCGGCGCGTACCACTGGAAAATGACCGCGTCGTTCTCGGCCTCGAGCTTCCGGGTGTCATGCTCGGGCAGGGCGGTCCACATGACCATCATGGCACCCAGGCGCGCGCAGAGACGCACGGCCCAGTTGCGCTTTTCGGGGCACCAGGCGATAAAATCAGGCCGCCCCAAAAAGTTGCCCAGGCAGTGGGAGAACACGAACGCGGGCACGGGATGCGCACCGGTCTTGCGGTAGCTCCGGTAGCTGTCGACCAGCTGACCGCGCAGCAGACCGGGGGCCTGCCGCCGCACGATGCCCACGACGCGGGGGTCGAAGCTCTCGATGCAGTAGGGGCCGGGATAGGTCTTGAGCTCGGCAATCGTTGCGCGGCAAAGCTCCTCCAGATAGGTATGGTTGTACTCGCTGCGGCTCTTGATCTCGACGATCAGCGGCGTGTCGGGGTTGGCCTCGGCGACGGTGCGCAGCATATCGGCAAACAGAGGCGGGTGCTCGTCACTGCCGGCCAGCGGCTGGGCCGAGAACTCTGCCCAAGGCATATCGTGCACAAAGCCCTTGGCCGGGGTCATACGATCCAGCGTATCATCGTGGAAAACCACAAGCCGCCGGTCCGCGGTAAACTGTACATCCAGCTCAATGCCGTAGCCGTTTTTGGCCGCCGCAGCAAAGGCGGGCAGGCTGTTCTCCGGCGGGCGCTGATCCTTGCCGAAGAACCCGCGGTGTGCGCAGTTGCGGCCCAGAAACGGTGCACGCAGGGCGTCCCGCCGCTTGCCCGGCCAGACGGCGAACAGCGTCAGAACCACCAGAAGTAAGACAATGCAAAGCAGAATTTTCATAATCGCTCACGCTCCTGCCGTCATTGTACCGCGTACAGCGGCAAAATGCAACAGGTTTAATCACAAAGGATGCACTTCCGTAAAGGTATATGGCAGGACCCGGATATAAGCAAACATTTTTATAAAAATTTTATTTTTTTTCACAATTCTTCCACTCTTGCATTGTATTGTGCTATTATAGACATAACATATAAGGAGGGCATTCCTATGGCTAAAATTCTGATCGTGGATGATGAGCCGCGCATCCGGGACCTCATCCGCGAGCATCTGCAATACGCGGGCTTTACCTGTGAGGAGGCCGGCGACGGCACCGCCGCGCTGAGCGTGCTGAGCCAGGGCGGCATTGATCTGGTAATTCTGGACATTATGATGCCGTTTATGGACGGCATGACCTGCCTGCGGGAGATGCGCACCCGCAAGATCATGACCCCCGTGATCATGCTGACCGCCCGCAGTGAGGAATACGACAAGCTGACCGGGCTGGAGAGCGGTGCCGATGACTATGTCGTCAAGCCGTTCTCCCCGCGGGAGCTGGTCGCCCGTGTCAAGGCCGTGCTGGCCCGCACGATGCCCAAGCCCGCCGAGGCCACCGGGAGCTATACCTTCGGCGATTTGTCCATCGACACGGCCAGCCACAGCGTAAAGGTGGCCGGGCAGGAGGCGTCGTTGACCCCGAAGGAGTTTGACCTGCTGGTTTTTCTGGTCAGCAACAAGGGCATTGCGCTGAGCCGCGAAAAGATCCTGCAAAAGGTCTGGAACTATGACTATTACGGCGAGGACCGCACCGTCGATACCCACGTCAAGATGCTGCGCGGCCATCTGGGTGCCTGCCGTAAGATGATCGTGACCGTGTGGGGCATCGGGTACAAGTTTGACCCGGACGCTGTATGAAAAAGGACGAAATAAAGCAAAAGCGCCCCTTTGCGCCCGGCATCCAATGGCAGCTGATGCTCTTTATCGGCGGCATCACGCTCTTTACGCTGCTGCTGGTGTGGGGGATCATCACCTACGCGCTGGAGCCGCAGTACAACCGCAACATTCGTGCCAAGCTGGACAGCAAGGCCGCCGCCATCACGGCGCTGATCGACCAGTCGGACGCGGAAATTTCAAGCCGCACCTATCAGGGGCTCTATCTGAACGATGAATTCTGGAGCGGCGTGAGCCAGACGTTCCGGGACAAAAAAATCAACGTTGACGGCAACTGCGTGGATTTCTCCGATTCAACGCTGCGCTGCCTGAAAGCCTACGAGAGCATGTACCCCTGCCTGCTGCATGAGAGCACCGGCGCGTTCGGCGGGGAGTTCGGCTACAATCTGGACACCCGCATTGCCATTCAGCTGCGGCAAAAGCTGTTTCAAGACGGCTCGCTGTACCAGATCGTAAAGATCGGCTCCTCGATGCAGATGTGCGTCGGGCGGCTCTCCGCCGACGGGCAGTACGGGGTTATTGTCTCGGCAAGTCTGGCGCAGATCACGACGGCTGCCGAGGTGCTACGCGCGATCCTTGGGCCTGTCGCGTTGATTCTGCTGGTGCTGGACCTGCTGCTGGCGATACTTTTCAGCCGCTGGTTCACGAACCCGATCCGCAAGCTGTCCAACGGCGCGCAGGAGATTGCCTCCGGCAACTACGATGTGCAGATCAAGGTTGAACGCCACGATGAGATCGGACGTCTGGCTGAGGATTTCAACCACATGGCCGCCGAGGTCAAGCGCAGCGCCCAGCTTGAAAAGGACATTCTGGCGAATGTCAGCCACGACCTGCGCACCCCGCTGACCCTGATAAAGGGCTACGCCGAGACCGTGCGCGACCTGACCGGCAGCGACGACGCCAAGCGTACCGAGCAGTGCAGCATCATTGTCGATGAGACGAACCGGCTTTCCACGCTCGTCAACAGCGTGATGGAGCTGAGTAAAGTGCAGAGCGGTGCGGAAAGGCCGAATCTTGTTGACTTTGACATGAGCGACCTCTGCTTTGAGGTTGCGGGCCGCTACGACGCGCTGTGCGACAAAAATCACTGGCAGCTTGATTTGCAGGCGAACGAGCCCTGCCCGGTCAGTGCCGACCCAGCCATGATGGAGCGGGTCATGCACAACCTGCTGGGCAATGCGTTCCACCACATCGGTGCGGACGGTGTCGTTGTGCTGCGGGCCATCCCGCAGGAGAAGGGCTGCCGCATTGAAATCGAAGATCACGGCCCCGGCATCCCGCCGGAGGACCTGCCTTACATTTTTGACCGCTACTATCGTGCGCGGCAGGACAGCGGGCGCACCGGCACCGGCCTGGGCCTGTCCATCACGAAGGCAATTTTACAGCAGCACGGCTTCGCCTTCGGCGTTGACAGCGCCGTTGGCCGCGGCTCGACCTTCTGGTTCGAGATGAAGGATACGCGGAAATAGCAGCCCTGCTGCCGCGTAGGGGCCGGGCATGCCCGGCCCGCAGCCTTCCCGCAGGTGCCCGTTTACCGTACACGTCAGGGCCGGACATGTCCGGCCCCTACAAACCTACCCAAAGGGAGTACGCTATGGAAAATCTGAACACACAAATGGACGACCAGCTGAAAAACCGCGTTGCGGAGCTGAACCGCGCCAACGACGAAAACCGCGACGGCAGGCTGGACGCCGCCGACCTGAAGGCGCAGCTCAACCGCATTGAGGCCCAGCTGGAATTACAGGATCAGCAGAACCGCGGCATCATTGCCAACCAGCGCAAACGCATGGTGCTGAGCGTCGTGCTCTGCGTGATCATTCTGGCGGCGCTGGCGTTCTTCAGCTGGCGGATGAACGAGGCCTACGTCAACGTTATGGACGCCTGCAACCGCGTGAACGATCTGGCCGACACCGTCCAGACCAGTCTGGACACACTGGATCAGGCCCAGCTGGACAGCATGATGCAGGATCTGCCGGAAATCACCGCACAGCTGAAAAAGATCGATGTCGACGCCCTGAACAAGGTCCTGACCGAGCTGCCCGCCCTGATGGACACCGTCAACAGCCTGCAGACTCAGGTGCAGAACATCTCGAACTGGTTCAGCAGCTTAGGGTCGGTGTTTGGACGGTAAATTAAAATAAGAAAGCCTTCCCCCGCAGGGGAAGCCTTTTGGGTTGCGGCCTTATGGTAATACGCCCACCGCGGCGTGCCATCCTCAGCGTAGATCCTCCCGCACCTCACAAACCCGCTCTTTTCCAGCGCGCGCTGCATGTAGACGTTATCGGCGTGGGTGTCGGCACGCACAGGCAGGCCCTGCGTACTGTCAGCTTCATAACCATCCTCTCCCTTTGGTAAAAAAGTATACCACAACCGCCGCGGGCGGGCAATACGCCCTTGCATCTCCACCGATGTTGTGGTACACTATAGCTGCAAAAAGTTAGACAAGTCAAACTTTCAAAGTGAAAGAGGATTGTAGATATGACACTGGCGGATTTGAAAATCGGGCAGGATGCTGTACTGCGTACCATCGGCGGTCAGGGCGAGCTGCGCCACCACCTGCTGGACATGGGCCTGACCCCCGGCACCGAGGTCACCCTGCGCAAGGTCGCGCCGATGGGTGACCCCATCGAGGTCGAGCTGCGCGGCTATGAGCTGACGCTGCGGCTGGACGACGCGGCGAAAATCGAAGTGGAGAACGTCCACGAGACGGACCGCGCCGCCCGCAGTGAGGAGCGCCACACCGCGGTGCCCCACCCCGGCGTGGGCGAGCTGCGCAAGGCCCCCAGCTACCATGACCGCAAGAGCGGGGCCGAAATTCCCAAAGGCCAGCCGCTCCGTTTCGCGCTGGCCGGCAACCAGAACTGCGGCAAAACGACGCTTTTTAACCAGCTGACCGGCTCCAACCAGCACGTCGGCAACTTTCCGGGTGTGACGGTGGACCGCAAGGACGGTGTCATCCGCGGCCATGCCGAGGCTACCGTCACCGACCTGCCGGGCATCTACAGCCTGTCCCCCTATTCCAGCGAGGAGATCGTCACCCGCGATTTTCTGCTCAACACGCACCCGGACGGCATCATCAACATTGTGGATGCGTCCAACATCGAGCGCAATCTGTACTTAACGATGCAGCTCATGGAGCTGAACATTCCGCTGGTTCTGGCGCTGAACATGATGGATGAGGTCCGCGCCAACGGCGGCACCATCATGGTCAACGAGCTGGAGGAGCTGCTCGGCGTGCCGGTTGTGCCAATTTCCGCCGCCAAGAATGAGGGCATCGACGAGCTGGTCGAGCACGCCCTGCACGTGGCCCGCCACCGCGAGACACCGGGCCGCATTGACTTCTGCGACGCCGGGGACGGCGCGGGCGGTGCGGTGCACCGCTGTGTACACGCCGTTAGCCATCTGATCGAGGATCACGCTGCCCGCACCGGGCTGCCGCTGCGTTTTGCCGCAACAAAGCTGGTCGAGGGCGATACGCTGATCGAATCCGCGCTGGACCTCGATGCGAACGAGACCGAGCTGCTCGGTCACACGATTGCCGAGCTGGAAAGTGAGACGGGTCTGGACCGCGAGGCAGCGCTGGCGGATATGCGGTTCAACTTTATTGAACGTCTCTGCGACAAAACTGTTGTGCGGCCCGGTGAAAGCCGCGAGCACAAGCGCAGTGTGGCCATTGACCGCATCCTGACCGGCAAATACACCGCCCTGCCCTGCTTTATCGGCATTATGGCGCTGGTATTCTGGCTTACGTTCGGCGTCATCGGCGCGGGCCTGTCCGACCTGCTGACACTGGGCATTGACGCGCTCACCAACCTGACCGACCACGCACTGACGGTCTACGGCATCAACCCCGTTGTGCACAGCCTTGTTATTGACGGCATCTTTGCGGGCGTCGGCAGCGTGCTGAGCTTCCTGCCGACCATCGTCACGCTGTTCTTCTTCCTGTCGATTCTGGAGGACACCGGCTATATGGCGCGTGTGGCCTTCGTCATGGATCAGCTGCTGCGCCGCATCGGACTTTCGGGCCGCAGCTTTGTGCCCATGCTCATCGGCTTCGGCTGCTCGGTGCCCGCCATCATGGCCACCCGCACGTTGTCCAGTGACCGTGACCGCAAAATGACGATCCTGCTCACCCCGTTCATGAGCTGCTCGGCCAAGCTGCCGATCTACGCCCTGTTCACAACGGCGTTCTTCCCCCGGCAGTGGCGTGCCGTCGTGATGATCGGGTTGTACATCACGGGCATCCTGTGCGGCATCCTGTACGCGATCCTGCTGAAATTCACCAAGTACAAGGGCGAGCCTGTCCCCTTCGTCATGGAGCTGCCCAACTACCGTTTTCCCTCGGCGCGCAGTGTCTGCCAGCTGATTTGGGAGAAGGCCCGCGACTTTTTGCAGAAGGCCTTCACCATTATCTTTGTGGCAACGGTGCTGATCTGGTTCCTGCAGACCTTTGACATGCGTCTGAACGTGGCCGCTTCGGCGGACAAGAGCCTGCTGGCAGCCATCGGCAGTTTTATTGCTCCCCTGTTCAGGCCGCTGGGCTTTGGCGACTGGCGCGTTTCCACCGCGCTGATCACCGGCTTTACGGCCAAGGAGAGCGTTGTCTCTACGCTGACGGTCCTTCTGGGCGGGGACACCGCCGCACTGACCACGCTGTTTACCCCGTTCACGGCCATCGTGTTTCTGGTGTTTACCCTGCTGTACACGCCCTGCGTGGCCGCGATTGCTGCCGTCAAGCGTGAGCTGGGCAGTGCCCGCGCCGCAGCAGGCGTCGTTTTGATGCAATGCGGTATTGCATGGATCGTGGCATTTGTGGTACACTGTGTAGGAACGGTGTTCGGCCTGGTGTGAACCGCGCCGGAAAGCACCCCTACAGATACGTATGAGGTAGTATACGATATGGCAAGTGTTATCATTGTTGTGATTATTTTTGTGCTGCTGGCGCTGGCAATCCTGTTCATCTGCCAGAACGGCGGCTGGCAGGGCGGCTGCGGCGGCAACTGTGCCGGCTGCCACAGCAAATGCGCTGAAGCGGAAAAGAAGCCGAAGAAATAACTCTTGCCTCCCTCTGCGAGGGAGGGGGCCAGGAATTTTGCTCCCCTTTTGCAAGGGGAGCTTTTTTCTTGCCCTGCTGTTGCACAAATGCACAAAAACGGGTATACTTATAAATAAGTATAATTTCAGGGAGGCATTGCCCATGAAAGCTGATAAATACCGCTTCGACGGCGCCCGCACCTGTGACCTGCGGGCGCTCTCCTGCGACGACAAAGAGGATGCAACGGACAAAGACGAAATTTTGGCCAAAACTGCCGAGAAGCTGCAAAAGATGACCGCATTGGAGGCTGAACGCTGATGCCGCCCATCCGTATTTTACAGGTCATGCCCGCCATGGACGCCGGCGGCATGGAGACCTTTGTCATGAACGTCTACCGCACGATCGACCGGGAGAAGGTCCAGTTCGATTTTCTCTATCATTACGATAAGCCGTGCTTTTTTGACGATGAAATCCGTGCGCTGGGCGGGCGCATCTTCAAGCTGACCGTCCGGCAGGACAACAACCTGCCCCGCTACCTGCGTGAATTGCGGGCGCTGTTTGCCGCCCACCCCGAGTGGCGCATCATCCACGGCCATTACAGCGGGTTTGGCATGTTCTACAGCCCCGCGGCGCGGCGCGCGGGTATCCCCGTGCGGTGCGGCCACAGCCACAATACCGCGTATGAACGCAATTTTGTGGGGCGGCTCGATCATTTTATGAGCAGCTTTTTCAACATCGGCCTGACGGACCGCTTTGCGTGCAGTGAGAAGGCCGGGCAGATGCTTTTTGGCAAGCATCCGTTCACCGTCGTGCCCAACGGCATCGACACGGCGCGGTTTGCCGCCCGCGACCCGCAGCGCCGTGCGCTTTTGCGCGGTGAGCTGGGTGTGACCGATCAGGAAATCCTGTTCGGCCATGTGGGGCGGTTCTCCGACCAGAAGAACCACCCGGGACTGCTCAAAATTTTTGCCGCCGTGCGCACCCGCCTGCCCAAGGCACGGCTGGTGCTGCTGGGCGGCGGCGACCCCGCCTACGTGGAGAAAATGCAGGCGCTGGCCGCCGAGCTCGGCCTTGGCGACAGTGTGATTTTTGCGGGCGTGCGCAGCAACATCCAGAGCTTTTACGACGCGATGGACGCCTTTTTGCTGCCCAGCCTTTTCGAGGGTCTGCCCGTCGTGCTGGTGGAGGCGCAGACCGCGGGTCTGCCCTGCTTTGTGGCCGACACGGTGGACCGCGGCGCGGCGTTCACCGACAGGGTAAAATTCCTGCCGCTGAACGACACCGCCGCGTGGGCAAACACAATTGCGGCGGCCTCCTTCCGCCGCGACCCTCAGGCGCGGGAGAAGGCCATTAAGGCCGGATATGACATCCACACGAGCGCCGAGGTCCTGCAAGCCTTTTACCTGCGCCGTTATGCCGAGGTGACGCCATGAAGCCCTGTGAGATCGCAGTCATCGTACCTGTACATAATGCGGCGGCGTTCCTGACCGCCTGCACCGACGCGATTGCTGCCCAGAAATTTGACGGCTTCCGGTGCATTCTGGTGGAAGACGGCTCCACCGACGACTCCCCCGCGCTCTGCGATGCCATCGCGGCGGGCGACCAGCGCTTTGTGGCGCTGCACCAGACCAACAGCGGTGTCTGCGCGGCCCGCACGGCGGGTGTGCGCGAGGGGCGGGCGCTGGGGGCCAAATGGTTTGCGTTCTGCGACGCGGACGATTTGTACCACCCTGAGTTTCTGGACGCGCTGTATGCGGCGGTGACGAACAGCGGGCTGCCGCTGGCCTGCTGCCGATACGATACCTTTACCGACACCGTGCCCGCCGACGCACCCGCGCCCTGCAACAGCAAGATCCTGCGAAGCCCCGCCCATCTGGACGCGCTGCTGCATGACCACGCCGTGGATTACGGCCTGTGGAACAAGCTGTACTCCGCCGACCTGCTGACCGAGGAGATGCTCGACAACGGGCTGGCCTATAACGAGGATCTATTGGCGAACTGGCGTGCATTTTTAGCCGCTCCGGGGTGTGCGTTCTGCGATTTTGCAGGCTATCACTACCGCCAGCACGCGGCCAGCGCCAGCCACCGCGCCCTGCCGCCGCAGAGCATCGACGACCAGCGCCGCGCCGCTGCAGAGATTCGCGCCACGGCCCCCGCCGAAATGCAGCAGAGCGTGAACGCCTTTTACTATGAAAAGCTCGTCTATCTGGCCAGCATGATCCTGCGCCGTGCCAACGCCGCAGACTACCGCGTCCAACTGAACGAGCTGAAGATCGGCATTGCCGCGGGGGCCGACGACCCGCAGCTGGGGCGCAATCCGCTGCTGCCCCGGAGCATCCGGCTTTCGGCCTGGCTGACGCTGCACATGCCGCGGCTCTGGCGGTGGGCGTGCCGAAATTTCTTGAAGGACCGACAATAATGCGCATTTTACTTGTACTGGACCGGGTGGAAAACCCCGCCAGCGCCAACGCCCTGATGGGCTTTCGGCTGGCGGAACAGCTGCTCCGCCGCGACCATACCGTACATATTTTGACCCTCTGGGACGGCCTGCACACCCCGCCCGCCCCGCCGGAGGGGGCCATGCAGCACCTGCTGGCCTTTGCCGACGAGCGCCAGATGAACGAGGCGCTGGAAAACGGCCAAAAGGGCGGAACGCCGGTGCCGCTGCGGCTGGCCCGGCTGGCTGCACACCCCGCGGCAGCGGCGGCGGCGTTCCGCCAGTTGGTGCTGAAGCAGCCCCGCCGTACTGTGGACAGTCGGCGGGAAATCGAGCGGCTGGACGCGGAATTTCACTTTGACGCAGTCTGTGCCGTCTGTGCGCCCTACCGCACGGCGTTTGCGCTGGAAGCTGCCGCCATCCGCGGGAAGAAATTTTTGTGGCAGCTGGACCCCTATGCCTCCAACCGGGACTACACAGCCCCGGGCGGCTTTGCGCGGGAAGGGCAGCTGCTGGACGCGCTGGACGGGACCTTCGTCACGCCGCAGGCCCTGCCCGACTACGCCGACGGCGCACCGCTGGCCCCGTGGCGGGAAAAGGTACACGTTCTGGGCTTTCCAACGCTGCTGCCGCGGGTCATAGAGCCGGTGGAACACGACGATATACAGTGTGTTTTCTGCGGCAGCCTGCACCCCGGCATGCGGGAGCCCGGCTTTGCGCTGGCGCTGTTCCGCGCACTGCACGACGACGCTGTGACACTGACGATGGCGGGCGGCGGCTGGGAGCGCTTTGAAGCCGATGCCGACGAGACAGCCCATGTTCTGGGTGCAAAATTTGTGCGTCCCGGCCTGCTGCCGCCCGACGAGGCCGCCGCGCTGGAAAACCGCGCCGACGTGCTCGTCAGCTTGGGCAACACCTATGACAACCAGATGCCCAGCAAGCTGTTTGGCTATTTTGCCATCGGCAAGCCGGTACTGCATCTGGCTGTGAGCGAGAACGACCCCACCCTGCCCTATCTGGCGCGCTACCCGCTGGCGCTGGTTCTGCACCGGAAGGACGGTGTCACGCCGGGCACCGTGGCAAAGCTGCACAGCTGGCTGCACAATGTACAGGGTCATGCCCTGCCCTTTGCCCAGACGGCAAGGCTCTACCCCGAGTTCACCCCGGAGAAGGTCGCGGAGGAGTTTTTAAAGTGGTTGTGAGCGGTCAGCTGCGGCCATTCAAGAGAAAATAAAGGAGTCCCTATGCACATTCTTTGGCTTGTCAGAACCACCCTGCCGCAGGCGGCGGCTGCCTGCGGGCTGGCCGGAGCCAGCGATGTCAGCGGCAGCTGGCTGACCGGGCAGCTGGCCGCGCTGCGCGCCTGCCCCGATTTGCACCTGACTGTGCTCTGCGTGGGCAAAGCGGATGCCGACGGCACCGCGGACGGCGTGCATTACCGCGTCGTGCGCGACACTGCCGCCTTTGCGCCGCTTTTGCAGGCCGAGCGCCCCGACCTTGTGCATATATGGGGTACCGAGTTTGACCCCGCCGCCGTCATGGCCGACGCTGCCCGCGCATCAGGCTTGCCCGTGCTGTTCAGCGTACAGGGCGTTATGCGGGACTGCGCCGCGCACCTCTGCGACGGCGTGCCCGAAAAATACCGCCGTTCCGGTGCGCTGTGGCACACCATTGATAAAATCATTTCCGGCGAGCTGCTCGACAACATGCAGGCGAGCTTTGACGCACTGGCCGCAAAGGAGGCCGCAGCGCTGGCCGACGCCCGCTATGTGACGGGCCGCACGGCGTTTGACCGCGCCGCCTGCGCCGCGCTGGCCCCCCACGCCCGCTACTACCCCTGCAACGAGACATTACGTCCGCTGTTTTATACGGGTACGCTGTGGCATGCGCGGGACTTTGCCGCCGCGCCGGTGCTGCTGCTGCCCCAGGGCAACTACCCGCTGAAAAACCTGCACACCGTCATCAAGGCGCTGCCTGCCGTGCTGGCCGAGTACGGTGACGCCGAGCTGCGCATTGCGGGCTGGCCGCCGCTGGACAAGGGCCCGCTGCTGCGCCCGGTCATTGACCGAATGTTCCCCTACAAGCTCTACTGCAAGCGGCTGGCCGCGCAGCTGGGCGTGACGGAGCACATCCGCTACACCGGGCCGCTGGATGCCGCGGCCATGCGGCAGGCGTATCTGGAGGCAGACGTCTTTTTGCTGCCGTCCGGCTGTGAGAACAGCCCTAACAGCTTAGGCGAGGCCATGCTGCTGGGCCTGCCCTGCGTCGCCAGCGCCGTGGGCGGTATTCCTTCGATGCTGGCGAACGGCACCGAGGGTCTTTTGTACGGCGATGCGCTGGACGCCGACGCGCTGGCCCGCGCCGTTTTGCAGGTGCTGCACAGCTCCGACGGCGGCACGGCCATGGGCCGGGCGGCCCGTGCCCGCGCACTGCAGACCCATGATGCGGCCCGCAACGCCGCAGATTTGCTGCACATCTACGAAAGCATTTTGCAGGAGGAGCACCCGTGAGCATTTCCGTCATCATCCCCTGCTACAGGGCCACGGCCACGCTGCACCGCGCGGTGGACAGCGCCCTGACCGGTGCGCCCGCCGATTTGGAGGTCCTGCTCGTCGACGACGGCAGCCCCGACGACACGGGCGCTCTCTGTGACGAATTGGCAGCCGCAGACCCGCGCGTTAGGGCGCTGCATCGTGCAAACGGCGGCGCGGGTGCGGCCCGCAATACCGGGCTGGACGCCGCGCACGGGGACTGGGTGCTGTTTTTGGATGCCGACGATGCGCTTTTACCCGGTCTGTGGGCCGCGCTGGATGCCCTGACCACCGACGCCGACATGATTTTGTTCGGCCTTACGCGGGAAAGCAGCGGTGCGGTCGAGCCCACCGACTACCTGCCCGCGGGGTTCTGCCCGGACTTACAGGCTCTCGGCAGTGCGCTCTCCCCCCTGCTGTTTGACACGGGGCTGCTGGCCGCGCCCTACCCCAAGCTGTTCCGCCGCGCGGCCATCGGGGCGGTGCGGTTTGATGCGCGCCTTGCCATCAACGAGGACGTGCTGTTTAACATACAATTTTTACAGAATACCTCTGCCATTTATTGTCTGGATGGTGTATACTATAAGCAGTATGATACCGAGGTCGGCAGTCTGTCCCGCCGCCTGCGGGGGGACTTGCTGGACGCCGAGCGCGTGACCCGCCCGGCGCTGGCCGATTTACTGCGGCAAAACGGCATCGACCCGGCCCCCTATGAGGCCGCGAGCCGTCTGCGGGCCTGCCTGAACCAGTACGGTCTGCTGACCGGCTGTAAGGGCACGCTGTCCTATGCAGAGCGCCGCGCGCTGTTTGCTGAAATTTTAGCCGACCCCGCCGCCCGCAAAGCCCTGCGGGAACGCCTGCGGAATGACCCGAACAGACTTCTGGCCGTGCCGTACCGCATTGGCGTGGCGTGCAATTGGCCGGGGCTGCTGGCGGGGTATACGATGGCGAAGCAACGGCTGCTGTAATGCGGGCGGATATGGAATCCGCCCCTACGGATGCCTCCGCGTAGGGGCCGGACATGTCCGGCCCTCCACCTCGCCAAAACGACCATCTTCCGCTGTGCTGCGGGCCGGGCATGCCCGGCCCCTACAAAGTTGCTTTAGAAGGAAAAGCCTATGTCCGACCATCCCAAAATCAGCATAATCTCCACAGTCTACAACACGGGGCCGTACCTGCGCCCGGCTGTGGAGAGCATTCTGGCCCAGACGTTCACCGACTTTGAGCTGCTGCTTGTCGATGACGGCAGCCACGACGGCTCCGCCGCGGTCTGCGACGCGCTGGCACAGGAGGATGCCCGCATCCGGGTGTTCCACCAGCCGAACGGCGGCCCGGCCCACGCCCGCAACACCGGGCTGGACAACGCCCGCGGCGACTACATCGGCATGGTCGATTCCGATGATTTGATAGAACCGACCATGTTTGCAACGCTGTACAGCGCCGTGCAGGTCGATGGCGTGCGGCTGGCCGCCTGCGCGGGCGACTGCATCGACGCCGACGGCAAAAAAATCGAAGGCCGCATGGTCACGATCCGTCAGGGCGGCGTGCGCGATGCGCAGGAGCTTTTGCTCGAGGCGTTCCAGACCGGCAGCTTTTACGGACCTTTAAGCTGGAACAAGCTGTTCGACGCGCGGTTGTTTAAGGAAAAGGGCATTCATTACGATGAGACGATGCTTTTCGGTGACGATGCCAGCGTGCTGCACCGTGTATTTGAGGGTGAGCGCTGCAACTGCCTGACCGATGTGCTTTACCATTACCGCACCCGCGCCGGGCAGATCACAACGGCTGGCTTTCCGCCGCGCAAGACCGACGACCTGCGGATGTACTGGGAGTGGCTGCAATACTTCTCGGCCCGTCCCGGGCGCGAGGAGTACTACGACTGGGCCGTTGTGCGGTACTGGAAGATCTTTTACCAGTTCTGGTGCCAGTCCGATGCGGCGGGCAACCTGCCCGAGGTCAGGCCAAAGTTTATGGCGCACAAAAAGCATTTGGATGCCATTTTGCCCGACATACTGGCAAGCAAATACCTGCCGCTGGGCGAGAAGCTGCGGGCTGCCGCGTTCTGCGCCAGCCCCACGCTGACCTACGGCGCGGCGGCTGCCTGGGGACGCCTGCATACGAGGAAGGGGAAATAAATTATGGAACATATCGCGATCAGTGTAATCGTGCCGATCTACAACACAAAGCCCTACCTGGCCGAGTGCATCGAGAGCATTCTGGCCCAGAAGATCAATGTGCCCATCGAGGTGCTTCTCATCGACGACGGCTCCACCGACGGCTGCGGAGAGGTCTGCGACAAGTACGCCGCCCGTGATGAGCGCGTGCGGGTCATCCATCAGGAGAACCAGGGCCTGTCCGCCGCGCGCAACGCCGGCATCGACGCCGCCAAGGGCCGCTATTATTCCTTTATTGACTCCGATGATGTCGTTCTGCCGCGCTTTTTGCAGACGCTGTACGATGCCTGCGAGGAGCACGACGCCTATATGTCCCTCTGCTCTGTCGAGGACGTGCAGGAGGACGGCAAGAGCTGCGACCCGGCCTACTTCACACGCCCCACGCAGGAGGGTGTTTTCTGCGGCAAGGACCTGCTGAACGAGTTTTACACCCCCTACGGCACGGTCTACACCGTCGCGTGGAACAAGATGTACCGCGCCGAGGTCTGGAAACTGCTGCATTACCCCGAAGGCCGCCTGCATGAGGATGATTTCGTCGCACACCGCCTGTTCTGGCGCTGCGACAAGGTCGTCTGCATCGACAAGCCGCTCTATCACTACCGCCTGCGCAACGGCAGCATCTGCCGCACGAATATACGTCCGGAGGCGTTCGACGCCGTGGACGGTCTGGCGGACCGCTATCGCTTTTATGTTGAGAACCACGCGGACCGCGCGGTCATCGACGCGGCCTATGCAGCCTGCTGGCGGCGGTATCTGTTCCTCTGCGCGAAGGTGCGCCAGTACCCGACGCCCGAGCTGGTCAAGGCCATCAGCAAGGAGCAGTTTTTGATGCAGGGGCTCATCAGCTACCTGCCCAACTGCCGCAACATGAAGATGACCGAGAAGCTGAGCGCCGCCCGCTGGTCGATGATGAGCGCACAGAGTTTGTGCCCGATCAAATAAGTCCATTGCTCTGTAGGGGCCGGACATGTCCGGCCCGCAGCCTGCCCAAAAGCGCCCTCTAACGTGAAGCCGCGGGCCGGGCATGCCCGGCCCCTACGTGCGCGGCGGTATTTTGTTCAAAATCCACATTCTAAGGAGCCCACATTGGCGTTATTGAAGCTAGACAAGGAAAGACGTCCCCGCGTGCTGCTGGTGCCGCCGCCGGATCTGCCGGTCCCCGCGGTGCAGGGCGGCGCGGTGGAGACGCTGCTGACCCACCTGATCCGCGAGAACGAGAAGCAGGGGCAGCTTGATTTGCTGTGCGCCAGTGTCACCGACGATGCCGCCCGCCGCGCCGCCGAGGGCTGGCAGCATACGAAGATGCTCTACATCAACCGCCCGGGCGGCCACCGCCGCTACTGGCCGATGGTCTTTCTGGAGCGGTGCGCCGGGATCGCCGCGCCCTATGACCCGTGGTACCAGAAGGTCCAGCTCTCGCTGGCACTGGAGCTGCCGCCGCCCGACCTGATCGTGGCCGAGGGCGGAAACCTGACCCAGTGCAGCGCCATCAGCCGCATGTTTGGCCGCAAACGCTGTCTGGCGCACCTGCACGGCCAGACGACCTGCACCCCCGTGATGGACGACATCTACGGCGGCGTGCTGGCGCTGAGCGATTTTATCCGCGAGGATTACCTGCAATCCAGCACCCTTGACCCGCAGCGGGCCTACATTCTGCACAACTGCATTGACACGGCCCGCTTCTGCCCCGGCCCGGCATCCAAAACGCTGCGCGCGCAGCTCGGCTTTACCGACGAGGATTTCGTCGTGCTCTACTGCGGACGGCTCGACCCGGACAAGGGCATCCATAAGCTGATGGAGGCCATTGCCGCGCTGCATGAGCCGCACATCAAGCTGCTGATCGTGGGCAGCCCCTTCTTCGCCCGCACCCAGCAAAGCGCGTTCCAGCGCAAATTGGAGCAGCAGGCCAAGAGTCTGGGCAACCGCGTACAATTCACGGGCTACATCCCCAATGAGGACCTGCCCGACTATTACCGCCTGGCCGACCTGTGCTGCGTGCCCACGCTGGTGGAGGAGGCCGCGGGCCTTGTGGCCGTGGAGGCGATGGCCTGCGGACGCCCCGTGCTGGCGACCCGCAGCGGCGGTATGCCGGAGTATCTGACTGGCAGCCAGGCCGTGCTGGTGGAGCGCGGCGACACTGTGACTGACCAGCTTGCGTGGAGCATCCGTATGCTGTACGAGCACCCGGCCCTCTGCACCGAGATGGGCGCGGCGGGCGCGGCGCGCGGCAGGGAGTTTTCTACCGCGCATTACTATGAGGAATTTGTGCGCATCGTGCGCGATGTGACGGAAAACGGAGGTGCCCAGTGAGCAAGCCGACCCTCTGCGTGATCGTGCCGGTCTACAAGGCCGCTGCGACACTGGACCGCTGTGTGGCCAGCGTTCTGGCCCAGCAGGTCGCAGGCGGGCTGCACTGTATTCTCGTGGATGACGGCAGCCCCGACGAAAGCGGCGGTCTATGCGACGCCTGGGCCTCCAGAGACTCCCGCGTGACGGTTTTGCATCAGGAGAACCGCGGCGTGTCCGCCGCGCGCAACGCCGGACTGACTGCAGCGGACAGCGAGTACCTTGTCTTTCTCGACGCAGATGACGCGCTGCGCCCCGGCGCTTTGCAGGCGGCGCTTGACGCCCAGAACACTGCGCCGCAGAGCTTTGTGCTCTGGCACTACACCACTGACGAGCAGGACGCTGCAGCGGTAACTTCGGATACTGTCACCCGCCCGCAGAATATGCTGGCGCGGCTTTGGCTTGACTGTCTGCTGGCCATGCCGTGGAATAAGCTCTACCGCACCGCACCGGCACAGCAGCTTGCATTTGACAGACAGTATACTCTAGGCGAAGATTTACAATTTGTATTGGATTATATCGACCTGCTGGGCAGGACTGCCCCCGATTTTGCCTACACTATCCTGACCGCACCGCTGACGTTTTACGATTGCAGCCGCGAGGGAACACTCTCGACGAAATACCACGCCGACTACTGCAAGATCTGGCCCGAGCATTTTGCCCGGCTGAACAAGGCGTGCTACGCGGCGCACTGCCCGCAGGAGGATATGCGCCCCCTGCATCGCGCCGAGCTGACCGTTTACGCCGAGGGCGTGGCGGACATCCTGCGCCGCGACCCCGCCAAGCGCAGGGCCGTGCGCCGGGACAAGGCTTATGCCGCCCTGCGCAGCCCGTGGCTGCACGCCCTTTTGGAGCGGATGCGCATTGAGGGCTGCTACAGCGCCTACTACCTGCCCTGCCGCTGGCGCAGCATCCGCCTTGTCTGGGTCATGGCCGAGGCCAGGCGGACCGGCTCTCCCCTGTTCGGCAAGCTGGACTGGGCCGGATATTATCTGCTGGGCAGGAGGCTGCGCAGGGATTGATGTGCCGTACCTATCGGAAACAGCTTGCAGGTGCGACGCAATCACTGCCCCCTGCAATCTCTACACCTCATAACTTCAAGCGCGGCCTTTTTAATGGGCCGCGCTTTTCTTTGCGCACCAATCGTGCAGACTGTGCACAAATGTCCATGCGTTTTGCTCTGCTTTCCACTGTAAACCGCACACTTCTTCGTACAGAACGGGTATTCTGTCCTTTTTGCGGATTGGTTCGTTGACTATGTTAAATTATTGTCGTATAATACAACCATACGCAAAGCGTGTAATGCTTAACAAAGAGAAGGGTTCCTCATGGAGAAAAAACTCATCCTTGTCACCTCCCCGCCCGCCTGCGGCAAGACCTACGTGGCAAAGGCGCTGGCTAAAAATTTAAAGCACATTGTCTACCTCGACAAGGACACGCTCATCGTCCTCTCCAAGCAGATCTTCAAGGTTGCCGGGCAGCCGTATGACCGCAGCAGCGCGTTTTTCCAGCAGAACATCCGCGATTATGAGTATGACTGCGTTCTGGACCTGGCCATGGAGGCACTGGACTACGACGATATTGTCCTGATCAATGCGCCGTTCACCCAGGAGGTGCGCGACAACGCCTTTATCGCAGACCTGAAGGCCAAGCTGGCCGCCAAGGGCGCGACGCTGGCCGTCATCTGGGTCGAAACCTCGCCCGAGGTCGTCCACCAGCGAATGATCGAGCGCAACTCGGACCGCGACACTTGGAAGCTGGCTCACTGGGATGAGTATCTGCGCCGGTGCAACTTCGCCATCCCGGAGAACCTCGCCGACCCGCAGCACAAGGACAATCTGATTTTGTTCCAGAATAATAACGACGACGAATTTGACGCTTCGATGAAGCGCTGTGTTGCCATCTTGGAGGAATCCCTCGAGGATTGACTTCCCTGCCCGGCTCCCGCCTGCTGCGGATGCCGGGTCTTTTTTGTGCCGTCCTCTGCCAGCTCATGCAGCAGCGGCGCGTAGGCTGTGCGCTCAACCTTGCCGCCCGGGCAGAAGATCAGACCGGCACGGGCAGGTGCGATCTGCGGGGCAAAAAGCCAGCCGTCGGCATAGCCCTAACGATGGGCATAGCCTTCAGGGCGAAGCGCTGCTTTTTCAAAATGGTATGTCCCCGGCAGATTAGAATGTAGATTAGAATATGACACGAGATTTTTCAAGAAAACATTTGCATTTTGCTCCCGGATTTGGTATACTATAAAGGCATTCGGGGCCTTGGCTCTGTTTGACAGTAATTCATAAACCTGCGTCCGTAGCTCAGTTGGATAGAGCGTTCGGCTCCGACAACTGCGACATGGCAGGTTTTAGGCTCGTTTTTGTTCGATACAGCGTGATTTGCACTTGCAAAAGCGCGGTGGCCAACGGTAGCCAGACCACGAATTGACCACTATTGGAAATTGACTACTTTACAAGATTGAAATACGCTGTAACGGCGTTTTTCATATATAAGCGATCGTAGCTCAGCTGGATAGAGCGTTCGGCTCCGACCCGGAAGGCCAGAGGTTCGAATCCTCCCGGTCGCACCAAGGACTGCTGCACAGGTTTTGTGCAGCAGTCCTTTTTATTTATTTTATCGAATCCATCTTGCAAAAGCGGCGCAGTGCCTTATAATAGAGGCTGTGCCCCGGTGTGCGCGGGTACGGTTAGGATGTATAGGATAAAGGAAAAAAGAGTATGGCTTCTCAAACGAATACGCTGACGGAAGGCCCTCTGGCCAAGCAGATCTTTCTGGTCAGTCTGCCGTTGGCGCTTTCCAACCTGCTGCAGGTGCTGTTCAATATGTCGGACGTGGCGGTGGTGGGGCGCTTTGCCGGTTCCACGGCGCTGGGTGCTGTGGGCTCCACCAGCACGCTGGTGACCCTGTTCACCGGCTTTCTCATCGGTCTGAGCAACGGCATCAACGTGCTGGTGGCGCGTTTTTACGGCGCACGCCACCCCAAGGACGTGGAAAAGACCGTCCACTCGGCGGCCATCATCAGCGCCGTTGCCGGTGTGGCGTTGCTGCTCATCGGTCTGCTGGGCTCCCCCGCCATGCTGCGGCTGCTGAACACCAAAGAGGATCTGCTGCCCGGCGCGATCTTGTATCTGCGGGTGTATTTTCTGGGTATGCCGGCGCTGGCGCTGTACAACTTCGGCAACGCGGTGTTCAGCTCCATCGGCGACACCAAAAAGCCGCTGATGTATCTGTCCATTGCCGGTGCGCTGAACATTCTGCTGAACCTGTTCTTTGTTATCGTGTGCGATCTGAGCGTGGTGGGCGTGGCGCTGGCCAGTGCCATCAGCCAGTGCGTTTCCGCGTTTCTGATCCTGCGGGCGCTGACCCGGGTGCAGGACTGCTACGCGCTGGACCCGCACAAATTACAGCTGGACCCGGTGCAGGCCAAGAGCATCCTTGCGCTGGGTGTGCCCGCCGGGCTGCAGAATGCTATTTTTGCCATTGCCAACCTGTTCATTCAGGCGGGCGTCAACTCCTTTGACTCTTTGATGGTCAAGGGCAACAGCGCCGCCGCCAACGCGGATGGGCTGATCTACGACTGCATGGCGGCCTTCTACATGGCCTGCGCCAGCTTTATGAGCCAGAACTACGGCGCGGGACGGCCTGACCGGGTGAAGAAGAGCTACTTCATCAGTCTGGGCTACTCCTTCGGCGTGGGGCTTGTGCTGGGCGCGGCGCTGTTCTTCTGCGGGCCGGCCTTCCTTGCGCTGTTCACCACCGAAGCGGCGGTCATTGACGCCGGCATGAAGCGCGTAGCCGTGATGGCCTTTGCCTACTGCGTCTCCGCCTTTATGGACTGCACCATCGCCGCCTCCCGCGGGCTGGGCAAGACGGTGGTACCCACCGTCATCGTGGTGCTGGGCTCCTGCGTATTCCGGGTGATCTGGGTGTACACCATCTTTGCCCACTTCCACACCATCCCGGCGCTGTACCTGCTGTACCCGTGCAGCTGGATCCTGACCGCGCTGGCAGAAATTGCCTATTTTGCCAGCTGCTACAAGCGTGCCATGGCTATCTTCCGCAAGCCCGCGGCGGCGTAAAAGGAAATATGATATAAAAAGGGCTGCTGCACTGTTTGTGCAGCAGCCCTTTGTTTATGCTTTTGTCAGGGGGTCAGAGCGCAGCTCAGATTTCCTTCTTCAGGGTCTCGCCCATGATGTAGCCGTAGGTCAGAGCGGCGTCGAAGCCCATGCCGTACTGCTTGGCGTCCTTCTCCTCGATGGAGCCGCAGACGTCGCCGGCAGCGTACAGGCCGGGGATGGCCTTCTTGTCCTCGGTCAGGACGTGGCAATCGGTGTCGATGGCCAGACCTGCGGTGGTCAGGTAGAAGGTGGGGTCAACGCGGATGGCCCACAGACCGTCGCGGGTCTCGATGTAGGGGCAGTTGCGGCGGCCGAACTCATCGGGCTCGCCAGCCAGAGCGGCGGCGTTGTTGGCCTCGATGGCGTCTGCCAGATTGGGCAGGTTCAGCTCCTCAGAGGCCTTCTCCACGCTGTCGTAGTGCACAGCCTCGCCCTTCTCGAACATGGCAACGTAACCGTTGAAGCCGTAGGACTCGCTGTCGCGCAGCTTGACGGCAGAGGACTCGTCGAACACATAGTAGAAGGTATCGCCGTTGTCTTTATTCAGCTTTGCCTTGGCCATGGTGTAGTGGTTATCGGAGACGATGTTGCCGATGTTGTCGCCCTTGATGTTGACCATGATGCCGGGGGCAGACTGGTGGATGAAGGCCAGCTCGAACTTGCTCTTGTAGCTGGACAGGAAGGCGGGCAGAGCGCGGTTCTCGCACTCCACATAGCCGCCGGCGTCAATACCCATCTGGATGCCCTCGCCGGTCATGCTGGAAGCGCAGTTGAAGAAGAAGTCGGCGTAGTCAGGGCTGTACTTCTTCAGCATTTCGGGGTTCTTGGCAAAGCCGCCGGAGGCAAGGCAGACCGCCTTGCCGCGCAGGGTATAGCTTGCGCCGTTTTCGCCCTTGGCGTGGAAGCCCACAACACGGCCGCTCTCGTCCTTGATCAGGTCGGTGACGCTGGTGGAGTAGATGATCTTGCCCTTCTCGTACTTCTCCACGCGCTGTGCCATGAACATCATGGCGTAGCCTGCGCCGCCCTCGTAGCAGCCGGGTGCCAGATACGGGGTGGAAGCGCCGTACTGGGTAGCGCTTTCGTAGTTGCCCATGGTGTTGAAGCCGATGCCGATGCCTGCCATCCAGTCCACCAGATCACCGGCGACGGTGTACTGCTTGGTCATGTAGGGCATTTCACCGTTGAAGAACTCGGTGCGGTGGTACTTCTCCATGGTCTGCCAGAAGTTCATCATGCCCTCCAGCGTGCCCATGGCAGAGCTGCGGAAGCTGCCGTCCACATCGTAGTTGTACTGCAGCTTGGAGCCTGCGGTGGCAACGCCGCCGTAGGTCATGGACATGGAGCCGCCGGGGATATCGCGCTTCTCAACCAGAATGACGCTGTAGCCGGCCTCCAGCAGGCGGCAGGCGCAGGTCAGGCCGGAGGTGCCGGCACCCATGATGACGACATCAGCCTCTTCCTCGATGACCTCGTTGGAAGCAGCGATGGTGACCTCCTTGGAGAAGTCGTCCACGTTATAACCGGCCAGCTCGATGGCCTCCTTCACAGCTGCCTTGACAGCCATGGAGGTGATGGAGGAGCCGCGCAGGTTGGGCACGTTGACACTCTGGTGCTCGACGATGGCGGCGGGGATGCGGGAGCAGGCATAGTTGCCGATGCCGATGGTCTCCTCGTGAGACAGCACCTCACAGGCAGTGATCTTGCCGTCAAAGAAGGTGGTGGCAACGTGCACCCAGCTTTCGTGACCCATTGCCTTGGTGACGTACTTGCCGTCTACCGGGGAGGAGGGCTTGGTCACAGCGGAGGAAGCAGCAGAGGAAGCTGCGGAGGAAGCGGGAGCACCGGTGGTGCTGGAAGCGGAGTTGCCGCAGGCGGTCAGCAGACCGGCAGCAGCTGCGCCCATGGTGCCCACAGCGGCACCGCGCATAAAATTGCGACGAGAGATCTTAGCCATAAGGTTCGCCTTTCTTTTTCTTTTCTCTTCTTTTTTGCGTTTTTCCTGTTCCTTCGTGCATTTTGAACATTGATACGATTATAGCAAAGTTTTGCCCCGGTGTGAAATACAAATTTGTGTCAGAATTTATCAAATCTCTTTATAAATTGTTTTCCCTTTACGGCCTGTGCGGAATCCTGTATAATAAAGATGACCAGCTTTTTACACAAGGAGGGGCGTCGTTCTATGACGATTTACCAATTGGAGTGCTTTATTGCCGTAGCAGAGGAGCTGAATTTCAGCGCAGCTGCCGAGCGGCTGTTCACCACCCAGCCCGCCATCACCTACCAGATCAATGCGCTGGAAAAGGAGACCGGGCTGCACCTGTTCGAGCGCACCACCCGCCGCACCAAGCTGACCGCTGCCGGGCAGTCCTTTTATCTGGACATGGTGCAGATGACCAGCTTTGGGCGGCAGGCGCTGAAGAAGGCGCAGGATATTCAGGACGCCGACCGCTCCCACCTGACCGTCGGGCTGCGGCAGCTGTTCGATTACAGCACCTTTTCCAGCATTCTGGCCGAGTTCCAGCACCAGTTTCCCAACGCCTGCGTAGACGTTGTGCCGCAGGACAACCGCCGCCCGCTGGAACAGCTGCGCTCCGGGCAGCTGGATATCGGCTTCTTCTACGCCACCGAGCACTCCCGCGACCGGGACATCTCCTTTACGCCCCTGTTCGCCCTGGGCTACCATGTGCTGATGAACCCCAACTCTCCCCTTGCCGACCGGCGGGCGCTGCATCTGGCAGACCTGAAGGGGCAGAGCGTGGTGTCCTCCGGCGCGTTCGACAGCTTTCTGTCCGCCTGTCAGGGACCTTCGCTGGAGCAGCTGGCGCAGGTGGGGGTGGATTGCAGCAAGATCACCCCCAGCTTTGAGGGTGCGCTGATCATGATCCAGATGGGCACTGCCATGTCCATTGTGCCCTGCCTGCCCACGGCGGTGATCCCGGGCATCGTCAAGGTGCCGCTGCTGGATTTTCCCCCGGTGACGGTGGAGATCGCCGCCATGCGCCACGCACCCCGGCTGGAGGTGCAGTCCTTTATCGAGATCGCCAAGCAGAAATACGCCCATCACCCCGACCCGCTGCGGATGGAGGCGCTGATCTGAGGCGCAGCTGCTACTGTTCAAAAGTCCCCTTGTGTCATAGGGCTTCGCCGCCTGTTCTGAACAGCAGCTCCTGCCCTGTAAAAACAGAAAACCGGACAGCCTGCGGGCTGTCCGGTTTTCTGTTATCGAAAGGTTTTACTGATAATCGTGGTTGAGGAACAGGGCCTTGATGACCACCACCTCGTCATATTCCTCCTGCTCCACCTCCACGTCCGCGTTCAAGGATTTCAGGCGCGTCTTGACCGCTTCCAGTGCCTCGGGCACGGTGACAGCGCGGCCCTCCTCCACGGCGTCCATCATCTGCTTGAGCACGATGGGGTGGGCGTACCAGCTTGCCACTGGGAACGCCCCGTGGGGGTAGTGCTTCACATACTCTGCCATGGCGGCTTCGGCCTTTTCAGCACGCTTCATGATGGCGTTGTTGTTATTGTGGGCGGTGGGCAGCATATTGTAGCTGGAAAACAGGAAGATGGCCGCAAAGCCGAACAGCGCAAAGTACACGCCGTAGCTGCCGGTGTGGCTGAACACGGAGTACAGACCGTAGGCCGCCGCCGCAACGCCCAGCACAAAGATGGCCAGCGCCACATAGCGGTACACCGGTTTGCTTTGCAGCTGCGCACGCTTGCGGCGCTCGGCAGCGCTCAGCTCGGCGGAAAGCTCCGGCTTTGCATCCAGATACTCCTTTGCCCGGTGCAGCACGGTAAGGCTGTGCTGCGCGTCCTCGGAAAGCTCCGGCAGCTTGCGGGCGGCCTTTTCAGCGGCCTTTTTCTCCAGCGCCTGCTCTCCGGCAGCGCTCAGCAGATGCAGCTGCGGCTGCTCCTTGGCAAGCACTTCCAGCAGGGCGTCCACATCCCGCTCGTCCTTGAAGTTGCACTGCTTCTGCTTGCCGCCGTCGTACTCCACCACAAGATACGCCATGGAGGCAAACACGCCCTTGCCGGAAAAGCCGCCGGAGCTCATAGCCACCCGCTTGAACACCCGGGTGATGCTGCCGTAGGGCAGATAATAGCGGCGGTCGATGTAAAAGCTGTTCAGGTACAGCGCCTTTTTGCCTACGCCGCAGGGGCCGATCTTCCGACAGGCTTTTTTGTCTGCCTCCAGCTCCTGCGGGTCAAGCTTTGCCATGCCCAGCTGTGCGGGTTTGAAAATCATGGGTAGTTCCCTTCTTTGCTTTAAATTCTACGCCCCTATTTTCCCACGGGACGGAGGCAATTGCAAGCCTTGATTTTTAAAAAACAGCGCCCGCCGCTG
>OKRW01000778.1_pt1 | contig 30527 bp, 20 predicted proteins | sample 1601151 | NCBI WGS metagenome assembly OKRW01 (sample SAMEA3541471, study PRJEB24748) | human gut metagenome | biome: human gut; feature: human-associated habitat; material: faeces | place: China | collected 2012 | reverse complement strand
CGGCCATATATAAGATTATCAACTCTTTTTCGAGTTGTCAATCTACAGATTTTTTTGCTTTGGTAACATTAGAACGTTCCCCAAATTGGGGAATGCTTTGTTGTCACCTTTGGCATTTTTCAGAATAGATTCGAACTGAAAGTTGTTTTTCATTTTTTCCCTTTGGGGAATGCCTCGGCTTTCTCTTAGGAGGCGAGTGCTCTATCCAGCTGAGCTATATGGACATATATAGTTGTGAAACATTTCGAACACTTCCAAAAGTTTCACAACCATTATTTTACTATATTTATTTTGAAATTACAAGAATTAATTCTAAATTTGAAAACTTAATAGTGCAGCTGACCCTGCAGCCAGATTGTTCCTTTGAAGCGGCGTCCAACTGCCGGTTCACCGAGAAGATCTTTGCTGTTGATGCAGATATCAAACTGTATATCATTGCTCTCTATAGTCATCTGGCAGATTTCTTCACCTGTCAGGATATTCTTAAATTTCATGATATCCAGAATCTCACCAAGAACATTATACTGATCACATTCAATTCCATAAGGCATGAAATAAGAGTCCACGATCGTGAGAACATCATCTGTAACAATTCTCTGGGAAATCATGGAGTAAGTATCCATATCCTCCATTGTAAGGCTCTCCATAGCTTCCTCATCACCATTACGCGCTGCTGCGATCAGATTAGTCCTGTTTTTGGAAAGCTCTCTCTCCACCTTTACAGCTTCCTTATCCTTCTGCAGCGGAAACAGGATCTTTCCCTCAGAAGCCAGACCGGAAACCGTCACCGGACGGTCTCCCGGGTCTTTCAGGCCTTTGTATTTCTCCTGCATATATTCTGCCAGATTCTGCAGATAAAAGATCATAGTCACGCCAATACGCAGATCATCACATGCTCCTGCATAAGATTCCTTATCTGTATGACGTTCAACAGTCACTTTTTCCCTGGATGTGATTCCTGTTCCCCTGAAAAATGGGAAATAATATTCCACGTGAAACTCACCGTTCTCATCGTACTGACCACAAACGCTGATTCCACAGTCACAGCCATAATTCTTGGAAAACTGTACAAATACGCCTTCCGGATGATTTTCCACGCAAACCTTTTCATCGTAGCTTGCGATCACATCACGGATGATCTCTTTTATTTCACTTCTTCTGGTAATCTGTGAAAAACCAACGGTCTTTAAATAACTGTGCACAAGAACACCTCCCTGAAAAAGCCTGCGTTTCTCTTACGCGCGTGTCTTTTTCTCAATCTTTGTCATACCGCCCATATATGGCTGCAGAGCTTTTGGAATATTTACAGATCCATCTGCATTCAGGTTATTCTCCAGGAAAGCAATGAGCATTCTCGGAGGTGCTACTACTGTATTGTTTAATGTATGAGCAAGGTATTTCTTGCCATCTTTGCCGTTTACACGGATTTTCAGACGACGTGCCTGTGCATCTCCAAGGTTGGAGCAGCTTCCTACCTCAAAGTATTTCTTCTGACGCGGAGACCATGCCTCAACATCGAGGGATTTTACCTTAAGATCAGCAAGGTCACCGGAGCAGCACTCAAGCGTACGAACCGGAATATCAAGAGAACGGAACAGATCTACTGTATTCTGCCACAGCTTGTCGAACCACATCTTACTCTCCTCTGGCTTGCAGACAACGATCATCTCCTGTTTCTCGAACTGATGGATACGGTAAACACCTCTCTCCTCAAGTCCATGAGCACCTTTCTCTTTACGGAAGCACGGAGAATAGCTTGTAAGTGTCTTCGGAAGCTCTTCCTCCGGAATGATCTGGTCAATGAATTTACCGATCATGGAATGCTCACTTGTTCCGATCAGGTAAAGATCCTCTCCCTCAATCTTGTACATCATAGCATCCATCTCCGCAAAGCTCATAACGCCTGTAACAACGTTGCTTCTGATCATGAAAGGCGGTACGCAGTAAGTAAATCCCCGGTTGATCATGAAATCTCTTGCATAGGAAATTACTGCGGAATGAAGGCGTGCGATATCACCCATCAGATAATAGAATCCGTTACCGGCAACACGTCTTGCGCTGTCAAGGTCGATTCCGTCAAAGTTCTCCATGATATCTGTATGATACGGAACTTCAAAATCCGGAACAACCGGCTCACCAAATTTCTCAATCTCTACGTTCTGACTGTCATCTTTACCAATCGGTACAGAAGGATCGATGATGTTCGGGATCACCATCATATCTTTCAGAAGCTCTTCCTCAACCTCTTTCTCTCTCTGAGAAAGTTCCTCAATACGAGTTCCGGATGCAGCAACCTGTTTTTTAACCTCTTCTGCCTCTTCTCTTTTTCCCTGGCCCATAAGAGCACCGATCTGTTTGGAGATCTTGTTTCTCTCAGCACGGAGAGCCTCAACCTCCTGCTTAATCTCTCTGTTTTCTTTATCAAGTTCGAGAACCTTGTCAACCAGCTCCAGTTTGCTGTCCTGGAACTTATTGCGGATATTCTGCTTTACAACCTCCGGATTCTCTCTCACAAACTTAATGTCTAACATGATATTCCTCCTGTATTAAAAATATTCTTACTCTTTGCAGTTTTTTATTCCTTCTCAATCTCACCAAGGCCAAAGTTTACTGCTTTTCTCAAAGCTTCCACTTCTTCCTGACTAAGTACAACATAGGACTCACCTTTTACGATCTCCTTTAAATAAAGGAAACAGTTATCGCGGCTGTGAACCGCATTCAAGATCAGACCCGTATTGTTTTTATCAAGAAGTGCCAGTGCAAAGCTGAGTTTTCCACCTACATCATCAAATGCATCATACTTCTCAACGCCATATTTGCTGAACATTACATTCATATTTTTTTTGATAAAGCTGATGTCATGATCATGATCTTCCTTTGCTTCATACAACCGATCGATCTGTGCAAATTTTCTTACAAAAACTTTTTCCAGTGACTGTGCATCTCCGCCTCTCATAAACATCTTGTACTTCCGTTCCAAACGACTGAGACGCATATTGCTACTCACCACATTGATCAGAAGAATGATGGTAAGGATCAGCAAAACAATGATCACAATCCCGGAATCAATTCCCATGCTTTCAAAAATCCCGCTCATTCTGCCTCCTATCTGATAGATTCGAACAGATCAATGATCCTCTCCAGTTCATCTCTGGAATAATATTCAATTTCAATTTTACCTTTGTTGTTTTTCTTTCGCTGAATGGATACCTTTGTTCCCATGATACCTTTCATTTTTTCTTCCAGGCTCTCATAAATGGCATCTTCTGCTGTGTTTTTCTCTGTTTTTACTTTTTTCGCAGGAGAAACCAGATTCTTTACAAGTTTTTCCGTCTCACGAACACTGAGTTTTTCATCAAAAACCTTCATGGCTGTTGTTTCCTGAAGAGCTTCATCAGAAATTCCCAGAAGTGCTCTCGCATGACCAGCTGAGATCATATCTGCAATTACCATTTCCTGAACTTTTGAAGAAAGCTTCAGAAGACGCATGGAATTAGTTACTGCAGTTCTGCTTTTGGCAACTCTGTCTGCGATTTCATCCTGTTTCAGGTGAAACTCTTCCATCAGACGTTTGTATGCCATCGCTTCCTCTATAGGATTCAGGTCTTCCCGCTGAATGTTCTCGATCAGGGAAATTTCTACGATTTCCTGGTCTGTAAACTCTTTTACAACAACAGGAACTTCCTTGAGCCCTGCCATCTTGGCAGCTCTCCAGCGGCGTTCGCCTGCAATGATCTCAAAATAATCCTTCTTATCGGATACCAACAACGGCTGAAGAACACCGTACTGTTTAATGGATTCCGAAAGTTCCAGCAGCGCATCCTCATCAAAATGTCTTCTGGGCTGATTCAGATTTGGTTCTACGCTGGAAATTTTCACAAGTCGTTCTGCGGCCGGATTATCTTTTTCAGTTGGTTTGTCTTTTTTTACAACTGCAGATCTTGTCTTTTTTGCAAGTTCCTTTGACGGACCGCCTGCTTTGTTCGGGATCAGTGCGTCAAGACCCTTTCCAAGGCCTCCTGTTCTTCTTCCAGCCATCACTCGCCCTCCCTACCTATAACTTCTTCTGCCAGGAGGCGATAACTCTCTGCTCCTGTAGATCGTGAATCGTACAGATTGATCGGTTTTCCATAGCTTGGTGCCTCTGCAAGTCGTACATTTCTCGGTATGATCGTTTTGTATATATTCTGGTCCAGGTTTTCTTTTACATTTTCTACAACCTGAAGTGACAGATTTGTTCTGGCATCATACATAGTAAAGACCACGCCTTCGATCTTCAATCTCTTATTCAATCGGTCTCTTACCAGTTCGATGGTATGTATCAACTGTGACAAACCTTCCAATGCATAATACTCACACTGAATCGGCACCAGAACGGAGGTTGCGGCTGTCAAAGCATTAATTGTAAGCATACTCAGTGACGGCGGACAATCCATGATTATGTAATCATATTTCCGGCGAAGTTTATCCGTGATCTTTTTCAGAATAAATTCTTTATCCTCAAGATCAACCAGTTCAATTTCTGCACCGGAAAGATTCATATTCGATGGTATCAGGTCAACATTATCTACAACGTTCTTTATAATGGTATCCTTGGTCTCTGCTTCTCCAAGCAGCAGCTCATAAAGGGTGTTTTCTACTGCATTCTTGTCTGCGCCAAGTCCACTGGTCGTATTTCCCTGCGGATCAATGTCGATGGCAAGAACCTTTTTCCCTTTTTCAGCAAGGCAGGCCGATAGATTGATGGCTGTCGTTGATTTTCCAACCCCGCCTTTCTGATTGGCAACTGCAATGATTCGTCCCATTGTACCCCTCCTTTTTATTTTTTTAAGGGATTTTTACTCATTGGATATCATTATAACACTTTTATTTTTAAACTGCCACATAATGTTTCACGTGAAACAATAGAAAATAGGTTTTGAATTATTTTATTTATTGTGTAGTATACCCAAACTCATTCCGGACTAAACAGAAGTTTGACAGTAACAGTACATCGATTATAAAGTCCATCAACTCCGCATAAACTTCCAGTTTTATTTGTTACCAATCAGACTATATATTTTACGCCATAAAAACGTACCAGAAATGAAGTTCCCATTTATAGATATTTTGCTGAAATTGTTCTGATTTATCGTAATCTCGAAAATAATTCGATTTTCTCGGTATAGATATATTATCTTTTATGGAACCTTGCACACTGCTGCTACATAGACATCGAAATCCCTTTCTTTTACAACATTTATAGCATTTTCAAATTTTATCTGAACACTAAAAACATTATTATTATCAAGCGAACAAAAGTATCTGTAACCGCATTCGCAGTTCTACACTGAATAACTGCTTCGCGATTTACCAAAAGGACTACAAGCTACTCTTCCCTGATAAGAAGCAGTTCTTCAACCACTGCTTATCGTTTCTTGCAATTGAAGCCAAAAACAGTGGGACCTCCTGATTCGAGTCATACAAACAAAAGCATCCGCAGTTGCTACGCAGCTTTACACCGAATAACTGCTCCGCAGTTTATCAAAACTTGCTTGTACTCTTCCTGATACAAGCAAGTCACCAACCGCTGCTTATTGCTTCTTACACTTGAAGCAGGGGACCCCCTGACTCGATTAAAAACTATATCACGCTACCGTAAAGCGCATATGAGTTGTCGTTGTTGCGAAACATTTTTTAAGTCAAGCGGATAAAAACATCCTCTTCACTACTGCTCATAGCTTAATAAATGTTTCGCAGTTTATCAGAAGGAGACTGTACTTCTCCTGATACAAGCAAGTCCCCAACCACTGCTTATTGTAGTTCACAATTGAAGCAGGTGAATTACTTGATTCGATTAAAATCTATATTAAACCTACCATAAAACACATAAGCACGAACTACAGCTGTTTTTTATTTCTGCAATTGTCAAAGATGGGGTTATAACTCTTTATTCTTAATCTGTATTCGGATGTTTCACGTGAAACATCATCCGAAGACAGATTATCAAACCAATATTCATAATTGAAGCAAGTGACTTCCTCGATCCGGTTAAAAATGCCATCAACGAAATCGATCCAGGACACGGTTTAACTTGTAACTGCAAGGGTACTGAACAGTTACGAACACATTATAAAATCAATGAGAAATATCAAAAAAAATACTCCGATATATTCTCTCTGGCATTATCTGTATCACGAAAGCATGTAAAAAATACAAGAAACTCCATCCACAAAATAATGTGGCTGTTATCTTTATATTCCCCAAAAGCATCTATATATAGTAAATGGAAACTTCTTTTCCTGGAGTGTTTTTATAGCGTGAAACGCATGTATCTCTCATGAAAAAAATATAATATTATGAAACTGGAATTTTCGATTTTTGTTTATTTTATTATGTTTACGAAAGATTTGCGTATTTATTTCATTTTTCTTTCAGTCCTGTTATATATTCGTTATGTACATGTTAACTAAAGACTTTTTCAAGCATAGTTTCATTTTGTAATATCCAATATAAAATGTATCTGAATAAGGTTCCGGCATAGAACTGGCATAAAATAAATTTCACTTAATAGGCTTTTTTCTTCTAAATCAAGCCATAAAACACTTCCCTGCCTTCCCTTTATCCCAGTCATGCGGACAAAAATTTTTGCATTCGATCATAGTTTTACACAAAATAGCTGTTTTACAGTTTATCAGGAAGAGCACAAGTATTTTCCCACCCACAGCTTATTGTTTTTTTGTAATCGAAGCAGCTGCTTTCTTTTATTCGATCAATCAAAATTTTACATGTTTAAAGTAGGAACGAATCTATATTTTATCTTTTTGCCGTATGTGTGCAGGTGCACATTTTGCATTTTTAGGCTTTTTTATGTGTGTATACGTATAAAGTACGCTTTATCGTACTTTTTTATTTAAAGTACTATAATTTGTACTTTAATGCTTTTTCATTCGTAAATATCCTATTATTTCTATTTATTTGCCAGTATTTTCTTTCATAAAGTCCTTTTTATCGTACTTAGTGTTTGCATTATTATCATTATCATAGTGTTCTCTTCGCAGAAATAATCTCTTATTTTTCTTCATTTCGTCCTTACTCTTATATCGTTCTATAAAATCCCCCCATATTTTCCGCCTTACCCTCCGTTTTTTCATATAAATACACATTTTTACTACATTCACTTAACTTGTTAATTCCCCATCCAGTTCACAAAAGCATCTGACCGAAATCATGGAGAATACTGATGACAGTATCTGGGAACTCACCTTCAAGTGCGCAAACATATCTATCCAATTTGGGATCAAACGAATAAAAATACCCGTATTCGCTACGCAGTTCTACGCCCAATAGCTACTTTACAATTTATCAGGACCTGCTTACAATGTATCCATAACAATGGCCACATGAATTAGTGCAGTACCTTGTTTTCAGACATGCCCACTATTCCTTTCCCTGCTTCTAAACGCCGTTGCATTCTTCCTAATACACGCCACCCACTGCTTATTACTTATTACTTTTTCGTAATTGAAGCAGGGGACTTACTGTTAACTGGTAATATTATCCTCCGAGTTTTTTGTGCGCAAAGACCACTAAAAGCCCTGGACATACCATGCAAATTTATGTGATTAGCATAATTTCTGTGCATCGCGAAGTGTATTACCAAGAACGGAGTGATCAGTAATCAGGAAACTTCTTGATTTAATGCAAGCAGATAAAAGCATCCGCTTCACTACTTGCTCATAACCGAATAAGTGCTTCGCAGTTTATCAGAAGGAGCCTGCACTTCGCCTGATGCAAGCAAGTTCCCCTGATTATTGCTTTTCAAAATCGAACCGGGGGACTTATTTGATTCAGTTAAAAACGCTTCTTCTCTTGCCTCATTTTCCCCTGAAATGCTATAATCCATAAAGAAAGCATTCGCAAACTCCTTGCAGTTTGCGGCTAATACATTGTTTCGTAAATAACTATACCAATCGCGTGGGATGTGGATTCGAGTGTGCAGGTATAAAAATGCAGGCGTAGCTGGCTATGCTGAGGCTTTTAGATCTGTGCAGTCGGATTCACCAACAAGTAATTGGTATAGTTATTTCGAAAACAATGTACTAGTCATTTATCATCTGATCGAAAGGAATATTTTATACATGAACACCCCAAATAATCGCAACGATTTCTATAAAGAACAATTAGACAAGACTTTAAATGGCAATGAAAAGATCGAAACTGCCATTGCAGCACTCCAAAAAGAAGCAACCGAAGAAATGCTTGCTCATACTCTCACCGTGATTCGTCACAGAATGCAGGAGCAGGCACAGCTGATCATTGCTGTAGAACCTCCAAAAGGTGATGGAAAAATTTCTCTTCATGCGATCAAAACCAACGATGGAAGGCAATGGTGGGCTGCATTTACCAGCTTTGACGAAGAGTTAAAAGGCAGTGATAAGATCATGTCCACATTTACCGCAGATATTGATAAGATTTTTGCTTCTGCATTGCAAGAGCCGTCTGTTGAGGGAGTAATTCTCAATCCATGGAACCGCACACTGATGCTGAACAAAACCCTTATCAACATCATCCTCGGCAATCCTGTATAGCATCAGCTCTGTCGGATAACAAGTCCAATGTTTCACGTGAAACACTTGGTATTTTACTGAAGTATAAAAGCATTCCAGCGGATAACAGCATCCGCTTCGCTACTTGCTCATAACCAAATAACTGCTTCGCAGTTTATCAGAAGGAGCTTTTCCTTCTCCTGATACAAGTAAGTCCCCACCCTCTGCTTATTGCTCTTCGCAATTAAAGCAGGGGACTTACTTGATTCGGTTCGAAATCTGATTTCTATGTATCATGAAGCATATTGGCGATGCTACTGTTCACTGATAATATTCCGTAAGTTTTTTTTGTGAACGAAGGTCGCAGAAAGCCCGAAGCCATACCGCACCAATTTATGCGATCAACATAAATTCTTTGCATTGCGAAGCGCGTTACTGAAAGCAGAACGAACAGCAACTTAGCGATCATCGCCAAGAACAGAATGGACAGTAGCGTCAGCATACAATAACAAGGTTAGGGTTCCCACAAAAGCATTGTAAATTTTTCGTTCCTGTCGTATAATAAAGCAAAGAAATATTCAGAAAAAATCAGATCAGATACCTGAATTACGTTACATCTGTCCTGATTATTTTTACGAATTCCAGGAGGCTTTTTAATGAAGAAAAATGGACACAGACTACTTACTCTTGCAGCTTTAGTCGGAACTGCCGCAGGTGTTATTCATATTGCTAACCGTTTCATAGATGCCACATCTCAGCTTAAAGATATGCTGGAACAGCCACACAGCAAAACCTATGACTGGCGTTTTGGAAAGATTTTTTATACAAAACAGGGACATGGCACCCCTATTCTTCTTATTCATGATATCATGCCAGGTGCTTCCGGTTATGAATGGAATGCCATAGAGAAGCAGCTCGCAACCGAACATACAGTTTACACCATTGATCTTCTTGGATGTGGACGTTCCGAAAAACCGGATATTACTTATACCAATTTTGTATTTGCTCAGTTACTCTGTGATTTTGCCAAGAATGTGATTCGTGAGGAAACCGATGTTATTGCCAGTGGTTTCTCAGGTTCTTTTGCGATCATGGCTTACCGTAACAATTCCGACCATTTCCGCAAGATCATGCTGGTCAATCCACCAAGCTTCAGTTCCCTGAAGCAGGCACCTTGTAAAGACAACAAGCTCTTTAAGTATTTTATCGAGCTTCCGATTTTCGGAACTCTGATCTATCATATGGTAACTTCCCGCGAATCCATCAGCAGTCTGTTTATGGAAAAGCTGTTCTACAATCCCTTCCATGTAACAGATACACTGGTAGACACCTATTATGAATCCGCTCACAAGGGTGGTTCCAACGCCAAATATCTGTATTCCAGCTACATTGGCAAATACCTGAATATCAGCATTAATAATGCCGTAGAATCTTCCGATGCATGCATCTATATTATTTCCGGAGAAAAAGAAGCTTCCGCTTCTCTTATCGCAGAGGAATACCAGAAGCTGAATTCTTCCATTGAAACCGCTGTGATCCCGGAAACCAGACATCTTCCTCATCTGGAAGATCCGGAACATTTCCTGGAACAGGTAGCTATTTTCCTGTAAAAACAACTTATGATCCGGCACCAAAAACAAAATTTATCTATAGTAATTTTGGAAATCAACGTATCAAAAGAACATTGTTCATGTTCGGAGCCGTTGAGCTTCATACAGTAATTTGTGGAAATGCTATAAACCAACAAAAAGCCAATAAAAAAAGAGTACTGTTTCACGTGAAACATGAGTTTTCCCTCAAACAAACGTGAAACAATACTCTTTATTTTTTACCAGACTCACAGCATGCATCCGGACATTTCTCTTATCTAAGTGCCTGCTCCAGATACATGTGTGTTGTATTATCGATCAGCTTATGTGTCAGCTCTGCCATATGCTGTGTACTCTCCTGATTCTCAGAAGACAGCCATGTCTTGATCATTCCCACGCATCCATTCAGACAAAACGCATACGCATACTCAATATCACGGTTGTCTTTCGGCAGACGAATTGACAAGCGATGCAGCACTGTATCTGCGATCAGTTTTTCTATACGATTCACAAAAGCCATATCTCCATTCTTTCCAAGAAGTGCGATACAAATATCCTTATTATGATCCAGGATCGTAAATATCTGCTCAATAAAAGGATACGAGCTCTCCTTATTATTAAGAGGATCCAGCGGATAGTCTGCCACCAGATGCGTGATTTCCTCCATCAATTCAGCCTCTATGGATTCCAGCATCTGATAGATATCTGTATAGTGAAGATAAAATGTGGAGCGGTTGATATCAACTTCTTCCACCAGTTCCTTTACCGTAATTTCCTTAATGCTCTTCTTCTGCATAAGACGGGCAAGCCCCGCTCGCAACTGTGCCTTGGTCTTACGTACTCTTCTGTCAACTTTTTCCGCCATCTTAATTCCCCCTGCAATTCAAAAAAGCAAGCACGTTTCCTCCGCCTCAATCACCTGTTACTTACGATACTCTGCAACTGTCATACAAAATGCATAATGCATCCTTCAAACGAATAAAAGCATTCGCTTTCTCTACGCCGATCTGCATGATACCAGATATCTGCTGTTGTTAAGAATTGACAAGATCAAAATTGTTAACGACGCCGACCTACACGATACCAGATATCTGCTGCATATTTGTGTTGAAACATAGGAATCCTGTCTGCATTTAATATTACCAACTGCACATAAATTCAAAGTAAATAACGTACTTTTTGTCTATTATGCAGTTTTTTATTTGTAATAGACACTTCCATTATTTCTGTCTATTAATATACATTCAGTAAAGATTTAATGGTTGTATCTGTGGTATGTGTTTAGTATAATACATCACGTAAAGAAAATCAACACTTTGTTTGATAATGGAATATAAAGCTATTAATAGATTTTAATATGATTAATAGATCTTGTCGCCATTACTGGAATAAAGTTTGATTAATCAACTATGTTTGATAATACAATTTAATAAGAAAGGGATAGGTAATATGATCAAAAACGAATGGAAAAGCTTACTTCGTAACAAGCTCATGCTTATCGTCGTAATCGCCATTATCGTAATCCCGATCATCTATGCAGGTCTGTTTCTGAAATCCATGTGGGATCCTTACGGAAACGTAGACAGCCTGCCAGTGGCCGTGGTAAACGAAGACAAACCTGTCGAGTATAATGGCAAGACCTTGAGCATAGGTAAGGACATGACGGATGAGCTGAAAGACAACGACTCAATGGCATTTAACATTGTAGACAGCAAGACAGCAGAGGACGGTCTGGCCAATGGAACCTATTACATGGTTATCAAAATCCCGGAAAATTTCTCCGCAAACGCAGCCACTGTAATGGACAACGATCCAAAGCAAATGGAGCTATCCTATGAGACAAACCCTGGAACCAACTATATCGCCTCCAAGCTCAGTGAAACAGCAATGCTGAAGCTTCGTGATAACATTGCTTCCAAGGTTACGGAAACCTATACAGAAACCGTTTTTGATTCTATCTCAGAAGCAGGTGACGGAATGCAGGAAGCTGCAGACGGATCCGGAAAGATCGAAGACGGACTGAATACAGCAGCTGATGGTAACAAAACAATTACCAAAAACCTTAAGAAGCTTTCCACCAGTACTCTTACTTTCGTAAGCGGTGCTGACAGTCTCACCGAAGGTCTTAAGACCTACACCGATGGTGTTGCAAAGGTTAACGATGGTGCAAAGAGCCTGGACGATGGTGCAGATCAGCTGAACAGCGGCGTTGCAACCCTCACAGAAAAGGTTCCTGAGCTGACAACCGGCGTGGATACTCTGGATAAAGGTGTTCAGCAGTACACCGCTGGTGTGGATGAACTTAATAAAAATTCTGATACACTGAAATCCGGCGCAAGCAGCTTGGAATCCGGTGCAAATGCATTAAGTGCAGGTATTGATACTCTTTCCGACGGAGCAACACAGTATGTAGCTGGTGCTGACACTCTTGCAGATGGAACTACCACCTATGTGGCTGGTGCTGGCAAACTCGCAGCCGGTGCCAAAGAGCTTGCAAAACTTGAAGACGGACTCACAACAGTTTCCAATGGTATCTCTCAGCTGAATACCGGTGTTACCAAAGGAACCGATGACTCACAGTCACTGATATCCGGAACACAGCAGCTGGAAAACGGACTGAAATCCCTGAACGATAAGGTTTCTGCTCTGAAAGAGGGAACAACACAGGAATCCATCAACAAGCTTGCAGCCGGCCTTACGTCCGCAAAGAATGGTATGGACACAGCCGCAACTGGTATGAACAGTGCTGCAGCTGGTATGAACAATGCCGCAGACGGAATCAACAACGCAGCCGGATATATCACTCAGGCCGCAGGCATCACAAGTCAGACCAGCAGCAGTATCACAGACAGTCTGATCCCTGCTCTCCAGAATGCAGGCACACAGTTCTCACAGGTAGGTGATCAGGTCAGCAGCATCCTTACAGGATACGGACAGCAGACAACGGAAGCACTTACTGATGCAAATACCAAGATCGGTACTGCCGGACAGACAATGACCGATTTAGCAGCACAGCTTCAGGCGATTCAAGCAACCGCTTCTGAGGACGGAACCATTTCCGCAGCAGCTCTGAATGATGTGATCAACACTTTAAACAGCGTAGCCGGTGGAATGACTGGCGTGGACGGTTCTTACATGAGCAGCTATTCTGATCAGGTTTCACAGCTTGCAGCTGGTGTATCCGGTCAGCTCTCTTCTACTCAGGAAAACCTGAATACTGTTGCTTCCAAGCTTAACGAAGCAGCTTCCGGACTGACTCAGATCTCCGGAGGACTGACTCAGGGTGCCGGCACACTTTCTGAGGGTGCAACAACCATGACAAATGGTGCAAACCAGATGAGTGCAGGTGCAACAACCATGAGCGCAGGTGCAGAGCAGTTATCTGCAGCTACAAGTCAGCTTCCTACAGATCTGATCGCTCAGCTTTCTGCAGGTGTTACCCAGCTGTATCAGGGTGCACAGGCTGTAAACACAGGAACCAAGAACGTTTCCGCAGGACTTCAGTCTCTGGAAGACGGCACAGTCGAAGCCTTCCCGGCTGCAGCAGCAGGAATCAAAGCTCTGAACGATGGATTTGACCAACTGACATCTTATGATAAGCAGCTCAACGATGGTGCAAAGAATCTGAAAACAGCCGGCAAACAGATCACTGGCGCACTTCCGGATATCAAATCCGGTGCAGGTCAGCTGGCAGATGGTTCTAAGGCACTGACAGATGGAATCACAACTTACACCGATGGTATTGCTAAGCTTTCCGAAAACAGTGCTGCTCTTACAGACGGCACCAAGAAACTGGCAACAGGAGCCAATGCTCTTTCCAGCGGTGCTACTACTCTTGCAGATGGAACAAAAGCATTAGCCGATGGTTCCGGAACACTGACAACCGGAATCACAACCTACACCGATGGTGTTGCTAAGCTTTCCGAAAACAGCTCCGCTCTTACAGACGGTACCAAAAAGCTCTCAACAGGAGCCAAAACCCTTTCCAGCGGTGCTACTACTCTTGCAAACGGTACTAAGACATTAGCAAACGGTACCTCAACACTTCTCAGCGGTACCGAGAAGCTTGTAAGCAACAACAGCACACTTAACAATGGTGCAAAACAGCTTGCAGATGGCGCTGCCCAGATCCAGAGCGGTTCCTCTCAGCTGTATGATGGCTCCAAGAAGCTTGGAAGCGGTATGAAAGAACTGAAAGACGGTTCCAAGACACTGACCACAAGCCTCAGCGATGGAGCTACCACTGTAAAAGACAATTCAGCAAGTGATGAAACGATCAAAATGTTCGCAACTCCTGTTGTAAACGATGAAACAAAACTTACCGATGTCCCGAATAACGGACACGCAATGGCACCTTACATGATGTCTGTAGGCCTCTGGGTCGGCGCACTGGCATTCTGCCTGATGTATCCTCTGGCTCAGTATAAAGGCAAACTGAAATCCGGTTTCGCATGGTGGGCAAGCAAAGCTTCCGTCCTTTATCCGGTAGCGATCCTTCAGGGAATCTGCCTGATCCTGCTGTTACGTGCATTTAACGGATTCACACCTGCAGAGATGGGCAAAACCGTACTCTTCGCCTGCCTGACATCAATGACCTTTACCTCTATCATGTACTTCTTCAACATTACTCTTGGTAAAGTAGGAAGCTTCCTGATGCTGGTATTCATGGTCGTTCAGCTTGCAGGATCTGCCGGAACTTATCCGGTTGAGGTTTCACCTTCATTCGTTGCAAAGATCCATGCATACGTTCCGTTTACTTATACGGTCGACGCATTCCGTGCAACGATCAGCGGTGGCCGAAGCATTACCACTTCCATCATTGTAATGGTTGCACTGTTAGTGATCTTCACGATCCTGACGATCCTTCAGTTCAATCACATGACCAAGAGAAAGAAAGCAGAAAAAGTTGTTCTCTTCGACTGGCTGGAAGAAAGAGGTCTTGCATAATACTTAGTTACTGACAGAAGCTCCCCCGAACCTTCTGTTAGATATAGAAAAATTAAAACTGTACAGTTGCTCAGATGAGCTTCTGTACAGTTTTTTTATATTGTCCTCGTCAATTCTCCACGCTATAATTATAGCAGTTATAGAAAATCAAGCTTGCCAGTACACCGTGCCTGACCTATGCAGCAGATTTCAGTTCAGAAACACTCCTGTCAGATTCAGAAGAAGCGGCAATATGACTTCTCAGATCTACTCACAAACCGGAGCTCTTTCTGACTGCAAGCCTGCGGTTTTCAATGGAAAAGCAACCTGGTATGCATCTAATCCACTGACCGCAAAAACAGACGGAATCATCACCTATGCTACACCATTTACTGTCTTCAGGGTAAAACCTGGAAAGCTATCGGCAATACAAAAAATACAACCTACACCGATAAAAAGCCAGGCACCGCAACCAAATACCGTATCCGTGCATACCGCATCACAAACGGTAAAAAAATATACGGACCTTATTCATCTGTAAGGGCCGTAAAATAACAGCAACATAAAAACACCCCGGAAAATCCTGATCTGTGTGGTGTCTCCGAATATCTGATCATCAAACGGATATTCGGAGATCACCTTATTGTTTGCGGATCTCCGAGGTGTTTTTATTTATTTTCTTAATATTTTATTTTTCCGCCTCAGCTGTTGGTGTTGCTGTGGCTTCTGTCTCTGTTTCACCGTTTACCATAGTTTCATATGCATTGAACATTTCTTTTACTGTCATTTTGTTTACAAGAAATACCTTGTCTCCAACGACAGCTGCATAATAGTTTGTGTCATATGTGTAGAAGGTAACGGTTGTCTGGTTCTTGTCAGAGTCTGTGAATACAGCGGTCATCTCCGGGTCTGCAGCCGGTGTATAAGCGTCTGTCAGTCTCTTCTGTCCTGCCATGTTTATCAGCTTGTTGTAAAAGGTGGTAAAGGTTGTACTTTCTATTTCCTTACCATCCAGCTGATAGGTTGTTGTTTCTTTTTCGTTTCCGTTATCATCTGTGGATGTTTCACGTGAAACATTTACAGTACTTGTTGTTTCACCGTAAGTAACCTGGAGCTGATCCAGATTTTTTACAGACAGATAATTGACGATCAGTGACCAGAGATCTGACGGCGTCTTGTCAATAACTGCACTCAATGTATCTGTTGACATTGTATAGATTTGTTTGTTATCTATCGTTACATATCTGCTGCCATCTCCTGCCTCATCACCAACGTAAATGACAAGCTGTTTATCCACTGTGGTTGTCTTGCTGTCTGCATCTTCTGAGCTGCTGTCCGTGTCAGTAGTGTCACTGCTCTCAGAATCGCTCTCAGAGGCCGTAGAATCGTTTTCTCCGGATTCTGTACTGTCTGTGCTGTCATTCTTCACCTCTTCCTGATAATCCACTGTAATCGTCGCATAGGGCTTATCAAGGCCATACTGGGAAAGATCCTCTGCATTGTAGTTTACAAACTGGTCAAATGCAAAGCTTCCAAGTCCGGAGGTTACATTTCCTGCTGCCGTTGTATCGGCAGACTCTTTATCGCTGCTTCCGTCACTGGAAACATTCCAGGTAGCTCCGTCGGAATTTTCTTCCAGGACATAAGAATCTTTATTCTCACTGACCTGGACCTTTTTCACTGTGGAAGAATCAATTGTTGGGAAATCTTCTCCCTGTGCATAATCGTAAAGGGAATCCATAAACGGAGACACTGTATCCGCTGCCACTACATATACCGTGCTGTCATCATCATCCTTGGAAATGTAATACTGATTCGTAGACGTATTCTCATCTCCGATGTTGAACTTCGTTGTCCCGTCAGCGGTATCAACGGTTACTGTGTTCGATGGAGAATCCAGTCCGTATTCCGTAAGATCCTCCACATCCTCCAGGACTCTGTCCGCTTCCACCGTTTCGATGGCGGAAGCTGCGGAATCCAGAGTTGTCTGATTTACAGGAAAAGCAGTCTCATCCTTTTTCACCCAGGAATCATCTTTTTTCTCAAAGGTCACTTCCTTCTTGTCTACGATAAATTCCAGGGATTTAATGTCATCCGTTTTCATGGAAAACACTTCTGTTTTGCTTTCCTCTTCGCTGCTCTCTGTCTTTTCTTCTTTGGATACGTAGGTGTTCAGTCCCACATAAACGCCGCCGAGAACTGCCAGAACAACAACTGCTGAAACAAGTTTAGTCGATTTTTTCATTATGCTTTTCTCCTCTTAAGCCAGATCAAAAATCCTGCAACAAGGAATACTCCCGGGATCAGACCAATGGTACAGATCTTCCAGAAGGCTGCATCATAATCGGTTACTGTCAGGCTTGTGGACTCAAGGCTCTTGGATGGAATAGAAACGGAATTACTGTCGTCTGTGCTGGTCATCCAGTTTAAGGACTCCAGAAGGAGCTTTTCATTTCCGCCGGATACCATCTGGTTTATCTGGCTCTCCATCAGATTTGCTGTGGAGTAGTAAACGATCTGTGTTTCCTTATCATCATCCAGTTTCTCAGTGATGGCAACACCAAGATCAAACGGTCCGTCTACATCTCCGTCTTCCTTTTCGATATTGCTGCTCTGCATATTTGTTTTGGAGTAAGCCTTGTCAGAGGTTGTCAGGATACTGTCGATGGTTACGGTATCTCTTACATCATCTGTTTTCTGAATGCCCTGTGCATACGGTGCCAGTACGTAGGAGCCTGCAGAAGCTGTCTCAGAGCTTGCATCTGTGCTGTTGACTGTTGGTACAAGATAATATGGCATCTGCATTCCATAATGCTGATTATCACCCTCAAATACGATTCCTTCGGCACACTTTACACCATAGTTTTCAAGAACCGCATCAAAGTTCGGCAGATCATCCTGTGTATAATCCGAGAAGATCATAGCTTTTCCGCCTGCCTCCAGATAATCCAGGAGTTCTGTTTTTTCTTCCTCGGAAATATCGCTGGTCGGAGATACGATCATCAGGCAGTCTGCATCATCCGGAACCTTTCCCTCTGTGAGAAGGTTCAGCTCCTTGATATCAATGTTTGCTTTCTGGATATCTTCTTTAAAGCTGGAATCCAGATCTTTTTCTCCGTGTCCGGATAAGGTATACATGATCGGAAGATCCTCGGATGTCACATAGCCGATCGCACTTGTGATCTGTCCTTCTCCATCAAATCCGGTAGTAGTCTGCTGCCAGGTATTATAGTCTACTGAAGAGGAATACATATCGTTGTAATTGATAACCTTGTTTCTGTCGCCGCAGACTACGATCAAGCTGTTTGACGCAAGATCATCGGTTGTATATTCCGATGCAAATTTCGGATTTACAACCGGGTCTTTTACCTCAACTTTAATATGCTTGGACTCATCTTTATAACGTGAAAGCAGATTGGAGATCGTGTCGTCCTCAGAACCGCTTGCCGCGATCTGATAAATAGTAACATCCTTATCCAGTGCCTTCAGTACCTTCTTTGTTTCATCACCGATGGTGTAAAGCTTAGATGAGCTTACATCCAACTGTGAATATTTGGATGGGATCGCACCGATGATCATATTGATCACAACCACGATCACGATAAAGACAGCTGCCATAGCCATGCTGTAGGAACCATTTTTGATATGTTTTTTGCTGATGGTGCCTACCAGCTTTTTCGGATCCGGTTTATGTTTCTTTTTGCCGGAGTCCTGTGCGGTCTCCGGTACGGCTGCCTCGCCTTTATTTTTCTTAAATTTCTCACTGAATTTCATTTCCCTTCACCCCCTAGTTCCAACGTCTCTTCTGAATGGACTGCATGGTAAGGAACAGGCAGATCGCAATAACAGAAATAAAATAAACGATTCCTGTCACGTCAAACACGCCGTTTGTAAAATTATCATAATGTCCGCTCAGGTTAAATACGTTCAGTACCTTCTGGATACCACCCTGGAAAATACTGGATTTTACAACGTATACGATCACAAGGGCAATCTCTCCCACAGCTCCGATCACTACAGAGATCAGGACATTTTTGATCATGGTATAAATGATGATAGCGATCGCCACGATCAGAAGTCCGAATGCCACTGCGGTTGACATGGAGGTCTGTGAAAAGAATGAAGAAATTCCGTTCATCATATAGAAGGCGAACAGGAATACAAAAGTAAGTACTGCTGCAATTACCTGGCTTTCTGTAAGTGCTGACATAAATACACCGATCGCCAGATTCGCGCATCCCAGAAGGAAAAATCCCAGGATTCCGGTGTATGCGGAAGCATAGGAAATTGTTCCGAACTTACTCATGATCAGAGGATAAACGCACATGATCACGACCGGAATGGCAAACACAGCTACCAGTGCAAGATATTTTCCAAATACGATATCCCATACAGATACCGGTGCGGTCAGAAGAAGCTGATCCGTTTTCTGCTTGCGCTCTTCTGCAAGTACACGCATGGAAAGGATCGGCACACCGATCAGGAACACAAAGGTCAGTGCGCTTAAGGTAGTTTCAAATTTTGAATAGCCGCCTGAAAGCTGATATGCGGAAAAATAAATTCCGGTCAGCACCAGGACAAAAAATATGAAGAGATATCCAACCATGGAGGTCAGATAGCTTTTCAGTTCTCTTTTAAAAATCGCTGTCATGACTGATCCCCCTCTTTCTCATCAGAAGCCTTCTCTGGTTCCCCGTTTTTTTCTTCCTGAGTTTTTTCTTTTTCCGATGATCTGTCTTCTACCGGTTTCCACTGTGAGCTTTCCGGTTTTCCGGCGGATTTTTTCTCTCCTTCGGTAAGCTCAAGGAATACATCCTCAAGGGAAACTCTCTTAACCTGCATCTCGTAGATTGGACAGTTCGCTTTTGCCATAGCGTAGAAGACTTTTTCACGGATATCCACATTTTCCTGAATGGAAAGTTTTGTTTTCCACAATTTTTCATCGCTGTCATAGGACATTTCCACCCCGGTTACGCCTTCGATCGTTTCCAGAGCTTTTCGAATCGTGTCTTTCTCGCCTTTTACCTTCATAAGGAGGCTGTTGGAGCCTGCTGCCAGACGTTCCAGATTATCCGGTGTATCGCTGGCTACCAGCTTTCCATGGGAAATGATCAGAACATAATCACACACTGCTCTTACCTCGGAAAGGATATGGGAGCTTAGGATAACCGTGTGCTTCTGCTTCAGGCCTTTGATCAGGTCACGGATCTCGATGATCTGCTTCGGGTCAAGTCCTACTGTCGGCTCATCCAGGATGATCACTTCAGGATATCCCAGGATTGCCTGTGCAAGACCCACTCTCTGGCGATAACCTTTGGAAAGGTTTTTGATCAGACGGTCTTTCATGTCTGTGATCTTTACCATATCCATGACTTCTTTTATCTGCTTGTCTTTTTGGTTTCTTGGGATTTTTTTCAGATCAGCCGCAAATTTCATGTACTCAAGAACAGTCATGTCAAAATAGAGCGGCGGCATTTCCGGCAGATAGCCGATACATTTCTTGGCTGCCTCCGGTTCCTCCAGAATATCATGACCATCGATCATCACTTTTCCTTCTGTGGAAGCAATGTATCCTGTGATCATGTTCATAGTTGTTGATTTTCCTGCACCGTTGGGGCCCAGGAATCCGTAAATTTTCCCCTTTTCGATCTGAAAGGAAAGATGGTCAACTGCAGTATGATCGCCATACTTTTTGACCAGATTACTTACTTCGATCACTTTACTCTCCTCCTTTTATTCTCAGGGAAATACTTTTTTTAATTATCGATTTCCCATTTTATAAGATGCCAGAGGCAAAAGGTCCTGAAACTGAAGCCCTTGACTCTGGCGTCTTTTCAACACCAATAGAAAATGCCCCTGGATGAAACAGAGAATGGGGGAATCCAGGGGCATCTCTATCGGATTATAGTGTAAAAGTAATTTGTGATAAAAGTAGGATAAATTTGTGATAATTTTGTGAAACTCCCGGACAAAAAAATCTCCTGTCGGACAGATTTTGCCTTTGTTCGACAGGAGGTGTCTTATGCCAGTGGCTCTCTGAGCGGTGTTCCGGCTTTTCTCGGATATTTGCCCGGGGTATTTTTTACCTTCTCGATAATGACCAGGGAGCGGCCGATCTCAGATCCCGGAAGGTCAAAATACTGAATATCCCTGATCTTTCCACCAAGGATCTTTACTGCTTTCTCTGCTGCTTCTGCTTCTTCCTTTACAGAACCGGATTTATAGGAGACAAAAAGCCCTCCGACTTTTACATACGGGAGACAGTATTCAGACAGGGTTGCAAGTCCGGATACTGCTCTGGATACGCAGAGATCATATTTTTCTCTGTAGGCTTTGTTTTTTGCATATTCTTCAGCTCTTCCGTGAATGGCGGAAATCCCCTCCAGGCCCAGGAGCGCAAAGGTTTCTTCCAGGAATTTTACTCTTTTATTGAGGGAATCCAGAAGACAGGCTTCCACCTCCGGGAAGGCAATCTTCAGGGGAACACCCGGGAATCCGGCGCCGGTTCCGATGTCCATAACGGTTTTTATCTTACCCATATCTACAGCCTTGACGCAGCAGAGGCTGTCCAGGAAATGTTTCACGAGAACCTCGTCAAATTCTGTGATACCGGTGAGGTTCATGACTTTGTTTTTTTCTACAAGATATTCGTAGAATCGGATAAACTGGTTTTTCTGCGTGTCACTGAGTGTGATCCCAAGCTCCTCGCAGCCTTTTTCCAGGATTTCTAAATTGTACATGCAGCTTCCTCTCTTATTTTCTGTGTTTTATTGTTATTCGTTGTATTATCCGTGTTTATGTCCGGATCTGCTTTCCAGATATACAAGAAGCACGGAAATGTCAGCCGGGGATACACCGGAGATACGGGACGCCTGACCGATGGACACCGGTCTGTAGGCTTCCAGCTTCTGGCGTGCCTCAATGCGGAGGCTTCCTACATCTTCGTAATCAATGTCTTCCGGAAGCTTTTTCTGCTCCAGTTTCTTAAACTGCTCTACCTGCTTCATCTGGCGGCGGATGTAGCCATCATATTTGATGTTGATCTCTACCTGCTCACATACATCTTCCGGAAGCTCCGGTCTTTCTTTATCGATGGGTGCAAGCACCTTATAGTTAAGCTCCGGCCGACGGATCAGCTCTGCAATGGTGGTTCCGGATTTCAGAAGGGTACTGTTCAGAGATTCCAGAAGGCTCTGTACCTCTGCAGAACCACCTACGGTTGCATGTTCCACTCTCTCGATCTCTTCCTGGATCCGGCGCTCTTTTTCCTGTAATTTATGGTATGTCTCATCATCGATCAGGCCGACCTCCCAGCCTTTTTTGCGAAGACGAAGATCTGCGTTGTCCTGGCGGAGGAGCAGACGGTACTCAGCACGGCTTGTCATCATTCGGTACGGCTCATGGTTCTCCTTTGTTACCAGATCATCGATGAGAACGCCAATATATGCCTCTGAGCGGTCCAAAATCAGCTGTTCCCGGCCTTTTACCTCCATAGCTGCATTAATTCCCGCTATAAGGCCCTGGGCGGCTGCTTCCTCATATCCGGAGCTTCCGTTAAACTGTCCGCCGCTGAAAAGGCCCTTGATCTTTTTGAATTCCAGTGTGGGATAAAGCTGACGCGGATTGATGCAGTCATACTCAATAGCGTAAGCATTTTTTACAATCCTGGCGTTCTCCAGACCCGGTACGGAATGGTACATCTCGTACTGAACATCCTCCGGCAGGGAGCTGGACATTCCGCCGATGTACATTTCATTTGTGTAAAGACCTTCCGGTTCGATAAATACCTGATGGCGTTTTTTGTCTGCAAAACGAACTACTTTATCCTCAATGGACGGACAGTAACGTGGTCCGGTTCCTTCGATCATTCCGGAATAAAGGGGGGATCTGTCCAGATTTGCACGGATGATCTCGTGTGTTTTTTCGTTTGTATAGGTCAGCCAGCAGGATTTCTGCTCGATCTGTACAGCTTCCGGGTCTGTGGAAAAAGAGAACGGTACGACTCTTTCATCTCCGAACTGCTCTTCCATCTTAGAATAATCAATGGTGTTTCCGGCGATTCTGGCCGGAGTTCCTGTTTTGAAGCGGAACATTTCAATCCCCAGCTTTTTTAGGGAATCCGTAAGGTAATTGGCTGCCTGAAGGCCGTTCGGTCCTGTATAGTTGCTGACGTCGCCGTAAATGCAGCGGGCCTTGAGGTAGGTTCCTGTACAGAGGACTACAGCTTTTGCGTGGTAGGTGGCTCCTGAGAAGGTTTTTACACCGGTGATGTGCCCGTCTTCTACCAGAAGCTCGGTCACTTCACCCTGGCGGATGGTTAAGTTCTCTGTATTTTCCAGTGTCTTTCTCATTTCTGTGCTGTAGGCCTGTTTATCGGCCTGTGCACGAAGGGAATGGACTGCAGGGCCTTTGGACTGGTTGAGCATTTTGGACTGGATGAAGGTTTTGTCTATGTTTTTACCCATTTCCCCACCGAGAGCATCCAGCTCACGGACGAGATGCCCTTTGGAGCTGCCGCCTACATTGGGGTTGCAGGGCATAAGGGCGATGCTGTCTACGCTGACTGTGAACATGACTGTGTTGAGCCCTAAGCGGGCGCATGCCAGTGATGCTTCGCAGCCTGCGTGGCCGGCGCCTACTACTATGATGTCGAAAAACTGTTCCAGATTTTTCATGCTTTTTCTCCTTTATTTTTTCTCTTATTCTTTTTCTTTATTTTTCTTTGTGATTTTCTTTTTCTTTGTTTATTGTGTGGTTGGTTTTTGGTTTTAGTTTTGATTTCTTGGCAGAGGGCCTGGTTTTTTTGCTTTGAGAAGCTGTGGAAAACCGCAAAGGGGCCGTAAAGCCACGGCCCCTCTGCACACCCCTCGGGCTTTTTTTAGGAGTTCTTGGGTTGTGGTGTGTGATACGGTGCTGACTTTTGTCTGTATGCTTCGGTGTTGGATGTGAAACGTTGTGCCGAGGGGGTTGCAGTGGAACTGTAATAAGATTCTCGACGTGCGATGCACGTCTGCGGGGTTATTCCTGCTTCCGTCTGCCATATTTCGGCTCAGTGTTGAATTGCCAGTACAGAAGCATACAGGTACAAGTTAGCATCTTTCAGCATTCCACAATCGCTGCACTATATAAAAAAGGCCCAGGGGTGTGCAGAGGGGCGCGGCCTTGTGCCCCTTTGCGGTTTTCTCACATTCCAATGTGATCTACCCTCTGCGGGCTTCCGCAGTCCATGTGGCATACAGCAGGGAGCCGCAATCTATGCGGTTATACGACCGGAGTTCCGCAATCCATGCGGCATATACGGCCGGAGTTCCGCAATCCATGCGGGCATTCGGCCGGGACCTCCGCAGCCCATGCGGTTATTATTTCCCCATACAAAATTTAGAAAATATCTCATTAACAAGGTCTTCCCCAAGTGATTCTCCCAGAATCCGTCCCAGACTTTCGTATGCATCTGTCAGGTCTATGGAATAAAAATCCTCCGGCATTTCGCTTTCTATGCTATTTTCTACCAGAGAAAGACTTTCCTGTGCTTTTAAAAGCTCCTGTCTGTGGCGTTCATTGGTGATGTAGACTTCATCATTGAAGTCAATCTCCCCACTGAAGAACATTTCCCGGATTTTTTCTTCCAGGTCTGTGATCCCGGTTTCTTCTTTTGCGGAGATTGGGATCACCGGCTGGTTTATTCTGCTCTTTAAATCCTCTATATCTATAGCAGATTCAAGGTCTGTCTTGCTGTAGAGGACAATTGTCTTTTTCTCTTGCAAAATTTTTATGATTTCTTCGTCATTTTCATCTAACGGTACGGAGGAATCTACGACATAGAGGATCAGGTCTGCATCTGCTGCCATTTCCTTGGCTTTGGATACGCCGATTTTCTCTACGATGTCTTCTGTCTGGCGGATTCCGGCTGTGTCAGCGATCTTTAATGTGATCCCATGCAGGTTGATATACTCTTCCAGTACGTCTCTGGTGGTTCCTGCGATATCGGTCACGATGGCTCTGTCCTCTCCCAGAAGCAGGTTCAGCAGAGAAGATTTCCCTGCGTTCGGCTTACCCAGGATCACGGTCCGGATACCTTCCTGTATGATCTTTCCGTCTCCGGCTGTTTTTAACAGGTTCTGTATCTTTTCTTTTTCTTCTGCTACGATCTGCTCTAATTCTTCCGAATATCCTGTCAGATCATAGTGCTCCGGATCGTCTAATGCCGATTCAATGTACGCTATATGGTACAGTAGTTTTTCTCTGATCTGCTGTACGGTTTTTCGGACCGAACCTTTTAATTGTCCTACAGAATTCTTTAATGAGTACTCATTTTTGGACTGTATCACGTCCATAACGGCCTCCGCCTGGGAAAGATCGATCCTTCCATTGAGGAATGCACGCTTGGTAAATTCTCCCGGCTCGGCAATAATGGCTCCGTTTTTCAGCACAGTTTCCAGTACCTTTTTCATGGCTAAAACGCCGCCGTGGCAGTCGATTTCTATGGTATCTTCTCCTGTGTATGTCCGTGGTCCGCGCATGGCCATGACCAGCACTTCGTCTACCATTTCTTCGTTATCATAAATATATCCATAATGGATGGTGTGGCTTGGGACGTTTTTCAGAGATTTTTTTCCACCCTTGGAACGGTATACTCCGGATGCGATCTCAAAAGCCTCCGGGCCACTGATCCTGACGATCCCGATTCCCGATGCGCTCATGGCTGTGGAAATCGCAGCAATCGTTGTCTCTTCCATTTTTCACTCTCCTTTGTCAAACGGATAAAAGCATCCGGTTAAACGCAAAAATGTTACTCCGGAAAAGCTTTTTACACGCAAAAAACACGTGTTATTCACGCTTTCACCTAGAATAACATCTTCTGTCAGTTTCCATATTTATAATGCTAGAGCGTGTTTGAAAAAGGCTTTCTGCAAGATGTGCGTCACAATTTGTGGGAGATTTTGCCCGGATGAGGGCGTCGTAGCGGGCTACGACAACCGAATTCGGGTGAAATATACCGCAAAGTGGGGCGTGCAGATTGCAGGAATGATTTTTCAAACAGGTTCTAAGTCATTGAAATGAAAAATAAAGCATACTCTTAAATGAAAAAGCTTTAAGGGGCAGTTATGGGAAATAAAGACGCGGGCAATTTGAGTATGCAGGAGTCAGTTTCACCGGCACAGAACGAGATGTATGCGGATTTTATTGTAAAATATATGGACGATTTTCAGGAAGACCTGGGCGATGTCCCAGGTTTTAGTTTTCAGAAAATAAACGGAATTTACGGGGTAGTTTATGCACCCTTGACAGAAATTGGAAGGTGGAATATCAATACGTATTCCTACAGTTCTATTCCAAAATGTTATACGCATATGGATCTTGGAGGCCTTAGTGCTTCCGGAATTACCCGGCTTCAGGAACAGCCCTACCTTCAGCTGAAAGGAAGCGGAACAGCTGTTGCGGTTGTGGATTCCGGAATTGACTATCGGAATCCGGTTTTTCAGAACGAAATGGGCAGCAGAATCCTCTGTATCTGGGACCAGACCTTACAGGGAGACGGGAAGGAAGTACCTTATGGTCGTGTCTTCTGGAAAAAGGATATTGATCAGGCACTGGCTTCCGGAAATCCTCTTGAAATTGTGCCCTCTGTGGATACGGATGGCCATGGAACCAGAATGGCTGCTATAGCAGCTGGAAATTATTTTCCTGAGGAGAATTTTTCTGGAGCTGCACCAGAAGCTATGCTGATCATTGTGAAAGTGAAGCCTGCGAAAAAATATCTTCGGGAGTTTTATCTTTTCCCTGCAGAAGCGGAGCTTTTCCAGGAAAATGACATTATGATGGGAATGGATTTTGCAGTGCGAATTGCGAATGACAGAAGAATGCCTCTTTCTCTGTGCCTTGGAATTGGCAGCAGCCAGGGGGCACATATCGGGAAAAATCCACTGAGTCTTTATGTGGATTATATTTCCCAGTATTCGCTGATTTCAGTTTCTGTTGCAGCTGGAAATGAGGGAGCGGCAAGACATCATTACGCAGGCCGCCTTACAGAGAGAGAAAACCAGGCATTGGCGGAGCTTCGCGTTGGAAACAAGGAGCCAGGATTTACCATGGAATTCTGGGGCGAGCCGCCAGAAATTTATAATCTTTCTTTGCAGTCTCCTACAGGGGAAATTCTGGATATCAGCGCTTCACTGGGGGCGGTGACGCAGGAATTATCTTTTGTCTTTGTGGAAACAAGGGTGAAGGTAAATTATGTTTCTATTGAGAGGCAGACCGGATATACGCTGGTATATTTTCAATTTATCCAGCCGGTACCTGGAATCTGGCGTATTTTTGTTAGAGGAAGAGATGGGCAGAATGTAGGATTTCATATGTGGCTGCCGGTTCAGGGGCTGATTTCGGAGGAAACCTATTTTCTGGAACCATCGCCTTATAATACAGTGACGGCACCTGGAGATTCACTGGAGAGTATTACCGTGACTGCTTACCAGTATCGTGACAACAGCCTGTATGTCCAGGCAAGCAGAGGCTTTATGCCGGATGGAAATGTAGTTCCACAGGTAGCAGCCCCAGGTGTCCAGATCCGGATACCCCTGTTAAACGGTCTTTACGGAAATGCCTCCGGCACCAGCCTTTCTGCCGCTCAGACTGCCGGTGCGGCTGCACTTTTGTTCGAATGGGCGGTGATACGTGGGAATCAACCCTATTTTACCGGCTCGAGCGTGAAAAATTATATTACACGAGGGGCGGAGCGTGAAGAACGGATGCAGTATCCCAATCGGGACTGGGGATTCGGGAGAATGGATCTTTATCATACATTTGAGTTATTGGCGTGATAAAAATCCTTGATAAAACTTGACACAAAATATTGATTCTTTGTATAATAAACCCATAAAATACGGTGAAAACCTTACGAAGAATGTTTTATCAGAGTAATTGATAGACATAAGAGAAAAGCTGTGAAAATAATCCGATTTAAAAGGAGAAGAATATGAGCCTGAAGATTGAAAAGAAAAATGAAGGAACAAAAGATACTGTAATGCTGTCAGGAAGACTGGACACAACCACAGCTCCTGAATTGGATGTTTTTGCAGAGAAGGAACTGGCAGATACACAGGAACTGGTGCTTGACTTTGCAGATCTTGAGTACATTTCATCTGTTGGTCTGCGTGTGCTTTTGAAATTGCAGAAGGTTATGAATAAAAAAGGAAGTATGAAACTGATCCATGTGGGAGAAGTTGTAAAGGAAGTCTTTGAGATTACAGGGTTTACGGATATTTTAACAATAGAGTGACACGCGCTGCAGGTCTGGCAGGTTTTAGGAGTGGTCAGAGAACTTACCATGTGAGGAACCGGTTCAGCGCGCATTTAATAAAGGAATTCTGTATTTTGTGCAGGATTCTTTTTTACATAGTGCAGGAAAAAAGGTATGGTTACCAGGCGGGATGGCAACAGAAGCCTTGGTAGCGTATGGGAAAGGAGCTGTGAAATTTGAAAAGTATTACAGTGGAAGCAAAGATAGAGAATGTGGATAAAGTTGCGTAATTTGTAAATGAAGTGCTGGAAGAAAAGGAATGTCCGTTGAAGGTTCAGATGCAGCTGGATGTTGCCATAGATGAGATATTTGGAAATATTGCTTATTATGCTTATGGGAAGGGCAGCGGAAATGCCACAATACAAATTGAAATGGAAGATAATCCGCCGAAAATCACATTGATTTTCATAGACCAGGGAATCCCTTATAATCCACTGGAAAACAAAGATCCGGACATTACACTGGACATTGAAGACAGAGAAATTGGCGGACTTGGAATTTTCCTGGTGAAGAAAACCATGGATGAGCTTTCTTATGAATACGTTGACGGACAGAATATTTTAACCATGAAAAAAGAACTGGCATAAGATAAAAAAACGAAACAGATAAATGTTTACAAAAAAAGGATGACTTTTTTGTGAATATTATATCCAAATATTTTGAGCTAACCTAATTGTTTTTGCACGCCTTATTTGGTATACTGTATAAAACAAAAGAAAGCAGGAAAATATTATGAAGAGAGGCAGTATTTTTGAAACGGATGGTATCCCGCGGATACAGGAAGCCCTTCCTCTTGCGTTGCAGCATGTTGTTGCAATGATCGTGGGATGTGTCACCCCTGCCATTATTGTGGCAGGCGCAGCAGGGCTTGAGAATAAGGATCAGGTCATTCTTATTCAGGCAGCTCTGGTAGTTGCTGCGTTGTCTACCTTGCTCCAGCTTTTTCCCATTGGGAAGAAGTACAGGATTGGTTCAGGACTTCCCATCATTATGGGTGTCAGCTTCGCATATGTACCAAGTATGCAGGCCATTGCGGACGGGTACGGAATCGACACCATTTTGGGAGCCCAGATTGTAGGCGGTGTTGTTGCCGTTATCATGGGAATTATGGTAAAAAAGATCAGGGTATTTTTTCCACCTCTGATCACAGGAACAGTGGTATTTACCATCGGACTTTCCCTGTATCCCACTGCGATCAACTACATGGCTGGTGGAACCTCTAATCCGGATTATGGCTCCTGGCAGAACTGGCTGGTGGCTTTCTTTACCCTTGCAGTGGTAACGGTCCTGAACCACTTTGGAAAAGGAATCTGGAAGCTTTCTTCTATTCTGATTGGTATGCTGGCCGGATATGTGGTATCCATTCCATTCGGAATGGTGGATCTTTCAAGCGTGGGTAAGGCAAGTGTGTTCCAGGTACCACAGCCGTTGCACTTCGGAGTGCATTTTGAGATTTCTGCATGTGTAGCCATCGGACTGCTTTTTGCAATTAACTCGATTCAGGCAATTGGTGACTACTCTGCAACTACCATCGGTGCTATGAACCGGACTCCCAAGGATTCAGAGCTTCAGGGTGGTATTGTAGCTTATGGTATTACCAATATTCTTGGAGCCCTGTTCGGAGGACTTCCAACTGCAACATACAGCCAGAACGTTGGTATTGTTACCACGACCAAGGTTATCAACCGCTGGGTTCTGGGACTGGCAGCTGCGTTCCTTGGAATTGCCGGATTTGTGCCGAAATTTTCAGCACTTCTGACCACGATTCCCCAGTGCGTATTGGGTGGTGCCACAGTTTCCGTATTTGCATCTATTGCTATGACAGGTATGAAGTTGGTGGCTTCTGCAGAGATGGATTACCGTAATTCCTCCATTGTAGGTCTGGCTGCAGCACTTGGTGTGGGCGTTTCCCAGGCAAATGCAGCACTTGCTACACTTCCTGCATGGGTGACTACCATTTTCGGGAAATCTCCGGTTGTGCTGGCAACGATCATAGCAGTCTGTCTGAACCTGATCCTGCCCAAGTCAAGGGATGAGGAGAAAGAAGAGAAAATTTATGACAGCCAGGTTCAGGAGAAACTGGAAGAAGATCATAAGATGTTTGAAAATGATCAGAAATAAGGCAGAAGGAATCATGGATTTTTGCTGATTGTGTGAAAAATAAAAAAAGTAAGAACTCCTTTATTC
>OKRW01000777.1_pt1 | contig 30581 bp, 20 predicted proteins | sample 1601151 | NCBI WGS metagenome assembly OKRW01 (sample SAMEA3541471, study PRJEB24748) | human gut metagenome | biome: human gut; feature: human-associated habitat; material: faeces | place: China | collected 2012 | reverse complement strand
ATCGCTTGCTGAACTGCGGAGCGCGACGAGCTGCTTTGAGACCGTATTTCTTACGCTCTTTCATGCGCGGATCGCGGGTGAGATAACCGGCGGCCTTGAGCGTGCCGCGGTAGTTCTCGTCGACCTTGAGCAGGGCGCGGGCGATGCCGTGACGGATCGCGCCGGCCTGACCGGTCATGCCGCCGCCGACGACGGTGGCTTCAACGTCAAACTTCTCGGCCGTCTCGGTGGCGGCGAGAGGCTGACGGACGATGAGCTTCAGAGTCTCGAGACCGAAGTACTCGTCCAGCGTGCGGCCGTTGATGGTGATGCTGCCGCTGCCGTTGGGGATGAGGTGGACACGGGCGGTGGAGGATTTCCGACGGCCGGTGCCGTAAGCGTAGGGACGCTTGCTCTGATAGGTAGCCATTCTAAAATTTCCTCCTTTCCTTATTCGACCGTCCAGACTTCGGGCTTCTGCGCGGCGTGCTTGTGCTCATTGCCGGCAAAGACCTTCAGACGACGGAGCTGCCATTTCTGGGTGGGGTTCTTCGCCAGCATGCCGCGGACGGCGAGCGTCATGGCGAGAGTGGGGCGGGTCGCCATCAGGCGATCGTAACGGGTCTCCTTGAGACCGCCGGCGTAACCGGAGTGGGTGCGGTAGTACTTCTGGGTGAGCTTGTTGCCGGTGAGAACGGCGTCCTTCGCATTGATGATGATGACGAAGTCACCGCAGTCGACGTGCGGCGTGTAGTCGACCTTGCGCTTGCCGCGCAGCAGGTCGGCGGCGAGAGCGGCGGTCTTGCCCAGGGGCTTGCCGGCCGCATCGAGAACGTACCACTTGCGGACGACGTCCTCTTTTCTGACCATCGTAGTGGACATTGATGTGCCTCCAATATCATTGTTTTTTCTTGCTTTTTCAAGGCGCGGCGGGTACAATATACCCTCAAGACGCGCTCTATTTTTATAGCACAGCGCTCCTTCGGTGTCAACCCCTGTTTTCCAAGATTTTTATTTACGGCGGGGCAAGCTCGCAAATGCTCCGTTTTGCTCGCAAATGCTCCGTTTTTCTCCGTTTCGATTTTTAATTTTTGAGGTGCGAACTATGGATTCTCTCAATGCGTTTACCGGCGTTGTGCGCCGGTGCGTGGACGATTACGGCATGATCTCCCCCGGCGACCGCATCGCCGTGGGCATTTCCGGCGGCAAGGATTCGCTCGTGCTGCTCGCCGCGCTCGCGTATCTGCGGCGGTATTACCCTGCGCCGTTCGAGCTGGAGGGCATCACCATCGATACCGGCTTCCCCGGCATGGACTTTTCCGGTGTGGAAAAAATGTGCGAGGAGCTCGGCGTGCCGTATACCCGCGTGCCGACGGATATCCGCGAGATCGTGTTTGACGCCCGGCAGGAGGAGAACCCGTGCTCGCTCTGCTCGAAAATGCGGCGCGGCGCGCTGAACACCACGATGAAGGAGCACGGCTGCAACAAGCTCGCGCTCGGCCACCACTTTGACGACGCCGTGGAGACGTTTATGATGTCGCTCGTGTTTGAGGGGCGGCTCAACTGCTTCAAGCCGGTGACGTATATGTCCCGCGCGGACGTGACGCAGATCCGCCCGCTTCTGTACATCGGCGAGCAGCGCAGCGCGAATCTCGCCGGACAGCTCGAGCTGCCGGTCGTGAAGAGCACCTGCCCGATGGATCACACGTCCAAGCGGCAGGAGATCAAGGATCTGTTCACGACGCTCTCGGCACAGTACCCGGATGTGCGCAGCAAGGTATTCGGCGCGATGCAGCGCCTGCCGCTCGACGGCTGGGGCCCCGCGCCGCACGAGCGCGTCAAAACGCGCGAGAGAAAAAAAGAGGAATAACCCTGCGGGGTCTATAATATAATAGTATAGGGGAATATGCCCTCTCGGCTGCCGAGAGGGCATTTTAAATCGCTTCCGGCAATACCGGGGGAACCACAAGGTATAGTGGTTTCTGCGATAAGCAATCACTACCTGTACAAAATGTTAAAAACTGTTAAGAGTTAGTTACAAATAATGAAATGTTACGTAAACCTATGGAAAAATTCCCCGGCATCGTGTAGAATGAAAACAACATAGTGGAATAACTATACCCATACGCAGAAAAACCCTGTTCCGGCACAGAAAAAATCCGTACATTTTCTCCCGAAATTGTCCGACAACGAGGGAGAGGTAAGTGAAAACAGGAGGACTGTATGAAAAAGAGGAATCTGATCGCCCTGCTGATGGCAGTGTGCATGATGTTCTCCCTGCTCCCGGTGAACGCGATCGCCGTTGGAGACGAGGGGACCATCCCGGCAGAGGAAACGCTTCTTTCCGAAAATGGAAACGATTCCGCGCCGGCTGGCAGCACCAACCCCGCCGGAGACAAAGACTCCATTCCGGACACAGGCGATAAGCCCAGTGCGGCGGAAGAGCCTGGCAAGGATGAAGAGTCCGGCAAGGACGAAGAGCCCGCGAAGAGCGAAGAGTCCGGCAAGGACGAAGAGCCCGCGAAGGGCGAAGAGTCCGGCAAGGATGAAGAGCCCGGCAAGGACGAAGAGCCCGGCAAGGACGAAGAGCCCGGCAAGGACGAAGAATCCGCGAAGGGCGAAGAGGGCGGCGAGACAAACGTTGCCCCCATGAGAGTTGTCCGGCCGGATACGGACAAATACCTCACCTACGTCTTTCGGGTAGACGGCGCGGAAGTCTCGCGCCAGATCGTCAAGAAGGGCGACACGCTCTATCAGCCCAATTCCCCCGTGAAGGACGGCTATAAATTCACCGGCTGGTTCGTCGGCGCGTCCGAGCTCGCCTTCGGTACCGTGGGCGAGATCAGCGAATCGGCGCAGATCAACGTGGATGCCGGATTCACGGAAGTGCTGTACGTGTTCTTTGCCGACACGAACGGCCGCATCGTCCATACCAAAGAGGGCGTGAAAGACGACGTGATCAAGACTGACGATGTGACCTACGGTCTTGAGAACACAACGGACGCGATCACTGGCTGGTATCTGGAACGCAGCTACCAGACCCGCGTCAACTCCGTCACGCTGGACAAAGAGAATATCACCGTGTACGCCAAGGTCGAACCGGGCCACTGGCTCTACTTCAATTCCGACGGCGGTACATATGTCGCGCCCCAGTTCTACAGCGCAACCGCAACCACGGCAGCTCCCAATGTGGAGATGACGAAGCCCGGCTATACATTCGGCTACTGGGAATACAACGGAGCGCAGTTCAACTTCGGCAGCCCACTGACGGAGAACATCACGCTCAAGGCGCACTGGAACGCCAGTGCCAACACGCAGTACACCGTCATCCACTGGCAGGAGAATGCCGACGATGATGATTACTCTTACGTGGAAAATGAAACGCTGAAAGGTACGACCGGCACGCAGACGAGCGCCAGCGCCAAGAGCTACACCGGCTTCACCCCCCAGACGATCTCGCAGGAAACCATCAAAGGCGATGGCTCCACCATCGTCAACGTATACTACAAGCGCAACGTATACGAGGTGAAGTTCTACGAACGCAGCGGAGGTAATTGGGCCGAGATCAGCAGCCTCACGATTTCTGCTAAGTACGGCGCGAATATCCGCGACAAGTGGCCTACATATAACGGCAGTAATACGTGGTCTACAACAAGCTCGTACAGTTGGAGCGGCGGTCTTCAAGGCCCCTATCAGGTCAACATCGATACGATGCCGCTGAACGGCGCCAAGTTCTACGGACCGAAAACCGGGAGCGGCTCGGAAACGGCGTACTATTATGTCGAAGTTCTGCCCGGTGAGAGCGGAACGACCACTGTCGGCGGCAAGACCTACAAGCTGCATCATTCTGACACTTCCCCCGGCACCGGCTACACGGTCACTAGCGAGGATCAGTATCCCATCACCGGCTTCACGTTCAACTCCGGTGTCAGCACAGAGACCGGCAGCCGCTACAACAATGCCAAATTCTATTACACACGCAACAGCTACAATGTGGTGTACATAAGCGGCGGTCAGACGGCAAACACCGTAACAATAAGTATGAGCAGGGCTTGACCGGCGCAGGAAGCTATACGCCGGCGACCAAGCCGGTAGGCATGGAAGTCTACACGTTCGGCGGCTGGTATGAAGATCCCACCTTGACAAAGGTATACGACTTTGACAGCAAGACCATGCCCGCCAACAACATCACCGTCTATGCCAAGTGGGTAGCGCCGACAGTCCCCGGCGTTGCCTACATCACCATGGAAGGAACCGGCGGACAGAATCTCACCATCCCCTACGGCGGCACCATCGACGAGAACGATCTCCCCGAACCGCAGAAGCCGGAGGGCGAAGGCTGGACATTTGTCGGCTGGGCGACGAAGAACGGCGATACTTACACGCCCTTCAACTTCAGCACCAAAATTTACGACAATATCGAGCTTTACCCCTACTATACCAACAAGAACAGCTACACAGTGACATATACTGACGGCAAGGATACTGTCACGGATATGAAGCGCTATGCCTCGGGTGCGCACGCCGACGTGCAGGCCAACTCCTTCGCCGCGCCCGAGGGCAAGGTGTTCCTCGGCTGGGCAGAGAGAGACGGCGGCACTGTCAAATACCAGCCCAACGACGACATCAAGATCACCGGCAATATCACGCTTTACGCCGTTTGGGGCGATAAGGATGCGGTCGTTTCCCTGACCTATAAGGCCAACGGCGGCAGCGGCGCGGACCACGTCGAAAAAGAGATCGTCAATAACGGTCTTGTGACGCTCTGGGACGGCAGCGGCTTCTCCCGCACCGGCTATACCCTCGTCGGGTGGAGCACCGATCCGAACGCCACCAGTGCGGAATATAAGACCGGCAGCACCGCCCGCGTGGACAGCACCGGGGACAATATCCTCTACGCTGTGTGGAAGGCGAACGAGAATACTGCCTATAAGGTCGAGTTCTACTGCGAGCAGACCGACAGTACCTACACGCTCGCAAAGACTGAGCATCGCACCGGCACGACGGACACCACCGTTTCCGTCACCGATACAGACAAGGGATACGGCGTGCCCGCGCATGTGTACGATGCGGCCAATGCGAACAACGTCGAATCCGGCCCCGTGGCCGCGAACGGCTCGCTGACGCTGAAGCTGTACTTCAAGCGCAACACCGCGGAGTACACCATCCACCATTACCTCAAGGGTACGGAAGTGAAGGTCGCTCCCGACCAGACCGGCACCATGACGATCGGCGATACGCTGACGGCGAGCGCCTCGACCGCGCTGGGTGCGGAATATGCGTCGGCGCATGCGAACAGCTACTCCCCCAGCCAGTCGCTGGAAATGAAAGCGGCGGGGAACGTCATCACCGTTTATTACACCGTTCCTCTGACGATCACCGCAGAAAACGCGAGCAGAGCCTACAACGCCCGGCCGCTCACGCAGCCGGACTTCAAGGTCGAGGGCCTTGTCAACGGCGATCAGAAGACGGATATCACCCTCTCCATGACGAAGGAGAGCACCATCACCAATGTCGGCAGCGTGCCGAACGTCATCGATACGACCACCGTCCGGTTCAAGGGCGGCGTGCTGCCCGGCGGCTACTATGAACTGCCGACCTATCAGCCCGGCACGCTGACGATCACGCCGAACACCGACGAAGTGACTGTCACCATCACCGGCAACCATAACACCCGGGTCTATAACGGCAGCGAGCAGTCCGTCACGGGCTACACGACGGACGTCGGCGAGAAGACCATTACCGTCGCGCTGAAGGAAGGCTCCAAGGCGGAAGCGAAGGGCATGAACGCCGGCAAGTACGACATGGGTCTGACGAAGGATAACTTCACGGTCACGTCCCAGAACTACAGCAACATCAAGGTCGTTGTGGTGGACGGCTATCTGAAGATCGATCCGATCACCGAGAAAGTTACCGTCACCGTCACCGAGAAATCCGACACCGTCACCTATGACGGGAAGGAGCACACCGTCACGGGCTACAAGTCCATATCGGCGGACAACACGCTCTACGACGTGACCACCAGCGTCCGTGCGACCGAGACCGCGGCGTGGACGGCGAAGGGAACGTATGTCGGCACCTACCATGTCGGCATCGAACCCAGTGACTTTAAGAACACCAGCGGCAACTTCACGAACGTCGAGTTCGTGATCGTGGACGGCGATCTGGTCATCACCCCGGCGAGCGTTGCCATTGTGAAGATCGCGGGCAACACGAAGACCGTCACCTACAACGGCGAGGTGCAGTCCGTCGAGGGCTACACCGTCACGAGCAACCCGGCGAACGCGACCGTAACGCTCGTCGGCGAGGCCGTCGCTTCCGGCACGGACGCGAACACCTACCCGATGGGCCTCAAGCCCTCCGACTTCACCGCGACTTCCCCGAACTATGATAAAGTCACCATCGAAGTGACGGACGGCTATCTGAAGATCGATCCGATCGCCGATAAGGTCACCGTCACCGTCACCGAGAAGTCCGGCTCCGCCGTGTATGACGGGCAGGAGCACTCCGTCACCGGCTATGAGACCATGACGGCGGACAACACGCTCTACGACGTGAAGAAGAACGTCGCCGAAACGCAGACCGCGGCGTGGACGGCGAAGGGAACGGATGTCGGCGAGTACCCGGTGGGCATCGAAGCATCCGACTTTGAGAACACGAGCGTCAACTTCACGAACGTCGAGTTCGTGGTCGTGGACGGCGCGCTGAACATCACTCCGGCGGAAAACATCATTGTGAAGATCGCGGGCAGCACGAAGACCGTCATCTATGACGGCACCGAGCAGACCGTCGAGGGCTACACCGTCACGAGCAATCCTGCGGACGCGACCGTGACGCTCGTCGGCGAGGCCGTCGCCTCCGGCACGGACGCGAATACCTACCCGATGGGGCTCAAGCCCTCCGACTTTACCGCGACTTCCCCGAACTACAAGAAAATCACCATCGAAGTGACGGACGGCTGGCTCAAGATCGATCCGATCGCCGATAAGGTCACCGTGACCGTCACCGAGAACTCCGCCGCCGTCACCTATGACGGCACGGAGCACTCCGTCACCGGCTACAAGTCCATGACCGCGGACAACACGCTCTACGACGTGGAGAAGAACGTCGCCGAGAAGCCGACCAAGGCGTGGACGGCGAAAGGGACCGACGCGGGCGAATACCCGGTCGGCATCGTCTCCGGCGACTTTGAGAACACGAGCGTCAACTTCACGAACGTCGAGTTCGTGATCGTGGACGGCACGCTGAAGATCGACCCCGTCAGCGACAAGGTCACCGTCACCATCACCGAGAACGCCGATACGGTCATTTACGACACGAAGGAGCACTCCGTCACGGGCTACAAGTCCATGACCGCGGATAACGCGCTCTACGACGTGAAGAAGAACGTCGCCGAGACCTCGACCGAGGCGTGGACGGCGAAGGGAACGGATGTCGGCGAATACCCGGTGGGCATCAAAGCGGGCGACTTTGAGAACACCAGCGGCAACTTTACGAACGTCGAGTTCGTGATCGTGGACGGTGCGCTGAAGATCGCCCCGGCGGAGAGCATCGTCGTGAAGATCGCGGGCAACACGAAGACCGTCACTTACAACGGCGAGGAGCAGTCCGTCGAGGGCTACACCGTCACGAGCAACCCCGCCAATGCGGATGTAACGCTCGTCGGCAAGGCCGTCGCCGCCGGCACGGACGCCGACACCTACCCGATGGGTCTCACCGCCGCGGACTTCACCGCGACTTCCCCGAACTATGAGACCGTCGTTATCGAAGTGAAGGACGGCTGGCTGAAGATCAATCCCGTCAGCGACAAGGTCACCGTCACCGTGACCGAGAAGTCCGATTCCGTCGTCTACGACGGGCAGGAGCACTCCGTCACCGGCTACGAGACCATGGCGGCGGACAACGCGCTCTATAACACCGCGGACGTCGCCGAAACGCCGACCGACGCTTGGACGGCGAAGGGAACGAACGCCGGCAAGTACCAGGTCGGCATCAAGTCCGGAGACTTCAAGAACACGAGCGTCAACTTCACGAACGTCGCGTTCGTGATCGTGGACGGCGAGCTGGAGATCACCCCGGTCACCGATAAGGTCACCGTCACCGTCGTGGAGAAGTCCGACAACGTCACCTATGACGCCGCGGAGCACTCCATCACGGGCTACGAGACCATGACCGCCGACAACGCCCTCTACGACATCGCCAATGTCGCCGAAACGCCGACCGCGGCGTGGACGGCGAAGGGTACGGAAGCGGGCGAGTACCCGGTGGGCATCGTTTCCGGAGACTTTAAGAACACCAGTAAAAACTTCGCGAACGTCGAGTTCGTGATCGTGGACGGTGCTCTTACCATCACGACGGACGACACCGAGGTCGTCGTCACCGTCACCGGCAATACGAAGACCGTCGTTTACGACGGCACCGAGCACTCCGTCGAGGGCTACACGGTGGACGTGAACGGCCTGCCCATCACCGTGACGCCGAAGGCCGGAACCGAGGCGAAGGCCAGCGGCACGAACGCCGGCACCTACTACATGGGGCTGACGGCGGACGACTTCACCGCGGAATCGAATAACTACAGCAACATCAGGATCGCCGTGACCGACGGCTGGCTCAAGATCGACCCGATCACCGACAAGGTCACCGTCACCATCACCGAGAACGCCGACACCGTCGAGTATGACGGCAAGGAGCACTCCGTCACGGGCTATGCGTCCATAGTTTCCGATCACGCTCTCTACGACGTTGCGAACGTCGCCGAGACACCGACCGATGCGTGGACAGCGAAGGGCACCGACGCCGGCACCTACCCCGTCGGCATCAAGTCCGGAGACTTCAGGAACACCAGCGGCAACTTCACGAACGTGGAATTCGTGATCGAGGACGGCGAGCTCGTCATCACGCGCCGCGGCGAGAATCCGGGAAGCCCGGTAACGCTCCGCGCGGATGACAGCACCGTGATGTTCGACGGCGATTACCACGGCTATGTCGGCCACATCGCGACCAACCTTGCCGAGGGCCACAGCGTCCGCAGCGTGAAGAGCGACTTCACCGCGCGCAACGTGGGCCGCTACGAGGATAAGATCGACCTGCACGACGCCATCATCGTGGATGCCGACGGCAAGGACGTGACGCGCAACTATGTGCTTACCTACCAGCCCGGCACGCTGGAGATCACGCCGTTCGAGGGCGAGGTCGTCGTTACTGTCACCGGCAACACCGGTCTCTTCCGCTATGACGGCAAGATCCACACCGTTGAAGGGTATACCTTGGAAGCGACCGTGCCGTTCTTCACCGAGGACGACATCCGCTTCACCGGTGACGCCACCATCAGCGAGGTCCGCCCCGGCGATTATGTGATGAATCTGAAGGATGAGGAATTCTCCGCGGCGAACGATAACTTCACCAGCGTGAAGTTCGTCGTCATCGACGGCAGCATGCGCATCTATACCGTGCGCTACACCGTCGCGTGGATGTTCGACACCGACCAGATGCTCACCGGCGATTCTCCGAACCGCTACTTCACCTCCATGGCAAATTACATCGACCGCTCGGACATCTCCCTCGTGCTCCACAGCGGCAACGTTGTGGCGGACGCCGGAGCGCAGAGCCAGTGGGATGTGTTCAACAACGCGATGCAGCCGCTCTATGACGATGAGGAAGTGGACGTTCTCATGATCGCCGCAGAGAAGGAAGCCGCCTCCGGCAGCCTGTTCCTGCAGCAGCCGGTCCGCGAGGACTTCAAGGAGGAAGACCTCTTTGAAAACGGCAAGGGCTTCGTCCGCCGCTTCAACATCGGCGAGAAGAGCGTCATCCTCGTCGGTCTCGGCGCGGACGCCATGACCGAAGAGGGCTACAAGTGGGCGCGCGAGAAGTTCAACTCCGACAAGGACGCCTCCGGTATCCTGCTCGTGAACAACTACCTGCTCGAGGATATGAGAAAGCCCGATAAGATCGACGAGCGCGCTCTCGATCTGGAGAAGAACGTCGTCAAGGCGTGCTCCAACGTGCGCATGGTCCTCAGCAGCAGCGGCGGCTACTCCAGCCACTACGAGTTCTATTACGGCGAGCGCAAGGTGATCGCCATCAACTCGGACATCGAAGCGGCGGCCAAGGCGGGCTACTTCACGCAGCTCACCTTCAACGAGGATCTCAACATCCTCAGCGTCACCAACCTCTGCCCGTACACCTACGACTTCGTGTATAACGAGAGACAGGCGTATAAGGAGTGCTATGTGCTGAACAACGTGCTCTGAGACCTCGCGGGACGAACGTCCCAAACCCCATAAGCAAAACGATCCCCGGCGGGCATGCCCGCCGGGGATCTTCCTATGAAAAAACTTTCCGCAAAAAAAGCTGTCAACGGGAAACGTCCCCGTTGACAACTTTATTGCGTCATGCCGTGGCTGCGCTCTCCTGCATCGCGCGGAGAGTCCGGGCGATCAGCGTGTCCGGCTCCCGGCCCGGCATGGCCGCGCCGAGCAGCCCGGTCAGCTCGTCGGCGGCATAGAGCACCTTTTCCGTTTCGTGCTCCGGTGTCGGGAATATCTGGATATCGCGCCTTTCGGAAAGTAAAAGGGAGACTGCTGTGGAAGGCAGCCTCCCTGCGTTGTATTTCTCAGTCCGCGAACAGCGGCGTGGAGAGATAGCGGTCGCCGGTATCCGGCAGCAGGGCGACGATGGTCTTGCCCTTGTTCTCCGGCCGCTTCGCCAGCTCGATCGCGGCCCACACGGCGGCGCCGGAGGAAATGCCCACCAGCACGCCCTCCTTCCGGCCTACCAGACGTCCGGCGGCGAAGGCGTCCTCGTTCTCTACGGGAATGACCTCATCATAAACCTTCGTGTCCAGCACGTCGGGGACAAAGCCGGCGCCGATGCCCTGGATCTTGTGGCTTCCGGCCACGCCCTTGCTCAGAACGGGGGAGGAGGCCGGCTCCACGGCAACGATCTTCACATGGGGGTTCCGGCTCTTCAGATATTCGCCGACGCCGGTGACCGTGCCGCCCGTGCCGACGCCCGCCACAAAGATGTCCACCTTGCCGTCGGTGTCCTCCCAGATCTCCGGGCCGGTGGTCGCGCGGTGAACGGCGGGGTTGGCCGGGTTCACAAACTGGCCGGGGATAAAGCTGTTCGGGATCTCCCTGGAAAGCTCGTCCGCCTTGGCGATCGCGCCCTTCATGCCCTTGGCTCCCTCGGTGAGCACGAGCTCCGCGCCGTAGGCCTTCATCAGCTGGCGGCGCTCCACGCTCATGGTCTCCGGCATGACGATGATGATGCGGTAGCCGCGGGCGGCGGCCACGGAAGCCAGACCGATGCCCGTGTTGCCGGAGGTCGGCTCAATGATCACGGAGCCGGGCTTCAGCAGGCCCTTCTGCTCCGCGTCGTCGATCATCGCCTTGGCGATGCGGTCCTTTACGCTTCCGGCGGGGTTGAAGTACTCCAGCTTGCCCAGCACCCTGGCCTCCAGACCTTCGGACTTTTCAATATGTACCAGCTCCAGCAGCGGAGTCTTGCCGATCAGCTGGTCGGCAGATGTATAGATCTTACGCATGGATCGTTCCTCCTGAATATTTTATGTTGTTATCGGGTGTTCCGGTGTGCATAGGTGCCCGGCAACATCGGAGGGCCATGGAAAAGCGCATTTCAATACCAACCTTTCTTGTAGGTTTGTGCGGATTATAAATCGCCGCCGCGCATTTGTCAATAGTAAAAGGAAGATTTTTTGTTGATTTACCTACTTCCCTGCTATATAATAGGATTTATACACAAGGGAGGAACGGAAAATGCTGATCTCAACCAAAGGGCGGTACGCGCTTCGGGTCATGGTCGATCTGGCCGAGCATTCGACGGACGGATTCATTCCTCTGAAGATGATCGCGGCACGGCAGAATATCTCCGAAAAGTATCTGGAGAACATCATCAAGCTGCTCGTGAGAGCAAAGCTGCTGACCGGCGTGCGGGGAAAGGGCGGCGGATACCGCCTGACAAAAGCGCCGGAGCAATATACGGTTGGGGACATTCTGCGTATGACGGAGGATTCGCTGGCGCCCGTCTCCTGTCTGGAGCCCGGCGCGGCGGCGTGCTCCCGCGCGGCGGAATGCCGCACGCTTTCCCTGTGGAAGGGGCTGGACAAAGTCATCAACGATTATCTGGATAAGTTCTCGCTCGCCGATCTGATGCACAACGATCCCGGCGGATACGATTATATTATTTGAGCGGAAACGAAAAGATGCCCGCCCGTGAGTTGTCCTCACGGGCGGGCATACGTTTATAATTTTAAAATGGGCCTCTGCCCTGTCATGCCGGCATGTTCACGATCCCCGCGAAGAGGATCTCGCCGCTCTCGCCGGTGACGGCGAAGAGGAACGGCCGGTCGAGCGTGAACTCGACACGCTCATCCGGCGGCAAGGCGGCTCCGCACGCGACCATCACGGTGTAGGCCGCCGCAACAACGCCCTCCTCGTCAATGGTGACGCGCGCGGCGTGCTTGGCCTGTGAAAGGAAAATGCTGTCGGCATAGTCGGTGAGCGGGGAGAAGTCGGCCTTGCCCGCGTCAAACACATCCGTCACGCCGAGCGCGCGCAGCGCGCCGGAAAGGTCGGTATCAGCGGAAACGTCAAATTTCGGCACGGAGAGATCAATGGTCATATACTTGCTCTCGGCGCTCTCCGGCGAGAGAAAGAAATCGACCGCGCTGCCGTCGGAGAGCAGCGCCTCCGGCGTCACGCCCTCGTCCGGCAGCAGGAACCACATCGTGCCGCTGCCCTCGAGATATTTGCCGACGGCGGCAAAGTTATCGGCGGCGTAGTACGTGCTCTCCATGGTTTCGTGCATGAATTTGTGCGTCACGTCGCCGTCCGGCGCGTGGAATACGCCGTCCGTCGTGGCGCTCTTTGAAAACTCGCTGCCCCACTTCGCGCGGAAGTATATGGTCGAGGCGAGCGCAATCACCGTATCCGGCGCGAGCGAAAGACCGTCGGCGCTGTCCTTCAAAAGGCCGCCCGTCTGCTCGTTGATCCAGCGGCGGAGCGCTTCGTTGAACGCCTCGGAGCCCATCTCGCCGCGGTAGGCGGAGGCATAGTAGCTGTCCGCGAGGCGCGCGAGGGTGTTGGAATTGTAGTCCATGCTGTCGGAGAGCCAGAGCGAGTCGGCAAGGATGCTCGTCACCGCGCCGTCGTTCTGGTAGTTGGCCGCCCAGACGTTCCCGGCGGTCTTGCGCAGGGACTCAATGCTGTCCGCGCCGAGCAGGGAGAGGATCTGCGCGCGAGTGTCCCCGTCCGTGACCTCCGCGAGCATCGAGAGCGCCATATACACGTTCACCGGCGAGCACACGGCGTTTTTGCCGTCCGCGCCCGAGAGCAGCGCGGGCAGCGCCGCGCGGACATAATCGTCGAGCGCGCCATCGACCGACGAGGCCGCGGTGTTCCGTGCCCGGCGGTCGGCGCTCCAGGCATCGTACGCCGCTTCGTACTTCGCGCCGGAGTACTTCGCTTCGTTCGGATACGGCGCGCTTTCCGGGTAGGTCGCCTCGGCAAGAGCAAAGGCGTTTGTGCCGCCGCACGCGGCAAGGGAGAAGAGCGCAGAAAGCGCAAGCAAAAGGGCGATAAGGCGTTTCATAATGTTTCCTCCTTTGAGAGTGCTTCTATCCTTTGGACGCGCGGCATAGGAAAAAAGTTCCCGCCGCTTGTGCGTATTGCGGGGGATGTGGTATACTCAATACAGGAAGTGAGAAAACCCCTCAGTCAGCCTGCGGCTGCCAGCCCCCCTGTTAGGGGGGCCAAGATAGTTTTCGGATGCCCCACTTGCCTCCCCTAATAGGGAAGGTGGATTTTGCCGAAGGCAAAAGACGGAGAGGTTCCCCGCCGCCGCGGTCAATGCAAAGGAGAAACCATGAACGACGCCGAAAAAAAACCGGAGCTGCAGGGCAAGCTGCGCGAATTTCTCGTGATGCGCAATCTTTACGAGGCCGCCGCGCGCCAGCTCACGCTGAAATTTGAAATTCTAAACGACGAATTCAGCGTCCTCTATGCGCGCAACCCGATCCACCACATCGAAAGCCGCGTGAAAACGCCGGAGAGCATCGCCGCGAAGCTGATGAAAAAGGGCCTGCCGGTCTCCATCGAGACGGCGCGCGAGCATGTGAACGACATCGCGGGCGTGCGCGTGGTGTGCAGCTACATCGACGATGTCTACCGCGTTGCCGAAATGCTCGAGCGGCAGAAGGATATTGAGATCGTCAAGCGGCAGGACTATATCAAAACGCCGAATTATAACGGCTACCGCTCGCTCCATCTCGATATCCGTGTGCCGGTGTATCTCTCCGACCGGACGGAGTACGTCGTGGCCGAGATCCAGATCCGCACGATCGCTATGGACTTCTGGGCGAGCCTTGAGCACGATATCCGGTATAAGGCCGACAAATCCCGCCTGCCGGAGGGCATCAACGAGGAAATGCTCGCCGTCTCCGGCAAGATCGCCGACATCGACCGCCAGATGCAGGACATGTACCTCCGCATCCGCGCCGCCGAAACGGAAAAGGACGAATAACAAAAAAGCGGAGCCGCGGAGGAATTTTTCCCCCGCGGCTCCATTCGTTTATACCGTTTATTCCGCGATCTCCGCGTCCAGCAGATCGAGGATCGCCTGGTCAGCGCTCCAGAAATACGCGCTCTCGCCGAGGACTTCGGTGATCCCGGCGCGGTCAAAGTACCGCCGGACGTTTTCGCTCATGCCGCAGCAGGCCACGGTCTTGCCCTGTGCGAGAAGGCTCTGGCACAGCTCGAGGATCGCCTGTGCGCCGGACACGTCCACGCTCGGCATGCCGCGCATCGAGAGGATCACGTGGTCGTAGGCGGGCATCTCCGCCATACGGTGGTTGAACTCGTCCACTGCGCCGAAGAACAGCGCGCCCGTCACATACGCCACGCCCGCCGATTCGAGGATCGGCGGCTTGCCGTCGATGGCGCGGAGCTTGTTCGTGTCGATGGCCGAAAAGCTCACGCGGATCTGACTGGACTTGGCCATATACAAAATGGCGGAGTAGACAACGCCGAGCAGGATGGCGACCGTGAGATCGAACACGACCGTTGCGATCATCGTGAGCAGAAACTGGCTGATGCCGGATTTGAATTTGTGGCGGAACACATAGCGGATGCCCGCCCAGTCGTTCATGCGCCATGCCGTGACCATGAGCACGCCCGCGAGCGCCGAGAGCGGCAGCCGCGCCATCACGCCGCCGAGCAAGAACATGGACGCGAGCAGAAACACCGAGTGAAAAACGCTCGTCAGCCGGGTCTGCTGGCCGGACTTGACCGCCACGCTCGTGCGGGCGATCGCTGCCGTAGCGGGCACGCCGCCGAAGAGCGGCAGCAGAATGTTGCCGACGCCCTGCGCGATCAGCTCCTGATCGGCATTGAATTCCTCACCCTTCATGCGCGAGGCGGAAGCGCCGCACAGAAGGCTTTCGATCATGCCGAGCGCCGCGATCGTCACGATGGGCGAGAGCAGGTCTTTGACCATCGAGAAGCTGAGCGACGAAAGATCCAGCCGGTCGGCGAGCAGCAGCGTGCGGGGAATGTCGCCGACGGTGGCGAGAGAATCCATATGGAACACGACCGCGACGATGGCGGCCACGATGATGCCGACGAGCGAGCCGGGGACGCGCGCGCCCCACTTTTTCGGCCATACGACCATGACCGCCACGACGAGCAGCCCGATGAGCGCCGCCTGCCAGTTCACATGGAACCCGAGCCGCCCGTAGGAGAGCAGCTTTTCTATGTTCGTCAGACCCTCGGACGTCGTGCCGAAGAAATTGTCGATCTGGCCGAGCGCGATGATGATCGCAATGCCGGACGTAAAGCCCATAATGACGGGCATCGGGATGAAGCTGATGAGCCGTCCCAGCCGCAGCACACCGGCGATGAGCAGCAATACACCGGCGGCAAAGCACGCGAAGAACACGCCCTGCAGCCCATGCGCCGCCACGATGCCGACGAGCACGGCGCTCATAGCACCGGTCGGGCCGGAGATCTGGAACGACGCGCCGCCGAGCAGCGCGATCACGATACCGGCGACGATGGCCGTAACAAGGCCCGCCGCGGCGGAAGCGCCGGACGAAACGCCGAACGCGAGCGCGAGCGGCAGCGCCACGGCGCACACCGTGAGACCGGCGAGAATGTCCTTCACCAGCTTCGCGGCGTTGTAGCCGGAAAACTCTCTCTTTACTCCGGCAAAAAACGAAGAAAACACGATGATTCCTCCCCCAAAAAAGACGTACCTGCCCACTATACGCCCCAAACCGCCTGTTCGCAATAGAAAAAATAAACATTCTGTACTTTTTTGAAAAATAATAGCAAAAATGTTGGACAAATAGGAGGATCATATAAAGAAGATATGAATGCAGCCGTCCGCCGCGGGAACATACGGCATGGGCATTTCCGGCGGCAGCGACTGCCGCGGCACACGCAAAACGCACATCTCCATGGGCACGGGCTGCGGCGATCTCGCAATACCTTACTCGGCGCTTGAGGAGCTCAGAAAGCTGCGATGAAAAACCTCCCCTGTGTAAATGTTCCCCGCTTTCCCGGAAGGAAAGCGGGGAACATTTTTATGCGCCGAAGAGGGGCAGCGCTTCGATGGCGCGGGTGATGCGTTCGTGGGTAAGCCGTACCGCTGTGGGCGCGTCACCGTTCAAAAGGGCGGTATAGAGCGCGAGCTTCGATTCATACATTTTCTGTATGCCGCTGCGCTTGCAGTCGATCGTCCAGAGATACACGCTCTGCGGGCGGAAGGAGTGGTATAAAAGCGGCATGAGCACGTTGCCGGAGAGCACCGCGAGTTCGTGGTGGAAAAGGAAAACGTTCTCCGCGGCCTCGTCGCTGTCGCGCGCGGTGCGGATGCTCTCCAAAACCGGCGCGAGCGCTTCGAGCGATGCGGTGTCCGAGCGCTCGACGACGAGACGCATGCACATACACTCCATCGCGTCGCGCGTTTCGAGCAGGGAGCGCACCTCGTTCTGGCGCAGCGCGCCGCCGTTGTAGCGCATGATCGCCACGAGCGTTTCCATCGTGCCGCGCCGCCGGTAATCGCAGACGTACACGCCCTGCCGGGCTTTGATCTCCACAAAGCCGAGCTTTTCGAGCTCTACCAGCCCCGCCGTTACGACGGTGCGCGAAACGCCCATCTTCGCCGCCAGCTCACGCGCCGGGGGCAGCTGTTCGCCGAAGGCAAGCTCGCCGGAGAGGATCATGTTTTCGATCTGCTGCACGAAAAGATCGGTCAGCGAAAGCGCGGTGATCTTGCTGTAGCCCATAGCCGTTTCCTCCGGTGGATGCACGTGGAAATACCACGTTTATTTATTTCAAGTTTACCCGCAATATACGCAAAAGTCAATCGCCGGATTTTTGTAAACCGATGAAATCTCCCGGCGGCGCTTGACGAGCGGGCGGCGCGGTATATATTCTTATAAGTGAAATCGCGTGGTAATACCACGAAAGGGCAAGCGCGAAAATAAGTAAGGAGGACAAGACCATGCAAAAATACGATGCCGTAGTCATCGGCGCGGGCAACGGCGGTCTCGCGGCGGCCTGCCGGATGGCGAAGGGCGGCAAAAAGACGCTTCTTGTCGAGCGGCACAACCTTCCGGGCGGCTGCGCTTCGAGCTTCCGCCGGGGACGCTTTGAGTTTGAGACCGCGCTGCACGAGATCTGCGAATGGGGCAGCAAGGAAAATCCCGGCGGCTGCCGCAAAACGTGTGAGGAGTTCGGGCTGGATATCCCGTGGCACATGGTGCCGGACAACTTCCGCGTGATCACCACCGCCTCCGACGGCAAGACCCACATCGACGCGACGCTTCCCTGCACCGTGAAGGAATTTGTCAACGAAATGGAGCGGCTCGTCCCCGGCTGCCGCAAGTCGATCCAGGACCTTTTTGATCTCGGCACCGAGTTCCACGAGGCGGGCGACTATTCGCTCAGCGTCGCGGGAAAGACCGACCCGAAATACATGCAGGAGCACTTCCCCAACTTCCTGCGTCTCGGCAGCTACACGGTGAACGAGGTGTTCCGCGCCATGAAAATGCCGAAGCTCGCGCAGGACATCATGGGGACCTACTGGGGCTATCTCGGCGTGGATATGGACCACCTCTCCTTCCTGCAATACGTGAATATGCTCTGGCTGTACGTCAACCACGGCGCATGGATCCCGGATAAGACGAGCAACGAGCTGACGACCGGCCTTCTCGAATGCTTCCGGAAGATGGGCGGCGAGATATGGATGAACTGCACCGCCACGGAGATCCTCTTTGATGAGAATAAGGCCGTCCGCGGCGTGAAAACGACGTGCGGCGAGGTGGAAACGCGCTATATCCTCTGCAACATGAATCAGAACATGGTTTACGCCACGATGTGTCCCCCGGAGGTCGTGCCCGAGCGTATGGTGAAGCTCGGCAACGCGCGCACCTATTCGGCGCGCATGTTCGTCGTGTATCTCGGGCTGGACAGATCGGCGGAGGAGATCGGCATTCACGACTATACGATCTTCCTTCCGACTTCGGCGGACAGCGCGAAGGAGTATGAGACGGGCAAGCGCATGGAGACCAACTGCAACCAGGTCATGGTCTGCTACAACGTTGTGAACCCGGCGTTCTCGCCGGAGGGGACGTGCGTAATGTCACTCACGAGCACGTTCATGGCCGACGTCTGGGCGGACGTGGAGCAGGACGACTACGTAAAGACCAAGACCGACTTTGCCGAAAAACTCATCCGGCTCTTTGAAGAGCGCACCGGCATCACCGTCACGCCGTACATCGAAGAGATCGAGATCGCGACGCCGTGGACGATGTGCAACTATGTAAATACTCCGGAGGGCTCGGCGTACGGCTTTGAGCTGAAGGACTGGGACAATATGATGCCGCGCATGATGATGATGGGCACCGAGTTCCCGGTCAAGGGGCTGAAGTTCGTCGGCGCGGCGTCCATCCGCGGCGACGGATACAACTCCGCGATCTTCAGCGGCGACACGCTCGCAAAAAAGACCCTTGCCGAAATGAAAGCAGAGGAGGCTTGAGTGACATGGCGGCAAACTGCAACTATAAAGTGAAGCTGATCGGGGCGCTCGACATGCTCCGGTTCAAGAATATGCCCAAGGTCCGCGAGGCGGCGATCCAGGCGGCCCCGGCGACGCCTCTGCCCAAAACGTTCACGACGAACGAAAAGGCGAAGGTCCGTCATCCCGAGATGCAGCGCGTCGTCGTTGCGGAGATCCGGCCCAACGGTCCGGACGTCAAGACGATCGTGCTCAAGTCCGAGGACGGCGCGCCGCTCGCGCCGTTCCGCGCCGGACAGTACGTGAGCGTGACCGCGCACATCGGTGAAACGGTCACGACCCGCGCCTACTCGCTCAGCGGCAGCCCCGCATGGGCGAAGCGCGGCGAATACAACATCGCCGTGCGGCGCGACCCGAACGGCTTTGTTTCCCCGTGGGTACAGGATACGTGGCAGGTCGGGCAGAAGCTCACGATCTCCGGGCCGCAGGGCCAGCTCTACTATGAGCGCCTGCGCGACGCAAAGAAGGTCGTGGCGCTCGCCGGCGGCGTCGGCATCACGCCGTTCATGGCGATGGCCCGCGCCCTGCGCGACGGTCTGGAGGATTTTGATCTCACCATAATTTACGGCTCGCGCACCGAGGCGGGCATCGTCTATAAAAAGGAGCTGGAGGAGGTCGCCGCGGCGTGCGATAAGGTGCACGTCGTCCACGTTCTCTCTGACGAGGAAAAGGAAGGCTACGAGCACGGCTTCATCACCGCGGAGCTCATCAAAAAATACGGCGGCGCGGAGTACAGCATCTTCCTATGCGGCCCGCAGGGGATGTACAATTACCTTGATACCCAGATCGAGCCGCTCGGCCTGCGCCGCAAGTACGTGCGCCGCGAGCTTTTCGGCGCGATCAAAAATCCGTGGGATCAGCCGGATTATCCCGCCGGTATTCGAGGCAAAACGTTTAAAATGAAGCTCATCCAGTGCGGAAAGGAATACGAGATCCCCGTCTCCGCCGACGAGCCGGTGCTCGTCGCCGCCGAGCGCGCCGGGATCTGCGTGCCGGAACGCTGCCGCAGCGGTGAGTGCGGCTGGTGCCGCTCGCGCCTGCTCTCCGGCAGCGTGTATGTCCCCGCGCGCACCGACGGCCGCCGCCGCGCGGACGTTGCGTTTGGGTACATCCACCCCTGCGCCAGCTTTGCCATGTCGGATCTCGTGCTGGACGTGCCGAACGGCACGCTCCGGTAAAGCGAGCGGCAGGAATACCGAAATTGTCCTCCCGAAATTCTCGGGAGGACATTTTTTTCCCGCGTCAGCTCTTTTGGCGCTTCTGCCGGAAAAGAGGCAAGGAAACCCTTGCGGCCATGGGCAGAACGCGGTATGATATAGAATAAAGTGAAGCCGCGGCGGGACCGCGGCTACGGAGGAAGATTATGCGCTATTACCTTGGATTGGACAACGGCGGCACGAACACCAAGGCAGCCCTTTTTACCCCGGACGGCACGCAGGTGGCCGTGGAGAGCGTTGCCACCGCCGCGCTCACGCCCGCGCCCGGCTTTGTGGAGCGGGATATGGAGGACATGTGGCGCGATAACTGCGCCGTCATCCGCGGCGTGCTCGAAAAGAGCGGCGTGCGCGCCGAAGAGATCGCGGGCGTCGGGCTCTGCGGCCACGGCAAGGGGCTGTATCTCTGGGGCAAAGACGGTAAGAGCGCGCGCCGCGGCATCCTCTCGGCGGACAACCGCGCGTGGAAATACCCGGTCGAATGGCGCAAGGACGGCACGGAGGAACGGGCGTTCGCCCTCTCCTGCCAGCACGTCATGGCGTGCCAGCCGGTGAGCCTGCTCGCATGGCTGCGCGACAACGAGCCGGAGACGATGAAAAACATCCGCTGGGTGTTTGAGTGTAAGGACTATGTGCGCTTCCGGCTGACCGGCGAGGCGCGCGCCGAGATCACCGATTATTCCGGCAGCGGACTCATGGATCTGCATACAAAGAGCTTCTCGAAGGAGCTCCTCTCCCTCTTCGGCATCGAGAGCGTGTGGGACGCGCTGCCGCCGCTCTGCGCATCGCTCGATATCGCAGGGCATATTACGCCGGAGGCCGCCGCGCTCACGGGACTGCTGCCCGGCACGCCGGTCATCGGCGGTATGTTCGATATCGACGCCTGCGCTCTCGCCGTGAACGTCACGGACGAGACGAACATCTGCATGATCGCCGGAACGTGGAGCATCAACGAATACCCGCGCCGCGCGCCCATCACGGACGGCTCGGTGCTTATGAATTCCCTCTTCTGCCTGCCGGGGTACTATCTCATCGAGGAATCGAGCCCCACCTCCGCGGGCAACAACCAGTGGTTCATCGACCGGCTCCTGCCCGAGCTCAAGGCCGAGGCGAAGACGGCGGGAAAGAGCATTTACGATATTCTGAACGACTGGGTCGATTCGTTTGCGCCCGGCGATTTTGTGCCGGTGTTCCTGCCGTTTCTGACGGCGAGCAACGTCGATCCGCGCGCCCGCGCAGCGTTCGTCGGGCTGAACGCCTCGCACTCGCGGCGGGAGATGGCCCGCGCGGTGTACGAGGGCATCACGTTCTCGCACCGGTACCATCTCGACCGCCTGATGCGCTCGCGGCCCGACCGGAGCGGGACGATCCGTCTCGCCGGAGGCGCGGCGCGTTCAAAGGTGTGGACGCAGATGTTCGCGGACGTGATGAATATGCCCGTCGAGACCGTTTCCGCGGAGGAGACCGGCGCGCTCGGCTGCTGCGTGGCGGTCGCGGCGGCGCTCGGCGATTATAAAGACGCCGCGGATGCCGCGGCGCACATGTGCCGGAGCGTGAGCCGTGTTCTGCCCCGGCCGGACGCCGCGAAGGTCTACGAGGAAAAATACGCGCTGTATCTCAAAACCATCGAGTGCCTGAACGCCCTCTGGCCGGATATGCAGCGGTTTATGGAGGAACATCATGCTTGAAAAGCTGAAGGAAAGAGTCTGCGAACAGAATCTCCAGCTGGTAAAATACGGCCTCGTCGTGCTCACATGGGGCAACGTCTCCGCCCTCTCGGAGGACGGAAAATACGTTGTCATCAAGCCGAGCGGCGTATCGTATGACAATATGAAGGCCGGCGATATGGTCGTCACGGACCGCGTGGGCCATATCGTAGAGGGCGATCTCCGCCCGTCCACCGACCTTGCGACGCATCTTGCGCTTTACGATGCCTTCCCCGGCATCGGCGGCGCGGTGCACACCCATTCGCGCTACGCCGTCGCCGCGGCGCAGGCGGGGCTGGATCTCCCCTGCTACGGCACGACCCACGCCGACTACTTCTACGGCGCCGTCCCCTGTGCCCGGGAGCTTACGGCGGAGGAGATCGAGGAAGCCTACGAGCGCAACACCGGCCTCGTCATCGCCGAGACGTTCCGCGCTCGGGGCATCGATCCGCTGGCGGTTCCGGCGGTGCTCGTGAAGAGCCACGGCCCGTTCACCTGGGGCAAGACGCCGGAAAAGGCCGTGGAAAACGCGCTCGTGCTCGACGAGTGCGCGCATATGGCGCTGCTCACGCGGCTTTTTGACCCCTCCGCCGCCCCCGCGGCGCAGTGCATTCAGGATAAGCACTATTTCCGTAAGCACGGCGCGAACGCCTACTACGGACAGAAATAAACTACAAAAGGGAGTGTCGCTATGATCCGCAAGCCCCGCATACTTGTTGTCGGCATCTTCGTCATGGACCTCATCGCCTCTACGAAAAAAGCGCCGAACTCCGGCGAGACCGTGATCGGTCTCAACTTCCGGACGGCTCCGGGCGGAAAGGGCGCGAACCAGGCTGTGCAGTGCGCGCGCCTCGGCGCGAACGTCACGATGGTCGGCCGTGTCGGTAACGATGCCTATGGCCGCGAGACCGTCGCGGCGGCGGCCGCATCCGGCGTGGATGTGTCCCGCGTCGTTGTGGACGCCGAAAATCCGACCGGCGTTTCCGCCATCACGCTCGAGATCACCGAAACCGGCGCGCACAACCGCATCGTCGTCTGCCCCGGCGCGAACGGCGCGATGACCGTGGAGGAGATTTCCTGGATCAGGGACGAGGTAAAGAATTACGATCTCGTCATGCTGCAGTTCGAGCTGCCGATGTTCATCAACGAGGCCGTGGCGCGCTGGGCGCACGCGGCCGGCGTGCCGGTCATGGTGAACCCCGCTCCCGCCGCGCCCGTTTCGCCGGAGCTCTTCCGCTGCGCCACGTTCTTCTCCCCGAACGAACACGAGGCCGCCGCGATGGCGGGGCATCCCATCCGCGTGGACGATGCCGGCGCGAACGAGGACGATCTGCGCGCCGTGGCGGATATTTTCCGCGAAAAGGGCGTGGAGAATCTCATCGTGACGCTTGGCGGGAATGGCTCCGTTGCGGTGAACAAAGACGGCGTCGCGCGCGTGCAGAGCGTAAAAATGCCCGTTGTGGCGGACACCACGGCGGCGGGCGATTCATTCGTTGCGTCGTTCAGCACGCTCTGGTGTGCGGGGCTTCCGGCGCGGCAGGCGCTGGCGTTTGCGAGCCACGCCGCGGCCATCACCGTTTCGCGTCCCGGCGCGATCCCGAGCCTCCCGACGCTCGCGGAGGTAATGGCGCTGCTGCGCGAGCGCGGCTATGAGGATATGGATTACGATCTTTTGGCACAGTTGGAGGAGGAAAACAAATGAAAAACGAAGGAAAAGCCGCGCTCGCGCATCTGACCGCGTCCGCGGAAAAGGAATTCTGCGCGTTTCTCGCGCAGCAGACGCCGGAGGCATACGAAGACGCGGTCGCGCTCGTTGAGGAATGCCGCGCCGCGGGACACCGCGTCCATGTGACCGGCATCGGAAAGCCCGGCCATGTGGCGGGGTACGGAGCCTCGCTCCTCTCTTCCACCGGCACGCCGTCCTACTTCCTCCACGGCACGGAGGCGGTGCATGGCTCCTGCGGCCAGCTGGAGGAAGGCGACGTTGTCATTGCCATCTCCAACTCCGGCGAGACGGTGGAGCTCAAGGCCACGGTGCTCGCCGTGAAGAACAACGGCTGCCGCGTCATCGGCATCACCGGCAATGCGGAAAGCTGGCTCGCAAAGGAGAGCGACGCGCTGCTGCTCGCGCATGTAGACGAAGAGGGCGGCCCGCTCAACCGCGCGCCGCGCAACTCCGTGCTCGCGGAGATGTTCGTGCTGCAGGCGCTCTCCGCCATATTGCAGGCGGACGTCGCGCAGACGCCCGCGCAGTATGTCCGCCGCCACCCCGGCGGCGCGCTCGGCAAGATCCGCGATAACGAGCGCTGAACACGCCGGAATACCGCACGGTACGGGAGAAAGAGGAAGAGACATGAAAAACGTGACATCGGATAAACGCAATCTCTGGATGTTCCCCCTCGGCACGGTCGGACGGGATATGATTTATAACCTGTTCACCAACTTTATTTTCACATATATCCTGTTTACGCGCCATCTCACCGCCGCGCAGCTCGGCGCGGTGACGGCAATCATGGTCGGCGCGCGTGTGTTCGACGCGCTCAACGACCCCGTCATGGGCAACATCATCGAGCGCACCCGCTCGCGCTACGGCAAGTTCAAGCCGTGGCTCGTGATCGGCATCCTCTCCACGTCCGTCGTTGTGTATCTCGCGTTCAACACGAGCCTGCAGGGCTGGAGCTTCATCGCGTTTTTCGGCGTGATCTATTTCCTCTATTCGATCACCTACACGATGCACGACATCTCCTACTGGGGCATGGTGTCGGCGCTCAGCTCCGATCCGCATGTGCGCAATTCGCTCACGTCCCGGACGAACCTCTTTGCCGGCATCGGCGGCGTGATTGCCTCCATCCTCATCCCCATGCTCACCACCGGCAGCGGCACGCTCGGCGGCAGCACCGCAACGGCCTACGGCCGTGTCGCGCTCGTCATCTGCGTCCTCGCGCCGCTCTTCCTGTGCGCGACGATCTTCGGCGTGCGTGAGCGCCGGGATTACAATACGAAGGAAGTCCCGCCCGTCAGCTTCAAAAAGATCTGGAACACCATCACCGGCAATCCGCAGATTCTCTGGATCTCGCTCGTGTTCCTGCTGCAGCAGATCGGAAACGACGTCGTTATGGGCGGTCTCGGCTCAACGTATGTGTACTTCGCCTTCGGGTATGAGGGCGGGCTGTATTCGCTCTTCAACACCGTCGGTCTCGCGGCGACCGCGCTTCTTATGATCTTCTATCCGATGCTCGCCAAGCGCTTCCGCCGCAAGCAGATGATGGATAAGCTCATGCTGCTCTCGGTCATCGGCTACGCCGTTATGATCGTCTCCGGGCTGGCGCTCTCCGGCGGTATGGTGAAGTTCTGGATCCTCACCGCGGGCTACATGGTCGCAAACCTCGGTCAGTACGGGTTCTATCTCATTATGATGATCTCGCTCATCAACACCGTGGAGTATAACGAATACCTCCGCGGCGAGCGCGACGAGGCGATCATCACCTCCCTGCGCCCGTTCTTCACGAAACTCGCCTCCGCCATCGTTGTGGCGGTCACGTCGGCGACGTATCTCATCTTCGGCGTCACGGGCTACACCAACCGGATCTCCGCGCTCGAGCGCGCGGCCTCGCTCGGCGAGATCGCTGAAGCCGAAAAGCTCGCGCAGATCGATACGATCGTCTCCTCCATCCAGCCGGGGAAGTCCCGCGGGCTGCTGCTGTGCTTGACGGTGCTGCCGTTCGTGCTCATGTACGCAAGCTATGTGCTCTATAAAAAACACTACATTCTCGATGAAGACAAATACGCCGAGGTTTGCGCCGAGCTTGAAAAGCGCCGGGCCGAGGCAAAGTAAGGAGGCCGCCGATATGGACAACGAAAATCGTTCCTGCATCGACTGCGGCAGCGCCGCCTGCCGCGGCAAGGGCGGGCAGTTCCCGCCGTTCTGCCGGACGGAGCATCTGGATGAGGCGCTGCTCGATCGCTCACTGGAAATTTTAAAGGGCGAGGAAAACGCCTTTTCCGTCGCCGCGGCGGTCAACGAGCGTGACGGCTACGGCACGAAAAGCCGCATCGAGGAAACGATGCACTTCGCGCAGCTTCTTGGCGTGAAGAAGATCGGCATTGCCACCTGCGCGGGGCTGATCCATGAGGCAAACGCGCTCGCGCGCGTCCTGCGCGCGCAGGGGTATGAGGTCACGGGCATCGCGTGCAAATGCGGCACGGTGAATAAAACGGAGCTCGGCATCCCGGAGCGCTGTCTCGAGGTCGGGCAGAACATCTGCAATCCCGTCTTGCAGGCGCTCGTGCTCAACGGGGAAAAGACGGAGCTGAACATCGCGCTCGGCCTGTGCGTCGGGCACGACAGCATGTTTTATAAGTATTCCGAAGCGCCGGTCACGACGCTTTCCGCCAAGGACCGCCTGCTCTGCCACGCGAGCCTCGGGCCGCTGTATCTGCTCGACGGCTACTGGAAACGCCTCCTGAAACCCGACCCCTACCTCACCGCGCCGCAGAGCAAAACCGAAGAATGAAGAAATCGGAGCCACTGCAAATGCAGTGGCTCCGATTTTTAGTCTTATATTTCTTATTCCGCGTCGAGGTCGGCGGCGGCGACGAGGTTCGAGCCGGTGTCCGCGATGTTCTCGCAGAGAATATCGCCGATGTGTACCGGCGCTTTGACCTCCAGCGCGCGGACGGCGTCCATCACGGCAAAGATCTTGCCCTTCGGCACGTCCGGCACGGTCTTCACCGCGACGACCGGGCGCACGCCGCCAAGAGCACGCACGGTGCTCGTCACGGTGCGCACGGGCGCCGTGGCCTCGCTCTTCGCGTACTCCGCCCCGCGCGAGCAGGTGTTGCCCGTGACGGAAACGACCTGTCCGTTTTCCATTTCCACGTGGATGGCGCAGCCCATCGGACAGCGGATGCATGTCAGGTCCATGATTTACTCCTCCTCCACACAGAATACGACTTCCTGCGCGCGCTCGCCGAGGGCCTCGCGCGTGAGCGTGAACGACTCCATCTCGCCGGGCGCCATGATCTGCTTTTTGCGGTGGGAAATGCGCTCGCCGTCCACATAGCAGGAAAGGTACTTGCCGTAATAGGGATTCGCCACGCGGAAGCGGACGACGACGCTCTCGCCCATCGCGGCGGGGCGGACGGTCTGCGGCACGGTGTAGCGCACGCCGTCGCGCCCGGTGAGCTTCACTACGCGCGCACTCTTCGGCGTGCCGCCGCGGACAAACTTCGCCGCGGCTCTCCCGGCGCGCGCGGCCTCTTCGGACACATAGTCCACGAGATCGTGAACGTGCAGCACATTGCCGCAGGCAAATATGCCCGGCACGTTCGTTTCCAGCGATTCGTTCACCGCCGGCCCGCCGGTCACGCGGTCGAGCGTCACCTCCGCGCCCTCGGAAAGCTCGTTCTCCGGCAGAAGGCCGACGGAGAGCAGAAGCGTGTCGCACGGGATATACTTCTCCGAACCCGGCACCGGCTTGCGGTCGGGGCCGACCTCGGCGAGCGTGACGCCCTCGAGCCGCTCCCTGCCGTGGATATCCACAACGGTGTGGCTCAGAAGGAGCGGGATATCGTAGTCGTGCAGGCACTGCACGATGTTGCGCTTGAGTCCGCCGGAGTACGGCAGAAGCTCGGCCACGCACTTGACGTGCGCGCCCTCAAGCGTCATGCGGCGCGCCATGATGAGACCGATGTCGCCGCTGCCGAGGATGACGACCTCGCGTCCGGGCATGAAGCCCTCAAGATTCACGAGCCGCTGCGCCGTACCGGCGGAATAGATGCCCGCCGGACGGTAGCCGGGGATGTTCAGCGCCCCGCGGGGCCGCTCGCGGCAGCCCATCGCAAGAATGACGGCGCGGCCGCGGAGCTGCTCCACGCCGCGTTCGCGGCTCGTAACGGTGAGCACGCGCTCGTTCGTGAGCGAGAGCACCATCGTCGAAAGACGGATGGCAACGCCCAGCTCCTCGGCGCGGCGCAGAAACCGCGCGGCGTACTCGGGGCCGGTCAGCTCCTCGCGGAACGTGTGCAGACCGAAGCCGTTGTGGATGCACTGGTTCAAAATGCCGCCGGGGACGCTGTCGCGCTCGATGACGAGCACATCGTCCACACCCGCTTCCTTCGCGGCGATGGCGGCGGCAAGACCGGCAGGGCCGGCGCCGATGATAATGATATCGTAGGTATTCATGCGTTTTCGCCGTCCTTTCTCGTTTTGCCGACGATCGGGAACGATGCGCCGCCGCTCTTCGTGAGCTGCTCCTGCGGCACGCCGAGCTCACGCGAGAGGATCTCCAGCACGCGCGGCGAGCAGAAGCCCGCCTGACAGCGGCCCATGCCGGCGCGGGTACGGCGCTTCACCCCGTCAAGACTGCGCGCGCCGGGAACGCGGTGGATGGCGTCTACGATCTCGCCCTCGGTCACCTGCTCGCAGCGGCAGACGATATTGCCGTAGAGCGGGTGCTCCGCAACGAACGCGGCGCGCTCCTCCACGGTCATCTCGTTCGGGCGGCAGACCTCCGGACGGGTGGAATCGTATTTCTTATTTGCCGGGGCAGAAACGAGATACGCCGCGCTCTCGGCAAGAAACGCGCCGATGGCGGGCGCGGCGGACAAGCCGGGCGACTCAATGCCGACGGCGTTCAAAAAGCCCGGCGCGCCCTCGGCCTCGCCGATAATGAAATCGTGCTCGTCCTTCTCCACATGCGCGCGAAGGCCGGCGAAGCTCGTGATCGTGCGGTTGCCGGGAAGCGAGGGGACGCTCTTTCTCGCCCGCTGCATGACGCTCTCGAGACCCGCGGCGGTCGTGTTCGTCGCTTCGGGATCTTCCACATCCACGGCGGTCGGGCCCATGAGGAGATTGCCGTGGACGGTCGGCGTCACGAGAACGCCCTTGCCCATTTTGGTGGGCAGCTGGAACACGGTGCGCGAGAGCATGCCGCCGACCTTTTTGTCCAGCAGCATATATTCGCCCTTGCGCGGCGTGATCGTGATCTTTTTATCGGACACCATGTTGTTGAGCTCGGCGCTGTGCAGTCCCGCGGCGTTGATGACGACCGGGGCCTCAAAGCTCCCCTTCGCGGTCTCAAGCTTCCAGAGCCCGCCCTCGCGGGCAATGCTCTCCACGCGGGTATCGAAGAAGAACTCCACGCCGTTGCGCACGGCGTTTTCCGCCATGGCACAGGTGAGCTCAAAGGGGCAGACGATGCCGCTCGTGGGCGCATAGAGCGCGGCGATGGCCTCAGAGGAGACGTTCGGCTCAAGCTCGTGCAGCTCCTCGCGCTCCACGATGCGAAGACCGTGCACGCCGTTTTTCATGCCGCGGAGCAAAAGCTCCTCGAGCCCCGGGCGGTCGGCCTCGTTAAAGCACAGCACGAGCGCCCCGCAGCGGCGGAACGGAATTTGCAGCCGCTCGCAGAGCTTCGGCATCGCGTGGCTTCCCTCCACGTTGAACCGCGCCATGAGCGAGCCGGGGCGGGCGTCAAAGCCCGCGTGGACAATGGCGGAGTTTGCCTTGGACGTGCCGGTGCATACATCCTCGCCCGCCTCGATCACGGCGGCGCGCAGCGAGTATTTGCCCAGCTCCATCGCCGTGGCGCAGCCGACAACGCCGGCGCCCACGACAAGGACATCGTATTGCATAGCCTTTCCCTCTCTTTATCGCCCGGCGCACGGCTCGTGCGGGGCGTTTTTTTTATTGGTTATCCAGCGGCGGGCCGAGCCGCGCGAGCACGGCCGTAAAATATTCCGGCAGCGGCGATGTGAGCTCCATGTGCTCTCCGGTGCGCGGGTGGATAAATTTGAGCGTCCGCGCGTGGAGACACTGCCCTTCCAGACCCTTTTCCGGCTTTCCCGCGCCGTAGACCATGTCGCCGAGCAGCGGGTGGCCGATGTGCGCCATGTGGACGCGGATCTGGTGCGTGCGCCCGGTCTCAAGCTTGCAGCGGATGTGCGTAAAGCCGGCGTACCGCTCGATGACCTCCCAGTGCGTCACGGCGTGGCGGGAGTTTTTCTCCGTAACGGCCATGCGCTTTCGATCGACCGGGTGGCGGCCGATGGGGGCGTTCACCGTGCCGGAATCGGCGCGGAAGCCGCCGTGGACCACGGCCTCGTACACGCGCGAAAGGCTCCGGTCGGCGAGCTGTGCCGAGAGCGACTGATGGGCGAAATCGTTTTTTGCCACGATCAGAAGGCCGCTCGTGTCGCGGTCGATGCGGTGGACGATGCCGGGGCGCATCTCTCCGCCGATGCCGGAGAGCGAATCGCCGCAATGGTGCAGCAGGGCGTTGACGAGCGTCCCGTCCGGGTGGCCGGGCGCGGGATGCACAACGAGACCGCGCGGCTTGTTCACCACGATGAGATCCGCGTCCTCGTAAACAATGTCGAGCGGGATATCCTGCGCCGCGGCGCTCGCCGGGGCGGGCGTATCATCCTCGGCGACGAGAAACACGTCCCCCGCGCGGGTGAGCTCGCTTTTCTTGACGGATTTTCCCTCTCTTGTCACCTGCCCGGCGGAGATGAGCCGCGCGGCGGCGGAGGGATAAAATGCTGCGACTGATTCTTTCGCCCTCGGTGGGCGGTACCGCGG
>OKRW01000774.1_pt1 | contig 30625 bp, 27 predicted proteins | sample 1601151 | NCBI WGS metagenome assembly OKRW01 (sample SAMEA3541471, study PRJEB24748) | human gut metagenome | biome: human gut; feature: human-associated habitat; material: faeces | place: China | collected 2012 | reverse complement strand
CTCCTCGCGCCCGCCTTGTCTTACAGCTCGTCGGTGTCGAGCCAGATGGTGAAGGGACCGTCGTTCACGAGCGCAACGTCCATCATTGCGCCAAAGACGCCGCGGCCCACGTGCCCGGCGCCCAGGCTCTGCTCGGCACGCTCGCAGAGGTGCTTGTAGAGGGTGCTTGCCACGTCGGGCGCCGCCGCGTCGGTAAACGACGGCCTGCGCCCGCGCCTGCAGTTGGCGTAGAGCGTGAACTGGCTCACGATGAGCGCCTCGCCACCCACGCTCGCAAGCGACAGGTTGGTCTTGCCCGCCTCATCCTCGAAGATGCGCAGGCCCAAGATCTTGTCCCACAGCTTGTCTGCCACGGCCTCGTCGTCGCCATGACCCACGCCAAGCAGCACGAGCAGCCCCTTGCCGCAACTGCCCGTGACCTCACCCTCCACCGTGACGCTCGCGTGCCTCACGCGCTGGATAAGTGCTCGCACAGTGCCTCCTAGAGGTTGTAGATGGCGCTGAACTTCTCGGTGAGGTAGCGTGTGTAGTGGCTCGCGTCGATGGGCCCGCCGCACGCCGCCTCGATGAGAGGTATCGGGTCGATGGTGCGACCGTGGCGCCAGACGCGCTCGCGCAGCCACGCGCGTATGGGCTCGAGGTCGCCGCTCACGCACACACCCTCGAAGTCGACGCCGCTCGCGCGCATGGCGTCGAGCAGCTGTGCGCCATAGGCGCCGCCCAGCGCGTAGGTAGGGAAGTAGCCCATGTCGCCACAGGACCAGTGGACGTCCTGCAGGCACCCCAGGGTGTCGCTCGGCACCTCGAGGCCCAGGTAGCTGCGGTAGCGCTCGTTCCACAGGGCGGGGACGTCGGCCGCGGTGGCCTTGCCGTCGAAGAGCAGCTGCTCGATCTCGTAGCGAATGATAATGTGGAGTGGGTAGGTGAGCTCGTCGGCCTCGGTGCGCACGAGGCCCGGCTCGGCGCGGTTCGTGGCGAGGTAGAGGTCACGCGCGCTCACGCCGTCGAAGCGGCCCGGGAAGTGGCGGCGCAGGGTGTCGAGAAGCACGGGAGCAAAGGCCTCGGAGCGGCCCACGTAGTTCTCGAAGAAGCGGCTCTGGCTCTCGTGCACGCCGCTCGAGACGCCACCGTTCAAGATCGTGCGGTCGTAGGCAGGGTCGATGTTCTGCTCGTACATCGCGTGGCCGCCCTCGTGAAGCATCGAGTAGACGTTGCTGATGACGTCGTCCTCGTAGACGTGCGTGGCGATGTAGGCGTGGCGGCTGCAGACCGAGTCGGTGAAGGGGTGCTCGGTCTCCGACAGGGTGAGGGCGCTGGCGCGCAGGCCCTCGACGCGGAGCAGGTCGCGTGCGAGCTCCATCTGGGTGTCGTGGTCGAACGTGCCCTCGATGCAGCCGCGGCTGGGCTGCCAGCCGCGCTCGCGAATGGCGGCCACGAGCGGCACGACGCAGTTCTTGACCTCGGCAAAGAACCGGTTGTAGAAGGCGCGGGAGGTGCCGCGCTCGTAGGCGTCGAGCCAGGTGTCGTAGGGGTCTGCCTCGGGCGCGCGCAGCTTGGCGATGGTGCGCATGGAGCTCACCATCTGGTCGAGGTAGGGCGCAAAGCTCGCCCAGTCGTTGGCGCCCTTGGCACGGGTCCAGACGTTTTGGGCCTCGCAGCACAGCTTCGCGAAGCCGGCCTGGACGTCTGCGGGCACGTCGACGCGCTCGGATCGCTCGCGCGCGAGCACGCGCACCTGCGCGGTGCGGGTCTCGTCGAGCTCGCCTGCCGCCGCAGCCTGGCCCAAGCGGTCGAGCACCTGGCCGGTCTTCTCGCAGCACAGAAGCTCGTGGACCTCCTCCTCGAGGGTGGCCAGTGCCTCGGCGCGCGGACTCGCGGCCTCCTCGGGGTCGCAGGTCTCGCCCGCGAACATGATCGAGGTTGTGGCGTGGCGGTGGGCAAACAGGTGGGCCTGCAGAGAGTCAAGCTTGCGCAGGTCCTCTTCGATGGTGGGCATGGTCTCCTCCTTGGTGGTTGGATGAGTCGAGTGTACTCGCTACGCGGGCCTGCGGGGTGGGGCGGCGGCCGCGGGCCCAGACCCGCGCGACCGTCCCACCTCACCCAAACCAGACCTTCGCGTCCGTCCTTCTCGTCCCAAAAAACATGACGCCCGCCCGCACCCCTGGCTCTGCGTTTTCTGTCAGGGCGGGGGAGCGCCGTGCCATGAGTTGCATAATTATTAGGACTTCTCGGCGTGTCCCAGACGCGCCCTGATGCGTCATCCCCGACGCTGCTCGCACAAGACTGAGGAGAACTTCATGAAGTACTTCGGAACCGACGGCTTCAGGGGCCGCGCCAACGAGGGCCTCACGGTTGACCACGCCTTCGCCATTGGCCGCTTCGTGGGCTGGTACTATGGCCTGCGCGAGGGCCGCAAGGCCAAGGTCGTCATCGGCAAGGACACGCGTCGCTCCAGCTACATGTTCGAGTACGCGCTGGGCGCGGGCCTCGTGGCCTCCGGCGCCGACGCCTACCTGCTCCACGTCACCACCACCCCGTCGGTGAGCTACGTCGTGCGCAGCGAGGACTTCGACTGTGGCATCATGATCACGGCCAGCCACAACCCCTATACCGACAACGGCATCAAGCTCATCAACTCGGGCGGCTACAAGATGGAGCCCGAGGTCCTCGAGATGGTCGAGGACTACATCGACGGCAAGATGGACGTGCCCCTTGCCACGGGCGAGGACATCGGCCGTACGATTGACTATGTCGAGGGCCGCAACCGCTACATCGGCTTCCTCATCTCCTCGGCGAGCTTCTCGATGCACGGCATGCGTATCGGCCTCGATTGCGCCAACGGCTCGTCGACCCCCATTGCCAAGGGCGTGTTCGACGCGCTGGGCGCCAAGACCTACGTGGTGTCCAACGAGCCCAACGGCTTCAACATCAACCGCGGCTGCGGCTCGACCCACATCGAGCAGCTCCAGAACCTCGTGAGCGAGAAGGGCCTCGACGTGGGCTTTGCCTTCGACGGAGACGCGGACCGCTGCATCGCGGTCGACGAGCACGGCAACGTGGTCGACGGCGACCTCATCATGTACGCCTGCGGCACCTACCTGCACAAGATCGGCCAGCTCAAGGGCGACACCGTGGTCACCACGGTCATGAGCAACCTGGGCCTGTACAAGGCTCTCGAGCGCGCCGGTCTCAAGTACGAGCAGACCGCCGTGGGCGACAAGTACGTCTCGGCCTGCATGGTCGAGAATGGCTATTCGCTGGGCGGCGAGCAGAGCGGCCACGTGATCTTCTCCAAGTACAGCAACACCGGCGACGGCATCAACACGAGCCTGCGCATCATCGAGGCGATGCTCGGCTCCAAGAAGACGCTCTCCGAGCTCACCGAGCCGGTGAAGATCTACCCGCAGCTGCTCAAGAACGTCGTCGTGGCCGACAAGGAAGCCGTCATGGCAGACGAGCGCGTCAAGGCCGCCGTCGCCGGCGTCGAGACGGCGCTCGAGGGCGAGGGCCGCGCGCTCGTCCGCGCGAGCGGCACCGAGCCGATGGTCCGCGTCATGGTCGAGGCCGCCACGCCCGCCATCTGCGAGAAGTACGTCGACGAGGTGGTCAAGGTCATCGAGTCGCTGTAGCCCGAACGCATTCGTGGCCGCGTCCCGGCGTGGGGCGCGGCCTTCTTTGTCTAGGAGGCACCCATGAGGCTCATCCTCACCGACATCGACCGCACCGTCCTGCCGTTTGGCGAGCAGGTCGTGCCCGAGCGTACGCGTGCCGCCCTGCGCGCGGCCGTGGCGGCGGGGCACGCCGTGGGTCCCTGCACGGGCCGCTCCGCATCATGGGCAAAGATCCTGTTCGACAACGACGACGCGTGCGTCTCGACCTGCATCGCCACCAACGGCCTGCAGGTCTACCATGCGGGCGAGAAGATCCTCGAGAAGACGATTCCCGTCGAGCTCGTGGCCCGCATGGCGCAGGTCGTGGAGGGCGTCGAGCATGCTGGCCTCGTCTACTTCGAGGACGCCCAGCCGATGCTGTGCCGCGGCACGCGTGACGACCTGCTCGTGGCGTTTCCCTCCTATGGCAAGATCTGCACGCCGTCCGAGCTGCCCGCCCATGACGTGGTGAAGGTCAACGCCTTCGTGGCGGGCGACCTCGACGCCACCTACGAGCTTGCGCACACGCTTTCTGCCGAGGTGGGCGAGCTTGACTTCGACGTGCCGCAGGTAGGCTTCACCAACATCATGCCGGCTGGCTGGAACAAGGGCGCTGCCGCCCTCTACCTGCGCGACTACCTGGGTATCTCTGAGGACGACGTCTTTGTCTTTGGCGATGCCGAGAACGACCTGACGATGCTCGAGGCCGTGAAGAACTCCGTGGCCGTGGCGAACGCGACGCCCGCCGCTGCGGCCGCCGCCCGCTGGCACATTGGCCCGTGCGCCGACGAGGCCGTGGCTGACGCGGCACTGGCCCTTGCCCGCGGCGAGTTCCCGTTCACGCGCTAGGGCCCGGCGCCCGCTTGTCTGCTCCCTTCACAGATTCCTAGGAAAATGACGTTATTGCTATCCGTTAAATGCGCATAACGGCGTTTTCCTAGGAATTTGCGGTTGTTGGCGAGTGGGTGACGATGGCTGGTCGTGAGTGATGCCACCGACCGACTGCATGCGCAAAGAGGGAGCCGCGGGCCTGTGCCTGCGGCTCCCTCTGCATTTCTCGCGCCGTTGGTGCTTCTCGGACTCGCCATGCTGCTCGAGCGCTACTTCACGACGCCCTTGCGCAGCAGAATGTTGGCGTAGGTGGCCTCCTCGGAGGTCGCCACGATTGCGTAGGTCTTGCGGGCGCGCTCGATGAAGGCGTCGTGCTCCATGTGCGTGATCTTCACGTCGCCGCAGTGCTTGGCGATGATCTCGCGGTAGGTGGCCCAGATGGGCGGCTCGTCGGGCGTGGGCGACTCCATCATCGCGACGGGGCTCTCGACGTAGTCGTCGAGCGGCATGAGCGTGAGGATCGATTCGAGGATCTCGGGTACGCCCAAGCCAATGCAGCGAACAAGCAGGTTGCCGCTCGAGGTGGCGGGGTAGTTGCCGTCGGACAGGACGATCTCGTCGCCGTGGCCCATCTCCATGAGGACCTTGAGCAGGTCGGGTGAGACGTTCTTGGGGATTCCGTTCAGCATGTTCGCTCCTTCGTCGTCGCCGGGTGGCGCATGGCCAATGGATGGGGCCGCGTGCGGCCTGGTCTCGTTATAGCGAGTTGGCCGGCGATGCGCGGCATCGCATCCGCCAGCGAGCCAAAGCGTTCCATGGGCGCATCCGGCGAAACGTTGATGACGTGGCGCGCCCATCCGGCCCGCTTCGCCGCCCACCGCTGCGCCAAGGGTGCCTAGTTCGCAGCCAACGCGCTAAGCGTCCCGCCCGCTTCGCCGCTCGCCGTGGCGCCAGGGGTGCCTAGCCCCTCAGCGTGTTGCCGCGGTCGAGCGAGGTGAAGCCCAGGCGGAAGTAGTCCCAGCGCAGGTAGGACAGGGCGTCCTCGACTACCTCGCCGGTGGCCAGCACCGTCTGCTTGTGCTCGCGCACCACGGGCGTGGGCTCGGTGTAGCCCAGCACCTCGGCGGCCTCGGGCGGCGCGGGGAAGACCACGTCGTCGACCTCGGTGGCCTGCTCGTCGTTCAGCGAGATGTTGAAGTCCTCGCGCACGCGGCTGTAGACCGAGACGTACTCGCTGGGGTCGAGGTCGCCGCGCACGAGGCGGCTGGGGATGTAGGAGCGCTGCAGCACCACCGGCACGTCTCCGCTGCTGCGCACGCGCACGATCTTGTGGTAGCCCTCGCCGGGGGCCAGGTGCATCATCTTGCGAACCTCGGGGTCGTCACCGGGCTCCATCGACACCACGCGCACGGTCTCGGCGTTCGTGGCCCCCTCCCACGGCTCCATGTCCGTGAGTTCCACGAGCCTACGCTTGCGGGTGCGCGAGACGAAGGTCCCCTTGCCCTGGCTGCGCACGAGGTAGCCCATGTTCACGAGCTCGCGCAGGGCGCGCACGATGGTGATGGAGCTCACGCCGTAACGCTCGATGAGCTCGGACTCGCTGTAGAAGCGCTGGCCGTTCTCAAACTTCTTGCTCTCGATCTCGCGGCGGAGGTCTTCCTTGATCAAGGCGTACTTGGGGGTCTTCATGCACATCACCGTTTGCGGAAAGCCGCCCACGGGCCAGCGGTTGCGCGGGCGCGGGGCAGCGGCCAACATACTATATTGAGTATAAAGAAGGGGTATTTGAGAGAAATGTGCCCCTTCGGCGAACGTTTCGATACGGCGGGCCGCGGGCACCTAGGCCGGCGGCAACCTCATTCGCGCATGCGAGAAGGGACGGGCATGGCTACGTACGCAATCAAGGCAGACAGGTTCTTCCTGCCGGGCTCCTCGGTCGATGGCGGGTACCTCACCGTGAGCGACGGGGTCTTTGGCACCTGGAGCGCGCAGGCGCCCGAGGGCGTCGAGGTGCGCGACTACACGGGCAGCTGGATTGCCCCCGGCATGGTCGACACCCACATCCACGGCTTCTACAACCACGCCACGATCGACGCTGACGCCGCCGGCATCAACGCCTCGAGCGAGGCGCTTGCCCGCTGCGGCACCACGTCGTGGGTCCCCACGACCTTCACCGACGACGCCGAGCACATCGGCGAGTGCTGCGCTGCCATCGCCAGGGCTGACGACACGCGCGGCGCAGACTTCCGCGGCGCCCACATCCAGGGCATCTACCTCGAGGGCCCCTTCTTCACGATGAAACACGTGGGCGCCCAGAACCCTGCCTACCTCATCGACCCCTCCTACGAGGTCTTCGCCAAGTGGCAGCAGGCCGCGGGCGGCCGCATCGTCAAGAGCGCCCTTGCCCCCGAGCGCGAGGGTTCCGAGGCCTACATCGCCGCGCTCGACGCCGAGGGCGTCGTCACCTCGATCGGCCACTCCGACGCCACCTACGAGGAGGCGCTCGCCGCGGTGAACGCCGGAGCCACCTGCTTCGTGCACACCTACAACGGTATGCGCGGCCTGCACCACCGCGAGCCGGGCACCCTGGGCTGCGCCATGGCTACGCCCGAGACTTACGCCGAGGTCATCTGCGACGGCAAGCACGTGCAGCCTGCCGCTATCAAGGCGCTCGTGCGCGCGAAAGGCTGGCAGCACAGCGTGCTCATCTCCGACTGCTTGGGATGCGGCGGCATGCCCGAGGGCCACTACATGAGCGGAGGAATGCCCGTCATCATGAAGGGTGGCCTCTGCTATATCGAAAACGAGGACGGAAGCATCGGCGTCATTGCGGGTTCCGTCATCAACCTGGCCCGAGCCGTCAAGAACGTGGTCGACTGGGGCGTCGCGAGCGCCGACGAGGCCATCCGCATGGCGACCTCCGTGGCCGCGCGCTCGGCCCGCATCGACGATCGCTGCGGCTCAATCAAGCCGGGCCGCGACGCCGACTTCGTGGTCTTCGACCACGAGCTCAACCTGCGCGAGACCTACCTCGCGGGCGAGTCCCTGGGTGCCCCGGAGTACTAAGCCCGGCATCTAGCTAGGATTTCAAACAATGTTTTAGGGGGCCTTCAACCAAGTGTTGGAGGCCCTCGCTTTTATGTAATCCGACCGTTCACGCCCAGAATTGAAACGGTTACAGAAGCGATACACGATTCGTTGACAGAGTTCATATACTAACTCGTGGACCCAAGGGCCCGGGTCTGCCCACGCGCCTCCGGCGTGGGGCGCGTAGGTAAACAGGCGCCACCCATCCTGGGAGGTGGTTGGCGTCAGGGATCGGGTGATCCCGAGAAAGAGAAGAGAGGGTGAATTGGAATGGGCTTTCCGCAGATCATAGCTCTTACTGTGTACGCGGCGTTTGTCACCTGGGAGATGCTGGGACCGCAGTTCTACCTGTCGAAGCCGGTTATCGCTGGCCTGTTCGCAGGCGCCGTCATGGGTGATGTGGCCACGGGCCTCTTCATCGGCGGTACGCTTCAGCTCATGGTCCTCGGCGTTGGCACCTATGGTGGCTCGTCGATCCCCGACTACATGTCCGGCGCCCTGATCGGCACCGCCTTCGCCGTCACGACCGGCTCGACCGAGATCGGTCTTGCCATCGCCGTGCCCGTGGGCCTGCTGCTCGTTCAGTGCGACATTCTCGGCCGCTTCTGCAACACCGCGTTCCAGAACATGGCCGATGCCGGTGCTGAGGAGAAGAACTGGCGCAAGGTCGAGCTCGGCTGCCTGCTGGGCACGATTCCTTGGTGCCTCTCCCGCGCCATCCCCGTCTTCCTGTGCCTCGCCCTTGGCCAGGACGTCGTCGCCAGCCTCGCCGCCGCCGCTCCCGAGTGGCTGCTCAACGGCTTCAAGTGCGTCTCCGGCATGCTCCCCGCTGTCGGTATCGCCATCCTGCTTCGCTTCATGCCGCTCAACCGCTTCTGGCCGTACGCCCTTCTCGGCTTCGTGCTTGCCGCCTACCTCAACGTCCCCATGCTGGGCGTTGCTCTCGTGGGCCTCGCCTTCGCTGCCGTGAAGTACTACGAGTTCACTTCGCAGAAGCCTGCCGTTGCCGCTGTGGCTGCTAGCACCGAGGGAGGGACCATCGATGACGACGAGTAACACCGCTCTTTCGCAGAAGACGCTCAACAAGGTCTTTTGGCGCTGGTACTTCTGGGGCCAGATCGGTTGGAACTACGAGAAGATGCAGGGCTCGGGCTACTGCTACGCCATGATGCCCGCCCTGAAGGAGATCTACACCAACGAGGACGACCTGCAGGTTGCCGTGAAGAACCACCTTCAGTTCTTCAACACGACGCCCGACATGGCCTTCATCATCCTCGGCATTGACTGCGCCATTGAGCCCGAGCTCAAGCTCGACGGCATGGAGGCCGTCAGCGGCATCAAGACCGGCCTCATGGGCCCGTTCGCTGGCGTGGGCGACTCCATCTTCGGCGTCGTCATCCCGACGATCTTTGGCGCCATCGCCGCCTACATGGCTCTCGACGGCAACCCCGTGGGCTGCTTCATCTGGATTGCCATGGGCGTTGTGACGACCATCATCCGTTGGTTCCTGTTCAAGATCGGCTACACGCAGGGCCAGTCCGCGGTCGGCACGATCGCAGAGAACATGAAGCCCATCACCGACGCCGCCTCCATCCTGGGCCTTGTCGTCGTTGGCGCCCTCGTGTGCTCCGTCGTCTCGATCCACGCGCCCGGCACGTTCACCTTTGGTGACGTCTCGCAGCCCGTCCAGGACCTGCTCGATGGCATCATGCCGTCCCTGCTTCCCCTGTGCGGCACCGCTCTCGTGTATTGGCTGCTCTCCAAGAAGGGTATGACTTCCAACAAGGCGATTCTCATCGTCATCGTTGTTGGTCTGCTGTTTGGCTGCACCGGTATCCTGGCTAAGTAGACCCTAATCTGAGGAGGTAGCACTATGGCTGACGAATTCGAGGGCATGCCCGGCATTGTTGCGATCCGCATTGATGACCGACTGATTCACGGGCAGGTCGTGGCCTATTGGTCGAACTCGCTCAAGCTCACGCGCATTATGGTTGCCAACGATCAGGTGGCTGCCGATGACATGCGCAAGTCGGTTTTGAGGATGGCGGCCCCTGCTGGCATCAAGACCTCGATCATTCCGGTCGAGCGTGCTGCCAAGCAGATTCTCGAGGGCAAGTATGCCGGCCAGCGCGTGTTCCTTATCGTGAACTCGCCCGCTGACATCATTCGCCTCATCGACCTTGGCCTGCCCATCACGACGATCAACATCGGCAACATGGGCGGCAAGGACGATACGCACGTCGTCAAGAAGTACGTTAACGTCACCGACGAGCAGGAGCAGCAATTCCGTGACCTGCTGGCCCGCGGCATCGAGATCACCACGCAGCTCGTTCCGCAGGACCCGGTGACCCACCTCACGGACTTCCTGAAGTAGGGCCCAATCGAGAGGGGTCGGGCGCCAACGCACCCGACCCCTCTTTTTGAGGGTGGACTCCTCCCGGCGACCCGGGGCGAGCCGGTCCATGCGTGCCAGGCGGGCGGTCTGGCACGCATGGGCTCAAAACCCAGCGTATGCATCGTGTTCGCAAAGACCCAAAGAAGGGGAGGACTTGCATGAACAAGACCGCCGAGCGTTTCAAGGCAGAGATTATCAAGCGCATCGATGAGGTCACCGACGGCCAGGAGGACGCCATCCACGAGGCCGCGACCATCTTTGCCGATACCATCGAGCGCGGCGGCATCATCCGCGCCTTTGGCTCGGGCCACTCGTTTGGTAACGCCCTCGAGATCTGCGGCCGCGCTGGTGGCTACATCCAGACCCGCATCATCCGCGAGCCGTCCAACGGCATCTACGAGATGCTCAACGGCACGGGCGAGCAGTTCATGCACAAGCTCGACCTGCGCCCGCAGGACTGCCTCGTGGTCATCTCGAACTCGGGCCGCAACCCCCTGGGCATCGACATCGCCGAGCTCGCCCAGAAGAAGGGCGTCAAGACGATCGTCGTCACCGCGCTCGAGGTCTCCAAGGCCGGCACCTCACGCCGCGCCGACGGCAAGCTCCTTTATGAGTTTGGCGACGTCGTGCTCGACAACAAGAGCTCGTTTGGCGACGCCTGCATCGACGTCGAGGGACTTGACACCAAGGTGGGCGGCACCTCGCTCTACACCGGTTGCATGCTGCTCGACTGCGCCATCATGGAGTCGCTCGACATCCTGCTCGAGCGCGGCGTGACTCCGCCCGTGTTCATGAGCGCCAACGTCGACGGCGGCCCTGAGTTCAACCAGAAGCTGCTCGACAAGTTCGCCGACCGTCTCGCCGAGTACTAGGGTTCGCGTTAGTTCGCGCGCCCCGGGTGCCGATCGGGCATTCGGGGCGCTTGTCTTTGCAAGGAGTTTTGCATGGGGGTTACGACCATCGACAGGAAGCCCGCCGACGCTGGCTTCGAGAGCTGGAAGGTTTCGTTCGACCACGACGTGAGCGACGTCATCAACCTCGATGACCCGGGCGCCGCGCCCGAGGTCGACGAGGCGCTCGAGCGCGAGGGCGTCGTGCCCCTGTTCGTGCCTAAGGTCGAAAGCGCCTGGGGCAACGAGCTCGAGCTGTCGGTGTTCGTGATGCCGCAGGCAGACATCGCCTCGGCCGAGCCTTACCCGCTGGGCCCGGTCAAGGCCCCGCACGTGAGCGAGGCCGAGGTCGACCAGAACGTGGCCCAGCTCGTGGCAGGCCACGGCACCCTGCAGCCGGCGCTGGGCGTGAGCACGCCGCGCATGGGCGACACCGTGGTCATCGACATCCAGGGCAAGGCGGCGAGCGGCAAGATCGCCGACCTCACGAAGACCAACTTCCGCTACCTCGTGGGCTCGGCCGCGCTTCCCGGCAAGGTCACCACGCTGCTTTTGGGCATGCGCATCCGCGACACGAAGCGCACGAACCTGTCCCAGGGCTGGCGAATCCACGGCGAGCTTGGCGACGATGGCCGCTCGCGCGCCTGCGAGCTGCGCGTTGCTGTGCGCGACATCCTGCGCGTCAAGGCCCCCAAGCTCTCCGACGAGTGGGTGGCCGAGAACATGCCCAACGCCCACGACGTGCGCGGCCTCAAGCAGATCGTGCGCAAGACGCTCGTGGCCGAGGCCAAGAGCAAGCAGCACGACGAGCTGCTCGAGCGCGCTGCCAGCCAGCTCACCGGTCGCGTGACCTCGATGCTGCCCGCAGATGCCGTCGAGGCCATGGCCCAGGCGTCGTTCGAGGGCCTGCTCGAGCAAGTGCACGGAGGCGGCTACACCATCACCGAGTACCTCAACTCGCAGCACGCGAGCGAGGAGAAGCTGCGCCAGATGCTCAAGGCCCAGGCGTCCTCCGAGCTCACGCGCCTCATGGCGCTCGATGCCCTGGTCCGCGACAACAGGCTCGAGCCGGGCGAGGAGGACTTTGCCCAGGCCGCGCGCACCGCTGGCAAGGCGGGAATCGAGAACCCCCGCGAGGCGCTCTCGGGCTCGCTCGGCCGCGTCTACGCCACACAGCTCGCCCGCCGCGCCCGTGCCAACGAGTGGCTGCTCGAGCGCCAGGGCCTCGGCCGCTAGAGCGTACTTGCCACAAAGCACCCATAAATCCGGGCCATGCGCCCACAACAAGGAGGTTTCACATGATTGGTTTCATCCTCACGGGTCACGGCGAGTTCGCCCCCGGTCTGGCCAGCGCCCTCGAGCTCGTTGCCGGCAGGCAGGAGGCCTTCAAGGTCGTGCCGTTCGACGTCGACAAGGCGTCCGACTACCCCGAGCTCATCCACGGCGAGATCGCCGCGATGCGCGAGCAGACCGATGGCGTCGTCGTGTTCTGCGACCTTCTCGGCGGTACGCCCTTCAACCAGGCCATGATGGCCTCCCAGACCACGCCCGACGTCGAGATCGTCGTGGGCGCCAACCTGCCCATGCTCATCGAGACACTCTTTGCCCGCAGCTCCGACGAGTCGGCCACGATTTCCTCCCTGGTCGAGACGGCCGTGAACGCCGGCAAGAACGGCGTCGACACGCGCAAGTTCGAGGTCTGCGCAGACGACGAGGACGACGAGTAGAGGCAACTTCCGCATATGCGGGGCCATACGTAGAAGAGGTGGAACCGTGGCAACGATCAGGGACGTCGCAGGCGAAGCGGGCGTGTCGGTTGCCACGGTCTCGCGCTATCTCAACGGGGCGCAGCTGCGCGAGGATAACCGCCAGCGCATCGAGCGCGCCATCTCGGAGCTGGGATACCAGCCCAACATCCTGGGCCGAGCGTTTGCCACGGCCCACAGCTACACTGTGGGCATTCTCATAGGCAGCGCCACGAGCCCCTTCGCGGGCTCGCTCATGGGTCTCATTGAGCACGAGCTCGAGCGGCTGGGCTACGCGGCCCTTTTCGTCGAGTACCAGGGAGACCCCGACCTTCTGGTCGAGAAGGTTGACTTTCTGGTGTCGCGCCAGGTCGACGGCCTCGTGGTTGTGCTCTCCGAGCTGCCGGGGTCTTCGGCGGAGTTCCTGCGCCACGTCGACGTGCCGGTGGTGCTCATCGACAACCCGCTCGTGGGGCCCAGCGCAGACTCGATCGTGGTCGACAACTGCGAGGCCGTGCGCCAGGCGGTGGGCGCCATGCTCGACGCGGGCCACGAGCGCGTGGGCCTCGTTGCCATGAGCGACGCGTCCCATGTGGGTGCGGAGCGCACGCGCGGGTGGAAGAGCGCCTACGAGGCGCGCGGCATGCGCGCGGACGAGCGGCTCATACGCCGCTGCGAGTCAGTCAAGGACATCGCCGCGAGCGCTGCGGGCGAGCTCATCGACGAGGGCGTCACGGCGCTGTTCGCCTGCAACCACTATCTGGAGCTGGGCGCGCTCAAGGCGATGCTACGCCGCCAGATCAGCCCGGGTGTCGACCTGGGGTTCGCGGGCTTTGACGAGCTCGAGTTCGCCGACGTCTTCGACCCCATCCCCGCCTGTGTGGTGCAGCCCATCTGCGCCATCGCCTCGCTGGCGGCGAGCCTGCTGCTGGGGCGCATCGGCCATGGCTTTGCGCCCGACGGCATCCACCGTGTGCCCTGTGAGGTGCGCCTCACCGAGTCCATCTACGGCGGCCTTGCGAGCGTGCGCGCCTAGCGGTTTGGGACACTTAAGCCCGTAGCTTTATCGTCCCAAACCGCAGGAAAAGTGGGACAGAAAGGCTACGGGCGCAAGTGTCCCATTCTTAGCCGAGAAGCTCGGAGACGACGCTTGCGACGAGGGTGCGGGGCAGCAGCACGTCAAGGCCGCTCTCGCGCCTCGCGGCGTCGCGCATCGCCACCGTGAAGCCCATGCAGTCGAGGCACAGAAACGCGTCGTCGTGGCCGCGCAGGCTGCGGGCCGCGCGTGAGACGCCGTCGATGCCCTGGTAGGGGCTTGCTGCCACCACGTCGACGTCGACGCCGCTCGCCGCCCACCATTGGAGCGCCTGCTCGGCCTGCTCGGGCTCGGGCACCATCACGGCCACGCGCCTGCCGCCTGCCAGGGCGCGGGCGCACTGGTGCAGCAGCGGCTGCGGAAAGACGAGCGGCACCTCGTGCTCGAGCTTGGGGAAAGAACCCGTGCACAACACGATGATGGCGCGGCAGCCCTCCTCCTGTGCCTGCTCGATCTTTGCCTGTACGAGCGGTACGACCTTATCGCCCGAGAAAGTGGCCTGCGAGCCGTCGCGCATGCGGGAGACGAGCACCTCCTCGCCGGGCTCAGGCGGAAGCATGCGCTCGACCTGCTCGAGCGTGAGGTCATCGAGCGCGCCGTACTCCACCAGCTCGAGGGTGTCTGCGAGGCGCGGCACGAGGTCGCACGTCATGTCCGTGCGGGGCGACTGCCCCACGGTGATGCCTGCGATGCGTGTCTTGTGTGACATGGCTGCCTTCCTCGTGCCTTTCGCGGTTGGCGTATGCTCGCCGCCCGTCTCGTCTCCTGCGGTCGGCGCGTGCCCGCCTCCCGTCTCGTCCAATGAATCGATGCAAGAAAAGGGCCCGCCGGCTGTCCGACGGGCCCCGCGAAATCGTTGCTACTTGGCCTCGCCCATGCCCTGGAAGCGGCTCATGTCGCCGTACAGGTCGGTGAGGTGGGCAAACTGCTGCTCGTCGTAGAACTTGCAGGCGCCCGGGCCAAAGACCTTTGCGACCTCGACCGCGAAGCGTGCGGCCTCCTCGACGTCGGTGCCGTGCGTGGCGCCGGTGGCGCAGCCCGCGACCATCTGCTCGGTGGCGATGGCCACGCCCACGACGGGGGCGTCGGTGGCGGTGGTGGGCTGCAGGATCGAGTTGAGGTGGTACAGGTCGTTGCCGTAGGGCGTGATGTCCTGCTGCGAGAGGGCAAAGACCTGCGGCATCTTGCCGGTGACGCGCGTCATGACGTCCATGAGGTCGTTGGAGACCGACAGGATGTAACCCTGCTTGGTCGTGGGCGAGATGGCGATGCCGTTGACGTTGATGATGCGGTTGCCCTTGGTGGTGTCGATGGAGACGATGGCGTCCATGCGCTCGTCGACCTCCATGCGGTTCATGGTCGCCATGTCGATGGGGGAGTCCATGAAGGGCACGGGCTCGTGCGGCAGCGTGGGGGCGTCGGGGCAGATGTGGGTGGCCACGATGACGTCGCCCTCGAGGACGTCGCCGTTGGCGTGCATCTCGGTGAGCTTGAGGGCGGCGGTGAGGGCGGCCACGGCACCGTCACCGTCGGAGACCGCGCCGATCATCTCGGGGCGGGCGCCAAGGCCACCGAGGCGGCCAACGATGCCCAGCGTGGGCGCGGAGCCGCCGCTCGACTTGCCGTTGGAGCCGGGGACGAGGACCTTGATGCAGTCGGTGCCGCCGCGCTCGCCGCTCACTCGCTCGACCACGACGTCGGTGGCGCCGCGCTCGCGCAGGAAGTCGGCAACCTCGTTGCCGCTGGCCTGGGGCTTGTCGATGAGGTCGTAGATGTCGAGCATCTGGCGAAGAAGCATGGTGGCTCACTTTCTGTGATGGGATGCGAGCGGATCGTCGCGCAGAACATGATAGGGCATTACGGGCGGGGCGAGCCATTCAAGCGCTATGCTTGACACCATTGTTCACATCAAATGAGGAGGATGCCCCGTGGCTTCCGAGGAGCTGGACTTTTCCACCGTCAACGAGCTGACGTCGACCTTCGCAGACGTCCGCGCCAACCGCGTCGCACGCAACGCCGTGACGGCCCTGAACGTTGTCGAGGCGAGCGTCGACCGTCGCCAGGCGCGCAACTACCAGGACACGTTTGGCGTGTCGCTCAAGACCGCCAAGACCATCACCGGCCAGCGTCACTCGGGCCGCTGCTGGATGTTCTCGACGCTCAATGTCCTGCGTTCCAAGGTGCTCGAGAACCTCGACGTCGACGACTTCGAGTTCTCCCAGAACTACGTGCAGTTCTACGACAAGCTCGAGCGCTGCAACTCGCGCCTCGAGTACGTCATCGACACCGCCGACCGTCCCTGGAACGACCGCGAGGTCACGCAGCTCATGCTGACCCCGCTCGATGACGGCGGCCAGTTCGTCTTTTGCTGCAACCTCGTTAAGAAGTGGGGCGCCGTGCCCAAGGCCCTCATGCCCGACACCGCCTGCAACAAGGACACCTCGCAGATGAACACGTTGCTCACGACGCTGCTGCGCAAGGATGCCACGATCTTGCGTAAGATGCACGAGCAGGGTGCCGCCGTCGAGGAGCTGCGCGCCAAGAAGCAGGAGATGCTGCCCGAGTTCCACCGTATTCTGTGCTGCTGCCTGGGCGAGCCGCCCGTGACGTTTGATCTCACGATGGAGGTGGGCGAGGGCGCCGACGTCGACAAGTCCAAGGTGACCCCGCAGCTCTCCGCCAACGGCGGCGAGGGCAAGCTCATCCTGCGCGACCACGGCATCACCCCGCGTGAGTTCGTCGAGCGCTACGTGCGTCTCGACCTGTCCGACTACGTCGAGCTCGTGAACTTCCCAGGCGAGAATCGTCCCTACGAGCACGCCTACGGCATCCGCTACTTCGACCCGGTCATCGGCGGCCAGCGCCTGCGCTTCCTCAACATGCCGATGGAGGACCTCGAGAACGCCGCCATCGAGTCGCTCAAGGCCGGCGTGCCCGCGTTCATGATGTGCGCCGTCAACAAGCGCCTGATGCGCAAGGACGAGGACTTCTCGGGCGTGCTTGCGCTCGACGGCATGGACCTCGACGGCACCTTTGGCGTCGACCTTGCCCAGACCAAGGCCGAGATGATCGACGACCGCGAGTGCGGCATGACCCACTGCATGGCCTTCCAGGGCGTCGAGCTGGGCGAGGACGGCAAGCCCGTCGCTTGGCGCGTCGAGAACAGCTGGGGCGACGACTTCGGCTTCAACGGTTACCTTGTCATCGACGCCGACTGGTTCCGCCTCTACGGCGGTGACGTCGTGGTCGAGCGCCGCTTCCTGCCGCAGCGCGTTCTCGACCTTTGGGACACCCTGCCGCTCGAGGACGTCAACTACTGGGACAATATGCTCGCGATCGGCTAGTTTGCCGCTTGCCGTGTAAATCAAGCCACCTAACGAATGAGCAGCAAATATTGGTGCGCAAACTGATAACGGCCTAGCAAAGGTACGTGGCCTCTACCTCGGATTTAGCGGATTCGATATATTTCGGTTTCATAAACCCTCGCCCCATCTTGATAAAGTGCGGGAGTTTCTTTTGTAAGGTCAAATTCGCGAAAAGACAAAATGCTTATAGCCACAAGTCTTCTCGACCTGTCAGGCGGCCTCAGGGCCCGTCTTTCCTAAAAGGGAGGAAACCATGAAGGACCTCAAGCTCTCCAGGCGCTCGTTCGTTGGTGGCGCCACCATTCTCGGCGCCACGGTCGTGAGCGCCTCCCTCACCGGCTGCGGTGGCTCCGACTCCGCCGCTGCCTCCAGCGACGGCGGCGTCGTCACCGGCGGTACCCTCAGCATCTCGCTGTCCGCCTCGCCTTCGAACCTTGACCCCTGCAAGTACTCGGGTGTCTACGAGTCCCAAGTCATCAACAACGTCTGCGACACACTCGTCCAGTACAAGATGGACCTTTCCGAGATCGTCCCGTGCCTCGCCACCGACTGGACCATCTCCGACGACGGCCTCACCTACACCTTCAACCTGCGTGACGACGTCAAGTTCCAGAAGGGCCAGTACCAGGACGGCCGCGCCCTCACCGCCGACGACGTTAAGTACGCCCTCGAGCGCTCGGCCACCGAGTCTGCCTTGAAGCGCCTGTCGATGCTCGACCACTGCAACGTCGTCTCCGACACACAGATTGAGTGCGTCCTCAAGCAGCCTGCCGCCTCGTTCCTCACCGCCCTCACCGATGCCGGCAACGTCATCGTCCCGAAGGAAGAGGTCGAGGGCTGGGGCGACGCCTTTGGCGACCACCTCGTGGGCTCTGGTCCGTTTTGCCTGCAGAACTACGCCAAGGACCAGGTCTCCGAACTCGTCCGCAACGATAACTACTGGGGCGACAAGCCCGCGCTCGACGGCGTTAAATTCAAGGTCATCAAGGAGACCTCGCAGGCCACCAACGCCCTGCAGACCGGCGACTGCGACGTTACGACCGATGTCTCCGGCGAGTCCATCCAGATCATCAAGGATGACGAGAACCTCACCCTTGACCAGAAGGACGCCCTGCACATCTCCTACTGCTACATGAACCAGGTCAACGGCCCCTGCGCCGACCAGAAGGTCCGCAAGGCCATCCTCATGGCCGTCGACCGCCAGCAGATCGTTGACGGCATCTATCAGTATGGCGAGGGTTCCGTTGCCACGCTGCCGCTTCCCAAGGGCTCCTGGGGCTACGACGAGGCCGTCGAGGCCGACGTCCCGGCCTACGACGTCGAGGGCGCCAAGAAGCTCCTCGCCGAGGCTGGCTACCCGGACGGCCTGTCGCTGACCTACTACTACAGCTCCAACGCCACCGGCGACAAGGTCTTCACGATCCTGCAGCAGCAGCTCAAGAACAACCTCAACATCGAGCTCGAGGCCCACACGGGTGACTGGGGCACCTTCTCCGCCGACGCCGCCTCCGGCATCGCCGACATCTACTCGATGTCCTGGTCCTGGTACCCTGATCCCTACTTCTTCCTCAACAAGCTCTTCAGTCGCGTTGAGCTGGGCGCCCTGGGCAACGGCGCGGGCTTCGACCACGACGACGTCGAGGACCTTCTCGACAAGGGCCTCGAGGCCACCGACCAGGAGGAACGCGCCAAGTACTACAAGCAGGCGCTTAAGGCCATCGTCGCCTACGATCCGATGCTTGTCTACACCTCCCGCAAGGTCTCCACGGGCCTGTCCAACAAGGTTCAGGGCTACACGAGCCGCGCCGACCAGCTGGTCTACGTCGTGAACTCCGAGGTCAACGTCTCCAAGACGGCCTAAACCTCATCTAGCAGCCGTTTTGCTGCGGGGCAGCCGGTGATTTCGCCGGTTGCCCCGCGTCGCGTATAAACACCGGCCCGTAACGGAGGGCCGGCCGATGGTCCGTTTTGGCTCGCCCTGCGGACCCACCGAGAAGGGTGGTGGACAGGTGGCAAAGACAGTCCTGAGGAGAATCTTGCAGGTCATCCCGGTCCTCTTCGTTGTCGTCACCTTCACGTTCGTGCTCACGCGCATGATCCCGGGTGACCCGGCGACCATGATGCTGGGCCCGCAGGCGTCTCCGGATGCCATCGAGATGATGAAGGAGAAGCTCGGCCTCAACAAGCCGATGCTCGAGCAGTACATGAGCTACTTCCTGGGCATCTTTCAGGGAGACTTTGGCTACTCGACCTCGTACAACACGTCGGTCATGCCGCTCATCATGGGCAAGATCCCGGCTACGCTGTCGATCACGCTTACCGGTCTCGTGCTGGCTCTGCTCGTGGGCGTGCCCATTGGCGTTGAGTCTGCCGTGAAGCAGAACACCGCGTTCGACTACATCTTCATGGTGCTTGCCCTTGTGGGCGTGTCGATGCCGATCTTCTGGCTGGGCCTCATGCTTGTCCTGCAGTTCTCTGTGAACCTGGGCTGGCTGCCGGCCATGGGCATGGGCAGCATTGCCAAGGGTGCGTGGGACGTCATCTCCCACATGATTCTGCCGTGCTTCTGCCTGGCCACGATCCCGGCCGCGACCTTCGCGCGCATTACGCGCTCGAGCATGCTCGAGACGATCAACTCCGACTACGTAAAGTCGTTGCGCGCCCGTGGCGTCAAGGAGTCGATGATCATCTGGAAGCACGCGTTCAAGAACGCTCTGCCACCGATCCTCACGGTGCTGGGCCTGCAGCTTGCCTACTGCTTTTCGGGCGCCGTTCTCACCGAGAGCATCTTTGCCTGGCCTGGCATGGGCACGCTCATCGTCAACGCCGTGAACGCCCGCGACTACTCGCTGATCCAGGGCGTGGTCCTGTTCAGCGCCATTGCGTTCGTGTTCATCAATCTCGTCGTTGACATCATCTACATGTTCATCAACCCGCGCGTCAGCTATGAGGGCGGAGGGAGCAACTAATGGCCGATTCCAAGACCGCCTCCGCCCAGGAGGCCTTGAGCGAGCAGTCCACGCTCGACATGCTCAAGCGCGAGCGCACGGCGAACAACGCCTGGCACAAGCTCGCCCGCAACAAGATGGCCGTCGTGGGCCTCGTCATCGTGGCCGTCATGGTGCTGCTTGCGGTGTTCGCGCCGCTGCTGGCCCCGCAGGACCCCAACGCCATCGACGTCACCAACAGTTATCTCAAGCCTGGTAGCGCCGGCCACCTCCTTGGCACCGATGCCTATGGCCGCGACCTGCTGTCGCGCATCATCTACGGTGCCCGAATCTCGATCTTCGTCGCTGTGGGTGGCTCAATCCTGGGCGCCATCGTGGGCATTCTGCTGGGCCTCGTTGCCGGCTACTTTGGCGGTGTTGTCGACTCCGTGATTATGCGCATCATGGATGGCATGATGGCCTTCCCGTTCATCCTGCTCGCCCTCATCCTCATGACGATCCTGGGCACCGGCATGATGAACGTCATCTTGGCCATTGGCATTTCCAACGTACCGAGCTTCGCGCGCGTTGTGCGCGGCCAGGTGCACGTAGTCAAGAACCAGGAGTACTGCAATGCCGAGCGCGTCCTGGGCGCCTCGGGTTCGCGCATCCTGTTCCGCCACATCCTGGCAAACTCCATCTCGCCCATCATCGTGTACTTCACGCTGAACGTGGCGAGCGCCATCATCTCCGAGGCGGCCCTGTCGTTCCTTGGCATGGGCATCACCCCGCCCACGCCCTCCTGGGGCAACATCCTGTCCGAGGGCAAGGAGGCCCTGCGCTCCGCTCCGCACGTGGCCACCGTCTCGGGCATGTTCATCCTCTTGACCGTCGTTGGCTTCAACCTGCTCGGTGATGGCATCCGCGACGTCCTCGACCCGAAGCAGAAGAGGTAGGTGCCATGAGCGAGACGAACAACGCTGCATCCTCGCAGCACCTCGTCGAGGTCCACGACCTTAAGACGTACTTCCACACGGCCGCCGGCACCGCCAAGGCCGTCGACGGCGTTAGCTTCACGCTCGACCGCGGCAAGACCCTCGCCATCGTGGGCGAGTCTGGCTCAGGCAAGAGCGTCACTGCGAGCTCCCTCATGCGCCTGCTTCCCAAGACCGGCAAGATCGAGGGCGGCACCGTAGAGTTCGACGGTCACGACATCGTGGCGGCCGGCGAGGCCGAGCTGCGTCAACTGCGCGGCAAGGACATCTCGATGATCTTCCAGGACCCGATGACGGCCCTCGACCCGGTGTTCAAGGTGGGCACCCAGATGATCGAGAACATCCGTATCCACGACGGCCTCGACAAGGCGGCCGCCCGTGAGCGCGCCATCGAGATGCTGCGCCTCGTGAGCATCCCCAACCCCGAGAAGCGCATGGACTCCTACCCCTACGAGCTGTCGGGTGGCATGTGCCAGCGTGTCATGATCGCCATGGCCATGAGCTGCCACCCCAAGTTCATCATCGCCGACGAGCCCACTACCGCCCTTGACGTGACGGTCCAGGCCCAGGTGCTGTCGTTGCTCAAGAGCCTGCAGGACTCCATGGACACGGGCATCCTGCTCATCACCCACAACCTGGGCATCGTGTGGCAGATGGCCGACAACGTTATGGTCATGTATGCGGGCCGCACTTGCGAGTACGCCAGCATGGAGGAGCTCTACGCCAATCCGCTGCACCCCTACACCTGGGGGCTGCTCGACTCCATGCCCAAGCTCTCGGACAAGGCCAAGAGCGACCTCAAGACCATCCCCGGCGTGCCGCCCGACCTGAGGCTCACCGGTGCGTGCTGCAACTTCTACAACCGCTGCCCCTACGCCTGCGAGAAGTGCAAGAACGAGGTACCGCCGCTGATCGAAGTCAAGCCCGGCCACTTCGTGGCGTGCCATATGCAGAACGGCGAGCAGACGCTCGTCCGCGGGGAGGCGAATTAGCTTGAGCGAAAACAACGTCATTCTGAGCATCCAGAACCTCAGCAAGGAGTTCAAGCTCCGCGGCGAGGGACTGTTTGGCAAGCCCCAGACCCTGCACGCCTTGTCGGACGTTTGCCTTGACGTCTTCGAGGGCGAGACCCTGGGCATTATCGGCGAGTCTGGCTGCGGCAAGTCGACGCTGGGCCGCTGCATCGTGGGCTTGCACACCCCCACGAGCGGCCAGATCCTGTTCGAGGGCAAGGACATCGCGCACCTCAAGGGCGCCGAACGCAAGCCTGTGCACAAGAACGTCCAGATGATCTTCCAGGACTCCTACTCGAGTCTTGACCCGCGCTTCACGGCTGCCGCTTCCATCGAGGAGCCGATGATCATCCATGGCACCGAGCCCGACGCGGCGAAGCGCCAGAAGAAGGTCCTTGACCTTATGAAGGAGGTCGGCCTCGACGTCCAGCACCTTCAGCGCTACCCACACGAGTTCTCCGGCGGCCAGCGTCAGCGCATCAACGTGGCGCGCTCTCTTTCGCTCGACCCCAAGGTCATCGTCTGCGACGAGCCCGTCTCGGCACTCGACGTGTCGATTCAGGCGCAGGTGCTCAACCTCTTCCGTCGTCTCCAGCGCGAGCGTGGCCTTACCTACGTGTTCATCAGCCACGACCTGTCGGTGGTCAAGCATATCTCCGACCGTGTGGCCATCATGTACCTGGGTCGCGTCATGGAGATCAGCCCGGCGCATAGCATCTACGAGAACCCGCTGCACCCCTACACGAAGGCGCTCCTCTCGGCCATTCCGCCCGAGAGCCCCTTCGAGACGCACCCCGAGATGAAGCTCCAGGGCGAGATTCCCAGCCCGGTGGGCGATCAGGTGGGCTGCCCGCTCGCGGGCCGCTGCCCCAACGCCACCGAGCGATGCCACGCCGAGCGCCCCGCGCTCGTCGAGGTCGAGGACAACCACAAGGTTGCCTGCTTCCTATATCACAACGAGGTCGCGCGCTAAAGTAGTCATAGTCGAATGTTGTCCGGTCAGGTTTTCGTGCCTGGCCGGACCTATCATGAGAGAAGGTCCACGAGAATGACGGTGACCAAGCAGCAGCTGCATGAGGCGGTGCTCGCCCACAAGGACGACTTGCTCACTCTGTGCCAGCGGCTCATCCAGATCAAGAACCAGAGCCCCATCGACGACCAGCAGCCCGCACTCGACTTCGTGCGTAACTACCTTGCCGAGCACGGTATCGACTCCGAGCAGATCGTGGCCGACGCCGGCGAGGACTACCCGGTGGTCTACGCCCGCATCGGCTCCGACGAGGGCTTCCGCGTGGTGCTCAACGGCCACGTCGACGTGGTGCCCGTGGGCAACCTCGACGGCTGGGACTTCGACCCCTTCTCCGGCGAGATCCGCGACGGAAAGATCCTTGGCCGCGGCACGTCTGACATGAAGTGCGGCCTGGCCGTGCTGCTCTTCTCGATGGCCATGCTCAACGAGAGCGGCGCCGACCTCAAGGGCGACATCCGCCTGCACGTCGTCTGCGACGAGGAGATCGCCGGCCCGGGCACCAAGTGGTTCTGCGAGAACGGCTATGCCGACGGCGCCAACGCCGTGATGGTTGGCGAGCCCACCGGCCACGACACGATCGAGATTGGCCAGAAGGGCATCCTGCACCTCACTCTCACCGCGCACGGCACGCCCGGCCATGGCTCGACCGGCAACTACAAGGGTGACAACGCCATTACCAAGCTCTCGCGCGTGCTGCTCAACATCGACGACATTACCGCCGTTCCCGGTCACTTCCTCGACTCGCAGGCCCGCGCCCTCAAGAACTCGCGTATCATCGCCGAGCGCACGATCAACCACCCACTTGTGGGCAACGTCATCGACCACTGCTCGGCCAACGTGGGCATCATCGAGGGCGGTGGCAAGATCAACCAGGTGCCCGACCTCGCCACCGCCAAGATCGACGTGCGCCTGCCGTGCGGCTGCAAGCACGAGGACGTCGTTGCCGCGGTCGACGCGATGATTACCAAGAGCGGCGTCACGGGCGTCGAGGCGAGCTATGAGTGGATTGCCGAGGGCAACTACACCGACGACGAGTCCAAGCTCGTGACGAGCCTCAAGGCCAACATCGAGCAGGTCTGGGGCGAGGAGTGCCTGCCGGCCTACCAGTGGGCGAGCTCCGACGCCGCGCACTACCGCAAGCTGGGTGCACCGACGATCCAGTTTGGTCCGGCCAACAACGATGGCATCCACGGCTACAACGAGGACGTCGACGTCATCGACGTCGTGCACGCCGCCGAGATCTACATGATGAGCCTGTGCGACATGCTGGGGGTGGAGTAAGTGAGCGAGAATCTGCAGACCATGGCTGATCCCAACGAGGTGCCGGCCGCCAAGAGCGCCAAACTAACCTGGAGCGTGGGCGAGGAGTCCATCGACTACACTGCCAGCGCCTCCCATCTCGACATCTATGATCCCGCGCGCGTGCTCGAGGGCAAGATGTTCAACGTGAGCTACGTTGCCTCCACCGTGAACGGCGAGGCCGTCGACGCGGCCAAGCGTCCCGTGACGTTTGCCTTCAATGGCGGCCCGGGCTCGGCCTCCGTGCCCATCAACCTGGGCGGCCTGGGTCCGCGCCGCGTGGTGAGCGAGGGCGAGAAGTTCGCCAGCGCCTCCTACGAGGTCGTCGACAACCCCGGCACGCTGCTGCGCGAGACCGACCTCGTGTTCCTCGACGCGCTGGGCACCGGCTGGTCCTTCGTGGCCGACGGCTACGACAAGGCCCGCGTCTATGGTCTCGAGGAGGACGCCCGCACCTTCTGCCGCGCCATCATCCGCTGGCTCGACGAGAACAACCGCTGGGGGTCGCCGCTCTACATCTACGGCGAGTCCTACGGCACGATGCGCTCCGCCGTGCTCATGCGCTACCTTGGCGAGGCCGGCGTGCCGCTGGCCGGCGTCGTGATGCTCTCGGCCTACTTCGACTGGTCGCAGAACCTGCCTGGCAACGACCTCTACTACCTGGGCATGCTGCCGAGCTTTGCCTCGACGGCCCAGCACTTTGGCATCACGGGCCGCGGCGTCGACGTCGACAAGTGGTTCGACGAGGCCAGCGAGTTCACCGCTGGCGAGTACGCCGCATCGCTCATGAAGGGCGACCGTATCGACCCGCGCGAGAAGCGCCGCATCGCCAAGAAGATGGAGCGCTACATCGGCATTCCGGCCGAGCTTCTGCTCGAGCACAACAACCGCATCGAGCTCGAGGACTTCCGAGCGAACCTCCTCAAGGACAAGGGCCTCATGTGCGGCCGCCTCGACATGCGCTACACCGAGACGATGACGCTGCCGGTCCAGCGCAACACGTTCTACTTCGCCTGCGAGGACCCGGCGGGCCACGCCCTCGAGAACGCCTGGTACGGCGCCTTCCGCAGCTTCCTGCGTAGCGAGCTTGGCTACGAGAACCCGGCCGAGTACCGTCTGTCCGTGTGGAGCGAGATTGGCATTGGCTGGAACTGGGTGCACGACGAGCCTGGCATGGACGACACCAAGACCGCCGCGCCCAACCTCGCCTTCGACATCGCCACGGCGCTGCGCCGCAGCCCCACCACCAAGCTCGCCATCCTGGGCGGTCGCTACGACGCGGCCACCCCGTGGTGGAACATGGACCATACGATGTCGCAGCTGTTCCTGCCGCGCGAGCTCAAGGAGCGCATCACCTACCACCGCTACGGCTGCGGCCACATGGCCTACACCGACGTGCCCACGCTCATGCAGATGGTCGATGACATGCACGCGTTCTATACGGCGGAGTAGGAGGGGAGTATGGATCAGGGAACCATCCAGGCCATCGGCATCGCCGCGGTCATTATTTTCCTGGCGGTCTCGGCCATCTCGCCCATCGCGCGCAACGTCATTGCCAACAAGGCGCAGAACCAGTTTATGGCCGGTGACTTCGAGGGCCTGCTCAAGACTCTGTCGTCGCCCATGGCGGGCATCGCACTGCCCAAGTTCAACCAGGAGTTCATGAGGCTCAACGCCTACGAGGCCTCCCAGAACGTCGAGGGCGTGCAGCAGACGCTCGACAAGCTGCTCAAGCTGCCGGCCAGCGCCGAGCAGCGCCGCATCCTGCTGTCGCGCGCGCTCAACTTCTATGAGGGCCAGAACGACGAGGGCCGCGCCACGCACGTGCTCGAGCTCGTCGACGCCCTGCCCGACCAGTGCAAGGGCGAGGCCGTCGACCTTGCCAAGGAACTGCGCCGCGACTCGCACCAGACGTTCGACATCGTGTTCAGGGGGTCGTACTCCCACATCGCCGAGATGGAGCACGCGCTGGCGAGCGCCGAGGGAGACGAGCGGGCCCGCCTCAACTACTACCTGTCGCTGCAGTACGCCAACAAGGGCGACGAGAAGCGCGCCGACGAGTATCTGGGCCGCATCGCCAAGGCCTATGGCTTTGAGCGTCCCACCGCTGCTGACGAGGATGAGGCCGGTGCTGCCGAGGGTGACGCCGCGGAGGGCGATGACGCTGATTCCGCGAAGACCGGCGATGCCGAGTAGCCCTTCTCGCACATAGATTGCTGTGCTACGCGCCCGGTCCCTGGACTCGCTCCCGGGGACCGGGCGTTGTTTCGGGGCAACTCGCGCCACCAATGTCAGCTGTGCTAGACTATGCAGCTAGGCTATGACGGAGAGGTTTGGCTGTCGCGTCGCCAGCGGATAAGAGATGGGGCCCATCGGCTGAGAGGTCCCTCCAAGGCTGACAGCCAGAGTTCACTCCACCAGCCGCGAACTGAACGCGCCCACGCGGCGTTAGTAGGGGAGCCGTAGGCCCCACGGAACGGGGACAAAGTGGGTACGCCGGGCACGACATCCGGCGGCCAAGCAAGGTGGTACCGCGGACACACGAAATCATCCGCCCTTGCTCGCAAGCATCGCGAGCAAGGGCGGTTTTTTATTGCCGTAGCAGGCTCGCACCGAGGCGGGTGAATGCCCGCAGACGAAAGGGGCAAAGAAGCAATGACGATCATCGACGACCTCAAGGCCATCGAGGCCGAGGCGGCCAAGGGCATCGGCGGGGTTGCAGACCTGGCCGAGCTCGACCGCATCCGCGTGGCCGTGACGGGCAAGAAGGGTTCGCTCACCGGCGTGCTGCGCCAGATGGGCCAGCTGAGCCCCGAGGACCGCCCGCGCGTGGGCAAGCTCGCCAACGAGGTTCGCGGCCGCATCGAGGCCTCCCTCGAGGAGCGCCGCCACGAGCTCGAGCACGCCGCCCTCGAGGCCCGCATCGCCGCCGACTCGGTCGACGTGACGCTGCCCGGTCGCGTCCCCAACGTGGGCACCGAGCACCTCATCTCGCAGATCATCGAGGAGATCGAGCAAATCTTCTGCGGCATGGGCTACACCGTCGAGGACGGTCCCTACATCGAGACGAGCTACTACAACTTCACCGCGCTCAACGCCCCGCTCGACCACCCGAGCCGCAGCGCCCGCGACACTTTCTACGTGCAGGACAACAACCCCGGCAGCCTCGACCACTCCGAGGTCCACGCCAACGGCGAGTCCGACATCCTGCTGCGCACGCAGACCTCGGGCGTCCAGGCGCACACCATGGAGAACCACCAGCCGCCCATCTACATGATCTGCCCGGGCACGGTCTTCCGTCCCGACACCCCCGACGCCTGCCACCTGCCGCAGTTCAACCAGATCGAGGGCCTGGTCGTCGACGAGGGAATCACCTTCGGCGACCTCAAGGGCACGCTCGACTACTTCTGCCGCGAGATGTTCGGCAAGGACCGCGCCACGCGCTACCGCCCGCACTTCTTCCCGTTCACCGAGCCCAGCTGCGAGGTCGACGTGTCGTGCGGCGTCTGCGGCGGCAAGGGCTGCCGCTTCTGCAAGGGCACCGGCTGGCTCGAGATTCTGGGCTGCGGCATGGTCGATCCCAACGTGCTCGACAACTGCGGCGTCGACCACGAGAAGTACACGGGCTTTGCCTTTGGCATCGGCGCCGAGCGCGTTGCGGCCCTGCGCTACGACCTGCCCGACCTGCGCATGCTCATGACCGGCGACATGCGCTTCCTGTCCCAGTTCTAGCGCGAGCACCTCGCAAACCCGCATGCCTCACGCGCAACAGAAAGGCTTACACGAATGCGCATTTCATATGAGTGGCTCGGCTCCATGGTGGACCTGCCCGCCGACCCGCACGTCCTCTACACCGAGCTGATTCGCACCGGCACCGAGGTCGAGACGATCGAGCGCCTCGGCGCGGACCTCGACTACGTCGTCGTGGGCCAGGTCGTCTCCAAGCAGCCGCACCCCGACTCCGGCCACATGTGGCTCTGCAAGGTCTCCGTGGGCGACAAGAACCTGGACGAGCAGGGCAACCCCACCCCGCTGCAGATCGTCTGCGGCGCCCAGAACTTCGAGGAGGGCGACAAGATCGTCGTCGCGATGATCGGCGCCATGCTGCCCGGCGACCTCAAGATCAAGAAGAGCAAGCTGCGCGGCGTCGAGTCCTGCGGCATGAACTGCTCCGAACGCGAGCTTGGCCTGGGCGGCGAACACTCCGGCATCATGATTCTGCCTGAGGACGCCCCCGTGGGCATGCCCTTCACCGACTTCCGCGGCACCTCCGACACGGTGCTCGACTGCGAGATCACGCCCAACCGTCCCGACTGCCTGTCCTACGTGGGCATGGCCACCGAGGTGGGCGCCGTACTCGACGAGGACACCCACATCGAGCTGCCCGCGATCCAGCACGAGGAGGGCCCCAAGAGCGCGGACCTCGTCGACGTCAAGATCGCCGACACCGAGCTGTGCAGCCGTTACGTCGCCCGCGTGGTGCGCGGCGTCAAGATCGGCCCGTCGCCCGAGTGGCTCGCCCGTCGCGTCATCGCCGCCGGCAGCCGTCCCATCAACAACGTCGTGGACGTCACCAACTACGTGATGTACCTCACCGGCCAGCCGCTGCACGCCTTTGACCTGGGCAAGCTCTCCGAGCGCGATGGCAAGCGCCACATCGTCGTGCGCGCCGCCCGCGAGGGCGAGCAGCTCACCACGCTCGACAACCAGGACCGCGTGCTCACCTCCGACATGGCCGTCATCACCGACGACGGCGAGCGCCCGGTGGCCCTGGCCGGCGTCATGGGCGGCCTCAACTCCGAGATCGACGGCACCACGGTCGACGTCCTGCTCGAGAGCGCCTGCTTCGACAAGAGCCACATCTCGCGCACGAGCCGCAATCTCAACCTCATGAGCGAGGCCTCGATTCGCTTCGAGCGCCAGGTCGACGCCGCCAACTGCGAGGAGGTCGCCGACATCGCCGCCGCCCTCTTCGAGAGCTGCTGCGGCGCCACCGTCTGCCGCGGCCGCGTTGACGAGTACCCCATGCCCGTCAAGGCCGCCCGCATCGCCCTGCGCGGCGACCGTGTGCGCAGCGTCTGCGGTGCCCCCATCACCAACGACGAGATCGCCCACCTGCTCGAGCGCCTGGGCTGTGCCGTCGTGCCGCAGAAGGGTGGCAACGACTTCGAGGTCGTGGCGCCCACGAGCCGACCGGACCTCACCCGCGAGGCCGACCTCATCGAGGAGGTCCTACGCCTGTGGGGCATGGACCGCGTCGAGCCCACGCTGCCCGGTGCCAAGAACCACCACGGCGGTCTCACGGTTGACCAGCAGCGCATGCAGCTCATTGGCCGCACGCTGCGCTCCTGCGGCCTCTCCGAGACCTTCACCTACTGCTTCGCCGAGGACGGCGACCTCGAGCGCGCCAACATCACCGAGGTTGGCCGCGGTGTGCCTGTGCGCATCATGAACCCGCTGCTCGCCAACAACTCCGAGATGCGCCGTTCGATCCTGCCGGGCCTGCTGCGCAGCGTGGCCTACAACCACGACCACGGCGTGCCCGACGTTGCCCTCTACGAGCAAGGCCGCGTCTTCTTTGGCCATGAGAAGCGCACGCTTCCCGACGAGCCGCGCTTCGTTTGCGGCGTGCTCTCCGGCGCCTGGGGCCTCGACGGCTGGAACGAGAAGCACCAGCCCCTCGACTTCTTCGACGCCAAGGGCGTGGTCGAGCGCCTGCTGCAGGCCCTGCGCATCACCAAGGTGCGCTTCAAGGTGGCAGACCCCGAGCAGTACCCGTGGCTGCAGCCCGGCCGTGCGGCCGAGGTCTACGCCGGCGGCGAGCTGCTTGGCTGGGTGGGCAACGTGCACCCCACGAGCCTTGCCAACTTTGGCATCGACGCCGACGTTGTGGCCTTCGAGCTGTCCGAGCAGCACCTACTGCGCCTTGCCGCCCGCGAGCTGCCCTACCAGGACGTGCCCACACTGCCGGCCATCACGCACGACCTCGCCATCGTGGTCGACGAGGACGTCACCTGCGAGATGCTCATGCAACGCATCACGAGTGCCGGCGGCAAGCTGCTCGAGGGCGCCCGCCTGTTTGACGTCTACCGCGACCCGGTGCGCGTTGGCCTGGGCAAGAAATCCATGGCCTTCCAGCTGACCTATCGCGCGAGCGACCACACGCTTACGAGCGACGAGGTCGAGCGCGCCCACGAGAAGCTCGTGACCAAGGTCTGCCGCTCCACCGGCGGCGAGGTCCGCGGCTAGCGGCTGCCCGTCTCATATGCTCCGCTGGGGGGGCGAGTCCGTGTAAGCGGACT
>OKRW01000767.1_pt1 | contig 30851 bp, 23 predicted proteins | sample 1601151 | NCBI WGS metagenome assembly OKRW01 (sample SAMEA3541471, study PRJEB24748) | human gut metagenome | biome: human gut; feature: human-associated habitat; material: faeces | place: China | collected 2012 | reverse complement strand
CGGCATGAGCAGGTCTGGCTGAAAGCCCCGCCGACGGAACGAGCCCGGCAAGCGTGAGCGCAGACCGGTTGCCACTTGTGGCAAACTTATTGGGACGACCTCTGGTTGTCCATAAGTGCGCCCTTCATGAAAAAGCAATGAAGGGAATGAAAAACTCATCCCCTCCGCCATTACACTTCCTCCATATCGGTATTTGTTTCTTTCTGCATTGCCTTTGAGAAAAATTTCCCATTGGCTTCCTGCTTTTTCAGAAAACCAATCAGCTTTGGGATGTCTTCCTCCTCAATAGGCGCACCAAGAACGGATTCCACCGCACCGCCAACCTGACAGAGCCTATGGGTTCGTTTTTTACTTTCTTCGGCTTTCTTTCGTTTCAGAAGTTCTTTCTTCTGTGCTGCATATCGTTTTGCTTTTTCAAGGCTTTCCTGTTCCTTCTTTTCCATTTCAAGCATTCGTTCTTCATAACTTTTTGTTGATTTTGCCATTCTTACATTCTCCTTTCCTTTACAAACATAAGTTCTCGGTTGCGTATCAGAAGAAGCACATGGTATAATCTTCTTGCGTGTAGGTATATCATGGCTTCGGTCTGATAGAACCTTTGGCGGTTTCTTTGGAAGCCGCCTTTTTAATTTGCCGCAGTTCTTGTTACGGCTTTTACATTTCCTCTATCCCTCAAATCACGACCTTCATTCGCTTCCATAAACATTTCCAGAATATCGGTTTTAATCAGGACTTTGCGACCAACCTTTAATACTGGAAGTTTCTTCCATTCTACAAGCTGTCTTAAGGTATTTCTGCCGATTCCCGTATAGTCAGCAGCTTCTTCGATGGATAATGCAATTTTTCTTTGCGTCATATAATCACCTCCTTATAAATTGCATTATGCAATTCTTGTGATGTAAGTATATCCTTTTCACATCTTTTTGTCAAGCGTTACGAAATGTTAAAAATAAATATTGCATTGCATATTGCAATTTCGGAAAAACAATGCTATAATTCATACATACCGAAAAAGGAGGCAGTCAGCATGAAAGATAAAGAACTACGCAAGCTGATAGGCAGCAGAATAAAACAGCGCCGTCTGGAATTGAATCTGACACAGCCTTATGTCGCAGAAAAGATGGGTGTTACCGCTTCTACAATCCTGCGTTATGAGAATGGTTCGATTGACAATACGAAAAAAATGGTGCTGGAAGGTCTTTCGGAAGCACTCCATGTATCTGTGGAATGGCTCAAAGGGGAAACAGATGAATATGAAACCGACATTACGGATAAGAGAGAGTTACAGATTCGTGATGCGATGGGAGATATTCTGGAACAGTTACCGCTTGCCCTTACCAAAGAAGAAGATGCTTTTTCAAAAGATTTATTACTGCTGATGTTAAAACAATATGGTCTGTTTTTGGATTCCTTCCAGTTCGCCTGCAAAAACTTCAAGGGAAATGCTGGTCAGACGGATATTGCCAAAACAATAGGGTTTGAATCGAATGATGAATATAATGAGATTATGTTCTTAAGGGAAATCACTCATACCATCAATGCTTTTAATGAGATGGCAGACATTGTAAGGCTCTATTCCAAGAAACCAAAAACAGCAGAACAAAGGCTTGCAAATCTTTTATCAGAAGTCTTATACGAAGATTCCGAATCGGTATAGTAAGACAACCGGAGTTATGATATACTTACACGCACGAAGCATTTCATCAGTTCCGATTGTCTAATATCGAAAGGAGACATACGATTATGGCAAAAGGATCTGTAAGAAAAAAAGGAAAGAAATGGTACTACCGCTTCTATGTAGAGGACGCAAGCGGCAATCTTGTTCAGAAAGAATGCGTTGGAACAGAAAGCAAAAGTGAAACTGAAAAGCTGCTCCGTCAGGCAATGGATGATTATGAGAAAAAGAAATTTGTTGCCAAAGCGGAAAATCTCACAGTCGGACAGCTTTTGGATGTGTGGGCAGAGGAGGAATTAAAAACAGGTACGCTCAGCAATGGTACGGTGGAGAATTACCTCGGAACAATCCGAAATATTAAGAAACACCCATTGGCAGAACGGAAACTGAAAAATGTAACCTCTGAACATTTGCAATCCTTCTTCGATTTGCTTTCCTTCGGGGGAGTTCATCCCGATGGAAAAGAGAGAAAGGGTTACAGCAAAGATTACATCCATTCTTTTTCCGCAGTCATGCAGCAGTCCTTCCGTTTTGCAGTATTTCCAAAGCAGTATATTACGTTCAATCCCATGCAGTATATTAAACTGCGGTATCAGACGGATGAAGTGGATTTGTTTTCCGATGAGGATATGGACGGAAATATCCAACCAATTTCACGAGAAGATTATGAAAGATTGCTTGCTTATCTGCAAAAAAAGAACCCAGCCGCAATACTTCCAATCCAGATAGCCTATTATGCCGGGCTTCGTATTGGAGAAGCCTGCGGTTTGGCATGGCAGGACGTAAATCTGGAAGAACAATGCCTTACCATAAGACGCAGCATCCGATATGATGGCTCAAAGCGCAAATATATCATCGGACCAACCAAGCGGAAAAAAGTAAGGGTTGTTGATTTTGGAGATACGCTGGTAGAGATTTTCCGTAATGCCCGGAAAGAGCAGTTAAAAAATCGAATGCAGTACGGAGAACTTTATCACACGAACTACTACAAAGAGGTCAAAGAGAAAAACAGAGTGTACTACGAATATTATTGCTTAGACAGAACAGAGGAAGTCCCGGCAGATTATAAAGAAATTTCTTTCGTCTGCTTAAGACCGGATGGTTGTCTGGAACTTCCGACTACTTTGGGGACGGTATGCAGAAAGGTGGCAAAAACATTAGAGGGATTTGAAGGCTTTCATTTCCACCAGTTACGTCACACCTATACAAGCAACCTTTTAGCAAATGGAGCTGCCCCAAAAGATGTGCAGGAATTGTTAGGACACTCAGATGTCAGTACCACAATGAACGTCTATGCTCACTCCACAAGAGATGCGAAACGAAAATCGGTTCGGCTTCTTGATAAAGTGGTAGGCAATGACTAAAAAATTTCCCTTATTTCCCTTGTGATTATCTCATAAGGGCAAAAATAAGGGAAACTACATATCATTTCACTAATGAACAGGCGGGAAAGCCTGTAAAATAGGGAAAGTTAGAGGAATAATTATATAAATTCCAGTTTCCATACCCTTTCCAGTCCGTAAAGCTGTAAAATACACCCTGCAGAAATGGAAACGTATGGAAACAGAAAAACAGGACTGCCATCGGCACCGTCATAATGTAAAATGCCGGATTGATTCTCTTTTTCTGTTTCATACGCACCTCATATCATTTATTCTACATTTGCTGCATCATACTGCTCATCGCAGGATTGCAGCGTTTCTGTGATATTCTCTGTATCATCCATACCGTCCACTTTATTTAATGCAAACTGCTGCAGAATCGCAGACAGATCAAATCCGTTCGGATAATAATGATCCGGGAAATTGGAAACTTTACCATTTGCAATGTCCTTGCTGACACCTGATACCGTCTCATTCTTCTGTTCTACCCCATTGACAGCCGAAAATGCAAACTGGTCGTCGATATAAGACTGCGCCACCTCCGGTGTCAGAGCATAGCGGATAAACTCTTTTGCAGCCTCCTGCTGTGCCTCATCTCCCTGATTGGAGACAGCCAACAGTACATCTACACCGGATGTCACGGTATTCCGGTCAGCCTCATCCACGGACGGGAACGCAAACATATTCACATTCATATCCGGATTGGTATTCAAAAACTCTGAAATTGCCCAGTTTCCATTGATCATCATGGCTGCTGCACCATTTGCAAATGCTGCATTTCCATCTGTGTACGTCGTTCCCATAAAATCATCCTGCGCATAATCCAAAAGCCACAGATATTTTTCCAGAACCTCCTCGTGTGTACCTGTAAACGCCGTCTTTCCCTCTTTGCGTTCATCCGTAAAATTTTCTGCCGGAATAACCGGAGCCATGCTGTTCCACGGCGGCAGACACGTCCAGCTGTCCGCAAACGTCAATTCAAATGGTGTGATGCCAGCCTCCTGCAGCTGAATCACCACATCCTGGAATTCACTCCAGGTCTGAGGTACCTCAACACCGGCCTGCGCGAACAGATCTTCATTATATAACACACCGGATGCATTGGTCGCATAAGGTACACCATACGCTTTCTGCTCTTTGTCTACATTGACATCATAGAGCATCTTTAGATATGCACTCTGTACTTCAGATATGAAATCCTCACCGCTTAAGTCGAGCAGGACTCCCGCACTCTGAAGTTCCGTATAGTTTGAATCTCCACCCATGGCAATCAGTTCCGGCACATCATTCTTTGTCAGCCGTGTCTTAAGAACTGTTGCCGCATCCGATTCTGACGTAAGTGTAATTTTGATATCCGGATTCTTCTCCATAAATCCATCAATCATCTGCTGTAAAATATCAGCATTTTCTGTTTTAGTAGAAAACAATTCCAATTCTACCTTTGCATTTTCATTGCCGGAACGTCCAGATTCTGAGCTGTCAGCGGATGCCCCTGCGCTGCTTTCTGTTCCCGCGCTGCCGCAGCCGGCAAGCAGGCTGCCCGTCATTGCCACCGTAAGACCTAATGCCAAAAACCTTTTTCCCATCATCATAATTCCTCCTTTTCTCACAGGTGTTACGTAACACCTATCCTTTACATCTGCTATGGTATCATTCCTTTCCACATGTGGCAATAGGTGTTGTGTAACACCTACTATTTTTACAAACAAAAAAGACATTCATTGTGCAATATGCACTTAAATGTCTTTTAACTATAAATTTATGGTTCTAATGGCTGCACACTCTCTCTTATGACCAGCTTTACCGGCAGATGAATATTTTTTTCTATACACTCCTCTCCCCTGATCAGACGCTGTAACAGCGCAAATGCGTAAAATGCTTTGTCTGCCACATGCTGCTGCACAGTCGTAAGCATTGGACGGCAGTGCTCTGCAAACAGGTTATCATCAAATCCTACCACCGATATATCCTGTGGGACACGTATTCCCTGCGATTGAAAAATAAATACTGCATCGCTTGCATAAAAATCCGAAGCGAAAAACAGTGCCGTATACTCATTCAGGCGCTCCTGACAAAATTCCCACAACCGCGTGTGTCTCGTCTGTTTTCTGAAGCTGATCGGGACATAGTCCCTCTCATGAAATATGATTCCATTCTCTTCAAGTGCTTTCTGATATCCCAGTAAGCGCTCCCGGTCAACACCTGCCGGTTCCTGCTGATCTGCCAGAAACGCAATTCTTCTATGCCCCTGCCGGATCAGATAATTTGTCATCATGTATCCTCCCCCGAAGTCATCCAGCCCGACATTATAACAATCCTGATTTTCAAAATAAGAATCAATAAACACCACCGGCATTTTTAACTGTTCTTTCATTTTCTGGACATCCTCCGCCCGGCAGCCAAGCGCCACCAGTCCCTCAATATTCCAGGAAGATGCCAGCCTGACCGTTTCTTCAACACTCCCTGCCATATATAGCATCATATAGTAACCGTGTTCCCGGATTTCTTTTTCCAATGCTCCCACTATGGTTCCATAAAACGGATCCGCCATTGCATTGTTTTCCGCACGCCTGTCATAATTCATGATAACTCCGATAATTCTGGAGCCATAATTTGCCAGAACGCGTGCCCCCATATTTGAAACGTAATGGGATTGATCGATCACATCCTGCACCTTTTTCAATGTCTCCTTCGACATTTTTTTCGTTCTTCCATGTAGAACATTCGCAACAGTAGTCGGGCTGACCCCCGCTATTTCTGCCATATCCTTAATCGTTATCATACACTTTTTCCTGCTTTTTCTTTTTATCCCGTCCGAAGTCGTAGTATTTTCCACGGATATTTTCTTCTGTTATTATAACAAAAAAGCCCGGCAATTCCATCTCGAAATTGCCGGGCTGTCCATTTTTCTTTAAGCTTTCACTGCTGCCGTCAGTTCATTTCCGGAGACATCAATCAGAATCGTATCTCCCTCCCTGACTTTATCCGCAAGGATCAGCTTTGCAGAAAGTGTCTCCACATGCTTCTGTAAGAACCGCTTTAGGGGTCTTGCACCGTAGACCGGGTCATACCCGTGTTCCACGATATACTGCTTTGCAGCATCCGTCAGCTCCACTGTGATCTCACGGTCTGCCAGACGTTTGTTGAGATCGGCAACCAGAAGATTGATGATATTGCCGATGTTGTCCTTCGTCAGCGGCTTAAACATGATGATCTCATCCAGACGGTTCAAAAACTCCGGACGGAAATGTCCGCGCAGTTCGTCCATAACTGCCGCTTCGCACTCCGGATTGATATCCCCGTCTGCATCGATGCCCTCAAGCAGATGTGCTGATCCAAGGTTCGATGTCATGATGATGATTGTATTCTTAAAATCGACGGTACGTCCCTGTGAATCTGTGATTCGTCCATCGTCCAGTACCTGCAACAGAACGTTGAACACATCCGGATGTGCCTTCTCCACCTCATCAAACAATACCACCGAATACGGCTTTCTGCGCACTGCCTCGGTCAGCTGTCCACCCTCATCGTATCCGACATATCCTGGAGGCGCTCCGATCAGACGGGAGACGGAATATTTCTCCATATACTCACTCATATCAAGACGCACCATATTCGACTCATCATCGAAGAGACTTGCTGCAAGCGCCTTTGCAAGCTCTGTCTTACCAACACCGGTCGGTCCTAAGAACAGGAATGATCCGATCGGCTTACTCGGGTCTTTGATACCTGCTTTGGAACGGATGATTGCTTCCGTCACTTTCGTGACGCCCTCATCCTGGCCGATGACACGTTTGTGCAGTTCCTCGTCGAGATGCAGCGTCTTGTTACGCTCGCTCTCCGTCAGCTTTGCCACCGGAATTCCTGTCCATCTGGAGATGATCCGCGCAATCTCTTCCTCACTGACGTTTTCATGCACCAGGGAAAGGTCGCGTTTCTTCACGGCTTCCTCCTCGATCTCCAACTGCTTCTGTAGCTGTGGCAGCTTGCCATACTGCAATTCGGCTGCCTTCTCCAGATCGTACTTCTGCTGTGCCATCTTGATCTCATTCTTGACCGCTTCGATCTCCTCACGCAGCTTCTGTACTTTTTCTACCGACTTTTTCTCATTCTCCCACTGCGCTTTCTTCGTGTTGAATTCATCGCGCAGCTCTGCCAGTTCTTTCTGCAGATTTGCCAGACGCTCCTGGCTCAGACGGTCGGTCTCCTTTTTCAGCGCTGTCTCCTCAATCTCCATCTGCATGACACGGCGGTTCAACTCATCCAGTTCCGTCGGCATGGAATCCAGCTCGGTCTTGATCAGCGCGCACGCCTCATCGACCAGATCGATCGCTTTATCCGGAAGAAAACGATCCGAAATATAACGGTTGGAGAGCACTGCTGCCGATACCAGCGCAGAATCTGTAATCTTAACTCCATGGAAAACCTCGTAGCGCTCCTTCAATCCACGCAGAATGGAGATGGTATCCTCGACCGTCGGCTCATCCACCATTACCGGTTGGAAACGACGCTCGAGCGCCGCATCTTTTTCAATGTATTCGCGGTACTCATCCAGGGTCGTCGCACCGATACAATGCAGTTCACCACGCGCAAGCATCGGCTTTAACAGCTGTCCGGCATCCATCGCACCATCCGTCTTGCCCGCACCCACGATCGTGTGAAGTTCATCAATGAACAGGATAATCTGTCCCTCGGAACTTTTCACCTCATCAAGCACTGCCTTTAACCGCTCCTCGAATTCACCGCGGTATTTTGCACCTGCGATTAACGCACCCATATCCAGTGCAAACAATTTCTTGTCCTTTAAGCCCTCCGGCACATCGCCTTTTACAATTCGCTGGGCAAGCCCCTCGACAACAGCCGTCTTTCCGACACCCGGCTCACCGATCAGCACCGGGTTGTTTTTCGTCTTACGGGACAGAATCCGCACGACATTCCGGATCTCATCATCACGTCCGATGACCGGATCCAGCTTCTGGTCTCTCGCACGGGCTACCATATCATACCCGTACTTCTCCAGCGTGTCGTAGGTTGCTTCCGGATTGTCCGATGTCACGCGCTGATTGCCGCGGACTGTCGAGAGCGCCTGCAAAAACCGTTCTCTGGTAATGCCGTACTCCTTAAAGATCTCCTTCAATGCCTTATTCGGATACTTGATCAGCGCCAGGAACAGATGCTCGACAGAAACATACTCGTCCCCCATCTGCTTCGCCTCATCCTCGGCATGAATAAGCACCTTATTTAAATCCTGTCCGACATAGACCTGACCGCCGGACACCTTGACACGCGCTGCCAGATGCCGCTCGGCGTTATCCCTGAAGTGCTCCTTCTGAATCTCCATCTTCTCAATCAGCTTCGGAATCAGTCCATCCTCCTGCCGCATGAGGGCAACCAGAAGATGCTCCTGCTCGATCTCCTGATTTCCATATTCATAGGCAAGCTTCTCGCAATCGTTAATGGCTTCCACTGACTTTTGTGTAAATTTCTGAATGTTCATAAGCGTACCTCTCTTTCTCTTCCTATGATATACAGGCGGCACATATCTATGCGCCGCCTGCTTTGTTCTCCCTGTTACAATTATGTTATAGCACCAGCTGTTAGCACTGTCAAGAGGTGAGTGCTAATTTTTTCAGATAATTTTACCGACAGCAGAAGCAGGGACTTCCTGCCTAATATGGTCTGCTCTCCAACAGCTCCGAGAGATCCATCTCACAGTCAAAATATGTCTCCTCCACATACTGAATCTTCTCCACGCTTTCCCCCGCCTCCAGGCGGCGGATCGTCTCCTCCACAAGCGGGGCTGTCAGCGGATTGCATTCAAAATCAGCCGCGATGTCCCCGGTCTGGATTGCCTTGAGGGCATCCCTTACCGCATCAAAGGACAGGATAATAATGTCCCCGTCACTGCCAATCGTCCTGCCCGCCTCCCGGATCGCCTCGATAGCGCCAAAGGTCATATTGTCATTCTCGCTGATTACAACATCAATATCCTCGTATTTTTCGAGAAATTCCTTCATAACCTCCTGCCCCTTTGCCTGCGTGAAATCCCCCGACTGGCGCTCCAGCATCACCCAGTTTTCATTCTGCTGGAGAACCTCTGCGAATCCGTCTGTCCGCCCGATCTGTGCAGAGGAGCCCAGCGTCCCCTGGAGAGATACGATATGAACTGTCTCCCCGCTCCGCCCCTGCTTTTCCAGATAATTCTCCAGCCAGTGCCCGGCGTTCCTGCCCTCCTCCGCGAAGTCACTGCCCACCCAGCATGTATACAGGCTGTCGTCCTCCATCTCCGTCCTGCGGTCAGACAGAATCACCGGGATTCCGGCTTCCTTCGCCTCCTCCAGAACGGATTCCCAGCCTGTCTCCACGATCGGGTCGAGCACGATATAATCCACCTCCTGCAGGATCAGATTGCGGATTGCCTTCACCTGGTTCTCCTGCTTCTGCTGTCCGTCCTCGAAGATCAGATAGTAGCCGTTTTCCTGCGTGAACACATCCTTAAAGGACTGTGTGTTGGTGGTTCTCCAGTCGGATTCCGAGCCGACCTGCACATATCCGACCACAATATAGCCGTCCTGCTGCATCGTCTGCTCCGTATCCAGCTGTCCCGCAGTCTCTCTCTGCTCCACACTCCCACAGCCGGCTGTAAAGAGCAGCTGGCTGGCAAGCAACGCCGCCGCGATTCCTTTTTTTCCCACAGTCCTCTTCTGAAATATGTTCATATTCCTCCCGCCTTTTCTCCTGCCGGCTGCACCTCCTGCCCGGGGTGCTTTTTTAACACAGCACGGTATTTTCCCATAGAGGAGCCAAAAGGCTGCCGCATGAAGCGGACAGCCCCTGGACAGCCTTGTTTTTATTTGCTCTTCTCTTTGATCTTTGCAAAGATACTCTGTAATACGATGAAGAAGCAGAGCAGCGCAGCCACCGCAATGCTGGACCACGAGCTGAGCAGCTTGCCGTTCGTCTTCACCAGTGTGGAAATCGTTCCGTTGATAAGTACACCAAAGAAGGAGCCGATGACATTTCCCACACCGCCTGTCAATAATGTACCGCCGATAACGGAGGAAGCAATGGCATCCATCTCAAGTCCGAGTGCCTGCTGCACATTTCCCGACATCGTGTTCAGGCAGTAGCAGATGCCGCCGATCGAGCAGAGGAATGAGGAAAGCACATACGCCTTCAGCTTCGTCTTCTTCACGTCCAGTCCCATCATGATCGCCGACTGCTCACTTCCGCCGACTGCGTAAAGGCTTCTGCCGAACTTGGTATAGCGGAGCATGAAAAATACGGCTATCAGCACGAGCAGCGCCACGATTACCGATACACGGATAAACGGAACCTGCACCACGCCCTTGTTGTTGGTATAAGAGCCAAACGGAAGGCTGATCTTCGTATTGGCAAGCTTTACAAAAAATGCATTGCTGCTGATGGAGATCTGTTCCGTGCTGATCACGGCTGTCATGCCTCTGGCGAAGAACATTCCCGCCATTGTCACAATGAACGGCTGGATATTCAGATAGCCGACACAGAAGCCCTGCACCACGCCGAACACAATCCCGATGGCAAGCACAAGTATGCAGAGCAGAACCGCATTCATGTTCCAGCGCTCCATGCCGACGGCAAGAATCATGCAGTCCATGGCAACCAGCGAGCCAACGGAAATATCGATGCCGCCGGTCAGCATCACGCAGGTCATTCCACAGGTGATGCAGAGCAGACCCGCATTATTGATAAGGATGTTCAAAAACGTCTGCAGATGTGTGAAGCCCTTATTGGAATAAATCACACAGCCCACGGCATACATCACAAAAAATAACGCGATGGTAATTATCAGAAGAACCGTATTTCCATTTAATTTTTTCGCTTTCATTATGCAGCACCTCCTTTGGCAAGCTGTCTCCTTACAGACATTTTTTTCATAAATGCCTTAAACGGAGGTGCCTGGATTGCCACAATAATGATAACAATGACCGCCTTGTACACCGGTGCCTGCTCGGTCGAGATGCCGAGTGCATACAGGGTGGTGGTGATCGCCTGGATGGTGTACGCACCGATAATAGAGCCTGCCAGCCGGAACTTTCCGCCGCCGAGGCTGTTACCGCCGAGTGCAACTGCCAGAATCGCATCCAGCTCGAAGTTCAGTCCGATGTTGTTGGAATCCGCAGAGCTGATCCGGGAGGAAGCAACAATGCCGGCAATTCCTGCACACAATCCGCAGACAACATAGCACAGGAAAATGATGCGCTCGGAATTGATGCCCGCGATGCGGGAAGCCTTCTTATTGATGCCGACGCTCTGGATATATAAGCCCAGTGCGGTCTTGCGGAGCACCAGCGATGTGATCAGGATGCACACGATGGCAACCACGATCGGTGTCGGCATAAATCCGAGATAGCCGCCGAAGATTTTGAAGGAATCATCCCGGACGTATACGATCATGTTGTTGCAGAGCAGAAGTCCGATTGCCCTCGCCGCCGAAAACAGGATCAGCGTTGCCACCATCGGCTGCACATTCAGATACGATACCAGAAAACCGTTAAACGCACCGCAGGCACATCCCATCAGGATGCCGCCAAGCACACCGACGATCAGCGGCGCTGCAAGGCTGTTGGTGGAGGACACGCCGTAGCCTGCCAGAAGCATGCAGCAGAACGATGCCGCCAGTGACATGACCGAGCCGACGGAAATATCCGTTCCTGCCGAGCAGGACACAACCAGCGTCATGCCGATGGCAAGAATGGCAATCTCACTGCCGCGGTTTAAAATATCAATGATGCGTCCGTACAATACCCCGTTGCGGATGGAGATGGTAAAAAAGTTAAATGCAAAATTTCCTGCCATCACATCATAGATGATATTTACCGCCATCACCAGTATCATACAGAAAATCGGTAAAAACAACGGCTGGCTGACCAGCTTCTTAAACTTACTCATTCCTGCCACCTCCTGCTATGGACTGCATTACATGCCCCTGGGTCAGTTCCTCAGTGATCTCTCCCACTTCCTGACCATCCCTTAATACCACCAGCTTGGAGCATGTTCTGAGCATCTCCTCAATCTCGGAAGAGATGAAGATCAGACTCTTTCCCTGATCCGCAAGCTCGATCACAAGCTTCTGGATCTCAGTCTTTGTCCCGACATCGATACCTCTGGTCGGCTCATCCAGAATAAGGAATTCCGGATCTGTGGCAAGCCAGCGTGCCAGAATCACCTTCTGCTGGTTTCCGCCGGAGAGCTGCCCGATCAGGGTCTCCCTGCTCGCCGTCTTGATCTGCAGCAGCTCGATATACTTGTCTGCGATCTCGTTCTGTCTGCTCATTGGAAGCAGCTTAAACATTCCGCGCTTTGCCTGCATTGCCAGAATTATATTTTCTCGTACAGATAAGTCTGCGATAATGCCCTCTGCCTTTCTGTCGTCCGGAAGAAGTCCCATTCCAAGATTCATCGCATCAATCGGCGCATTGATCTTTGCCTCTTTTCCGTTGACAAACAGCTTACCTGTCTGGTTTTTATCCGCTCCATAGATGACACGCGCAAGCTCACTGCGTCCCGAGCCAAGCAGACCTGTCAGTCCCACGACCTCACCCTTATGTATCTGTAAATCAAACGGCTTGATCTTTCCCTTGTGGCTCATGCCCTGCGCATCGATAACCACCGGCACATTGGTGTAATCCTTCTTCTCTTCTGATTTTACAGCTGCAAGGTCATCAAAATCCTTGCCCATCATCGCTGCAACCAGCTTTACTCTTGGCAGCTCCTCAATCGGATATTCTCCGACCAGCATGCCGTTCCGGAGCACTGTGATCCGGTCACAGACTGCGTATACCTGCTCCAGAAAGTGTGTCACAAACACAATCGCCACACCCTTTTCCTTCAGCTGCCGCATAAGAACGAACAGCTTTTCAACCTCATGGTCATCCAGGGAGGATGTCGGCTCGTCTAAAATCAGTACCTTACAATCCATATCCACCGCTCTTGCAATCGCAATCATCTGCTGGAGCGCCAGTGAATACTCTTCCAGATTTTTGGTTACGTCAATATCAAGATCCAGGCTCTTAATAATCCTGTTGGATTTTGCTGTCATCGTCTTCCAGTCGATGGTTCCAAGCTTTGTCTTCGGCTCCCTGCCGATAAATAAATTTTCTGCCACACTCAAATTCGGGCAAAGATTGACTTCCTGATACACCGTGGATATGCCCTTTTTCTGTGCATCCAGGGTCGAATGATTGACCACCGGTCCATCGATCCCGTCAACGCGTATTTCTCCCGCATCGAACGCGTTGATTCCGGTCAGACACTTGATCAGTGTAGATTTCCCGGCACCATTTTCTCCCATCAGTGCCATGATCTCGCCCTTCCGCAGTGTAAGATCCACATTGTCCAGTGCCTTTACACCCGGAAATGTCATGGTAATCCCCCGCATGGTCAGTACCACATTATGCTCCATTTTACTCCACCCTTTCCTTAAAATTGGGAGAGACCAACCGGCCTCCCCCATTACAAATTCCCTGTCTGTGAAGCAGCTTCTTCTCTGTCCCTGCTATAATGTTTGTCCTGTTGCCAGACCGTCTTAATACTGTGCGTCAACGATCTCCTGTGTAACCACGGTAAGCTCCTGCTCCTCGCCGTTTACCGTGATGGATGAAAGGATGTCCTCATTTACATACCAGTGCTCAACCATGTATACTTCCTTGTCAGGTGTGCTGCCGGACTCTAACTGCTGGATAACATCCTCTACAAACGGAGCTGCAAGCGGGTTGCACTCGAAGTCTGCATTGATGTCGCCGGACATTACATACTCAAGACCTGCGGTGCAGGCATCGAAGGAAATCAGGATCACGTCTCCGTCCACACCATAGGAGATACCTGCTGCCTTCATGGCATCCATCGCACCAAATGCCTCGTTATCGTTCTGGCATACCACTACATTGAACTGTCCCTCGTAGCTCTTGATGTAAGACTCCATAACCTCCTGTCCGCCAGCCTGTGTGAAATCACCGGTCTGGGAATCCAGAATGTTCCAGCCGTTTGCATCTGCGATCTCCTTGAAGCCGTCCGTACGTCCGATCTGTGCGGAAGCACCGGTTGTTCCCTCGATAACGAGCACGTTCACGTCGCTGATGCCCTTTGCATCCGTGTAAGCCTTTAACCACTCACCTGCTGCAAGACCCTCATTCTTGAAGTTGGAGCCTACCCATGAAATATATTTGTCCGAATCATCAATCGTACGGTCAATGACGATAACCGGAATACCTGCCTCCTCGCACTCTGTCAGTACCGTGTCCCAGCCTGTCGATACGATCGGGTCGATGATGATGTAATCCACATCCTGCTCGATGAAGCCACGTACTGCCTCCAGCTGGACTGCCGAATCCTGGTCGCAGTCAACGAACTGGAGATCATATCCGTTCTCTGCCGAGAAGATGGACTGTGCGGAATTCGTGGATGCGGTACGCCAGTCAGACTCATGGCCAACCTGTGCAAAGCCGATTGTGATTACATCCCCGTCAGCTGCGTCTGCCGCATCTGCTGCGTCAGAAGCATCCGCTGCTTCGCTGTCCGCTGCCGTATTTGCGTCTGCTGCATCTGCTGCCGTTGTGTTGCTGCTGTCAGCAGCCTCCTCGCTTCCGCAGCCTGCCAGTAAGGTTGCGCCCATTGCCATGCACATCAGTACACTCACTAACTTTTTTTTCATTTTAAAAACCTCCCAAAGTTTTTATTAGATTTGGTTAAGTCCTTAACCATGTACCTATTATAGCTTTCGGACGGTTTAAAAAATACCGACTGGCTTTTGAAATAAGTATAATTTTTTACTAAATTATGAACAGCTCATTCACAATTTTGCCGTATTTTCCTCAAAAGGTGTAATTTTTTTGGAAATGTTGCGTTTTCTTTTGATTTTCTCTGCCCGGCACGGAATCCGCACCCAGATCTCGGTGCCCTGCCCGCAGGTGCTCTGTATCTTCAGTCCGTACTCCCTGCCATAATTGAGCTGGATACGCTGGTTGACATTGAACAGTCCGAAGCCGCCCGTCTCCTCCTGCTCCGGCTCCTGCTCCCCGTCGCGGAGCATGGCGCACACCTGCGCAAGCCGCGCACCGTCCATTCCGATTCCGTCATCCTGCACCTTGAAAATCATGACATCCTGGCAGAGTGCACCGGACACCCGGATATGTCCGCCGCCGCGCTTGTTCTTGATGCCGTGGTAGAGCGCATTCTCCACAAGCGGCTGGAGCGTCAGCTTGATGATCTCATATTCATAGAGCTCCTCCGGAATCGCAATCTCATATTCCAGTATATCCCTGTAGCGGAACTGCTGGATCTCTAAGTAGCTGCGGATGTGCTGCTCCTCCTCCTTTACCGTGATGAACTCCCGCCCCTTGCTTAAGGTTGTCCGAAAAAAGCTTGACAGGGACGACACCATCCTCACGACCTGCTCCGTGTCCTTCGACTCCGCGAGCCAGATGATGTTGTCCAGTGTATTGTACAGAAAATGCGGATTGATCTGCTCCTGCAGCACGCGCAGCTCCGCCGCGCGCAGATTCAGCTCCTCCACGCGTATATCCTCCACGAGATGCCCGATCTCCTCCACCATCTGGTTAAAGCTGCTGTTCAGAACCGAGAGCTCATCCAGCTCCTCGTCCTGCGCCCGGATCGCAAAATCCCCGCTTCCCGCTGCCTGCGCAGCCTCACACAGCCGCTGGATAGGCTCCGTGATGCCCCGCACAATCCTCCTGCTGACCATCCATGCCCCGAGCAGTATCAGGACGAGAATCACTGTGATCGCCGTGATGGCACTCTCCACATCCGCGCGGATTCCCATCCGCAGCTCCTCCATGTTCGTTGTCTCATAGTAGATATAATACTGGATCTGCTCCTGTATCAGCTCCGTCAGGACGCGGATATTCAGATCCAGACGCTCCATGTTCGTCTCATAAAGCCCGGTCACGAGCGCATCCTTCTCGATCTCCTCCACACGATCCTCCAGCGTGTCAAGACTCTTTAGTATGCTTGACAGCCGGTTCGCAGCGTACTCGGAATCTGCCTCCTCATAGAGCTCGCCGAACACCTCCCGCGCGGCCTGTATCATCCGGTGCGGCTGCTCCGTGTCCACCAGCTCCTCGGCACGCTCCGAATTGACTACGATAATATACATCACGTAGTCCATGTCCTCCTTGAAATTGATGTTGTACGCGTTTGCCTTTGTGATTCTCCTGACAATCCCGTCATACTCGGAGGAAATCTTGTTCGTCATAATCAGAAGATACGCCAGAAGTATGGTCAGCGGCACCACACAGATCAGCAGCAGCATATAGAGCCTGCTCTTTAGTGAAAACCCTCCCTGCAATATCTATCTCCCCTTTTACCCTCTGCTGCGGTACTCACCCGGTGTGCAGCCCTGCGTCTTCTTGAACAGGTTGCTGAAATAATGCGCATCCCGGTAGCCCACCTCAAAGGCAATCTCCGTTACCTTCTTTCCCGTCGTCCTGAGCAGCTCCTTCGCTTTTTCCATGCGGATTCTTGTAAGATATTCTACAAACGTCTCTCCCATTTCCTGACCGAATACCGTGCTGAAATGGCTCGGACTCAGATTTACCTCCGCTGCGACCATATTCAGGGAAATCCCGTCCTTCTCAAAATGATCGTTGATGTAGGTCTTTGCCTTCTGCATGATGCCGTCGTATTTTCCGTCCACCGCCTCACTGCGCAAATCCAGCACCGCCGAAAAAAGCTTCTTAATATATTCCCTGGTCTGCTCAACCGTGGTCAGGTAGGCTACCATCTCCTTCGCATCGCCGCACCGCTCCACGAGATCCCTGCTCTTGTAACCGCTCTTCTCCAGAACGGAAACCGCCGTCACATACAGATCCATCACCACGTACTGGCGCAGGAAGATAGACTTTACATTGCTGTCCCCGAGCTGTGCAAAGTAATCCTCCACGAAGCCGGACACCTCCTCCCTAGTGCCAGTGTACAGAAAAGCCTCTGCCTGCCGCTGGCTCAGGCTGGAGATATTCAGCTCCCCGAGCTTTACATCCTCCAGAACCTCCGCCGCAGTCTCCCCCGGCGTCTCCTCCTCAAGGATCTGGTTGCGCTCTACCGAATAGCGTCTGGAAAAGCACAGGTTGGTCTGCCGGTAGCACTGCTGCAGCTCGCTGAAACGCTCCACCGGTGTCCCGAGCGCCGCGACATACTCCACCGCCGTCTCTCTCCGGAAATACTCTGCCAGCAGGCTTTTTACCTGCTCTGTCGTCTCCGCGAGAGACTGCTGCCCTGTGCCCTTCAGCACAAAATCGTACTCCGCCCGGCTCTGCTTTGCGACAATCAGATTGCCGGACTGCTCCATGTACTTCTCCAGCTCCTGCTCGAAGGCTTTTATCTTCTCCGGCAGGACATCCTCCTTCTCCTCGGAGAACAGCTGGAGCAGCATGATATTGTACTGCTCCGCAATCAGCTCAAGTCCCAGCTCCTTCGCCTCCTGGAACACCGACGCATAGGTATGCTTTCCGGAGACCATGTGCCGGAACAGCCGCTGCCTGCCGGCAGATCTCGCCTCCTCCGGCGCCTGCTGCTTCTGCTTCCCGCGCTCCTCCTCGATCTTCTGACCGATCTTCTTGAGTGTCCCGATCAGCTGTGCACCCGTGACCGGCTTCACCAGATAATCCGTGATTCCGATGTCGATTGCCTCTTTTGCATACTGGAACTCGTCATACCCGCTCAGGAGTATGATCTTGGTCTCCGGCAGCTCGTGCTTCACGAGACGGCTCAGCTCCAGTCCATCCATGAACGGCATCTTAATGTCCGTGATCAGAATATCCGGTCTCGTCTTCTGGATGATCGGATAGGCGAGCTCCCCGTCGCCCGCGTCACCGACAAATTCAAAGCCTTCCCCCTGCCAGTCGATGTTGTTCTTTATGCCCTCCCGCATAACGATCTCATCTTCCGCTAAAAAAACCTTTAACATATGAAATTCCCCTCAATACATTTTCCTGTAAAAACCATTGTAAATTCATTTTATCACACCTGCGAACAAAAAACACAGAAGATTTTGGCTGTCCGGGATGCCTATCACCGGATTCTGCTCGATGCAGTCGATACCCTCGTGCAGAAATGTCCCCCGCATACGCAGGACTTCCGGCGCTCAGGGAACGCATCTATTTAGGTATCCAGCTTCTGGAAAGCTTTGCGCACACCCAGCTGGAGACTTCCCTCTGCAGTCAGTTTGATATGGAATCCATGCAGACACTCTGCCTCCGGATTGCAGTGGAGCTGCTGACACCGCCGCATCAGACGGGATCCGATACGGCAGTGTCATGTTCACACTAATCTTATGAAAACGCCCTGCGGTCTTAAGCTTCCGTGCTCCAATCCGTTCGCGAACAGGCAGTCCTCCGGCTCCGGCAGTCCCCGCTCCCCTGTCCGCACCGGTTCCTCCCCGGCGTTAATGCAGACCTCCAGCGTTTTTTGTCCTTCTTTTTTCTTATAATAATGTAACAATCTGGAATCCTCTCTGACATCCCATACCACTTTTCCGCTCCTTGTCTGCGGATACTGCCTGCGCATCGCAATCAGCTGCTTTACCTGTCCGGTCAGTTCCGCAAAGCTGCCCGCATCGATCTCCTCCCAAGGCATGCACTTCCGGTTCGCCTTTGTTCCGCCTCCGTCCATACCGATCTCGGTGCCGTAGTAGATGCCCGGTGCGCCCTGCATGGTAAACAGAACCGTAAGCTGTGCCAGAAACGTATCCTCATTTCCGTGGCATCTCTCCATCAGACGGTCCGTATCATGGGAATCTAACAGATTAAACAGCACGCGGTTCACCTGCTCGTAGTACATGCTGTAGCACTGGTTGATGCCATGCATAAAATCCGTACCACTCTGTGTCTTATCTGCCCAGAAGTTATTCACGCACGCCAGAAACGGGTAGTTCATCGTCGAATCATACTCGTCGCCGAGCAGCCATGGGAAAGCATCATGCCAGATCTCTCCGAGCAGGAAAAGCTTTGGATTGCACTTTTTCACTTCCAGACGCAGATGTTTTAAAAATGCATGTGAAATCTCGTTGCCGACATCGAAACGGATTCCGTCAACCTTCCAGTCACATACCCAGTGCTTTGCAATGCCGGTCAGATACTCCATCACATCCGGCTCGCTGGTATCAAATTTTGGCATATTGTCGACAAACGCAAACGAGAAATAATCCCCCTGCTTCGTCGCGTGGGTCTGCGCATCGATCGGCCAGCGGTTCACGCAGAACCAGTGGTAGTAGCTGGACTGCGGTCCCTTTTCCAGCACGTCCTGCCAAAGCGCGCACTTCGCTCCGCAATGATTAAATACCGCATCGATCATCACACGAAGTCCGAGCGCATGCGCCTCCGCAATCAACGTCTTCAGTTCTTCCTCCGTGCCGAGATCCGGCTCCACGCTGTGGTAGTCGATCGTGTCGTACCGGTGGTTGGAATCCGACCACAGAATCGGATTTAAGTAAATACCTCCGACGCCGAGGTCTGCAATATAGGCAAGGCGGCTGCGGATTCCCGCCAGATCCCCCCCGTAAAACTCCTTCCAGGTCGGATCCTCCTGGCATGCCCACTCGCGGCAGGAATGACGCTTTTCTCCTGGATTTTTTCTGCAGAAACGATCCGGGAAAATCTGATACCACACGATATTCTCCGCCCATTCCGGCACCTTCATAATGTCCGCCCGGTTCATCCACGGATAGATAAAACGCTGGATCATCCGGTCCGCTGGAAAGCGCTCTGCCGCTTTCACAAATCCATCCTCATACAGGCAGACGCTCTCCCCGCCGCCGGTGATCTCAAAATGGTACTTGACTCTGCGGTACGCCGGTGTGAGGACGGCACTATATACATTTCTGTGCGCCAGTTCCCGCTCCAGTTCCATCGGCACCCGCTCGCCCTGCCAGTTCTGCTCGTTCTCGGCAATCCCGGCGGAATACGGGTCGCCCGCCCAGAGGATCACCTCGTCCACATCTTTTCCTGTCTGAATACTTATTTTTAAATGTCTCTCATCAAGCGGATAGCAGTCTAAAAAATACGCCCGATGTGTAATTTCTGCCAGATTCATAGTTTTCCCCCTGTACAAATTTGCTGCAGATCTCCTGTCAGCTGCTCCGGGAACTCCGGATTTCTATTCTACGCACAGTATATCTCTGCGAGGGGAATTTTTCTCACACTATCAATCGCGTAACCTGTACAAAACAATCATTTTTTCTTTCACTTCTATCACAGCATCCGGCCGGAAAGCAGTTCGCTTCCCTCTTCGTAATCCAGGTTCTCATATGCCGCATGCAGTTCTGTCAACAGTTCCCGTTCCTCCGCTGTCAGATGGGCACGCGCAAACCGGGAAAGTCCCTGCTCAATCCCGTTTAAATCACACGCATCAAAAGCTTCCCTAAGCTGCGCCAGAATCTGCTGCTTTTCCTCCGGTATGTCCTCTGCCGTGGCTGCGCCTTCCCCCTGTATCTCCTGCGGCAGATTCTTTAATTCATCCTCGACACTCTCTAACGTGTGCCGGATCGTCTCCAAAAACTCTGTCATATGCTTTTCCAGGTACCGGATATTTTCTGTCTTTGCCGCCATTTCCATGATTTCTGCGCTCTCGCTTAACGCCTGTCTGCCGATCTGCTGGCTGGCGCCCTTGATTCCATGCACTTTCGTTCCGAAAAGCTCCAGCTGCTCCGGCACATAGCCCGGCAGTTCTGCTGCAAGCGATCCCGTCTCCTGCAAAAACGTCTGCAAGAGACGGCGGTATGCCCCATGGTTCATCTGCGCGTGAAGCAGGAAATCCCTGCGCTCTGCGACAGGCAGATAAGTCTCAATCACTTTCTTTAGCTCTGACACATCGATCGGCTTGTCCAGATACGCCGTAAATTCCGGTCTGCGATTCCGATGCTTTAACTCCGCGGTAATATCAGCAGTCATAAGTACCATTGGGATATCGCAAAACTGGCGTATCTCCTTCGCCGCTTCATCGCCATTTTTTTCCGGCATCCTCTGATCCAGAAAAATCAGCTGATACTCCTTCCGCGCTGCCGCCTCCACAGCCTCCTTTCCGTTGCGCACAACATCCAGTGTAAACCGCCACGGCGCTGCGAGTTCCTGGAAAATCTCCTGATTGATCCGCATATCATCCGCGAGCAGAACATGTGCCCCCGGATAGATCCATGTCGGCTGGATCCGCTCCGTATAGACCACTGACTCGCGCAGCAGACTGTCCGTCGTATAGCACACCGCATCATGCAGGGTGCTTCCGCACACCTTCTGCCGGATTTCCACGGTAATCGTGGTTCCCCTGGTGCCGTTGCTCTCGGCGCGGACACTGCCTCCCATACGGTTTGCAAGTTCCTTTACAATGCTAAGTCCCAGTCCGTTTCCCGACTGTCCGCTCTCTGCCGCATAGCTCACATACGAATCAAATCCCTGCCGCAGCTGTTCGCTTGTCATTCCGGTGCCGGTGTCCGACACCCTGCAGCGGACCATCACATCCGAGGAATCCCGGATTGCCTCACAGGTAATCACACAGCGGATCTCGCCCTCCTCTGTGAACTTGACCGCATTTGCGAGCAGATTCTGCAAAATTTCCCGGACGCGCATGGCATCCCCATACATTTTCTCCGGGAATTCTCCCTGTATACAGGCCTCAAACCACACCCTCTTCGACTGCAGATTGATGACACACATGTGTGCCACCTCCTCGAGCACCTGATCCAGCCGGTAGCACTCCGCCATCAGCTCGAACTTTCCTGCCTCAATTCTGGAATAGTCAAGAATCGCATTCACCTGTTCCACAAGGCTGTTCCCAGCTCCCTTGATGTGAAGCAGGAGTGCACGGTCACTTGCCGTGAGTTCCTTGCGGCTGCTTAAAATATCCGTGATTCCGATGATGGCGTGCAGCGGGCTTTTCAGGTCATGGCTCATCTGCGCGAGGAAATCACTTTTCCGCGCCGTCTGCATCTCTGCTTTTCCCTTTAATGCCTGCATCAGCTGCGTCTCTTTTTTCGGGCTGGTAATATCCCAGGCACCGAGAATATATCCACGAAGCCTCCCGGAATAGTACACCGGCGTACACTGACACTGATAATACTGTCCGTTCTTCTCGATCTCCCGGCTCTTTTTTCCCTCCTGTATGGACTTCGCCAGCTCCTCCGCCTCCTGCATGTATCCGCGGTGCCTGCGGCTGTCTCTCTCATACAACTGCATCGGACCCGCAAACAGACTTCTGCCGCTGCGGTTCGCATCAACGCAGTAAAAATTGGTATCTAGCAGTACCACTGCCGTATCCGAGTCATCGTACAACCGCTCGCGCAGAAGCTCGCCCGTATCCATCAGCTGATCTGTCTGGATCAGATAATGAACCGCACCGCAGACACCGGTTGTAGCTGACAGCATCAGAAGATTGCCCGGAATAGTAAAAAACTTTTCCGCGCACATCGCTGCTGCATTCACGAGCAGCACAATATAGAGCAGATTGGCAATCTGATGCTCATGCATGGTCAGGGAACGGCGCAGATAGGTGTAGGTTCCCATTGCAACGATCGCCGCCGTACATCCGATTAAGTAAATTCTGAAATAAATGTGATAGATTTCCGGCTGCCGGTAGCGCATAAAAACAATCACATTCAGCGCGAGCAGCACACAAAACATAATCCACTGCACCCCGTAGGGGATATGGATTTTCAGAAAATCCATGATATAGATAAGAATCAGATAAAGCACCTGAATTAAGAGCATGTCCTTCAAACGCCCGAACAGTTCTGTCTGTCCGGTGAGCGTAAGGACAACCTGATAGAAATTATATACACCGATCAGTCCGACCAGCAGCGGCAGCAGCCTGTGCTGTCTGGAATATGCACCGGAAGTGGCATATTCCTGCAGTACATACAGCGTATAACAAAGACATATTATCTGAACCAATAATATCATTCAATCTCACTCCGCCCCATCAGAATCCTCTTGATCTCTGTCTTGACAAAGACCGGCTTGTACGGTCTTACAATGTAACCTGCCGCGTCCAGATTCCGGCACAGCGTGACCGTCTGTCTGTCGCAGAGCGCCGTGACGAACAGGATCGGCACCGTGTGATCCGTCATCTCCATAATGCGTTTGGCCGTCTCGATACCGTCCATCTCCGGCATATCGATATCCATCAGCACCAGATCCGGCGCCGGATGTTTTTTCAGATACAGCAATGCCTGGTGACCGGATTTCATCAGGATGACATCATATAACGGCTCTAAAATGCCACGCAGCATCTGCAGATTCGTCTTCATATCGTCCACAACCATGATCCGGCAGCGTACCGGCGGCCGTATCATCTCGTTGCGCTCCTTTTCTGCCTCTTCCGTGGAGAAGCCGGATTCCGTCTTCATACGCAATGTAATATGGTAGTTCGCTTCGTTGGACAGATCCAACAGTTCCCCGTCCATCAGACGCACTACGGGTCTTAAATTATGTACGCCAAAATTCTCATAGATGATGGCTTCTCTTCCATCGGAAAGCGTAACCATCGTTCCCTTCGGATAGAGCGGCACATACTTTAGAAGTGTCTCCACTACCTCGCGGTCAAACATGATGCCACAGCCGCCCATCAGATACTCTGTCGCCTCGTACGGTGCGTATGGCTCCTTGTACGGGCGCCTGGACGTAAGTGCATCATAGACATCCGCCACGTGCAGAATCCTGGTAAACATCGTCTGCTGCGCGCCTTCCAGCCCGTCCGGGTATCCGCTTCCATCCACATTTTCATGGTGATGCAGCACGGCCTCCTTGATATGCGCAGAAATATCCCACCGCTCACTGATAATCTGGTACGACAGTGTTGCGTGGGATTTCATAATCAGATATTCTTCCTGTGTCAGACGTCCCGGCTTGTTTAAGATCTCATCCGGGATCTGCAGCTTTCCGAGGTCATGAAGCAATGCCGCAGTCACAAGATGCCCCAGCTCCACTTCACTCATCCCCATACCCATTCCAATGACGCCGCAGTATACCGCCACGTTCACAGAATGTGCGTAAGTGTAATCGTCGTAGCTTCTTAAGTCCGTAAGATCAAGAGACACATTTCCGCAGGATAAAATCTCCTCCACCATGCGTCTGGCAATCAGCTTACATCCGTCAATGTCGCAGGCACGGATGCGCTCCTGTCCCTCCTGCCTTAACTGCGGCGTAATCACACTCTCAATCGTGATGCCCTCTGAAAGTTTATCTTCTATATATACACCGTCGAATCCGTAAGCTTCCAGTTTTTCCAGATAGCTCTCCGTCAATTCGCAATGGCAGCCAATCAGCGTTCTTCCGACGGAATCATAAAGGTCGGCTGCAAGAACCATGCCCGGTTCTGCCTCCCTGAGTGGTACATAACGCATAACATTCCTCCTACCTTTTACTGTACCAAGCCGACCTCATAAAGTCAATGAAACTTTTGACCTTATTTTCTAGGATTCGACAGAAACCACCTCGTAATCCTGATCCTCAACCGCCTTCTTTAAGACCTCATCCGCCACGTCGCTGCTAAGCGTCACAACCGCGTTTCCTGCCTCGTGGCTGACTACAGCCTCCTGCACGCCTTCTACCGCTTCGAGTGCCTTCTTGACTCTCGCCTCACAGTGTCCACACATCATACCGTTAATCTTCATTGTCTTTTTCATTGTCTCATTCTCCTTTTTTTGATTTGTTTCTGATTTCTTCTCCAAAGCGTCATCCGGCTCCTTCGCCGCAGCTGCGGCGGTCTGCCCTGTCACCGCATTTTTGATCCTGCGGTCTTTTCCGGCGTCATACATCCGGAACAGATTCAGGCGCAGCGCGTTGGTCACAACACAGAAGCTGGATAAGCTCATGGCTGCCGCACCGAACATCGGGTTTAACTGCCAGCCGAACAGCGGAATCCACACGCCTGCCGCAAGAGGAATGCCGATAATATTGTAGAAAAATGCCCAGAACAGATTTTCATGAATATTGCGCAGGGTTGCGCGGCTCAAGCGGATTGCCGCAGGCACATCCGACAGGCGGCTCTTCATCAGCACGACATCCGCGGCATCAATGGCAATATCCGTTCCGGCGCCGATCGCCATTCCGATATCCGCCCTTGTAAGCGCCGGCGCGTCATTGATTCCATCGCCGACCATGACCACTTTGCCCTTTTTCTGCAGTTCTCTTACCACCTGCTCCTTGCCGTCCGGAAGCACGCCGGCGATCACCTCGTCCACGCCTGCCTCTTTTCCGATCGTCTGCGCCGTCCGCTCATTGTCGCCGGTCAGCATCACCACATAGATTCCCATGTTCTGCAGTTCTGCCACTGCACGCGGGCTGTCCTCCTTGATGACATCCGCCACGGCGATTACGCCGAGCAGCTTCTCATCCTTTGCAAAAAACAGCGGCGTCTTGCCCTGCATGGCGAGCTGTTCCGCCTGCCGCTTCATGGCATCGGACACCTTCACGTGCTGCTCGATAAAGATGAGATTGCCGCCGTAAAGCCGTCTTCCATCCCACACACCGGTCAGACCGTTGCCCGGAAGCGCCATGAAATCGGTCAGCATATCTTCTAAGCCGTCCGCTCCGCCAGATGCTCCGTCTGCCGCAGTCGCCCTCTTCCCGCCGGACTGCGCCTTTGCCCCGGCCTGCTCCTTCACGTAGGCAAGAACGGCCTTTGCAAGCGGATGCTCGCTCTTCTGCTCCAGAATCCCTGCCGCATGCAGCAGCTCCTCCGCCGGAACGCCTTCCGCCGGAAGGACATCCGTAACTCGCGGCTCTCCGCTCGTGATGGTTCCGGTCTTATCGAGCGCTACAATCTGCATTTTTCCGGTCTCCTCCAGAGAGACTGCCGTCTTGAACATAATACCGTTCTTAGCACCCATGCCGTTTCCGACCATGATGGCTACCGGAGTGGCAAGTCCGAGCGCACACGGGCAGCTGATGACCAGAACAGAGATCGCTCTCGCCAGCGCAAAGCCGACCGGCTTTCCGACAACCAGCCACACAATCAGTGTCACGATCGCAATTCCAATGACCGTCGGCACAAATACGCCCGATACCTTATCGGCAATCTTGGCAATCGGCGCCTTGGTCGCCGCGGCATCGCTGACCATCTGGATGATCTGGGATAAGGTTGTATCCTCGCCGACTCGCGCCGCCTCGCATTTTAAAAAGCCGGACTGGTTCACGGTCGCCGCGGAGACTTCATCTCCTGGCGCCTTGTCCACCGGTATGCTCTCGCCGGTCAGCGCCGCCTCATTCACGGCACTGCTGCCCTCGAGGATGATACCGTCCACGGGTATGTTCTCCCCCGGGCGCACCACGAAGACGTCTCCCTTTTTGACCTGCGCGACCGGAACCTCCTGTTCCACACCGTCACGCACGATGGTGGCAGTCTTCGGTGCCAGGCTCATCAGGCTCTTGAGCGCATCGGTCGTCTTGCCTTTTGAACGCGCCTCCAGCATTTTTCCGACCGTGATCAGCGTCAAAATCATCGCCGCCGATTCAAAGTAGAACTCGTGCATGTAGCTCATGACCCCGTCCATATCGCCGCGCACCTGTGCATCGGTCATTGCAAAGAGTGCGTAGGTACTGTAGCCGAACGCTGCCGTTGCCCCCAGCGCTACCAGTGTGTCCATATTCGGCGCCCGGTGCCAGAGACTCTTGAATCCGCTGATAAAGAACTTCTGGTTGATGACCATGATCACCACCGTCAGCAAGAGCTGTACCAGCCCCATCGCCACATGGTTTCCTTCAAAGAACGCCGGCAGCGGCCATCCCCACATCATATGTCCCATGGAAAAATACATCAGCACTGCCAGAAAGCCTACCGAAGTCACCAGTCTCTTTTTTAAAAGAGGCGTCTCCCGGTCCTTTAACATCTCTTCCTGCGGCATCGCCTCCGCCGCTCCCGCGGTTCCCGCGCCGCCCCGCTTCTTCTCGGCAGCGCCGTATCCGGCGTTCTCAACCGCCCGGATGATCTCCTGCGGCGCCGCGGTTCCCTCGACACCCATGGAATTCGTCAGAAGACTCACCGAGCAGGATGTCACACCCGGCACCTTCGACACTGCTTTTTCCACGCGCGCGCTGCACGCCGCACAGCTCATTCCCGTCACTGTATATTGCTTCATCTTCCTCACTCTCCCGTCTATTTCATCAATTTCTGGAGCACCGTCACCAGTTCGTCGACGGTCTCCTCCCTGCCCTCGCGGATATCATTCGTCACGCAGGTCTTGATATGGTTGGCGAGAAGTACCTTGTTAAAGCTGTTGAGCGCCGCATTCACAGCAGCCACCTGCACCAGAATATCCGTACAGTAAGCATCCCGCTCCACCATTCCCTTAATTCCGCGAATCTGTCCCTCGATGCGGTTTAAGCGGTGAATCATATCCTTGTATTCTTTCTCTGACCGTTCCTTTGTCTTATGGGAACAGCAGCATTCCTTTTCCTCTGCCATACGCTTTGCCCTCTTTCTTACTATTTACCCGCAAGTCTGTTTCTATTCCTCATTTGCAGGCTCATTATATACCCCATCGGGGTATATTGCAAGTGTTTTATTGTGTTATTTTTCTCATCAAAAAAATCCCGGCCTGTCCAACCGGACCAGCCAGGATCTTTTGGGAATCTGCCGTCATGCGGCAGTCTCTTTTATTTATCCGCAAACCCTCTCCAGAATCTCTGTAAGTGCACTTCCGCTGCTGGTATGGCTTCTCACCACATCCGCATTGCAGCGCTCCGCCTCTGCCACCGCACACCGTACCATCTTATGTGATACGGTGTTGGTGAAGAGAATGATCAGATCCGGTGATCCGATCTGGTTCCCGAGCTTTGCCGGCATCTGTGTAAATACCTTCGCTTTACAGTTATGTTCCTTACAGATCTTTTTGTACTGGCAGACCATGCGGTCATGTCCGCCTACAATCACAACACTCATGACTACACCGCCGCAAGCTGCTTGCCGAGATCGGTGCAGGCAGCCACAGCCTCATCGTCCGGTGCCTCCTTACAGATCACGCCTTCGCCGTTCAATACATTCGCGCCTGCGGATGACATGCGGTCTACCCAGTCACGCATCCACTGTCCGTCTCCCCAGCCATAGGAACCAAACAGACCGATGGTCTTGCCTGCCACAAATCCTTCCACCTCGGTTACGAAAGGCTCCATCTCGCCCTCCTCAAGAACCTCAGCACCCATTGCCGGGCATCCGAGTGCAAATGCCTTTGCGTTCTTTAACTCCGCTGTAGAGACGCTGCTTACGTCTACCACTGCGGCTTCCTTACCTGCTGCTGTGATTCCGGCGCCGACTGCCTCTGCCATCGCCTGTGTATTTCCTGACTGTGACCAGTATACTACATAAATCTTATCCAATGTTTTTCCCTCCTGCTATATCTCTGTATTTTGCTATGTAAGTTAGTCTTAACTAACTTTAGCTATACTATACTAAATCAGAAGGATTTCGTCAAGTGCAGTAAATGAAATATTTTTCTCATTAGAAAAGCTGCTATTCCACCTCATCCGCGAACTTCGTCAGGTAGCGCTGATTCTCCTCAAATTCGCAGGTACTCGCATTGTCAAGCACCTTGCGCCCGTAGAAAACGCGCTTTTCCTCCACAGGGATCGACAGTGTCGCCGTACCGTTCTCCGTCTCGTAGGAGACCTCGTCAATTCCCGTCTCGCCAAGCGCCTGATACGCACTGTATAAGGTGTGATCCCTGTATCCGTTCACCATCTCCCAGTAGAGAGCATACTTTTCACTGGTTAGTCGGTACAAATCCAATGTATTATATAGTCCACTGTAATTACGTTCTATATACTCCCGCTCACACCAGTCCAGATGATAGGCATCGCCGGAATATTTTCCCTCATCCACAGCGGTAGCAATCAGAGCCCACAGAACCGAGAACACGAAAAACAGCGCTATCACACATCCTGCTGCCTTTACTGCCAGCATCGGCATACTTACCTCATAGTTTCCGGTCTCATCTGAAAATTTCCACATCATTTTCAGATTCTTAATCTTCTTCATATTCCCAGCCCTCTCTCTCGAAGATCCGGCGTACCAGTTCGTCCACCTTCTCCGAATCACGTTCCATGCCCATCAGCTCTGACAGTTCTTCCTCTGACATTCCAAAGGTGCCAAGCAGTGCCGCTGCCACGTCCTGTTTCATGTCATTGTAATATTCCTTGTTTTCTTCATATTCCAGCTTGCGGTAGGAATCACCCGTCTCTCTTCCCAGGATATTCTTTCCCGCCCAGAGTACATACTTTACATCGTTCGGACTGATCTGCTGCCCGGCCGGCCAGTCCAGCACCTGCCGGATCTGAAACAGGTCTCTCAAAAAGGCGTGATAATCATCATACAGCCGGACGCGCTCTGTATATTTTTTAAACCCCTCCTGTCCATATACCTGATGGGATTTGAGATAATCGTAAAGACCAGTATAATCTTCCGCCACAAGCAGTTCCTCTGCCTCCTGCACAGATGCCTGGTTGTGCTGGCGGGTAATGTGAACCCCCTCCAGCCCAAACACAATCGCCAGCACGAGAAATGTAAGTGCTGTCACTGCCGTAATCACCAGCAGAATCACATTCATCACCTTATCTGCAACATACAGCGGCATGGAGTGAATCACCCTGGCTTTCGTAAGCAGCGTCTCCTTTCGCGCCAGATTTTCCTCATTTTTCCATTTTTCGCCAAGCGGATTTACCTCTCCACAATATGGGCATTTCAGTTCTTTCGCCGGATAATCATATCCGCATTTTTTACATATCATCTTCGCACACGCCCTCGCTTTTATTCCGTAAGATGGGAAAATGCCCGCTCCTGCATCATCCGCTCCAGATTGCTCTGATTATCTTTGTCTGATGGATCATACCCGTCCATCACTTCCTTTATCTCTTCCTCTGTCAATTCATAATGCTCATTTAAATACGCAGAGCAATACTCCCGGTAATAAGCGACTGCCTCCTGTTCTTCATATTTATAATCAGCTGCTTCACTTTTCTGGCAGACAATAAGTGCATCTATGATATAGCGCACATCGCTCAGTCCTGTTGGTTTTTTCTCACGGATAATTCTCTCCAGATACTCTCCCTCAGGTGTTATCAGATAATCCTTTGTATCGTTTTCCAGTGTCTCTACCAGCCGGTACTTGCGAAATGCTTCACCATACAATGTATTGTGCTTTTTCATATAAGTACAGATTCCGCTGTAGTCCTGCTGCTGATACATCTTCTCCAGCTTTTCGAGTACTGCCTGCTCTCTGTTATCCGAAACAACCGTATGAATACGCATGGCCACATATATACCGGCACTGATCAAAAGTCCCGCCACAATCACAGTAATCAGAACCTTCGCCACCATAGACATCCCTGCTTTCGCCACCCGCTGGGGCTTCTCCTCCCACTGCTGCTTCTCTCTTTTTAAGTCATTGATCGTATCCTCGTGCACCTGCACAGATTTTTCAAAGTTGTCGCCACCACAGTACGGACAGCGCGGTGCATCGTCTGCATATGACGCACCGCAGTTATTACATACAATCATTCTTTCTCCCTCCGGTGTCTCACAGAACTCCTCTTCAAGTAACACCCTGTATTGCTCTTTGTCTATTATATCAGTTTTTTGCTGTATAGGAAGCATTTTCCTATGAGCCGAAAAAGAGGGGCAGTCGCTTGAAACGGGCAGCCCCTTTTGAAGTGAGAAGTAATATGAAAAGAAGCACATCCTACCGATTTCTGATGGAAATGCAGATGGAATATTCGTTTGAGAAAAATGTGAGCATTTCTTCCGGCTGAATGTTTGCA
>OKRW01000759.1_pt1 | contig 31107 bp, 35 predicted proteins | sample 1601151 | NCBI WGS metagenome assembly OKRW01 (sample SAMEA3541471, study PRJEB24748) | human gut metagenome | biome: human gut; feature: human-associated habitat; material: faeces | place: China | collected 2012 | reverse complement strand
AAAAAGACGCGGCTGGCTGCCGCGCCTTAAACCGTAATTATTATTGTAGGAGGTGTGGTGATGAGATTTCCAATGGATCGTCCGGTAAAGGTCGTGATGCTGGGCGCAGGCGGGACAGGCGGCTATGTTGCGCCGTACCTCTTCCGCCTGCTGCACATGCTTGATCGTCCGGCACGGTTTATTATCTGCGACGGAGATCTCGTCGAGGCAAAAAACCTTGATCGGCAGAATTTTGTGGAAGCTGATCTTGGTGAAAATAAGGCCCGTGTGCTCTCGGAGCGTTACTCCGCCGTGCTGGGCATGGAAACGGAGTATGTTCCCAATTTCATTGAAACGCTCTCGGAGCTTATGACCTTATGTCCATCTATTACGACGGTCATACTATCCGTCAGCTTGATTTGGCTGACCTCTTCGGGGAGCGGGACGTGTTTCTCTCTATTCTAAACCCCCTGTATTTTATCGAGGAGCTGGGGACAAGCGGTAAGAATCTTCTGGAACGGTATCTTCCGTTCATCCCGCAGGAGACAATCCTCGCACAACTCCATGGCGAGGTGCAGGCATCCCTGAAAGATGAGGTGATCCTTTCGCCTGACGCCTATCTCAAGGGACGGCGTGCGGAGATCCGCGAGTTGGAGGAGCGTATCACCTATCTCGGCGGGCAAAAGGATCTGGCGGCAACCCAAAAGAAGCAGTACGAAACGATGCGGGTGGAGATTTCGGAGGGCATTACGTCTCTTCAAAATGAGATCGCGGCATTGGTGGAAAAACAGTTTGCTGGCCTCGATACTGCCAAAATGCAGGAACAGCTCGTCGAACTAAGTCAGCGATACGATGAGATGGCCCGTGATGAACGCGGCGATACGGTGCAGCAGCAAAAAGAGCTTCACGCGCTGCGTGAAAAAATCGTCTGCAGACAGGCTGAGCAGTATCAGTCCAAGTTTACCGAGCCGCTGGCAGAGATCACGGCCAAGGTCAATGACCTGGGCGCGCGGTATAAACGGGAGGTCGTGGCATACAAGGCATTTCATATCGGTATGGACTGTCCCACCTGTCATCGCCGTGTGACGGAGGAAACGTTGCCGGAGGTACAGGCTGCGCTCAAAAAGGCCATTTCTGAACTGTATGCCGCCGGAACAGAGCAAAAGGGGCAGCTTACAGAGCTTTGGGAAATGGATAAAAAGGCCAGAGAAACCTTCGATGCCTTCAAAGAAGCGGATCTTCGCAAATGGTCGGAAGACGCTGCCGAACTGGAGCGGCGCTGCGCGGAACAGTCGGAAACAGGCTCGCAGACTGCTGAGGCACTGCGCAGTGAGATCCAGAATCTGACAGCGGAGCTGGAATATGGCAATTTGACGCAGGCAGAGTATGACCGTCTGCGTGAGTACAGGGAACAGTGCCGTGAGTTGGAGTCCAAGCTCTCTGCGCTGAATGAGATGGCATCTGCACAGACGCCTGACTTTGACCGTGAGATCCGTGAGGCGCAGGAGGCCATCAGCAAAATCAAGCGCACGATGACGAATGTGATTTTGTATGTCAGCAAGCGTGCCGAGCTTACTTTTTCACAGCTTAAAATGAACCGCGTGGAAATTTCCCTCTACGATGTGGTGAAATCCACGGGCGAGGTCAAAGATACCTTCAGGTTCACCTTCGGCGGCCGTCGTTATGACCGGCTCTCTCTTTCCGAGAAGATTCGGGCAGGCATGGAGGTGTCGGAGCTGATAAAGCGTCTCACAGGGCGCAATTACCCCGTCTTCGTAGACAACATGGAGTCCGTGGATGACCTTGCCAATGTACGTCCGACAGGACAGATCATCATGGCAAAATGCGTGAGCAATGCGCCGCTGCAGGTGAGGCTAATCAAGCCTATTGTTTTCGCGGAGCAGCGCGCTGCCTGATAGGGGGGTGATCCCGTTTGGCCGTCCGACAATATGATAAGATCCCTATCGTGGAAACGGCCAGACGGTGTGGGCTTGTTCTCGACTCCCGAACGCTGCGGCGAACGGAGGTCGAGGCAAGCTGCCCCTTCTGCCATGACCACGGGCCGGGGAAATACCATCTGAGCCTCAATACCGACACAGATCAGTACCGCTGTAACCTTTGCGGGGTCCACGGCAACAGCGTGAGCTTGTATGCAAGGCTTAAAGGAATCAGCAATAAAGAGGCCTATTTGGAGTTGGTGCGGGAGACAAAGGTATATCCTTTGCCCCAGACACCAACTCCCCAAATGAGAGAGCGGCAGCCTGTTTCACTGGAGCAGCGCCACGCCGCATATACGGATATGCTGGAGCACTTGACTCTTCTTGACCGGCACGGTGAAAACCTGCTGGGAAGAGGCTTATCCGAAGATCGCATCCGAGAAAACGGATACAGAAGTATGCCCGAGACTGAGCGGGGCCGTCGGCTTTTGGCCGACCTGCTCCGCTCCCACGGGCATGACCTGCACGGTGTTCCCGGCTTTCGCACCTACTACGGCGAATGGACGCTCTCCGGCCCAAGTGGGCTCCTTATTCCGGTTCGGAATAAGGACGGGCTCATACAGGGGCTTAAAATCCGGCTCGATGAAGCGGACCGTCCCAACCGAAAGTACCGCTGGCTCTCCAGCCGCAGCCTGCCGAACGGCACTCGCAGCTATTCCTGGGTTCATGTAACGGGAGATAGGAAAAGAAAGCGTGCGTTTCTAACAGAGGGCCCGCTCAAGGGTGATGTGGCCAGTTTTCTCGCAAAGGATGCATTATTTATCTGCATCGGCGGAGTCAACGCGCTGCATGGGCTAACCGATACCATCCGAGAGCTTGGAGTCCATGAGGTCGTGGAGGCAATGGACATGGATCAGATGACAAATCCCAATGTCCGCAATGCCATCCATGCTATGAGAAAAGAAGTGCAGAAGATGCCGGGTATCCGCTATGCAAAATACACATGGAATCCCGCCTACAAAGGCGTGGATGACTACCTTTTGAGCCGAACTGCAACGATGTAAAGGAGAAACGATGTTAACAGAACAAGAAAAAGTACGAATCCAAGCGATAATCCGAAAAAGGCAGTATGGTATTACGCTCAGCCAGATGAAGCAGTTTTTTAAGAAGTATCAACACGCACGGGAAATTGGTGACAAAAAAACGATGGAAAAAATCGAGTACTATCTGACCGACATCAATTTTCATTACGAGTGCGGGCTGCTCATATCCAGGCAGTATGATAAGCTGCCGGAAGTCATTAAAAACTGGTGAGAGAACTTACCGTGAAGAAAGGATAATCTATAATATGGAAAAAGTCATAAACATGAATGAACTTATCGGTGCGGCTGCTGGTGATCAGCAGCACATGCTGGGGAAATTCCTTTATTTCTCCCTGACAAACCTTCTGGTGGATAAAGACAAGTTATCCTACCTGTGCGAGAGCATGGGGATCCCGTACAGCGGCAGCAACCGGCTTTCTGTGTCAGATGCCTTCCGCTCTGCCACGGGTGATATCCGGGAGCGCATCCCTGTTACGGAGTATGGCGAGACGAACATCTACCTTGCCTACTGCCGGGATAATAAACACACCCCCGGTGTTCTCTCCCGTGAACTGGTAAAGGAGACACTGAATCGACAGACGAATCAATACGAAAAGCTGGCAAATATCAGCTATGACAAGGCAGATGGCATCTTCCGCAGCGACAACATGGTCTATGACGCTGCGGTGGATGTGCCGGCGTGCTGCCGGCGTGCAGAAGAACTTTTTGAACTCTATCAGCGCTGTGCCAACCGCAAGCAGATTGAAACGATCTGCCTCAATTACCTGCGGTCTCTTGAGGCCACCAAATTGAGCGTCAATGGTCACATGTATTTTGTTCCCCGTACCCATATGGACCAAGTGGATATTTTTGAGGACTTTATCACGCTCCTCAGTGGTCTCAACAAAAGAACGACGCCTTTGATTGTCAACAGCTTTTATATCATTGACGATGCGAAGCAGCGTGAAAAAATGACAGAAGAATTTTATAATGCAGTCAAAAAAGAGATTGCAGTGTATCAGGAAAAGTGCGACTATCTTATCAAGAGCAACAGCCAGAGCCCTGCGATCATGGAACGCTGGGTGTTGAAAGTGCAGGCTCTGGATGAGAAAAAACGGCACTATGAAGGTGTGCTGCAGCGAGAACTGAGTGGGCTGGATGACGAGTTTTCCATTCTGAAGCTGCTCTCGCAGGAGCTTCAGGTCCGGGCAAACAGCATCCGCAACTTGCGATTTCGGCAAAAGGCAGCATAAATAAATGTCAGCGGAGGTATCGATACGTGATGTCGATGCCTCCGCCATTTTTTGCACAAAGCGGAAACTAATACAATATTTACGAGAAATAAGGCTGAATGGTTGTGCTTGGATATATAGTTCAATTGGGAGAACACCCCGTATTTGCTATCGATACGGCGCTTAGTCAGATGGAAATTTTGCACATATCTAAAAGAGGGTATTTAGTCGAAACGATGAAATGAAATATTCTTGCTGAAAATTGCAAGTAAAAGCACTTCTTCTGCATTTATTAGGTAAAAGCAAAAAATTTTATCAAGGATATATGGAAGGGGGTGGTTTTATGAAAAGAATTGTAGCAGCAATGCTCCTTACCCATTGGTAAGACGATGGTACAACCTGTCGCTGTCGGCAACGGCACCTTCGATAGGCCTCTTAGTAGCAAAAACCGTCTACAAGCTAAAAATAAGCAATAATCTGCAGATGAAAAAGGAGAGAGGATCCCATGAAAAAAGTTATAAAAAGAGGTTTAGATCTTATTTTATGCGCAGCACTCATTTCATCTATTTCATTTTGCTTTGCATGGAGTGATGTTTCACAATATGCAGATACGGACGTTATGGAAATGAGCTTATCCGACTTGGCATCTTTACGAACGGTGGACTCTCGCATTAAAGATCAACTGTCAGAGACGCAGCAAGATTATGATTTCCTTTTGCAGTATTCTTCAAGTTCTGCTATGTTAAATGAGTGGACAGTATATGATTTACAAACCGCAGCATCTGTTATTAAAACAAATAACCTTACGTTTGAGCAAGCAAACACTTTAATGTCGAGTTGGAAAACTGCAACTCCCTCGGCTGAAAATGAAATAGATTTGGAATATGCATCGATTCTTTGCAAAGATCCGCTATCATGCATTGAAGCGAAGGAATCTCCGGTGACTATGTCATATTCTGGAGATGTGAAAACATATGTAAATTCCTCGGATTGGACAGGGCTACACTACATGGTTCGGACTGTAACAGGAGGATATTACAAGGCAAGTGGAACGTTTACTTTACCATCAGTTAATCTTAAAAGCAGCTTGTCAGATCCTGATGTACCCTATGGCTTCTTTGGAATATATGTAAGTGATAAAATAGGCTTAGATTTAGGAACCTATTATTCTCAAAAAGATGGTGAATGGGGTTTCGATATTAGTGGGTATATTAAGAATTCGGCCGGAGAATATGCGCATTACTGGAGACCCTCTTCAATCAAGTATTCTCCAAGTCAACTATCGTCTGTAAATTTAGTTGCAACGATCACAAAAGGCAGTGCGTATGATACCGTTACTCTTAAAATCATTAACGGTGTATCATGGGCGGTTATTGACACAATAACTCTCAATACAAACGAAACAGGGTATAATGCAACATTCACCAAACCCGTAAATGGCGCAAGCGAATCGTATGTAACTTCAAATTATACAAATCTGTATTTTAACCGTGAAGTATGCTTAGCGTATGATAAACAGTCCAATCGTGCACCAACCGGTACGACAATTCTAAATGCACGTTGGTCCCAGGTTTATCTTTATACTCCGTCAAACGGCTATGGATTATGGGGAACAGCGGCAACGACATTTGCACATAAAACTGCGCAGACGAGCACACTTGCAAACAAGGTTTCCGTAAGCATTACGACAAAATGGAGCGAAGATACCACAAATATACTATATCAGTAGTCTTTTAATGAAAAAGGAGGCATTCTCATGGAAAGAAACGGAATAGACAAACTCAAAAAAGCCTGCATAATACTCCCGTTGGTCGTTGCGGTCATATTCAATTCCAGTGTTGCAGCTATTGATCGTGAGAACAATTCCAAACTGAGCTGCGGAATAGATTCCTATTATGTGAAAGACATGGTAGCTCAAGATAATCATATATGGCTTCTTTTGCATGATAACTCGATAGACAAAGATGCAGTAGCCTGTATAAATGAAAAGACGCTTGAATTGCAGGCTTGCTATCGAAGCGGCGAAGATTTAGAAGATGAGATGATCATTCAGAATATGTCTGTCCAACCAAATGGTTCAGTTTGGCTTGACCTATTCTATCCGAAGAATCCAAAGGGTTTGCAATACAGCCTTTTTATCCTTCAAGACAATGTTAATGTGGCTGCAGCCAGTAATGTTGTCCTCTGCGAAAATGTTGCCTTATGGGAAAATGGAAGTTCGTTGTGTTACTGGGATAGCGATGAGATCGTCAAATCTGTGGACATTCCTGCTGGCGCAGAGCCTTATGCGATTTCGGCATTGAATGGCAGGCCATGTTTTATCGATGCCTATACTGGCAAGGTATTCCTTTTGAATGATCACGGGAAATGGATCAATCAGTACAATGTCCCAGTTAGCGATAATAAGGTTTTACCACAAGAATTTGTAAACTTTTACGCTTCCATGACAAGCTGCGGTAATGAGGTGTATTTGTCGTATCTTGTCGGCCCGGAAAAGAGCAATAGTCTGAATACAGGCGGCCTTGTGAGGCTCAGCGACGGAAAAAGGTTGGGAGACACTGCCGGTTTGATCGTTCATGCCAAGAAGCAAAATGATGATTCTGTGCAGCTTTATATGACCAACGGTTTCTCCGACAATTCCAAGCTGAAAGAGTACCAACAGCTGTCTATTAAATCAGACACAATCACCAAAGTAAGGGCTTTCCAACAAGACGGCGACAACACGGCTATATATTTGCCGGCAGAGTGGCAGTATAGGGACAACCTCGGCCGTCTATGGGGATGGTCAGAGGCAATTCGGAATAGTATTACCTGCATTGATACGGATAGCCTTACAGATACTGACAGCAAGTTCAGTGCGTCTACCGACTATTATGGCTTCCTGGACGCGGATGAGTCAGCATGGTATGGAAGTCAGCAACAGGGCGTTATAAAGTCAGTTGTCCAGTTGGGCATTATGAACGGATATACTGACGGTACATTTCACCCTATAGGCAATATCACACTGAGCGAAGCAATTAAAATGGCTGCTGTTGTCCATGCCACATGTAATAACCAGACAATCTCTTTTTCAACATCAGATGGTGGTAAATGGTATGATGCCTATCTGAACTATTGTGTAAAAAATCGAATTGTCTCGAGCGACAAATATTCCAGCCTCGATGCTTACGCAACAAGAGCGCAGATAGCACATATTTTCGCGAAAGCAACATCTGATTTTGCCGTTGTCAACGACATTGACTATGATTATATTCCTGACGTAAGCGAACGAAGCGAATACGCTGATGAGATACTTGCTCTTTACAGAGCAGGCATCTTGACCGGAGATGAAAGAACCAGAGCATTCAGACCATCTGACACCATTACACGTGCTGAAGCAGCTGCAATAATCTCGAGAGTAGCTTTGCCTACGACGCGAATCAAAATCGTTTAAAATGGGAAATGAAAAATTCTGTACCCTATGCAGAGGCACTGCAATGGAGCATGATCTGGAAAAGTTAGCGGTTACGGCATTGCCTATCTCTGCAAGTCCTATAATGAGGCACGATTACTACATGGAATCTTAGAGGCATTGTGAGCAAGTGAAATCCGGATTGTTATTTCTGGGTTTTCTGAGGTTTATTCTAAACATGCACCATATATCTAGATTGATAACATGAAGGAACTCATTGACAAGATTTCATGGATGAATCGAGCAACATAATCTGCACAAACTGCGCCCCTCTGAATCCTTGCAACGTAAGGATTCGGAGGGGCGTAAATTTGTGCAGCATCGTATCAAATCGTTCCTGACTGCAAAAAAAAGAAGGGCATTGGAGGTACGGCACTTTTATTGTGCAGATATTGACGCTACCTTTCAAGACATTTGGCATCTAAAAGGAAGTCATAGGCATTCACAGTCAAGATGCCGTATTCATCATAGTGGGGAGAAACAATATCTTTGGTGATGATGATTTTTTTGAAAGAGTCATCAATTTTCCGAAACGGTCGGATCTCCTGTGTCCGCTTTGCTTCATCCGGTAGCGAAAAGGCAGATTGAATATAATAGCGCAGGGAGCCCATATTGCACACGAAATCAACTTCCAACTGCTTGCGGATCACTTTGCCTTCTGCGTTTTTTTCAGCGATCGGCACGACACCTACATCGACACCATATCCTCTCATGCGAAGTTCGTTGTAAATCACATTTTCCATAGAATGAGTTTGCTCAAACTGGCGGAAATTGATGCGGGCGTTACGCAGTCCCAAATCAGAGAAATAGTATTTTTTCGGCGTTTCGATGTAGGCTTTTCCCTTGATGTCATACCGCTGCGCCGACTCAATTAGGAACGAGTCTTCAAAGTAGCCCAAATACTTTCGGATGGTGTTAGAGGTAATTCGAGATTTTTTGGCGGTCCGAAAGGTATTTTTCAGTTTTTCCGGGTTAGTCAGAGATCCAATGGCGGAAGACAAGATATTGAGCAAATCCTCCAGTTCTCCAATATTCTTCACCCTGTTATGTTTACAGATGTCTCGCAGATAGATCTCACTGAAAAGGTTCTGTAAGGCTGCAGCCTTGTCACCCGCCTCATCTCGCAGAACGACCAGCGGGATACCGCCATAGAGCATATATTCTGAAAGCCCCATGTATTTGTCCCCCTTGTAAACAGACATGAACTCCGCAAAGCTCAGGGGATACATATGGACCTCATCTCCGCGCCCAGCGAACTCGGTGGCAATATCTTTGGATAAAAGCCGGGCGTTGCTTCCAGTCACGAACACGTCCATATTCTCTTTGCGCAAATAGCCGTTCAAAACCGCTTCAAAGCAATCGAGCATCTGCACCTCATCCAGCAGCAGATAGTAAACGCTTTTGTCTACAACTTTGGAGCGAATATATGCCATAAACTTTTCGGGGTCAACACCCCGCTTTTCTTTTTCAATTTGAATGAGACTTTCTCCAATCAGATACAGGTCGTCGGCCGAGTCGAAGGCAAAACGAATAATATGCTCAGCATCAACACCGGACTCCAGCAGATGATGATAGAAAAGATTGTTGAGCAGGTACGATTTCCCGCATCTGCGAATACCAGTGATGACCTTGATCAGGCCATTTCCCTTTCGCTGAATCAGTTTTTCCAAATAGAAGTCTCTTTGAATGACCATGAGGTCGCCTCCTTAGAAAAGATTTTTGCAACCAGAAGCATTTTTCTTCTCTATTATATCCGGAACAAAGCTCAAAAATCAAGTAGTTGTATCAATATTTAGAAAAGATTTTTGCAACTAAACGCGCTTTTCTACTCTGCACATGGGCGCTGCGTTGACTGAGCTTGATGCTTGATTGCGAAATAACTAAGCAATCAGCAATATAGTTGTTTCCCGTGCCTATTTATATAGACTATCAAATCACTATGGAAAACCTCCAACTATGCAGGAAAAGTATAAAACAGTAGAATAGAGCTGTATTTCAGGGCGAAGTAAGTCAGGGCGGAGTAAGTTAGGGAGGAACGGCGACGGAAAGGGGGTCATTGCGCCCTCCGTCAGAGGCTCAAACGAACTGGAATCAAAATAAGGACAAGAAGAGAACCGTAATTGCTCATAGAGCAGTTGCGGTCTTTTTTGTCTCAAAATTGAAAGGAGGACGCGAATGAATGTCGGAGAGCAAGCTGATCGAGCTGGGCTATTATGATCCGTCGGCGAAGATCCGACTGTCAGCCTACGCAGATACAGTCGTGCTTGACACAGACAAGAAAGGAAGCGTGATTTGCGCGATCCGCTTCGGTGGATATCCCGAGATGGTGCGGGCTATGGCAGACGCTATTTACGGTGGGGCTACCATAGAGGCCACCCAAAATGATATGGTGCGGAAACTGCAAAGCAAGCTGAAAGGGTATCAGCGTCAGATCACTCATGACGGCGTATACGCCGTGGCAACGCTCATGGCAGCAGACGACGCACAGGAAGAAATATCGCCGCAGGATGAAGACGGGCCGGAGGATAACAGACAAAAAGGAGATGAAGAAGCCTCACCGCAAAAACCGGCACAGCCACGCAAATGCTATATTTTCTGTCCCGAAGGAGATCGGGCGCGCCTGTTTGAGGAACTAGACCACAAAACAGCAGCACCTCTCATTCCCGCGTTTCAGGACTATGTACTCACCTCGCTCCAAAACTGCGGAGATCTCCGACAGCTGGAGGTCGTCTCGCAAAAAGAGCGAATCGACGCATGGGTGCTGACGCTGAAGCCGGAGGATAAAAATGTTGTGGAGGTGCTGGAGGAAGGATTGAAGACCGGGGATATCCAGATCCCCGGCGCGGTTCCAGGCTTTTCGGATGGGTTCGAGGAAGTCAACAATGTCACGGAGTATCTTAATACCTTTGGCGTTACCGTTGCAGAACGCATCCGCAATCAGTTTATGCCCCTCTTTGACCCTGCCAGTGAGCCTCTCTCTGATGAAGTGTTGTCCATCAACGACTTTATCACGCAGCGCGCGGGCTATTCCCTTTATGACGCGCAGCTCGCGGTGGCCGAGGCTGTCAAACGTCAGCTTGAGCGAAAGCGGGCTGCCCTCATCATCGCGGAATGCGGTTCTGGAAAAACCAAGATCGGATCGACTGCTCTCGGCGCGCTGCACGGACTATGGGCTTCGCAGAAGAAAAAAGGCACAGAAAAGTCTTTCAACATCATTATGTGCCCCTCCCACGTTACGAAAAAATGGGTGCGCGAGATCGGCGAAACGCTCCCGGATACCTACGCTATGGTGGTACGCAATATTACAGACTTAAACCGCCTCTATGCCATGTACGAGCGGGGCGACAAGAGTGTGTACGCGGTCTTTTCCAAGGAACGCGCCAGAGACGGCTATATGCGCGGCCCCGCCGTGCGGTGGAACAGACGCCAGCGTGCATTTCTTTGCCCGGACTGCGATGCGGTCATCGAAATGGATATCAGCGAGGATGGGATCAGCTATACCGTGCCGGCAGACCAGTTTTTCTTTCGCAAAGAGAACATGGTAAATCATGTCTGCGCTCATTGCGGCACGCCGCTATGGTCTGCTGTCAATCCGAGCAAGCGGACCGAGTGGGTCAAGATCGGCGAGTATGGCTGGGTACATCGCTACGGAGCGGCCGCACATCTCAAGCGGACAAAAAATGAGAAGGTCATTGACCAGCTTATGAAGATCGCTGAGGACCCGGATGGCTACTATCCTGTCCGCGGCGCACAGCGGCGCTATCCGCTCAGTACCTATATCAAGAAGAAACTGCGTGGAAAAATCAGCGGTTTCCTCTGCGATGAGCTCCACGAATACAACAACGCCAGCGGTCAGGGCGACGCCATGGCAGAACTATACGGTGTTTCCAAGCTGTTTGTTGGAATGACTGCGACGCTGATCAATGGGTACTCCTCGGGTATCTTTCATTTGCTCTACCGCATCGTCCCCGGGCTCATGCTTAAAGATGATAAGCGGTATCGCAAGCCCGGCGACTTTGACGCGGAGTATGGCGTCGTAGAAAATACCTATGAGATCGAGGACGCCGAGTACAATTCCAACCGGCGCGCCAATAAGCGGAAGACGAAGTCGCGGCTGCTCCCCGGTGTCTCACCGCTGGTATTTTCCCGTTTCCTGCTGGAGTATGCGGCCTTTTTGTCCCTTACGGATATGAACAAGGATCTGCCGAGCTATGAGGAGATCCCGATAGCGCTGGAGATGCCTGAGAATGTCCGCAAAGCCTATGAGAAAGCGGAGAACATACTGCAAAAGATACTCCGTTCGGGTACAGGAATCGCGCAGAAGATTCTCTCCGCTTATCTCAATTTGCTCACGGTCTACCCGGATCAACCCTACGACCAGCCGGAGATCGTCCATCCCATTGATGGCTCGACCCTCGTAGAGCCGGAAAACTGCGGAGACTTCTCGACACTTCTGCCAAAAGAAGAAGCGATATTAGATCTGGTGCAGCAGAAGGTGGAAGATGGCGAACGGGTATTGATCTACACCAGCTGGACGCGGACGGACTCTCAGAAAAAGCTGCTGAAGCTGCTGCGGGAGAATGGATACCGCACGGAGATCCTGACAAAGCAGATCCCCACAGAAAAACGGGAGGAATGGGTGGACAAGCGGGTCAAAAGCGGCCTGCAGGTCCTGATCACAAATCCGCGCTGTGTGGAGACAGGCCTTGACCTCAATGCTTTTACCACCATCATCTACTACTCCATGGGCTATAACCTCTTTACCCTGCGTCAGGCCTCCCGCAGAAGCTGGCGCATCAATCAGACAGCGCCCAAGGTGGAGGTGTATATGTTCTACTACGCAAACACCATGCAGGCCAAGGCCATGAAGCTGATGGCCTCCAAGCTGGCGGTCGCGGGCATCATTGAGGGCACATTCAGCGAAGAGGGCCTTGCCGCCATGAGCGATGTGAAGGATTTGACCTCACAGATGGCAAAGGAGCTAGCGGCCGGCATCCGGGACAATGTAGAGGATATTGCCGCAGCCTTTAAGAAAATGGCGATCATCAACCCCAATCGCAAAGAGAGCGTGCAGGAAGAGACGGATGTGGAAAGCCTGCCTGCCCCGGAGATCGTATCCGAGCCCCACGAGAGCAGTGTCCGCACGACACAGACTGCCGCGATCTGGGAACGCTACGAGGGGTTACTTGCAAGGACAAACGAAGAAAAGAAAAAGCGGAAGTCGAAGGTGGCAGAGGTGGATGAAAACCAACTGTCGATCTTCGATTTTGCTGCATAAAGGAGGAGATCATTTGCTTATTACCGTGGATCGCGCCGAATTTCTCGCAGCGATCAAGCGCGCAACGGCCATTGCCCCGCCGGACTCTCCGCTGGACGTTCTGAAAGGCGTGCTCTTGGAGACGGACAGCACCAGAAAAATGCTCATCGTGACCTCTACCAATCTGGAGGTTTCCCTCGTCGAGCAGCTGCCCTGCTCCGCACAGGAGAACGGCGCTCTCGTCTACTCCGCCAGGACCCTAGCAGAAATGCTCCAGCGGCTCCCGGAGAATACGGTGGAGATCAGCCGCAAGGAAAACCGTGGACGCATGACGCTCACCAGCGGCAGCGCCAGCTATGAGGTCGATGTGTGGGATCGAGGCACATTCCCTAAGCCAGACCTGCCCTTCCCCGAGGATACCGTCAAGGTCAGCGGCATTCCTGCCATGGCTCAGCACACCGTTTTTGCCACGGCCCAGGATAAGGATAAGCCGCTGCTGCGCTGCGTCAACCTGATGTTCACCAGTACGGGCCTGCGCGCTGCTGGAAGTAACGGTATGTGCATCGTAACAGCCAAGGGAGACGACCAGAGCACCGGAGATATCAGTCTTTTAGTTCCCGCTCTCTCGCTGGGAAAACTCGCGGGTATGTGTAAGGACGAAGATGAGTTCCGCGTCGGCACAACAGGAAAAAGTATCGTCTTTTTCAAGGAAAACTTTCTTTTCAGCGCCCGCCTCATGGAGGGCGGCTATATCGACACGGACTCTCTGCTCAAGACCATCACCAACAGCTTTACCGTGCTGACGGACACCAAAGAAATGCGGGAGGCTCTCTCCTCTGTGCTGTCCGTTGTGCCGGATGGTCGGGTGAATCTGGCCTTTGAAGATAAAAAGCTCATCTTTCGCTGCTCCAGCGACTGGGGGAATGCTTCTGCTGGTATTGACGTGATCGCGCTGACAGGTGCTCCTACCGGCAGCTACTGGTATAGTGCAAAGCAGCTGGCGACCTGCTTGAAGGCGCTCGGTGGGACGATCACCCTCGGCATCGCCCAGAGCGGTATGCTGACGATCAGCACACAGGACGCCTATTACCTGCAAAATGTCATGCGTGCGCCGACAGTTAAGAAAAAATCCAAGAAAGCCATTGAGCCGCCTGCGGCAAAGGCGGCGTAAAGGGGGGATGCGTTTGGAAATTCCAAAGATCTGCCGCTACTGCGGCGGCGTTGTCCATCTGGTTTCTGCCGCTGAGGTCTACGGAATGGCAGCGGCAAAGCGGCTTGACATTGAACAGGAGAAATTCTATCAATGTCAGAACTGCAATGCCCGTGTTGGTTGCCATAAGGGTACCACGCGGCCGCTTGGCAATCTGGCCAATGAAACTCTCCGCATGAAGCGAAAAGAGACGCACCAGATATTTGACAGCTTTTGGCGGGAGCGCGGCATGACGCGGACGCAGGGCTACCATTGGATGGCGAAGAAGCTGCGCCTATCCGAGCAGCTGGCCCATATTGGAGGCTTTGAAATGGATCGGTGCCAAAGGCTCATTGACTTATGTGAAAAAGAACGGAGTAAGGAGGCGGCATAGTATGTGTGAAAAGAATCATTGCTCGCGCATGCCAGAGGACCTGTGCACCTGCATGGATTGGCAGCACGGCGATCTAATCCGGACAGTAACGCATCTTGCAGAGAACATCACAGATATTGACTGGGATCTTGATTATAAGGAGCTTGCAGATGTGCAGGGACACCGGCTGTGTTTGGTCGGACGGTGCAAAAAATGCGGCGGACGCCTTTGCATCAGCCAGACACCGAAGATCAAAGCCTCGCCGGAGCAGATCCTCTCCGCACTGGATGACAGCATCGGTCAGGCGTACAGCGCTCTCAAGGTGAATCTTCAGCCCGAGGAGTATTACGACAAGTTTGCAGAGATGTTCCACGAGGAGGACCGTCCCGTTGTCGATAAGTGGGTGATGCATCGGAGGTGTTATTCCCCTTACCTGAAAGGCTATGAACACTCGAAGCCAGCCTACATGATCGTCCATACATCGGCGAACGCGGATAAGGGGATTTTCCCTGACCCGGAGGGGCTTGAGATGTTCTTGTGTAAAGACCGGGCAATCCTGCGGCTTCGTGAATTAGTGGAGATGGAAAAGGAAGAAATGACTTTTCCCTATGATGAAGAGCTCTATCGCGAGGAATACGGTGATGATTTCTGGGAGGCCTATTGCGACAACTATGCCACAGGCTGGTTTACCCGTTATGAGATCATCGAGAGCCCGCTTTTCCTAGCACCGGAGGACGAACTGAGAATGCCGAATCCGAGCTACAGCCGCTTTACCAACACCCGCACTGCCCTAAATGATTGCCTTGCTTCCATCCGCGAAGATGTGCATTTGAGCAATGCAGAGACCAGCGCAGGTAAGGAGATGTTCAAGGTGTTCCTGTCGCTCTGTCAGGACTATGGCATAATTGAGGGCTTTGACTGCGATAAGGTGGACAGTGTGTTTGACCACCTGGAAAACCACAGCGAAGCGCTCACCGAGTAAGGAGGCAGAAATGCAGTTACGAAAAGAAACTTGTATCGGATGTGAATGTGAACTCCAATATACGAAAAGCATCCCCACAAAGCAGATGGGTGTCATGATGCACATGGGGGAGCGTTTTTGCACCGGTGGAAAGCGGGCGCGTAAATTCAAACGCAGTGATCCCAAGATCTATGTGCCGGACTGGTGTCCAAAGCGGAAAAAGCCCTGTGAACTGCGCGTCTATTGCTTCAAGAATAGGGATGCGTGGAGGCTGCACGAAATGCTCTGTTTTGACCTTGGCGAAGATATTCCTCCGGATAGCTGGCGGTATGCGCCGCTCTATGAGCTGCACACCGACCTTACACCGCAGGAATTTGCCAAGCGCTGCAACAATGAGCCGGACGCCGAAACACTCCATGTGGCAGTTCACCGTCATTATGTAGTGGAGATCGACGACGGGCTCAGGCCTGCCTTCTTCTATAAAACGGAGCACGGCTATGAACTGGCCCCGTCATTTGATGCAGCGGAGGCAAGAAAAAATAAACGGGAGGATACCGATTGAACAACACGGAAAGAAACTGTGACACCTGCAATGATTCCTACTACATGACCGAGAAAAATCCAAGCGGAGGAAAGAAACTGGTTCAGCTGCAGCACTGCCGCAACACAGTCTACAATTCTCCCGCCTACACCCATCAGATGTTACTGGAGGACTGGGGCAAGGGCTTCTGCCGCCTTTGGACCCCTATCACAGAGAAAGGAAATGAACATGAACAACAACTATACTATCGCCCAGCGCAATGCCCTTGTGGAGAAGTATCTTTGGTGCATCGATACCGTGATTCGGAAGAACCGCCCTCTCATGAGGGCGGCCCGGCTGGAGTATGACGACGTGTACCAGCAGCTTGCGCTTCGGCTCATCCGGGCCGTGGCCGGTTTTGATCCCCAGAAGGGCACACTTCAGCAGCACATCTTCGCACAGCTCAAATATGAACTGCTCAACTGCAAGTCGGCTTACCGCCTGTGTGGCCTGACCGGTGCTCCCAAGGAATACCGCAAGAGCGACATGGTTTCTCTTGATCATATCCCGGAGAGTAGCCCTCTATATGAGCAGGTCATGGCGGCATAAGGGGACAGAAAGAGATGATCTTACAGGAAAACGGCGCGCGTTTTTGCACAGAGGGCAAGGTATTCACCATCGGCGGGATCATCTGTGCCAACGATGAAAGTGAGTATGCCGGCCTTTGCGGCACGGTCATGGAGATCCGCAGCAGTGATGACTGTGAAACGGAAAACGATACACCGGATATCTATTGTGCCTTTGATCCTCCCACCTCGGAGAATATGGTGCTCGAACTGGAAGGCCGGTTCTCAGCGCTGTATGGGGAACCGAAGACCATGGACGATATCGCCCTTGACAGCGTGATCATGGCTCCGGAGATGCTTGAGCCATCTGCTGAGCAACCTGCGGAAGGTGTAGACCTTTCCGGGAAAATGGAGGTGGTGGCTGATATTTTTGCCAAGGTGCTCCAGACGCCGGACAGTGCTCTGCGCGCTTTGCGAGCCTTCCCGTGTGCTCCGGCAGATGAAGAAGCCGCGTCATGGGAGGTCGTGACAGAGGTTTGCAGTCTCGGTGGCTGTGACATGAGCGTTTATTCCTTTGAGGATGAACGAAGCGCCCGGCTTTTTGCCGCGTTGCTCAAGCGGACAGGCTGCCGCCTCCGCTATGATACAGCCTGTCCCAGATGCTATGCCGAGTACCAAAGAGGGATATTAAAAGAAAGCGAGGATATGTAAATGAGCCTGCGAGATAAAATGTTGGCCGTGATCGACGATGTGAACGGCAGCGTTGCCGAGCGTGAAGAACTGGTGGAGATGATTGCAATCGCCCTGCTGACCCGCAAGAACCTGTTCGTTCTGGGTGACCCGGGCCAGGCCAAGAGCTATGCCATCAACCTTTTCCGCCAGCATATCATCGGCGCGAGGCAGTTTGAGCGACTACTCTCCAAACAGACCGACGAAGAACAGCTTTTTGGCCGTGTTGACCTTTCAAGCCTCATCCCCGGGAGCATCCCAGACTCTGCGTTGGAGGGTGACGATGTATACCGGAATCTGCGCTTTGATCTGAAGTGTGCGGTAGATGGCCTGGGGCAGATGAAAAATGCCCAGGACACCTTTGCTATGCTTGATCGGGCCTCGGACAAGCTGGCAGCCTACCGCAAAGCGGTAGCGCTGCTGCGTCCAAGCGAACCAGTTGTCCAGACAGTAGGCAAGATCCCCGAGGCGGACATTGTGCTGCTGGATGAGATATTCAAGTGCAACGACGGTGTCCTGAACTCGCTCCTCACGGCGCTCAATGAGCGTAAGTACACCAACGAGGGCCATACATACCCAATTCCGACCATCTCCTTTTTTGCGGCGTCCAATGAGATTCCCAATTTCAATGACCCGCAGGAGAAGATTTTGGAGGCGCTCTATGACCGTCTGGAACTGAAGGTCGTGACAGCCAACATCGAAGACCGTGATACGCGCCTTGCCGTTTTGAAAAATAAGCAGAGCGGCGCATTTGGACAGGTCAGTACCACAATTACGCTGGAAGAACTCATTGAGATGCAGCGTGAGGTGGCCACGATCCCCGTGCCGGACAGAGCAAACGAGCTGGCGGACGATATTCTCTGCGAGCTGCGCAAGAGTATGGCGGTGTCAGATCGAAAGTACCTCGGCTATTACCCCATCGCACAGGCCAAGGCATGGCTTTCCGGCCACGACAAGGTGGAGTCCTCCGACCTGCTGGCGCTGAAGGACTATCTCTGGCGTCTGCCGGCTGACCGTGAAAAAGTAGAGAGCGTTCTCAAGAGGCTTTGCATCAACCCCATGCAGGAAAAGGTCAACGGCGTTCGTGAGATGGCACTGGATTCGCAGGCAGGATTTGAAGAGGCCTGTGGAGACGGCAGCCGCGCAGATCTTGCCCGCAAGGCATTCATCAAGCTGCGCGGAGAACTGGTGCGGCTCTACCAAAAGCAATGCGAACTCCGCACTTCCGCACAGTCGGACAGCGAGACTGCTCTGACGGACAGCCTGCTTAATGACCTTGAGGACATCAGCCGCCGGGCACATGAAAAAACCGGATTCACCTACACGCCGCTCTCTGAGATTGCGGCATTGAACTGAAAGGAGAACGCTGTATGCCTGCTTGCTCTCAAATTTACCTGTGGCTGGAAACGCTCAAGTATGATGCACTCAATAAAGCAGCCGCGAAGAATAACACCACGATTGAGGCGCTGCTTCAGCCCAAATTGGAGGAACTCTATTGCGAGTATGTTCCTGCCGATTTGCGGAAGCAGATCGCCGAGAAGCTTGCGGATATCCTTCTTGAGGAAGAGAAAGTCGAGCACCGCAAGGCAGAGCGTGAGCGCGAAACAGTCATAAAACTCTGCGATGTGGGGTTTACCTGGTGGCTGGGACACACAACACTCAGCGATTTACGGATCGCCGGGCTAATCAGACGGGCGCTGCGACTTAGTCCGGAAGATCCGACCGGTTTTTTTCGTGTGAATCTCGGAGCGAAGTGTTCTATCCCCGAAGATGAGTTTGACAGTAAGACGCTCGACTATCTGCAAGGGAAAACCTCTGCGACCAATTCAGTCATACTGGATTTTAAGGATAATACTGTCACTCTGGCACAGCCCGGCGTGGGACATATGATCTACCGCATGAGCGATGTCAGCACAGCGGCTTATCATGCCTGCCGCTCACAAAATAGGACCGAGGAAGAAAAAGAGCGGCTCTTTTATAAGGCTCTTGCTGGAAAAGCGCTGCAAACGATCCCGTGGGAAGAAAAATCCAAAGATAACGAAAACACCTAAAAATTCAGGAGGTAAGATCATGTTAAATAAAATCGTTTTGATGGGACGACTCACACATGCCCCCGAGCTGCGGAGAACGCAGTCCGATACCCCCGTCTGCTCCTTCTCTCTTGCCGTTGACCGCGACTATAAGCGCGACGGTGAAAAAGAGACGGACTTCATTGATGTGGTCGCGTGGAGAAGTACTGCGGAGTTTGTAAGCAGATACTTTGCAAAAGGGCGTATGGCCGTTGTAGAGGGCCGGCTCCAGATTCGCGACTGGACGGACAAGGAGGGCGGCAAGCGCCGCAGCGCGGAAGTCATTGCCGACAACGTGTATTTTGGTGACTCCAAGCCCAAGGAGGATGGTGCTCCCAGCGCTGATGCTGATTTTGGCGCCCCACCCAGCGGCTTTACGCCAGACTTTGGCGACGACGAAACTCCATTTTAATATCTAAAAAGGCAGAGGGAGGGCGAAATGCCCTCCCTCCAGCATCTACGATGAAAGGAAATCAAAACTATGCCAAACTGTGCTATCTGCAAAAAATCTGTTACTACGGGCATTGTGCTGTGCGGCCACTGTGCTAAGGGCCTTGCTCCCTATACGCTCCCTGCGGATCTTGCGTGGTTTATTGACCAGCTATCCGAGGAGATTGTGCTGGATAATGATATCTACGCCTGCGCCATGTGTGCAATGTCGACCTGTAACAGCCAGGTCAGCGGCATGACCTGCCGCAACGGCGTCAAGGCGTGGCTTCTCACAAAAGCAAAGCAGTTCTTTCCTGCCAAGGCAGCGTGACGGAGGTACACCATGAAAGAAAGCATCTTATCGCAGCTCCTGATAAAGTGTCCTTTCCCCGAGGTGTTTGAGGATACGGAAACAATAGAGGGCTGCTCCTTTCCGGAGCCCCGGCGAAAGATTGGGCATATCCGTGCTGACTACGATGGCTGGCGCTGGTACAATACTGTGTGGCCCTGCCACAGAGCGCTTGCTACTCAGGAAGTCTGCAAGGAGATCGACCGCGTTTATGATGCACTGATCGCGCCGGATGCCTTAAAGGACTTCACCACGCTGCGGAAATTCTGCGGTGAGCATATGGATGCCTGTATTGCCAAGGAGGATAAGGACGAGTTCAGCTTCTACTATGTAGGTGAGCTGTGTCTTTTCTGGATCAGGCTCATTACCCGCAAGGGAGACTACAATATGTACTTAAATGCCTATACCAAAGAAGAGAATTATCAGAAATATTTTGACTTTCTGGAAAAGCTCCGTCAAAGCGGTGAAACCAATATGTACGGTGCCGAGCCCTACCTGCAGTCGGAATTTTCTGAGCTCCGCGGTTCCCAAGAAAAGGCCAACGCCATTTTGATCGCATGGATTAAGACCTTTGAAATGGAAGAAGGTGACCAGCCTTGCTAAAGCCCTATCGAACGATTCAGGATGTTCTTGCTTCACATTGGGCATTATCTCCGCCGGCCGAGAGACACCAGAAAACTGACCGGGTACTGCGCTCTACCAAGCTGGAGAGCAGCATCTATCATGACCTGCGTGCAGAGGATGCCGCTATGGATGAGATCGAGCAGGACGCGGGAAAGAAGCTGAAGTCCTTTCCCGCCCTCTCACAGGATGTATTCCAGTCCTTCTACTCTCTTGTGCCCCGGCGCAATGAGGAAACATCTCTTTCCGTGGCGGCACGCAAATTTAACATGCCGATTCTGGAGCACATGACAAAGAGCGAGGAATATCCCACACTCAAGGAAGTCTGCGAAGGCAGGGAGCTTCCTGCCTATGAAGCGGCGTCAGAGTTCGTTTCCAAGGTATCCGGAGAACTGGACGATCTGCTCCCGCAACTTGCCGGAAAGCAAGGGGCACTCCATACGCTGGAAAAACTCGAACAATCAGAAGATCAGGCTGTAAAGCGGCTAAGTGACCTCTTGGAGCAGCGCAGCGCTTCCCACCGCAGCGATTCTGCATTGGATGCGGATGTGGTCAAGGCCGCCAACGAAGCTGAGGGAAAACACCGTCAGGTGGCAGCGGTCACAAAGCTCATTGACGACAGTGCCCTGCAAGGCAGGAATGAGATCAAGGGTATCGTTCAGGCTGCTGTAGCAACTGCTGCGGAGAGAGTGGAAGAGGTACAGGGCATTATCGGTGCGTGGAGCAGCGAGCCTGGAAACCTCCAGAGAACACCGGAAAATCTGGCTCTTTTGAAGCGCGTGCGGGAAAGCGCAGCCTTGCGGGATATTTCTAAATATCTTGGCCGCTTTCGGGAAATGCTCGCCCAAAAGAAACAGAATGGATATGTCTATGGACGAGGCGAAAAATACTCGCTGGAGCTTGGCGGCGACCTCTCTCGTGCACTGACCTCAGAACTTGCCATGCTGGCTACGCCAGAGACGCTGCCGCTGTTCTTGCGGAAGTATCAGCGTCGCCAGATCAAGCAGTACCGCAGGCGAGAACCCGTCTATAAGGGCGCGGGCGATATTATCTGCTGTCTGGATGAGTCTGGTTCTACTGCCGGAGAGTGCGCTGCCTGGGGAAAGGCGGTCGCCATGACGCTGCTGGAGATCGCAGAGAGCGAGGGGCGCAGGTTTGCCCTTATTCACTTCTCCGATTTCGGCACCATCAAGACAGATTTATTCTTTCCAAAACAGACAACGGTAGAGGATAGATTGCGTGCAGCGGAGACATTTCTCGATGGTGGTACAGATTTTTGCGAACCGCTGAACGAGGCACTGCGACTGATGGAGGAGAAAGGCTTTGAAAATGCTGACATTGTGTTCATAACCGACGGTGAATGTGTTTTGCCACCGGAGTTTATATCCCGATTGCAGGAAGAACTAGTGAGACGTCGCTTTACCATCACCGGCATCTTGCTGGATCAAGAGAATGCGGGCATGGATTTCTGCCTGCGGGCATTCTGCCAGAACATCTACCGTACCAGCGAGCTGACGGATGAAGCTGTTATACGGCAACTTGTAAGAGGTAGGGTATAGCCTTAATATGAATTTTCATGTTACGAAAGATCAAAAAACGGGAAAAAGTGTGGGAACTCGATTGAATTGTTCACGCTTCCTACCATAAAAATTTGCTAAACTAAATTTTTGGGGCTGACATATAAAATAAAACTATTATAAAAAGCGCTTTTGTATGTGAGATAAATGTATCTTTCTGCATTATTTATAATGCAAGCAGCGTTTTAAATAAGAAAATAAATGCGTAGTTAGGAGGATGCGAAATATAAACTTTACGGAGATATATAATCTTATATTATCACGACTGCGAGCGATTTTACGAGAGGTGGTTCCGGAGAATTAGAATTTACTTATCTGTACTTTTTTCATTAAAAAACAAAATGTAGGAGAACGATATGAAAAACAAATCAATCTTTTCAATTTTCCTTGTATTTACTCTTCTATTCACTTTACCTATCTCTGCTTTTGCAAATGAGTCATCCGATGTTCAGAGCGATTCATTTAATGAATATGAGTATATAGAGATGCTTCAAAATAGCTCTCCACGTGAATTAGAGGACCTTGGCATCTCCGAACAAGATGCTGCGGCAGTAATTACAGCCTTTGAAGAAGCACTCTTAGAGCGTTCGTTGCTTCCTGACTCTGAATTGCGGGCATATGGATATAATAATTACGAGATTTCTCTTTTCCATAATTACGCTAATGGTCAGGTTCTCTCTTCTTCCGAACTTCAGGCTTTAGGATCAACCTGCAGCGGGGTGATAACTAGACATTCTTGCTCTGGAAAGTCCGCAACATTTAGCTATACCTTTACTTGGGATCGATATCCTTTGGTTGGCTTGGATGATTCCGCAGCATTGCACTGGATTGCATACGATAATGATGGACATGAGATTGGAGTTGAACAGAGTTCTATGTCTATGACTGTCAAATATTATCGTAAAACTCATAACACGGGTGAAAGCCCTTCTGGCTATGTCTATGACGATGTTGGAACTAGTGAGAAACATCTCGATTTTAACACGTTAAATATGCAATTCCCTGTTAACCAGTCATATGCATCTGAAAATAGTGGAATTATATTCGACACCTATGCAAAAACAGGCACTGTACGAGTTTCTATAAGAGTGCCTTCTGGAGTTTCTGCAAATATCGACTGTATTTTTGTAGCTGGACTATATGGACACACTGTTGTTGGTATAGGTGCACCTTCTGTATCTGTCAGTAAAGGTTCGTTCGGGATTAGCTTTACGGGAAATACGTCTATTGACGAACTTGCAGACCGAAAAGCAACTATCTACCGTAACTCGACAAGCGTCGAGTACTGGAAAAGCTGAAGGGGCTGTTGCAAAATAAGCTAACGAAGAGCGCTGAGACGAGAGTGATATGCTCCCCCTTATGGCTATGTCATTAAGTTAATTTTTAAGACGCTCAATCACTTATAATGGTGGTTGGGCGCCTTTTTTCAGCGCGATAAGGTGCAATAAATTGCACAAAAAGGAAAATGCATAAAAGAAGACACAGTTTGCAGACTCTGGCAGAATGAAGTTGCGAGACACCATTCTGAAAGGAGACAGCAAACTATGTCCGAGAAAATTGTACGGTTAAACGAGGAAGTAATCAAGGGGCAGATCAAGGAATTGGTTCGCGGCAGCGTAGAAGAGACGCTGAACAAACTACTGGAAAAAGAGACGGAGTCCCTGACGCAGGCGGCCCGCTATGAGCGCAGCGAGGCCCAGCAGGGCTACCGCAGCGGACACTATAACCGAAATCTCACCACGACCACCGGCGACATTACGCTCCATGTGCCCCTGCTCAAGGGTGTTTCCTTTGAGCAGGCCATCATCGAGCGGTATCGCCGCCGGGAGAACAGCGTGGAGGAAGACCCTCATCGAGACGTACCTGGATGGCGTTTCCGTGCGCCGTGTGGAGGATATCACTGAGACGCTGTGGGGTAGCAAGGTCTCACCGTCCACTAAACAAGAAAGCCTACGTCTACATCGAGGGCTGGCGGAACCGCCCTTTGCAGGGCTGTCGGTATCTGTAGGTCAGTATCTGTAGGTCTACGTGGATGGTATCTATCTGCGCCGCAGCTGGGGCGGAGAATACGAAAATGTCGCCATTCTGGTAGCGATTGCCGTGAATGAGGACGGATTCCGTGAGGTTCTAGGGGCTGCCGATGGGATGAAAGAGGACAATGCCAGTTGGATCAACTTCTTTCAATGGCTGTGTGGCCGCGGCCAGGACGGTGTGAAGCTCATCGTCGGCGGCAAGTGCATGGGGATGCTGGAAGCCGTCGGCGAGGTGTTCCCAGATGCCAAATACCAGCGATGCACTGTGCATTTTTACCGCACTGTTTTCTCCGTTGTGTCCAGATCTAAAGCCAAAATTGTAGTCAAAATGCTCAAGGCGATCCACGCGCAGGAGAGCAAAAAAGCCTCCCGCGAGAAGGCAAAAGCTGCTGTTGCCGAGCTGAGAGCAATGAAGCTGAAGGAGGCTGCCAAGAAGGTCGAGGACGGCATTGAGGCGACGCTGACCTACTGTGATTTTCCCAGCGAGCACTGGATGCGCATTCGCACAAACAACGTGATCGAGCGGCTGAACCGTGAGATCTGCCGCAGGGCCCGCGTGGTGGGACATTCCCGGATGGGAACTCCGCCCTGATGCTGACCTGCGCGAGGCTGCGCCATGTGGCGGGTACCCAGTGGAGCAACAAGAAGTACATGAATATAAAGCATTTGGAGGCGGCTTTGGACGATACCTCTATTCCCAGCCGATTTCATTCAGCCGGGGGGGCAAACACTTTTGCGCATAAATCTTGACGGCACATTCAGCAGGGGCGAGTATAAAAAGTAAACGTAAAAATAGCAGCTACCGCAAAAGACGCTTTACTTACTTGCGGTAGCTGCTTTGCTCTTTGTGCAGTCTTAACTTAATGACATTGAGAAAACTATGTACATATCAACCGCTTTTTGTGAAAACGGCTCATCGTTTTCAACGTATCATTTAGTCATTTTAGCTTAGAGATTATAATTGCAGTACATATTGCTATCGTAATACAAACTATGAAGGTGCAAAACTGAATCTCTCTAACAATTAAATCATCCCCTATAAAAGGGTAAAAACTGAGAAATGCCCCACATACTAAGGCTACAATTGTACCTATACCTATAGATAAAATGATATTTTTGCTTTGCTTATTCATATTCTATCCTTGCTCCAATTTTTCTTTTACTAAAACAATGACCAGGTTTTATTATTTGTCGGGGCTGTGAAATGTATCCCCCGGGATTGCCAATTTTGAATTGCTCGAGTAGCCATAGACGGTGTCCCGTTATCGGTTTGCTTTATTCGACCGAGACTTTCTAACATTTTGGTACATAATTCTTGATGCAATCCTTTTAGATACGACTCTTGGCATCTTTCTTTTTCTGGTTTCATTATTCCCGACTTGGCAGGGATGGCTTTCGCATTTCCGCGAAAGCCATCCTTGCCTTAATATTGGGGGATGTATTTAGCTGATCTCTGGAATGGAAGTTGCCGTCATTCCGCAACAGGAGCACTGATAATAGGTCCCTTTGTTAACCCACGAATGAGAAGATGTGCTGTAATTTGGATGTGCAAATCCAACAAGACTGCTGTCGGTTAATTTATAGGTGTGACTGGATACCTGATTACTCCAGTTTCCGTCTACGACGGTGACCGTGCTATTAGTGCGAGCAACTACGATGCCGGTATGAGTGCTTGCTGATTTGCTAGTCCCAACGAAGAAAATATCACCTACTTTGGGAGTGTATGATCCACCATAAGTAGAGCTATATGTGAAAGCATTCATATCCTTAAACGTTGCCATACCAGCCGTGCACGAGGAGTACTGCGGGATTACAGATGTGGGGATATTAACCTGCCGCGCACACCAGCTTACAAACATTGCGCACCACGGAGCGGGATTCAGGCCATACCATGCACCATATTTAGTATAATCTGCCGAGCCAGCATTAGCTGTAAAGGAATCTAAGTTGCTGTTGGATGCCTTCTCTTTATAGCCGATTTGAGTCCGAGCCATGTACTCCAAGCAGCTGCTGCTAGAATTTCCGCCCAAAGCAAGTGCTGAAGCCTCGGCTAATTCATCGGGAGCAATATAAGAGCAAGATTCGAAACTGGAGAGTGCCTCTGCGTAAATATCTGAAACAACAATAGGGTTATCTTTTTCATCAGACATGATCCGCAGTGAATGCGCTACTTCACTGTTAGCATGGTTACCATGCGTACTATAGGAAATTGCTTCTAAAAGGTCAACTGAAGTATTGATTCCATCTTCTTCAACATTCGTAATCACAAAAGACGAGTCGAAGATAAGAATTCCCTCATCATCTAACACTTCTTTATGATTGACTTCATCGGATACGATGCCTTCGACAGCAAAGCAATGAAGTTTGTCACTTGTTCCATTCACAAGAACAGACTTTCTTGCATGCATGTAATTGCTTACAAGGTCCACAATGTCAGTTTCGTTATTTGCAGAAGCTTCTGCGATAAACGTATGAGAAGTTGGAATCAATACTGCAAGGAGGCAAATTGTGCAAAGGGATGCCATAATTTTGTGACACACAGATTTGTACTTCTTCATTTGAATAAGTCTCCTTTCATTTAGCTACATTTGAAATGAAGCGATAGTCGCCTTCAATGTTCTTTAACGTAACAGTCCCTTTTCTGCCATTCATTTCATAGTCAAGTAGAATATAGCCTCCTTCGGATTCAGCCCCTGAAACGATATTACACCGTGCGTAATTCGTATCACTGTGAATCAGATAGTATGCATCAAATTCCTCCAGATATATGAACTGATCAAGGCCAACCTGATTGGTGCCATCCATATTTACACCAGCGTATTCTTGCAGAAAATTATCAATCATCGGCTGAGTTATTTTGATGATGTCCAAATACTGCGCAGCTTCATCCAATTCTACAAGAGTATTTTTTTCTTCATCTGAAATTTCAAGTTGCGCCTCAGGTATTCCGTTGTAAAAAAGCTGGAAGAGATCGATATCAGCAATTGTACTATACTGACTGCTCAGCAGCATATTTCGCATGTTAATACCGTCACCGGAATTGAAGTACTCTGTGTTAAACCAAGTAATAGTGCTTTCTGGTAAAGTTGCATTCCCAGTAGCTGTGGTGTGGTCTTCCGCTTCTGGGCCGAAATCACTTGGATCCTGAGTACCACATCCGTTTAGAATGAAGCAAGTTACAAAAAGAAAAAGAAAAATGTGAATTCGTTTCATAGAGGACCTCCGTAGGAATGGCGTATATTATGTTCGCTTATGCATTGCATTACGGGGATCAAGACATCATCATTGGTATCATCTCCTTTGTGTTACATAACGTCAAGCATTGAGGATTTGCATACATTTTATGAGATGCAATGGAAGCGCAGTGAAAAATATCGTTATCCTGTCTACTTAGGGCAAGACGCAGTTGTTGAAACCGATGGCATATATTCGCCGTTGACTGAGTATACAAGTGTAAGGGTATAGGTCTTGCCTTTTTCAACGGTGCATTCACCAGAAACGGGAATTCGGCCTGTTCCAGATGCATTCCAGGAGCCAATACAAGTGTTCCCTTGATACAGGGACAAGGAGGCATAGACCTTATCTGTACTAAGTGATCCTTTGCAACTTGCAAAACAAACTGCAGTATTTCCGTTGAAGGTTAGACTCGGTTTGGCATTGGCCCCCTTAGAGGCTGCAAGCGAGTTTACTGTAAGCGCTAAGGTAAGTACTACTAATAGTGCTAGAAAACGCTTTTTCATAAGAAAATCTCCTTTTGCATTTTACTTCAGAACCTTGCGGTCTCTGCTTTGTAAATGCAAAAGGAGACTCAATCCTCACACTGTAAAAGCGACAATTTTTACTTTGATGAATTGACCAACAAAACGCTTTCGGCTATGTGCAATATGCTACTTTCGCTTAGCATGGCGTCAATAGAAAATTGAATATTGTGTTCCGAATCAATCCATGTGATTGTAGTGTCAGACACATCTGTATTTTTTGATAAATAAAGATCCCCTTTCATACCGTTTATAGTGATATGTGATACTATCGAGTTATCTGCAATCTGATCATATGCCGTTCCTTGCTGCATATAGGTATAATCAAAATATATAGGGGGTTCGCTTGTGTTAACCTTATTTATATATACAATTCCAGTATAATTTACGCCAGTTATTCGTTGGGATATGTCCTCTTCATATCCATTTGGTAATGCTGTAATTTCATATTGTGGCATTGTCTCAACTATCGGTGCACCTGAATATCTGTATGTTACGTGAGTTTCGTACCACTCAGTTACCCAGTTTACAACTGCGGCCCTAATACTTGGACTGACCACCATCAGACTGCCAAGGCTTAAGAAGAAAATAATAAGGACAACTGCGACTTTTTGTAGAACCTTTTTCCACAACGGCTTTGCACGCTTGTGTGCCCATTTCAAAGGATCTGCTATCATTGCTGCGAGACTGCGCCGATATCTGGGAGATGGATTAAAAGAGGGAGCAACGCTATTTTCTTTTTCACAATCACTTTTAATCGCATCCAGCAAAACACGTTGCATTAGCTGATCCAACTCGTTATCGGTCATATGCTAAACCCCTCCCTTCTAACAATTTCGCGGAGCAAAGTGCGTCCTCGAGAAGCACGCGTGCTGACAGCAGTTTCCGAGATCCCCAAATGTGCAGCAATCTCCTTATCTGAGTAACCGTGGAGGATCTTCATTTCTAAAACCGCTCGGTATGACAGAGGCAACTTCGTGAATAAGTTTACTAACTCAGTATAGTCTGTCACATTTTCTGATTCTATTACATAACCGTCCCAATTCTCCAGAGAGACCGTCTTTTGACTTTTTCGAATAATCAAGAGTGCTTCATTCTTTACTATAGAAATGATCCAGAAAGGCAATTCCTCACGAGGAATCTCATAAATCTTATCAAAATGACGAATGATTTGTACAAACGCATTTTGGACAGCGTCTTCAATATCACTCGGCTCCTTCAGAATACGTGTAGCAGTGCGTTCCATTAAAGGACGGTACTGTTCATATATCTTTGTAAAAATTTCCTTATCTTCATTGCTCTCTAAAGTAGATAGAAGGAATGCTAACATAGTTTGATCCACCCTTGCGTATTTGAGATTCTGTATTTATGGCCGTATTGAAAGTATAAAGGTTTATATATTTAGATGCTGTCAGGCCTTAGAAATGGAGTCATAAATTATAGTCAGGACTTTTAGTGCCATAATACATTTGAAAACGGATAACTTTAGCATTCAGTTCGTATGCTGCTCCAATTGCTTCAGGAGTGTGCCACAGCTTTTATTTCATAGTATTACTATATGGGACGATTGAACAAGTTGCAAGAGTTTCTTTGAATTTGAATATAGGATAGGGACGCAGATTGATATTATTTTGAGCCGTCCATGTAAGAAAGAAAAACTGAAAAGTGAACTTCTTTGCTAAGTTTTATTTATATAGGAACTGCTACGGGCCAGAGTCCCGCAGCAGTTCCTGCTTGGTTAAAAATATCTCATTAGTTGATATTAGAGGTCAGTGCAAAGAGATCCGTGAGCTCTTCAATCGCTTTTTTCTTGGCAATCTGAGCCGTCTTAGCACTAATGTTGAGTTCCTCTGCAGCATCTTCAATGGTTCGCCCTTCAAAAAAACAGAGCCGAATCACATTGGCCTTTCTGCTGTCCAGCATCCCAACATAGTATTCAATTCGGCCCTTTTTACGCTCCAATTCCAGTAGCTTTGCGGAAATCTCCTCTGAAATTTCAGAATTAGCTGCGGCGGCCTTCTGACGGTAATTCATTGCAATATAAAAGGTCTTATCTGAAACATGTCCTGGAGAGGAGCCAGTGCGATCTCCGCAGGCGTATGTCATTGCATCCAGCATCTCTTGCGCAGAGACGTGTGCGGGATGCTCCATTTCATAACGAAGTACCGAAATTTGCCGCAGAATACGAGGATATGCTTCGAGCTCCTGAATAACGTAGTTTTTGATATTTATAGTCATGTCGGAATTCCTTTCATTGAGAATTTATAAAGCCTCAGCGAAAGGTATAATGGCGGCGAGCGACAATGGATAAAGCGGCTTGCTCGCCGATGGAAACCAGTTTTTTTTCAAGGACTGTTGGTAGGGCGGGTATTCTATTATCCACCACTGAATAACACTTTGCACCTCAAGTAATAGAACAATTGGGGGAATGCTTATATTCTACCTCCTGAGTATCAAAGATTTACGAATTCATGTCGGAAATTGCGCTGCAGATATAACTTGAAAATACCGATTAGATAGCCGTTCCGCTGAATGCAAGAAGTTAGCGTGCTGCATATAAACCTCTATATAGATATGTACCGACATTGCTGTTTCGTTTCATTGAATTGGAAATTATTATGCACTGTTCGAGCCGGGCGGAGATAGCCAATTGGCTGTGCGCTCCCGGCGCTAACAGCACATTGCATACGACCATATTTTGCTCTGTATGATACGCGACTGGCCATGGTAAAGATATTATTTAACTTGAAAACGGTCGGACAGAATGGGTGAGCCATGGTGCATAGCGTAACTCTAATAGGTGGACGAAAAAACCGATGCAGTACTTGCTATGATCAGTACTGCATCGGTTTTTGCTACTGTTAGATTGTGCATTATTGGATGAGGAAACGCTAAGTGGCACTATCTTGCTACGTTGCTTTGTAACCGTCAAAGCAGGCAGCGGCTGGACAGACATGGGACAATAGTGGTGGGGAGTTGTGAAACTTTCCACCAC
>OKRW01000746.1_pt1 | contig 31405 bp, 19 predicted proteins | sample 1601151 | NCBI WGS metagenome assembly OKRW01 (sample SAMEA3541471, study PRJEB24748) | human gut metagenome | biome: human gut; feature: human-associated habitat; material: faeces | place: China | collected 2012 | reverse complement strand
AAAATTATTTCATAATAATCACCACCTCTTTTCAATAAGGATAAATATTAAAAATTATCCTTTCACTATAAAACTCCAGAAACAGCATATTCGTACCCTATTTATAAAAATTTTTTATTTTATTTAGGGCTTTTTTTACAGATTTTCTAATTGCTGCTTCTGTAACATCCTCCTCTTTTGCTATGTCCACTAAAGTCATTTTCTCAGTAATATATTTTAGCAAACGTCTTCTTTCTATTTCAGTTAATATTGCCAATACTTCTTTTAAGCTCTCCTTCTCTATGAATTCATTTTCTATGTCTATTTTTGAATCAAAATATTTTATACTCTCATAAGTTAACTCATTCATAGATACATGTCTTCTTGTATTTTTTATATCATTATAATATTCATCTAAAATACTTTTTTTATACTCTTTGACCCAAGCCTCCTTATTATTAGGATCTTTTAGTAACTGAATCAATTCTTCATCATTTGGTGCATCCAATGTTATAAAAACCTTTCCACCATTTCTTCCTTCAAGCTCTAATTTAATTTTTTTATTCATATTAATACCTCCTTATAGACATAGTGGCATTAGTATGAACAAAATAGTAATTTTATGTATAAATTTATTACATATTAGATTTTATTTATTGATATATTCTTTTTTAGACAAATAAAAAAGAGATAAATACACAAATGTGTACTTATCTCTTTTTTATATTTACTTAATAAGTATATTTTAAATTTTTTGTAACAAGATAAATTATAATATTTTAATCTATATTTCTACATGATATGTAATTAATGCTTTTAAATCCTAACTTTTTATAAAATTTCACTTTATCTTCAAGTATTGCCATCTCTAAAACTTTTGTCTGTTTAGAATTTAATATCTTAATTGAATAATCAAATAACATTTTCAATGAACCATTTTTTAGATAAGATCTCTCAGTGTAAAAAGTAGATGGCATTCAAATTATAAATTTATTATTCCCCTCTTCCAGTAAATTTTCGTAATATAAATAAAATATTGTACTTGCTATTCTCCCCTCGTACATCTCTAAAAAGATATCTAATTTCCCACCTAAATATCTTTTCCAATATCTACCCAATCTTTTTTCCATATCAAAAACAATTGATTTATCTTTATAAATCCCGGATGGTAAAATTAAACTAGACAAATTCGATGAAAGAAAAAAGCCAATATGATACACTAAAGATATCAATACCCATCACGATAAAGATAAGGAGAATGTACCAAATGGCTTATACACATCTTACCATAAACGAATTGATTTGGATAGAGAATTATTATGAGAACGGGAAAACGTCAACACAAATAAAGAGATTTGGGTAGAGCAAGGCAAACCGTTTACAACGTAATAAGTGTACTAAAAAAGGGAAGTAGCATTCAAGAGTACTATGAAACAGCACTGCGGAGCAAAAAGAAAGAACTTAAGCCAAAAAGAAAGAGCATATGTTATGGAGAAACTTGAACAGGGGGGGAGTCCGGATGTGATAGAAGGAAGAGGGGAAGTCAAACTTTGTTTTTCTGCAAGGACTCTGTATCGACGTTTCAAAGAAGATGCGAGTTTTGACGTGAAGAAATTGCTGATGAAAGGGAAACGAAGAAGCAATGGAGAGGAAGAACGAAGAGGAAAACAACAATTTCGAAGAAGCCTTGAGGATAGAAAGAAAGATTTTCCCAAGTATAAGGAAGAATTCGGGCACTTAGAAGGAGATACAATTGTAGGAAAAGACCATAAGAGCGCAGTAATCACATTAGTAGAGAGAAAAACAAAAGAAATCATTGTGTTGAAACCAAAGGGAAGAAAGGCAAAAGAAATCAAAGAGAGGATACAAAAATGGATGGATGGGTTGCCGAGGAATCTGTTCAAATCAATTACCTTTGATTGTGGGAAAGAGTTTTCAAATTGGAAAAACATCTGCAACAAGCAAGATATCAGCATTTTCTTTGCGGATCTGGGTTGCCCAAGTCAAAAGGGATTAAATGAGAATTCCAATGGTTTATTGAGGAGAGATGGTCTTCCTAAACAGACAGACTTTTGGGAAATAGAAGAGACAGATATTATTTCTGTGGCAAAGCACAGAAATAATATCCCAAGGAAATCACTGAATTATAAAACCGTTTTCTTTTATGACTTTTATTCTCAGTTATAGCAAAGTAAGGTATATCATCAAAATTTACATTCCTTATTAAAATATTTTTCATAGTTCATCACACATTCCAATCCATTTTTTCAGTTCATTTGAAAATAGGTTTCTTTATTAAATAAAAGTTATCAGATTCTTCTAAACTTACAGGAAACCTAAATGATTCTTCTATAGAAAATTCACAATAATTATATGATCCATACAATTATTTGCATCTAACTTTATTATTATAAAAAGCTTTAACATATCCATCTAAAGACTTATTCTCAATATATGGCTGATGTTTTATAATCATATGGTGCAAAAATGCATAATAAATCTAATAGATTATCCCTTATGAAAAAAAAGAAATATTTATGATTTCTTTACCAAATCAATTTTATTTTGCTCTAATTTATATCAATAGTATCATCCAATTTATACTATACTTATAATAAAACAGCAGACCTACTAAAGTAAAAAATACTCCTTAGTAGGTCTGTCCAGTATCAATTTTCATTTTTTTATTTTCTTTGCCAACAACTTATGTTAGGTGCTCCTTTAGAATAAGGATCATTACCATAGCTATGTCTATATAGACCTCCTTGCCCCCATTTTGATGTCAAATTCACTCCCCAAATACTCGATGCTGTTTTATTTACAATTGCCGTATGTCCTCCTAACACAGGGTAATAGAATTTTTGTCCTGATGATGTTGGTAAAAATCCTACATTTTTATAACTTCCATCTGTTTTATATGGAGATGGATCATTCATCCAATATTTATTGTTTGATGAAGTACTATACCAAGCATACGAATGACAATTATAATTTGTTGTCGCTCCCCTTAACCTTGTTGCTTTAGAATAGGTATTGTCAAAATAAGAATTAATCTGATCTTTTTCAGTATTTGATAATTCTTCTCCTCTCATAATAACTTCTACATAACTTCCTTTAGGAGTATACACTCCCAATGATCTTACGGAGAATTCATTATCAAAAGCATCTTTGAACACTGAATCTAACTGTCTAAACTTAGAATTAATATTCAATTCACTTTCCATATCTATCGATTTTTTTACTATTTCATTAATTTGTGAACTAGTTAATTGTGAGTATACTTCTTGCTTTTCTAAAAGAAATTCTAAAAACTTTATTCGCAAACTATTTTCAAAGTCTCCATCTGCTATTTCTTTCTTTATTTTTCCAATATCTTCCCCATCAAGATATCTGTAATAAACAACTTCTGAAATATCTTCTCTCTTTAAAAGTTCATCTAGAGGTTCAAATCTTTTCCTTATTGTTTCAATACCCTCTTCTACAGTATTAAAAGCATACACATCTCCTATAAAAGGATATTTTAAAACCAGTTCAAGCAAGTCATTGGTATTCAAAGAAGTCACTTGTTCTTTAGGAATATTAAGTTTTTCTTGCAATTCGCTAGCACTATATTTGCTCCACTCTATTGATTTTGGAGTGAGTATATATTCACGCTCTAAACTGTCTTCTGCGTGAGATATATTCGGAATAACAAGTACTACCAATACAAACAATAAGATAACTGAAAAAATTTTTTTCATTGTTAAACACCTCCATTTAAAATTTAAATATATCAATACTAAATTTAGAAAACATAATATATAGTATATATTACGTTAACTTAAGTTAATTATAACACAATTATATATTAATTTCTACTATGTTTTGTAAATAAACAATAAATAAATGTAGCTTTACAATAGATGTGAGACCTCAGGTATAGAAAAAAGCGATTGAGTCCGTTAGAATGGTTTTACCACAAAATCAACTAACGAAAGGACATTCAATCGCTCATGAACAGTATAACACATTCTCAACGATATCTGCCACATACTATTGAAACCGGATTCTATGCTGTAAAGCTATACCGTGGTGGTTGCTCTGTACAGTTTGTCTGCCGAAAATACCATATATCAAAAGCTTCTCTGATGCGTTGGAATAAACGATTTGACGGAAGCAGAGACTCTCTTAGAGATAAGTCTCATCGACCAATCAGCACTCACCCCAATGCTCATACGGATATGGAGCTCAAGTGGATCAATGATCTGCACCGCAGAAATCCTCATATCTCCTTATGCGAGATGTATGGCAAGCTTCGCTCACAAAAGAATTACTCAAGGCACCCTACTTCCCTTTATAGGGTATACAAGGCTCTTGGCTTTTCTTCTAAGGCTCCTTCAAGTAAGAAGAAACGTAAACCACAAAAATATCACACGCCTGAATCATTAGGTATAAAATGGCAGCTTGATGTCAAATATCTTCCAAGTGCCTGTTATGTTGGTGAAATGCCTGATAAGTTTTATCAATATACGATGATTGATGAGGCCTCAAGAGAACGTTTCATTTATCCATATCGTGAACAAAGCAGCTACAGTACAATTGACTTTGTAAAACGTGCAATAGCCTACTTTGGGTATCAGCCTAAAATCATCCAGACTGATAATGGTTTTGAATTTACTTATCCCAGAGATTGTAGCCGTATGCATCCCTTTGATTGCTTTTGTGAAAGCATAGGAATTGACTACAAACTTATTCGCCCAAGAACGCCATGGCACAACGGAAAGGTTGAAGGCAGCCACAGAAACGATCAGGAGCGATTCTATAACTTTCTAAGTTTCTACTCTTTCAAGGATTTGAAAGAACAGATGTACAGATATATGCGTCGTTCTAATCGAATTCCGATGGCTGTTCTTGGCTGGATATCTCCTATTGAGAGGCGTTCACAACTTGAGTCGCAGCTTATCCTTATCACTCACTTTGGTAAAACAATTCAATGATATCATATGGCTTTTTTCTGCTTACAGATTTAGTCTCACATCAATTGACTAATGTACAGTTTTGTAAATAAACAATAAATAAAACAATTTGAGCAAGCACAGTAAGTGCATATGCACTTACGAAAAAACGGACTAAGCAGGTCAGAGTGCCGCTGCTTCTTTTTGTCCGTTTTGCTTGTTGGGGAGTATCCCCAAACCCCTATGTGAGTATCCTTGATTTATGGCGTTACCTAACTATCTTTTAGAAAAGTTCAGCTACCCTCATTGAATCTTTCTTGCAAAAATGATATAATTCTCTTGTGTTCTATATAACTATTTTATCTCCATGCAGGAGATTTCCGATGAGGAAATATACCATAAAGCAAAACCTGTAAGTCAAGTTTTATACTTGATTTTACAGGTTTTTTCTTTTGTCTTTTTACTATGTTATATAAATTTAGGAGGTTTCAGGATGGCAAACAGAGTGAGAAAACATGGCATTTATTTAATGCTTTCAGATGATGAACTAGAGATTTTAGAGAACAAATACAAGCTCTCCGGTTGCAGAACTTTGCGTCAATTTATTATGAAGTGTGTCTTAGGTAGAGATATTTTCGTACTGGATATGACAGTTTTCCGAGAGCTGTCTGCAAGTGTTGGCAGAATAACAGGCAGTATCAATCAGATTGCAAAACGAGTCAACTCTACCGGTGTGATTTATAAAGAGGATATTCTTGATATAAAAGAGTTGCTTCAAAGACAGGGAAAAGACATTTATTCTTTGCGAAAGAAACTATATGAGTTAGGAAATTTAGAAACTGTAAACACGGAGAAAGTCTAATGGCTGTTACCAAAATTCACCCCATAGAAAAAACATTATGCTTAGCTCTTAACTATATTATGAACGAGGATAAAACAGATGAAAAAATCCTTATTTCCTCTTTTGGTTGCAATCCTAAAATGGCTCATCTTGAGTTTGAACAGACAAAAAGAGAATGTAATTCTAAGGCAAAAATCTTAGCAAGACATTTAATCCAAGCATTTGCTCCAGGAGAAACCACACCTGAGCAGGCACATCAAATAGGACTAGAGTTATGCAAAAGAGTCTTGCAAGAAAAATATGAGTATGTACTTACCACTCATATTGATAAAGGGCATCTTCATAACCATATTATATTCAACAATGTAAGCTTTGAATCCGGAAAAGCATATCAAAGCAATAAGAGAAGTTATCATCAAATCAGAACGGTCAGCGATGAACTTTGTAAAGAAAATGGTTTATCTGTTATTGATGAAACTTATAGGAAGTTTAAAAGTAAATATGCTACCAATGGAAAGAGTTACAAAGAATATACAGCATTCAAAAAAGGAAACTCCTGGAAAAATAAACTACAGCTTGCTATTGATAAAGCGATTTTAAAGTCCAATACTTACGAGGAATTTCTAAAAATAATGGAGGAGTTCGGTTATGAAATTAAGATTGGCAAATATCTTTCATTCCGCCATAAAGATAAAAAAGATACCGGCAGATTTACAAGAGCAAAGGCAAGTGTACTTGGAGAAGATTATACGAAAGAAAGAATTAAAGAACGAATAGAAGATCCGAATAAACAGCATATTTATGTTAATCAGGAATGTCATTATGAAAAACGCTCCTACAAAAAAATGAATACTATTGTAGATATAAAGAACAATAAAAAAGTAAAATCATCTAAAGGCTATGAGGTATGGGCTGATAAACATAATATGAAAACAATGGCTTCCTCTTTAAATGAAATGAGAAGGTATGGCATAAACTCTTATGAAGGATTGGATTTAAGACTAAAAGAGCTTGCTTCAGATAGACAAAAAATCTTGGATCAGATTAAACAGACAGAAAAAGAAATGCAATCCATATATTCTGCAATAGAAAATAAAAATACCCTATATAAAAATCAACTGATCTATGATATGTACTTAGAAAATAAAAAGGATGCTGTCCTTTATGAAGAATATAAGCCTCAAATTATCGCCTATGAAATAGCCTTAAAAGAGCTTAAAAACTCTGGGTATCAAACCTCAGATATTAAGTTTTTAGCCGATAAATACAGTACTTTAGATCAATCAAAAGCTTCTTTTATGTCGGAATACACTGCCAAAAACTCTATGCTCCATGAATTGCAGCAAGCCAAGAAAAATACAGATTTATACCTTGATAATCACTTGGAGAAATAAAAAGAAGGGGGGGATTATTTTATCTACATCTCAGATAAAAACGCTCTCCCCCATTTTTTAAGCCTGCTTAATTCTCATCATTCCTCTGTTTTTTCTACAATATAGTATTCTTTTTTATCCCCTTCTGCTTCCCTAAGATAATCTTCCCTTCTTTTCCATACAGCTAAGGAGATAATAGCGATTATGATGTAGTTGACCACCTGATTTGCTAAATCATGGTTTAACAGAGGTAAAAAATAGGATTTTCCATTTGTAATAAATCCATGTACTAAAATACTATATACTGTCATAGAACTGAAAAATGAAATAACTAAGTTAAGAATTTTGCCAATCACTCCAAGTTTATTATGAATGATTTTAAATAAGACTGTATATATCACTACTGCAAATATTGCTGCTAACACGTCCCAAAAATATACGGCATACCCGGATGAAAATTTGATGGAAAAATAATGATGAGTGTAGTACCAACTCGCTATAAACACCACTAACTTATCCATAGCAAATAAGCTTATTTTTACAAATGTTGCTCCTGCAAATAAGATAATGCCGATATACATAATAATCAATAGGATAAAAACGCCAATCATAATATTCCTCATCCTTTCCAAAGCATTCTATTTTTCTTATAAATATAACGCTCCTGTTCTATTTTAGCAAATCTTTATTTTAGCTTTAGAAAGAAAACCAACGAAAAAACAGGGGATAAACAGCTTATTTAGCCGTTTATCCCCTGTTTTACATTTAGCGTTCTATATCTTTTTCACTTTTCATATTACCTTGCCCTATTGCCTTCTCGTCCGTTTCCCGCTTATAACTTTTCAATTTTTCAAGTGCAGAAGATTTTTCTTTCGTATCCTGAGATTGCTCTTTGGATTTTAATAGTTTCGCAGAATATATCCTAAAGCTTGTATATTGCTCTCCGTTTTTTCCGGTAGTAAGTTTTTCTTTTCCTGAAAGTGAAACAAAATCACCTTTTTTAAAGCTCTCTACTGCTTGAATCTGCTCATTATAAGCAAAACAATTCGTAAACTTAACATTGCCCATCTCATCATTTTGAGCAATGGAAAAGCTTGCCACTCTGAAATCCTGCCCCTCATTTGATCTTAAGTCCTTTATTTCAACATCAGCGGTAAGATTGCCTTTGATATACTGCTTTTCTTGATCCTTATTATCTTTCACAGTTGTATTTGTTTTTTCTTTTGCAACATTTTCCTGTATTTCAGCATGTTCACCTTCATTTATCTCTTGCCCATTTTGTTCCTGAATATCTACTTCTTTTTGTACTTCATTCATCTTGGTATCTTGGGCTATTGCCAGCTCTTCATCAATAAAATCCATGAACTTCTCATCAATTAATCCCATCGTAGAATCAGTCATATAATTATCATAGGCATCTTCCAGTACATCTTCATTATTTATGCCTGTTTCAAGTGAGATAATTCCTTTTACAAAATCACTGTGGTTATATTCTGCCAAAAATGATAAAGTTTCCTTCATGCTTTCAAAGCTATTGTTTTGCATATTGGAAATGCTTTTTAGATCATATGCATATCTTCCATTTGCCCACTCAAATTTACCGGCTTCTTTGTTTTCCCTAATTCCTGAGGCTATGACAAATTGTTTTCCGGAAAATAGTACTGCCTGATTGTCTTTTACATCCAGTACGGTTGTTTCATCACCTAATGCCGTTTTAATAATATCGCCTTTTTTTAGACTCATAGAATATTCCTCCATTTCATATTTTTGCTTTTTAACCCTTAACTTTCTAGCCAAAAAGAGTACCTGACAAATTGTCAAAGCACTCTTTTTCTAAATCTTATTATTTAATTACTGTATAATTTATCTACAAAATCATAGTTATACTATCTTTCCTTTTCGCAGCACTCTATCTTTGCTTCTTTATTTTCTACCTGTTCCGCTTTGTCCTTATATCCCTTCAACTTTTCTAGTACTGAAGTTCTTTCCCTTTTATCCAAATCACCTATACTTTGCACCTTACTATCTCTAAAATCGGCATCATATCTGTCTATCACACCGTCTAAGTCCATATCTTTTGAGAGCGGATCATAGAAATTACCATCGTCATCAATTTCAAGTCCTAGCACCTCTTTCAATTTTTCTTCGTTCACATATACAAGTTCATTAAAATCCCAAAGTTCTATGCTTGTTTTTATTTGCACAAGTTCCCTTGTATCACTTGCATCAAGCGGATCATAGATGTAACTAAAACTATCAATTAAAGTATTATCTACATAGGTATTCAGCTTATAATTGACTAAATCAAGGCTTGTCTGTATCTCATGCTTTTCATCCGGTGTAGTCGTATAAGCCAAGCCCACATCTGTCAAATCAGGGAACATTGTATCAAAATCCTTTATACTATGTGCTTCATCGTACTCCCTGTTTAGAAAATGAATCAGTTCTTCTTTCACTTCTTCCAAAAGTGGATTTTTATCCTCTTTTACATCTTCTTTTTGTCCCATATCAAGCAAATGATTTACCTCAGCAAGCCTTAATGTCTTTTCTTTTAAAAGCTCTGCCTGTGGAAATTTCTTCTCGATTTCAAGCTTTGCTGTTTCAAGTTGATTTTCAGTATCCTTAAGTTTTCCAAGTGTCTGTTCCAATCTCTCAGGCATTTTATCAAGTACATTGTCCATTCTTGTTATATTTCCTATCTCATCCGTTCCAAACTCTCCGTAGTGGTTTTCTTCTCCTTTGAGATTGAATTTATACTGATTGGAAAAACTGTCATAATATGCAAACAACTCAAAGTTTCGATACTCTCCGATTTTCACTTCCTCAGAACGAAAACCATCTGTCTTTCTTATGCTTTTTATCTTACTAATCAAAAATTCTCCGGCTATCTTTTTATCTGTATATTTTTTGCCGTCAAGAATAAGGGATGTGAATTTTGACACTGTTTCTTTATCTGCCTTTTTCTCTATATCTTTTGAATTTTCTCCTACATTTTCCAAGTTTGACTGAATATATCCTACCTTATCTGTATTTTCTTCTCTATATGGCTCTACTCTTTCTATATCCTTTTTCAAATGTTCTATTTTTTCTTTCAGACTTTCAATTTCTTTCGGATATACCTTTATAACCTTATCCTCCAACTTATATAAATTGGATTTAAAATTAGACTCCAGCATTTTTAGTTTACTTACCTCAACATCAAGATCCATCTTCTCACGAATAAGCGGATTTCCCACAGCCAAAGCCTTTATTTCCGCATAATTTAAAGTTGCCTCATCGACATCCTCTGCAACACGTACAGGTGTTTTACTGGTCATAATTTGAGAGATATATTTTTGTTTATTCTCAAGAGTTTGGAAAAGGTAGGCATCAAAGGTATTTTCGGTTATATATCTAAAGATATGAACATCACTGTTTTCATTACCCTGTCTTACAATACGACCTGCTCTTTGAGAAAGGTCCGCAGGTCTCCACGGGACATCTAAATCATGAATGGCTATCAGTTTATCCTGGCAATTGGTGCCTGCCCCCATTTTTTGCGTCGAACCAAGAAGTATGCGAATTTCCCCTTTTCTTACTTTATCAAAGATAGCGTCCTTCTCCCTGTTGTTCTTTGCATTATGGATAAATTCAATCTCTCTTTCAGGAACGCCCATAGCTATCAGCTTATTCTTCATATCGTCATAGATATTAAATTCTTTGGATGGTGTGGATAGATCACAAAAGACAAGTTGAGTAGCTTTTTCTTTCCTATATTTATCCCAAATTGCAAACACATTTTTTATGCAAGTATTTACCTTGCTGTTTTCATCATCGGGTAGTAATGGATTGATCAGCCTTTGATCCAGTGCCATTTTCTTTCCGTCATTAGTAATAAGTAGCATATTATCGACAGAGGAATCTACCTGTTTTGCCCTAACTTTATCCGCTCTTTCAGAAAAAGACTCCAGTATCTCCTTTTGCTCCTCTGTCGGTTTGGTTTTTATGGTTTCATAATGAGCATTTGGTGTTGGTAAATTTAATACATCAGCAGTCTTTATATCCATAAACCGCTTGACCATATTCATCAGTTCCGGAAGGTTATAAAATTTTGCAAATCTGGTCTTACTTCTGTATCCATTACCTTCAGGATTAAGTTCAATTGCTGTAACCGTTTCTCCAAAAGTAGATGCCCAAGAGTCGAAATGTTGTAAGTGCATTTTTTTAAGTTCATCATACTGAAGATAACGCTGCATGGTATATAGCTCTGCCATAGAATTACTTACAGGGGTTCCTGTTGCAAATACAATCCCTTTATTATTTGTAATCTCATCCATGTACCGACATTTCATCAGCATATCGCTCGATTTTTGCGAATCGGTGTTTGTAATTCCTGCGACATTTCGCATTTTTGAAAAGAGATACAAATTTTTGAACGAATGTGCTTCATCCACAAAGAGCTTATCGATCCCCAACTCTTCAAAGGTTACAACGTCATCTTTTTTATAATCATCATTCAGCTTTTTGAGTTTCGCTTCCAAACCTTTCTTTGTTTTTTCAAGTTGCTTAACCGTAAACTTCTGGTCTCTATCCCTTTTGTACTCACTAATAAAATCCACGATTTCATCAATTTGGCTTTGCAACTCATACTCTTGTCTTTCTTTACTAATGGGAATTTTTTCGAATTGACTATGCCCGAGGATGACTGCATCATAATCACCGGTTGCAATCCTTGAGCAAAATCTTTTTCTTTTATCCGGTGTAAAGTCTTTTTCCGTTGCACAAAGGATATTGGCTGCCGGATAGAGTTCATTAAACTCTCTCCCAAATTGTTCCACAATATGATTGGGAACGACAAACATCGCCTTACTGCTCATTCCAAGTCTTTTTGATTCCATAGCGATTCCTATCATCTCAAAGGTCTTTCCTGCACCGACTTCATGAGCAAGCAGGGTATTTCCGCCAAACAGTCCTCTTGCAATTGCATCTTGCTGATGCACCCTGAGCTTTATTTCCGGATTCATCCCGTCGAACGAAAGATTGCTGCCATCATACTCCCTCAACCTGATGGAATTAAATCGTTCGTTGTACTCTTTTACAAGTCTCTCTCTTCGCTCTACATCCTCAAAGATCCAATTCTTAAATTCTTCTTTGATCAGTTCCTGTTTACTCCTTGCGAGCATCGTTTCCTTTTGATTTAGTACCGATGTTTTCTTTCCGTTCTCATCCACGATTTGATCATATACATTGGTATCTCTAAGGTTCAAAGTGTCTTCAATTAGCTTATATGCACTTACCCTACTTGTTCCGTATGTGAAATTAGCAAGATCATTTCCTTTATCTATACTTTTACCTTCTACTCTGTATTCCCCTGTAAAGTTGGTATATTTGATATCAATATTCCATCTGTTTGAAGCAGATGTCTTTAACAGATGAAACATAAAGCTCTTATAATCTTTCTCAGGTATCCAAGTTGCTCCCAGCCTTACAGCTATATCTGAGGCTTCCAATTCTTTTGGCATTACCTCCAATAGTTTTTGTTTTTGATAATTTAGATCAGACAATTCTTTTTTTAGAGTAGTATTATCCTGTTTCAATAGTTCTGTATCATTATTTGGGACTTGTTCATTTTGCTCAAGTTCATATTCTACATTCTTGATATATGAATCTATTACTTCTATCTTCTCTCTGATATTTCCACTAAGGTATTCATCAGCAGTTACATAAGATCTTGAAAAGTCTCCCAAATCTATGGCTGAAGAAAAAGGAGTTGTATCACTTGGATCAAATCCGTCTAAATTTAAAAATATCTCTCCCTTTAATCCTTCAATGATTTCTCCTCTTGTTTTTTCAGTGAGCTTTTCCATATAGTCGAAATTGACTTTCCCTTTTTGAGAAATGGACAAAATTAAAGCCTCTGTTAAATTATCCGTATGCGTAATGGCTACCGCTTTTTTTATGGTTCTTTTTGTGAAAATATCCGATTTACCAATAAAATTCCCTTCCTTATCCAGTTTTTCCAAAGTGGAAAGTAGAGAATAGTTCGCATCTTCACGAAACAACTTTTTATTCGCCTTACTATTTAAAATTCCGTATTTTTTAGAAAACTCATCATAAAGACGATTTAAATCCCCTTGTTTTTCTTTAATTTCTACATCAGAATAATCTTCTTTTTGATAGGTAATTACCTGTCTTAATGCTTTTTCAATTTCAAGATATCCCTTTATCTTCTCTTCATCATTTTTATTTAAGCCTACTTTTTGCATAACGGAATTTTCTCTAAAATATACCTTATCTTCTATCACAGCATAGGAATAGTTTTTAACACTATCATCAGCTGGTATGGTTCCTACTTCAAGTTCATCATTTAACGCTGCTTTTTCATAGCTTCCTTTAATATTTTTAATAGCACCCTCAAGCTGTTCTTTTAAAGTTTTACTCTCATCTACAATGCAGGTAATTGTATTTCCAAATCTGCCCGATACCTCCTGCATACTTCCAAGTATCATATCGGGATTATCTACAAAATATTTGTTATATGTCAAACCTTTTTCATCCGTAGCAAGTTTTTGCCACGGCTCATCTGTCTTTAAAAGTCTGTCTCTTTTTTTAAGAAAAATAATATCACTTGTTACTTCTGTCCCTGCCTCACCTTTAAATGTGTTGTTGGGAAGTCTTATTGCACCTAAAAACTCTGCACGCTCACTGATATATCTTCTTACATCTTCATTTTTCTTATCCATTGTTCCACTGGATGTGATAAAGGCCACTACTCCACCGGAACGTACTTTATCTAAGGTTTTGGCAAAGAAAAAATCGTGAATCAGAAAATTATTCTTTTCATACTCACGATCCGCTATTTTATATTCTCCAAAAGGAACATTTCCTATTGCTATATCGAATAAATTGTTTGAAAAAGTTGTTTCTTCAAAGCCTTTGATTTGAATATTTGTATTAGGATATAACTTTTTAGCAATTCTCCCGCTTATACTATCAAGTTCTACACCATAAAATTTGCTACCTTGCATACTCTCCGGAAGATGTCCAAGAAATCTCCCGGTTCCCATACTTGGTTCTAAAATATTCCCATGTTCAAATCCCATATTGGATAGGGCTTGATATATACTGTCTATCACAATCTTCGGTGTATAAAAGGCGGTTAAGGTACTTTCTCTTGCTGCATCATACTCGGTAGAAGATAAATTTTCTTTTAAAAAATCTCTTGCCTTACTCCATTGTCCCCGTTTTTCTTCATCAAACACATCAGAAAGTCCTCCCCATCCAACATACCTGCTTAATATGTCCTGTTCTTCTTTGGTTGCGTATCGATGTTCTTCCTCCAGTAGCTTTAACACTTCTATCGCCTCGATATTATTTTTCAATCGCTCAGATGGTGGTAGGGCTTCCTCTTCTCTTGTGATTTTGTAATTGACAGGTGGGATATTGGTATATGATTCTTCTTGTTGTAACTCTTCCTTGGGTTTTTGTGTTTCTTCTACCTGAAAAATCTCATCTTTTCCCGGCATAGTTTCATCTTTACCAAGCATATCCATCAGAGTCATCTGCTTGGTTCCAATGTTTCTTTCACTCTCGTTTTCGTTTGACTTATACTGTTCAAGAAATTCTCTTTTTGCATAAAGATTTGCAATCGGTCTTTGAGAGGTATATAAAACATCTGTAACGACATCTTCCTTTTTCGATAAAAGCTGTAACCTGCTCATTCCAACGGGATTAAAATTATTTCCAGTAATTTCATATTCTTTATTTTGAAAGAGAACGGAAAGTCCTTGTTTGTTGTAATCTTCAATATCTAACAAAATAAGATCTTCCTCATTGATACTTTGTTCTTGCAGCTTCTCAGTTGTAGATACAATCTCCAAATCAAGTTCACTTTCATTTCTAAAAGGAATAATTTCGCTACCCGTTATAAAGCCGTTTAAATAGCCTTCATGATCATCTAATTTTATCGTTTTATATGTTTTATAGTTCTGAATTTCTGAAATTACATATTCTTTACCTTGATATTTTACCTGCATACCTTCCTGATAGATTGGCTCCTTTATCTGCTCGTTCTTTTCCTCATTGCTTTTTTCAATCTGCCAATTGATATAGCCTGTAAGCATAACACTCCTATGATTATCATCGAGAAGATAAGGAAGATTTTGGAGCATTTCATGGTAGTTTTCATATTGGATGGCTAGATTGGAACTTAACATATATCCGTTATATCTTAAATTTTGTTTTAACTGCTTATTTTTCATATCCAAAACAAGCTCTGCCTCATAACCTTCTTTTTCATCAATGTTATCTGTTATATGCTCCGGTGCTTTTAAAAGATCTTCCGATATATTTTTTTCATCTAAAATAAATTCTTCGCTTTGAGGATAAAATTGATATTCTCCTATGTCCTTTACCTCTTTAAAAATCAGAGCAGATAAAATTTCTTTCTTATCTCTTAATTCCAATACTTTTGCTTTTTCTTCTTCCGGCAAATTAACATTAAAATGTATTTCATTTTCTCGGTTGATATAGGCAATATTTTGATAGGCATCATCTATTTTTAAGTTTCTATTATACACATAAATATCGTTATAATAATCAGGAAACTGTGTATTAAAACTTGCCGCCTCAAAATCAAAACCGCCTTTTTCTTCCATTACCTTATCCGATGAAATTTCATATAGACCTTGATTCTCAAGATAAAATAAATCATTAAGATCTGTTAGATTCACTTCTTTCATACTTGTAGCAATCTCATCGAAAAGTTTATCAATCTTGGTGCTTTCTTCAAAGGTTGTTCCTCGATAGAGCGGATAGATTCTTCCCTCAAAGTTATTTTCTTTCGGGTAAATTCTAAGTCCTGTTTCTTCTAAAGATATATACTTTACTTTTTCTTTTTCTATAACTGCATAGTAATTACCGACTTTGACTGCAATCTTATCTTCAGTAGCCGTCTTTGCTATGTCATCTTCTATCTCTGTTTCTAAAGCCGTTATCTTTTCTAAGAACCTATCAACATTACTGGAATAAATTAAGCTATCTGTATTATTGTATGTTACTCTATATTCACCATCATTATTTTTGAAAAAAGTAAAACGGGCTAAATCGGATAATTCTTTATCTTCCTCAAAAGGATTATATTCTTCAAGCTTTGAACCATCCGTATATACAAAATCTTTGAAATATGGGAATAACTTCTTATAATCTTCCTCACTTGATACCACTGTCATAGATTCTTTTTCTAAAATATCCTTTAAGGTATTATCTATATCTTCTGCACTGTGTTCTTCGGTTTCTCTGCTTGCTTCAATTTGCTCATAAAGATAGGCAAAATCTCTTTGATTTGCTTCATTACCGTCTCCAATATCCATTCTGAAGTGTTCTTCCACTTCTCCGTCTACAATATGATCAAAATAGAATTTAGAATAACCTACCCACTCGTCAGTCATTTCTCCATATTCATCTTCACCTACCGTTTTGTTATGAACTCTGATTTTTTCGTCAAGCTCTTTGATTTCATCAAGCAATTCTTTCGTAACAAGTTCTCCGCCATACTCTTTTTCTATAAGGCTCAAGCCTTCATTAAATTCTACAACCCAATAATCTCTACGATTCCCTATTTCAGAAACAGATTCTTCTTTGAAAGACTCATTTCTATCTGCTATATTTTCTTTTATATCTTCCCTGTTTTCCGTCTGCTCTGTAAGCTCTTCCTTCTCTATATATCTTCCACTTTCAATAAGAGTTTGTATCCTTTTTGCTGCCTGATTCCAGTTTAGAAAAATATCACCACAATTTTCTTTTTCAAGCTTCATTCCTTTGGCATCGTGCCACTCACTACTACCTCTTGCACCGGACAAAGCATGAGACATCCCACCTGTTCCATATTCTTTTTTTAGAAACTCCGCTCGCTCTTGAAGAGAGTTGTTTTCATTAAAAAAGTTATAAATTCTTTTCTTACCGTCAGAAATACCACTCCCTCTTCTAAGATTTTCATCCATTTCATCTTCTGTAATAAAACCCTTTATATTAGGAATTTCCATCATATTTGAAGTAAATTCTTTTCTTGGGATCTCTAAATCCTGTAATCTTTGTAGAATATCTTGTGTTTTATGATAATGGAATCGCAAAACACTTGGATTTTTGTCATAATCCTGTAAAAAGGTGTCGTATTCTTCCCTTAGTACATTTCTAAATTCAGGACTTTTTAAGTTTTCTGCAAGTTCTTCGGTTTTATCCGGATATCCTTTTTTTTCATCTCCGTTTAGAATTGGCAAGTAGCTATTTCTTACTTCATCTGCAAAATCGCCTTTTAAAAACCATAACTTCTCTGCAAGTTCTTTTCTCTCAAAGGAAAAAGCTTCTGCCACCTCCACATTTGTGGCATATTCTCCCTTATCAATCAATTCTCCGATACGTCTTGCTGCATCTTGCCACTGAAAAATCTGCATAGGATTTTCGCTTGAGGAAACATCATTAGACAAATGTATTCCGTCATTTCCATACCATGCACAAACATTATTTCCTCTTACTTCATATCCATTTCCGCCTTTAAAAGTAGTTTGAAGAAAATCAGCCAATTCTTCCATACTCTTACCTTTGGAATATTCTGCAAGAACTTTTAATCGTAGATGATCCTCGTTTCCTCCATGAATCAAAACAGTATCAATTTCTTCTTGCTGCATTGGTAATTCAAATCTTCCTTGAATTCCTACGTTTTGAGCAAAAGAAAAAGAAGCCCTATCGACTTCTTTCCCTTTATTTCTTATATGAGCTTGTTCTATTTTCTGTTTATTTTCTTCATGATGCTCATCTATGCCCAAACGATCTGTTCCATCGCCATTCTTGTAAGTGTCATGTCCAGATTCTTCTTCAATCCTGCGTATTTCAGAAAGTCCTGATCCTGCAACTCTTGTGTCATCTCCCAAGCTTCTTTCATTCTCGGTTCCTCTCTCTCCAAGAAATTCTCCACCTGTTCCTGAATGTCCAACAGATGATCCATTAGGGTTTCTTCCATCAGCATAATCTGATATTCTTCCCCTCTTTCCTCTTTGAGATATTTCAGTCTCGCTTTGCCAAATCTGTTCAGTTTGCTTAAGTTCAGTTTCTCCGGCAGTTTCATATTCGGAATTAACACTTCCGATCCGTCCTCCATCTTCTCCAGTCTGTAAGTCCCTCCCCCTCTCTCGAATGGACTCTCTTTCACGATTGGTGTATAAATCTCGTTTTCCAGAATGTATTCCTTCTTCGCCAGTACTACGGTTTCTTTCATCTTCTAAGCCTCCTTCTTTTATTTCTTTTCCATTTTCTGTAATTTCAGTAGTTCTGTTAATTTTATCTGTAACATTATTGTAACGCTCCTTATAGTTTTTTGTCTGCTCCCTTTTTTGAATTTCTGAAAATTTTTCTCTTTCTTCCACTTTTGAAATTTCTCTACCTATATCCATAAGTATTCTTTTTACATTGTTTGAAGTATAGGCAAGTAATTTGTCAATCTCTTGCGTACTTGAAGCTCTTGAGAGCATTTCTAATTTTTCCCTATCACCTGAAAAACGAAGTCCTATCCTTTCATATACCGAAACCTTTGCAGATTCTTCTAAAAAATGAAGTATATTTACTTTACTGTTTTCTTTTAAGGTTTCATCATTTAAAGAATTAAGCACCTTATTTAATATCTGCCTTGTATATAGTGAAACAAGTGCATTTATCTTATCTTCTGTGGAAAATATAAGGTTACTGTTTTTCTCTTTAAAGGTATCAATCAAGGTATCTAAAGCAGTTATATGCTTTTCATTATGATATTTCCATAATTTCACTTCAGAAATATTATGATTTAAACTCACTGTCTGGCTTATATCAAAGATATATTTTATCTTCTCTTTTTCGATGTCTAAGACTGGAATTCCCTTTTCTCCCCTACTTACATTTCTTCCGACACTCTTCCAATAGTCATATTCCGCACAGGCTGTTGCCTTTTCATTTACTGTATATATGCTAAGCTGATTAAAATACGGATATTTATAGTTGTTTCCCACTACCTTAAGATAGGTTTCATATCTATCTATATCTTCTTTAAATTCTTCTTTTGCATAATAGAGCATTTCTTTTACTTCACTGAATTTATATCTTGGCATCTTATCCACCTCCCTGTTGTTTTTTGAATGCTCATATTCTCCCCTTTCCTTTGTTCTTCTAAACTCGTTATTCCTTTGAATCTTTTCATAGGAACGATTCCAATCGTAAAATCTATTCATGGAACTTATTGCTTTATTTGCTATATAGTGAATATAGTCGGTTCCCGCTCTTTTTTTATACCATTTCTCTCGTTTTAGTCCGCTATTTTCCATAAAGGATATGGCTTGTTCTACATCAGCGGTATAATAAAGCAGTCTTTGCAGCATAAAAAAATCAGCCTCCGACTGGCTGTTAAAATAGATTTCATAATTACCATAGTAAATTTGTCTTAAATCTTCTCCTGTATATGAAAAATATCCCCTGTCAAATAGCTTTTCTACTATATCCTGATCATCTTTTAAAAAGGTAGTAATCTGATTTCTTTTATTTTCACTGTTAATTACATTTATCTTGGGCATATATTTTTCATATAAGGGGTTTAACTCACTGTCAATGTTTATTACTTTATTCCTGTCTCTGTCTTTTATAACATTACCGGTAACTGTAAAAAATCTATCCTTATCATAAATTTCAAGATTTTTATATCTTTTTCTTTCTCCAGGAACTTTACCTTTTCCGATAAAATGTAATCCTGTTTTTGATGGAGATATTTCAGCATAGGTGGAAATTTCTCTTAAAAAATTGGCTGTCATGGAATTAGCGTTTTTATTTTGCATATATTCAAAGACTTCATCACTTACCTTATCTATATCAATTCCAATATAACCATCTCCAAGCATAAATCCAAGTCCATCACCAATATTTCGATTAAGTGCTGCTATGCAATCTTCATAAGAATTCCATGTCGTTTTATCATTGGATTTGGCAGGTTTTCCGTTTGGCATCAAGGGTAGTTTCGTGTTCTTTCCATTTCTTTGAATCATTTTATATAGACACCAGCGTTTCTCCTGTTTTAACTCACTTGGAATATTTTCATATCGTTTGATAAGGTCATCTTTTTCCATTATATTTCCATTCCTTTATCTTTTTTTGCTGTCTTTTCTCCTTTCCCCTTTTCTTCCTGCCTGATTTTTTGCTGATTTTCTTTAAGCGCCTTTAATACAGAGGGTTTTCTTTCTATATTTTTTAATTTTCTGTCATCAGCCTTTTGAGGATTATTTTCTGATTTTTCACTACTATTAGCTCTTTCAGATATTTTTTCAGTTATCTTGCTATCTTCTTTTTCATTATCCGGCTGTTTAATTTCTTCTTTATCTTCCTTATTTAATTTTTCCTCATCCTTTTGAATCTCTTTAGATAAATTATCCAATTTTTCAAGGCAACTATCCAACTTCTTTTGCTGATCCTTAATAAAACTCTGCATTGAGTTTACCAGCCCCTTTACCACTCCTATTTTCACTTTCACAAGTTTCTCCTGTGCTTTGGTGAGATTATAGGAAAGCTGATGTTTCATATTATCATAAAGATGTTTAATGCTTCCTATCGCTTTTTCCTGAAGATTAATAAGAGAATTTCCTACTGCCTTAATATCTTTAATAACAAGAGAGCTGAGGCTTATATTCTCCATCTCATTAAGCCTTTTAATCTCTGCTTTAAGACCTGTAATTTCTTCCTTTAAGGCTTTTAACTCTTCAATATTTGCATCAAAATCATTGTTTTTCAGTTCCTCTTTAAGCTCTCCTGCTATCTTAAACTGTTCATTGGTATTGTTTTCTAAAAAATCTGCTGTCTTTACATATTCTTCTTTAATCTCGTTTATGACTTCCTTTGTCTGTTCTTCCTGTCCTTGAATGTTTTTAGTATTATCGTTCATCTTTTCCTCCTTAAATTATATTCTTTGCTACTATTTTTTTATAAAATCCATTTTATTTCCGTTCTTCCTGTATAACCTACTTCCCATATAAACCAGGCAAATGCAATGGCATTGCTTTTACACTCGTGAAAATTCCCATTTTTAGCACAGCTAAGTCTTTTAGAAAATACATATACGCTTTGTGGAGGGTGATCCTTAAATAATTTATATCTTTTTTGTCCCTCCAAAAATGCCAGCCGAAAGAGCATTGCTATTTTTACTTTTGGAGCAGATATTTCAAGAGCATGTTTTATGAAATTATCAGCACAAAAATAAGGTGGATTAGTTACTATGTCTAAAGTATTTTCATTAACCGTAAAAAAATCCACCTCTCTTTCTTCACCATAACCTCTGTAACAAATATCTGTTGCTTTTACCTTATAGCCATATTCTTCCAGCACATTTCCGATATGTCCCTGTCCGCAAGCAGGCTCATAGACTGTTTTTCTAAATTTTTCTCTGTTTAAAAGCTCCTCTATAGCTCTCTTATCCGTGGCATAGAAGTCTAAAGTTGCCCTACCTTTATCAAATTTCATTAATGTATCAAACATAGGTTAAGCCCCTTGACATTTTGCAATAGTCTCTTTTATCTCAGTTTCAATACCCGATAAAAATTCTTTCTTGGAAGATTTACCCTGTGCTATATCGGATAATTCCATTTCCCATTTGGCAGTAGTTTTTGCGGACTTAAAGTTATCTGCTACAATCTCTATCAGGGATTTTCCTTTTTGTGTTGCAACCAGATTCTTCTTATCTCTTTCTATAAAGCCTTTGTAGATTAAGCTTTCAATAATGCCTGCCCTTGTTGCAGGAGTGCCGAGTCCTTTTCTTTCTACTTCAACATCTTTTTCCAATGCCTCACTTCCTGCAAGCTCCATACTCTTTAAAAGAGTATCCTCAGTAAAATGCTTTGGCGGTGTCGTATATTTTTCCTTGATTTCTTTTTCTTTTACATCAAAAACATCTCCAACACTTACACCTGGCAAAGTAACTTCTTCTTTTTTTGCTTTATATCCCTTTAAATACTTTGTAAAGCCTTCTTCCGCAATTATTTTGCCTGTACTTGTAAATAAAAAATCGCCTAACTCTACTATCAGTTTTGTAATGTTTTCAGTAAGAGGATAGCCTACACTTGCATGAAGCTTATTTAAAATCAATCTATACACTCTCGCTTCGCTTTGTGGCAATGTGTTTATATCTTCTTTAATTGAGCTTGCCGTTGGAATAATGGCATGGTGATCACTTACTTTACTTGAATTAAAAATGACCTTAATACGAGTTGTATCAAAGTCATTTTTGCCTAATATGTTATTTACGACATTCGTAATCATATCTTCTGTTAAATATCTGCTATCCGTTCTCGGATAGGTGATAAGCTTTTTTTCATAAAGGCTTTGGGCATAATCAAGAGTCTGCTTTGCTGAAAATCCGAAATACTTGTTGCACTCTCTTTGAAGGGTTGTAAGATCAAAGGGCAAATCCGGTTTTGTTACCTTTTCTTTTTTAATAACAGCATTTATTTCGATCTTGTCTTTAACTGTTCTTATAAGCTGCTTGGCTACTTCAAGACTATCTATTCTGTCTGTAGATAAAATGAAATCAGAAAGAGTAAGCTCTACTGTATAGTATTTTTCTTTCGTAAAATTTTTAATTTCCTCATCTCTATCCACTATCATTGCTAGAGTTGGTGTCTGTACTCTGCCAACAGAATAGTTTTGATTATACAATAAAGAGTATAGTCTGCTCATATTCATGCCGACAAGCCAGTCTGCCTTACTTCTGGCAAGGGCGGATTGATATAGGGTTTCATACGCTTTTCCATCTTTTAAGTGTTTAAAGCCTTCTTTTATTGCTGTATCTTCCATTGATGAAATCCAAAGTCTTTTGACATCCTTATTGCATTTTGCCTGTTCATATACCAATCTAAAAATTAATTCTCCCTCACGCCCTGCATCACAGGCATTGATAACCTTTTCAATTTCTTTACTATTCATAAGCTTTTTAAGAATATTGAACTGTTTTTTAGTTGCATTTACTACTTCATATTTATACTGTTTGGGAATGATCGGTAAATCTTCTAATTTCCATTTGGCATATCTTTCATCGTAAGCAGAAGGGTTTACCATCTGTATTAAATGTCCTACACACCAACTTACAATATATCCATTCCCTTCATAATGTCCATCCTGCCTGCTTGTTGCTCCAAGTACCTTTGACAAGCCCATTGCTACACTTGGTTTTTCCGTTACTACTAAATTAAGTTTCATACAATCCTCCTCATATCATATAAAAAAAGAGCGAAAGATTATACTCTCTCGCTCAAAGGTTTCTCTCAAACACTATGTCGTATTTAAGATAAAGTTATATCTACTTGTTATTATGTCATTATTTATTTTTTTACTATCCAATAGCCATCTTTAGCACTACCGGTATATTCAATTACTTTTTCATCAGTTAATTTTTTCAAATCTCTCTCTATTGTACTTACAGATACAGAGAATAATTTTGATAGCTCAAGTGCCGTAATATTCTGTTTATCTTTCATTATATGAATTATTTTTTCTTGCCTAGCTTTAGGTTTTAATCTTTGACCGTCATTTTTACCCTCACTTTGACCGTCATTTTTACCCTCACTTTGACCATCATAATTTAAGTTCTTTAAAATAGTAAAAAATGAACTTCGTGTAGATATGAATTGTGGCTTTAAATCCTCATTATAGTTCTTCTCAAATTCATAACTCTCTATTATTTTTTTAAGACCGCTTCCTCGTCTTTCCATTAAATCCATTCTTCCAAAAATATCTGCAAGAACCGGATTTCTTCTACTTGAAGAAATCGTATATGGGTCTACATCTTGAATTAAGGTTCCATCATACATTCCGCCGGGAGAGTATATTTCCATCCTATCATCAAATATATCAATATGAACTTCACTTCCAATAACACTATAATCTCTATGAATTAAAGCATTGACAATTGCTTCTTGAACTGCTCTCTTTGAATATTCCGGATATTCTTCACGATAAATCGGTCCTTTTCGCCACATCTTTTTTGTGTTTACCTTTGTAAAATTCAACGCATTCTCAAGTAAAAGTAAAATATTTCCCTCAAATTCATTATCATCAAGTGCTTCCATTAAACCGCTAGCCTTTGTCAGTCCATTCCATCTGGTACAAAATATCCTTGATTGATATATTAAATATCCATCCGCAAACAAGGCTCCTGCATAAGTTAAAAAATTATCCTTTGTTATTAAACCAAAAGATAATAAATCTTTTTCTTCAAATTTTTTATTTGTCCTTTTTTCATATTCAATTCTTAATTTATTAAATGTTGCATCTTTGACATTAATGTCTGTCTGTATGGTATCAAAGGTTCTATTCATTCCCTTTAATACTAAATTTTTGAGGTCAATACTTGTAGCGACAACACTCTGATTCCCAATTCTTATATACGAAGACCTATTTCCACCATCTATAATATAGTATGGCGTCTCACTTCCTGCTTCTACATGAAGAACAATAAAATACTTTTCATTTTCATTATAATTTTCAAGCTTTATTTTAGGAATAGGATCCATTTTACTCTTAATTATTTCACTAATAATTTCAGAATCTTTCCTATAATCTTCCAGTCCGATAAGCTCATCTGTATCAGAAATACCAAATATTAAAGCCCCTCCGTTTTCATTTGCAAAGGCACTAACACTTTTTAGCCAACTCTTCGGTTTATTTACCTCAAGTTTTTCTTTTTTATCGTAGGAAGTAGCTTCTCCAATATATTTTGATAAATCCATTTTCACTACACCTCCTTTATACCACAAGGTAGCATCTCATATTACGGATATTTTATCATATATTATTTAATTTCTTTGGTAAAAAATATGCCCATCCACATTTGGCTTGGACCTGTCATATTTAAAGTATTTACTTTTAGATTATACCCTAATTTAGCTATAAATTCAATCCAGAGCTAATGTCTGTACTTATACGTTGCAAATGTGCGTACCTTATATCATTTAGTAAGCACAAATACAACATTTAAATTTACATTTTTCTTTTTATATCTTTATTCATCTTCATCCTCATAAGCGTCAATCGCCATATCATCCACCTCATTTTCTTCCTGTTTATCGGCTATTACCTCATCAATGTCATTATCGGTATCGTATTTTTCTTCATTCTCATAATCGTCCTCAAGCTCATCATAATCTTCATCATCCTCACTTTCTTCCAAATTTTTCTTATAAATCTTAAAATAATATCCCACTCCAGCAACTGTTATGATGATTGCTCCTAAAAAAAGATATAACCTCGCCCCTGACTTTTCTTCCTTTTTAGGTGCCTCCTTTACCGGTTCTTCTTTTTTTACTTCCGCCTGCGGTGGCATTTCTTCCATCTTTTTTACTTCTTTTGGCTTTTCTTTGATTTCAACCATATTTAACAGATCATCCTCGCTGACCTCCGTAAGTAGCATAACATTTTGTCCTTCCTCATCATGATTAATAATAAGATGAAAGGTCTTTCCGGACTTTGTTTTAAAGGTAATGAACTGTCTGGCATCAGCAGAGTATTTATCATTTTCCTCACCTGTACCTTCTCCATGATGAATTGGATAATCCTGATTGGCATTATTTACATTTTCCACAAGCTGTGCTTTGGAGCTGCTTGCCACGCTAGGAATACCTTTATTAACATTATCTGCCTCCTGATTATTATTTGGTGGCTCTTTGGCTTCTAGTTTATTTGGAAAACGTACGCTTTTTTCTTCCTCTTTATCTTCAGTAAGTGTTTGCTTAATCTCCTCACTTTCTATTTCGCTTTCTTTAACCTGTGCGAAAATATAAGCAGGACAGATAACCTGCCATATAATAAATGTCATCAGTAAGCAAAAGGCTCCTATCCATTTTTTTCCCTTATTCTTTTTCCATTTCATTTCTTTCATCTATGCTTCCTCCATCCATACTTTTTCTCTATTTTCTTTTACTTGTTCCAAAGCTTTTATTTTCTTTTCCCTTTGTTTTTCTTTTTTATAATTTCTCATCATCTCTAAAAATTCGTCAATGGAAATATCAATACTTCGATACGCCTTTAAAATCTCAATCTGCTCCATTTCTTCCTGTTCTTCCTTCAAGATTTCCTGCTTCAGTTGAAGCTCTTCTATTTTTTCTTGAATTGCTTTTTGGTTTTCAATATTCTTCTGATATTTTTTATTCAAATTTCTTCCCTCCTATCTTGGACGACCAAAACTGTAAAAATGATCTATCCAATATGGTGTATCTATCCTGGCATATTTTATCGGGTCGCCTGCATGAATCATATAGCCATTTCCTACATAGATGCCGACATGGCTTATTGGCGAGCCTGAATTGTATGTTCCTTTAAAAAATATAATATCTCCCGCCTTTGCTTCGCTTTGTGAGACAGGATTACAGTAATCTTTATAAATACCCCAAGCTGTTGTTCGTGGCATATTCTTTATTCCTGAATGGGTGTACACCCAACAGACAAAGGAAGAGCAGTCAAAGTTATTTGGTCCGTTTGCTCCAAAAACATATCTCTTTCCGATGTGTTTCTCTGCTTCGGACACAATTCTTTTTACGCTTTCCTCACTAAATTCCAGCCCCGGATTTTTAAAATCAGGATTATCTACAATTTCAGAAAAGTTTCCGTTGCCACTTCCAAAGGCAAGTTCCATATTCCCTTTACTTGCAAGTAGCGTTTCATAGTGGGATAAATTATCAGGATAAGAGCGGAACACTTCTCGGATGATTGTATCCATCTCTCTTTTTTCCAAGGTTACAATGAGCTTTTTATACTCATATGCCTCTTTATGACTTTCACCATCCTCAGATGTAATGGTTCTGTATCTGATTTCTATTTCTTCTTTATAGGTTAAACTATACATTTGCTTAAATAGTTGTTGTAATTCTCCTTTTATTTCAGATACTTCTTTTACCACGCCATAGCGAGAGGTAATATAGGAGAGCAGTTCATGGACATTATGACCGATTTTTTCTTTTCCTTTGATGATATACTCATCATATCCTGGATAATTTTGCTCTACATTTTCCATTTCTTCTTGCAGGCCTTGCTCTAAGGAAAGAAAATCCTGATTGATATTTTTCAAAGTTTCTTCTGAAGAAAGATAGGTTGTTGAAACGGTATTCCCTACCATCCCTGTTCCTATGTTCATGACCATGCTTCCTGCTTGAAAGAGCATAAAAAATATTCCTGCCGCTAAAAGCGTTAGGAATACTATTTTTTTACTTTTTTCTCTTATAAATTCGACGACTTTTTTACTGCCTTCTATCAAGGATTTTTTCACTTTATTCTTTATATTTTCCTTGTACTTCTTTTGAATTTGTTTTTTGTATTGCCTTCTCTTAAAGAACTGTCTGAGTTTTGAGGTGTTTTGATATTCAGCACTTTTTTTAAATTCTTCCATATTTCTCTTAAAGAAGAGCTTCTTTTCTTGTTTTTTAATGTTCTTTCCAAGCTTTACTATCTTTTTTTGCCTTTTTAAAGCCTTTTTCTTTCCTTGCCGGTAGGCTTTCCTTGCAAGATTCTCTATACTGTCTGTTGTCTTATAAGCAGCATTGACACCGGCATTATCTTCTTTACCGCCTTCAAGATACCTGTTTACTGCCCCCACTGCTGTCATTGCTCCTTTAGAAGGTAAGTTATCCATATTCTTGTTTTTAAATTTCTTTTCTAAAGTTTGCTTTTTATGCTGTAATTTTAAGATTTTCTTTTCCTGTTTTCTAAATTTCTTATCAGCTTTTTTAGAATGCTCTTTAGCTTTAGGTATTGCCTTATTCTGCACTTTCTCTTGGTTGCCGGCTTTCTCTTTTACAGTATCCCTAGCATTTTGAAAAAGTTTTTTATCTGTATTTCTTATATATTCCTCATTGTCAAAATTGCTTTTAAAATATTTTTTCCGTTTACTATGCTTATTGACTGAGCTTAGATTTTCTTTAGAAGCTTCTTGCCAAGCTTTATCCTCTTTCTCACTTGATTTCACCTTATTTTTAAAATCTTTAGAATTTTTAGCTCTCCTTTTCTTTTGAAGTCTATCTCTATTATCTCCGTCTTTTTCATCTTCAGAAGGTGTATTATAAAAGACTTTATCATTAAAGCCTGCCTGAGCAATCATCCCATCATTATCCATAGCTTTAGAGGAGGGAGCATAGATTTCTTTTTCTCCGTTATAAAGCTTATCTATTTGCTTTCTCATCCTTTTTTTATGATTCTTAATTTTAAAAGGCAGAGGATTAGTTTCTTCCTGAACGTTCAAACGATGAAATGCAGTATTTTTGTTTTTAAAGCTATATCTGCCTTGCTCCTGTTTACCAATTTCTGATTCTTCTTCAAATAATAAGGTATCTTTTTTAAAATTCAAATCCTCCGGCAGTAAATCATCTCTAGCTCTCTCTACAGAACTCTCCACAGAATTTTCTTCAATGCTTTCTTCCATAAAGTTTGGTTTGGATTCTTTAAAAACCTCCTGATTTTCATAAAAAATTTTTTCTGCTTTTTTTCTACTCAAACCGGAAGTTTGAGATGGAATAGGTCTTTGCTTAAGGGGGCTATTTTCTAAGTTTGGATTTTCCTCTTGTGTATAGAAGCTTTTATTTTTTCCTTGCCCACACATCTTTTTATTTTGCCTATATGGTAAAGCTTCTCTATTTTGAAATATACGCTCATCCGACATTCTGTTATAATGCTCATTTTCTTGATTTTTCAGATTAAAAGGCTGCTCTTTATGGTGGGTATGGTATGCTTTGTTTTGCCTAGCCTTCATTCTGCTTTTTTTCTTTGCCAAATCCTTTCACCTCACTTTCTATTCTTTCCTTTGCAAGTTCTACATACTCTCCATTCAATTCAATCCCTATATAGTTTCGATTGCTCAACAAGGCTACAAATCCGACTGTTCCACTGCCAATGAAGGGATCAAGAACTATGCCACTTTCCTGACAGCCTGCAAGCATACAAATTTCTGCAAGCTTTGGAGGAAATGTTGCATAATGGTTTCCTCGAAATGATGCCGTATTAATTGTCCAAATATCCCTTTTATTGCGAAATTGTGGAATATTATCTCCTTTATACTCTCCATATATTCTTGCCTCATTAATTTTTTGTATCTTAATGCCGGCTTCTTCTCTTAGATATTTGTTATCTGCTTTGCGTCCTCTAACATACCTTTTTTTGCTTACTTCCTTCATTGGCTCTGCCATAACATTATAATCATAGTAATATTTTGGAGATTTACTGAGCAAAAATACATGTTCATACGAGCGAGTAGGACGGTCTTTACATGCCTCCGGCATGGCATTTTCTTTATGCCAGATAATATCGGAACGCAAATACCAGCCGTCCTCTCTTAAAGATAAGGCTAGTCGCCAAGGGATTCCCATTAAATCCTTTGACTTGTATCCTTTTATCTTTTTCGTCATCATTTGTCCGCTTCTTCCCTTTGGATATTTAGGGTCAAAACAGCTTCCGTTTTTTCCGCCTGAGCCTGCATAACTATCACCAATGACTATCCAGCAGGTACCATCGCCCTTTAATACTCTCCTTACCTCACGAAATACTTCTACCAATCTATCTAAATAGGCTTCTACACTGACTTCTCTTCCAATTTGCTCTTCTCTATGATAATCCCGAAGTCCATAGTAGGGTGGAGAAGTGATACAACAGTTTATACTTTCATCAGGAAAGTTTTTTAAGGTTTGTAAAGCATCACCGCAGAGGATCGTATTAAGGTGATGTTTTACAAAAATTGAGCTTTCTTTTTTCTTTCGCATACTACTTCACCGCCCTTTCTCTTTTATTTCTTGCTGTTTCAGTAGGTTTGGTGGTTATCAAAGAATAAAGCTTTGTATTTTTAGGAAACTGATCTATAAAGGGGACAATGGTATTTCCGTAGAAGATTAAGCCTTCTCCCTCATTAGAATTGGTTACATAGGAAAGCTGGTGTTTTGAGATATTTAGCTTCTTAGCTAATATATCCCTGTCGGTTCCTGCTTGATTAAGCATTAAAATAAAGTCGGTATTATCAAAGATATTTTCGATTTCCGGACTGGCAAGCAAGTCCTTAATATTTTGAGTTAAACCTGTCGGCATACCGCCCCATTTTCTAAAACGCTTCCAGATTTCAATGGAATAGTTAGCCGTTTGCGGTTCTTTTAAGAGAAGATGAAATTCATCTGCATAATATCGGGTCGCTTTTTTACTCGCTCTATTTATTGTTACTCTGTTCCACACTTGATCCTGAACAATTAACATCCCTATTTTTTTAAGCTGTTTTCCAAGTTCTTTAATGTCATAACAAATGACACGATTGCTCATATCCACATTAGTTCTATGATTAAAGACATTAAGTGAGCCTTTGACATAAATCTCCATCTCTACTGCCAGCTTCTTTCCAATTTTTTCCTCCTGCTTCCTAAGAAGATTATATAAATCTTCTAATATCGGCATATTCTCCGGAATAGGATTCTCAAAATAAGTTTTATATAACAGTGGCAGGCAACGGTCGATAACGGATATTTCTTCCGCACTAAGTTTTTTCTCCCCAACGACAAGCTCAAATAGTGAAAGAACAAAATCAGATTTTAGTGATAAGGGATTGTCCTCATCAGAATAGTCTATATTTATATCTAACGGGTTAATATAGTCCTTACTTGTCGGTGAAATCTTTATAACCTGTCCTTTTAAAGCCTTAACAAGAGGTGTGTATTCTTCCTCCGGATCCGCTATGATGATGTCATCGTCTGTAATTAAAAAAGCATTGGCAATTTCTCTTTTGGCTGCAAAAGACTTTCCGCTGCCGGGGGTTCCAAGTATTAACCCGTTCGGATTTTTTAGTTTCTTTCTATCTGCCATAATAATATTATGACTTAAAGCATTTAAGCCGTAATATAAGCTTTCTCCCTTGATAAATAACTCTTCTGTTGTAAATGGAATAAAGATAGCTGCCGCACTTGTGGTAAGACCTCTCTCAATTTCTACCTCATTAATTCCGAGTGGAAGACTTGCAACAAGCCCCTGCTCCTGCCTGTAATTTAAGTTTTTTAAATTACAATTATGCCTGTTTGCTATGGACTTTAGGGTAAAGACCGCATTATCTAATTTCCCCTTGCTTTTATTAGTATTCATAAAAAGAATAGTTACTAAAAACATCTTTTCATCATGATTTTGAAGCTCAGAGAGCAGACTCTTTGCTTCTGCTCCGTAGGTGAGTAAATCACTTGGCAAGATGTATAGTGATAGGTAATCCTTTGATGTTATCTCCAGATTTTCCCCCACTC